>Ga0233423_10000010_pt1 | contig 162749 bp, 155 predicted proteins | sample Watercolumn_Mata_FD_180713 | JGI IMG/M metagenome (GOLD analysis project Ga0233423, IMG submission 180713) | Freshwater microbial communities from Lake Matano, South Sulawesi, Indonesia - Watercolumn_Matano_2014_112_MG | ecosystem: Environmental > Aquatic > Freshwater > Lake | place... | reverse complement strand
CCGGCAAAGGTGGCTCTCACCGCCTGTATGCGCAAACTCCTGGTCATCCTTAACGCCATGCTTAAAAATCGTACTCACTGGAACCCACAGCTGCCTATTGCAGCTTGACAAAAAAGACAGTCGCTCTATTCTTCCCCCTCCTTCCCCTCCTCCCCCGGGCGCTCGTAGTGGCCGGAGAGGAAGCGTTCTGCCAGGAGAAAGACCTTGGAGTCATCGGACATGAGCATGTCCATCTGCCGCACGTAGGCCATGAGACGGCCCAGGAGGTCCAGGCGCTCTTCGTTCTCCGCGCAAGGGCGTTTGCGGAAACGGGCCCGGACCACGTCCTTGAAGACTTCCAGCTCAAATCCCAGTCTTTCCAAAACGATGGCGATGAGTTTGGCCCGGCGGACACGCCGGGGTTCATCCGCAGCGCCGCCTTTAAACGCGAAGTTGATGAAATTATCGTCCGCGACCGGACCGCAGAAACTGTCTACAGTGGCGAAATGAAAGCCCAGCCGGCAACTGTAGTTCACATAATTGGCAGCGACGATGGCGTAGGTCTTGTCCCAGAACCTCTCCGGAGGCCGGATTGCGGTCTGGGCCAGGACGTGGAGAAAGCCCCCCACGGACACGGGCACCGGCCCGGCCCAGGTGATGCCCGGGTGGCTGATGCCTTTCCACAAGGCCTTCATAGGCACGGAAATGATGCTTTCCGGGGGCACCGGGGTCACGTGGGTGGCCAATCCGCCACCTAAGTCCATGAGATGGAGGTTAAGGGGCAGCTGTGTATCCAGCTTCAGGAGCCGGAGTCTGGGAAAGCGCCCCTCTTCCACCCCGTCCATGAGGCCGAACATGCCCTGGATGGCCTTCTCGTGGGCAAAGCGGGTGATGTCGTGATAAGTCCGGCAATTCTCGGCGCGAAAGTTTGGACTGCGGCGGTCCACCAGGGTCAGGGGCACCACCAGGTCCACCACGGCCCGGAGTTTTTCATAAAGGGGGGATGTTTGCAGGTGGGGCGACTTCCGGGTTTGATAATGCAGCAACTCTTCCACCCGCCCCCGGTAAACCTTGCCGTGGTAAGCGTCCACCGTCACTTCCTCGCCCTCCGGCAGCGTCTCTTCGGCCCGCAGGGTGTCCACCAATGCGGGGATGCCGTATTCCCGGGCCACCAGGGCCAGGTGTCCGGTGGTGGAGCCTATGTCGGTGACCAGGGCCGCAATTCGAGGAAGGACCGGCGCCAGTTCCGGAGTGGTGCGGGGGGCCACCAGTACCGCCCCCGCAGGAACGTCAGCCAGACTCCGGTCACCGTAAAGGCGGAAGACCGGCCCCGCAGCCGCGCCCAGGGAGCCCACCCGGCCCCCCTCCAGCAGGACCTCGGCGCCGCTCTCCGCGCCCGCCACCTCTGCGCAAAAACGGGCCCGGGCCTCGGACAGCCGCAGGTGCCGGGATTGCACCACGTAGAGTTGGCCGCTTACCCCTTTGACCCATTCCACGTCATGGGGACACCCGCAATATTCCTCCAAGACCCGGGCAAATTCGGCCAACTGTTCCAGGTCCCCGGGTTGAAGAGACGGAGCCGTCATCAGGTCCGGAGCCACGTCCTCCCGGACCAGGCCGCCGTCTTGCAGCGCCAGGCGGTACTTTTTACGGCCATAACTGGCCTGGAGTTGTTGTCCGCTCTTCTTGGAGACCACATATTCATCCGCGCTCACCAGGCCCCCCACCAGGTCCGCGGCCAGGCCCCAGGTGGCGCTGATGATCATCTGATCCGGCTCACAACTATCCGGGTCGGTGGTGAACATCACCCCCGCGGCCTGGGCGTGGATGAGGCGTTGGATCAGCACCCCCATGGCCGCCTCCTCCAAAATCAGACCTTGATTCTTAAAATAGACCAGAGCCCTGGCCCCGAATTGGGAGGCTACCACTTTACGCCAGTACTCCGGGACTTCTTCAGGGGAAACCCCCAGGAATGTCTCGTACTGGCCCGCAAAAGTGGCGGCAATATCCTCCCGGGCGCCGCTGGAGCGCACCGCCAACCTGCGGCCGGGATGGTCCATCAAGCGCCGGCTTTCCGCCACCAGTGCTTCTCTCAATTCATCCGGCAAGGGCTGAGCTAGGACCAGGGCCTGGATTTCCGCCGCGGCCTGCTCCACCGCGACTTCATCCTCCAGGTTGACCGGGACCAGTTTTTCCTGGAGCCGTTCCAGAAGGATACCCTCCCCTCCCGGCAGCTTTTGCTCCATGAACAGCCGGTAGGCCGCCAGAGTAGCCACCACCCCTTCCGGCACCGGTAGACCGATGTCGGTCGCCACCCGGGCCAGGTTGCCGGCTTTGCCTCCCAGCGCGGCCCTGATCTCCGGGACGGCTTCGTCCAGCCGGACCATCAAAGGGCTGGGAGGGATGTTGGGGCGCTCCTCCAGCCGCTGCTGAATGGCCTCTTTCAGCCTGATCCGGGCTTTTTCCAGCTCCTGCCAACGTCCTCCGGACATGTGCTGCAACCCGCTCACCAGATCGGCTAAATGCCGGTTCAGGGAATCGAGGCGATGGCGGAGAAAGAGAATATCGAAGCCGTCGCCATCGGAGAGCTTCTCTTCCAACTGCCCCATGATAGCCAGGGATTCATTATTGGCGGTCATCACCTGCTGAAAGCCCTGGAAGATATCCTTCAGACCGGGTTCAGGCAGTGAAGCCTTCTTTTTGCGGCGGAAAATGCTGAACAATCCCATGATTAATTTGTACCGGTTTTTGGCAAAAGATTAAAGATTTGTCCAAAATTCTTGCATTTATTAAGTTCAACCGCTGCAAATAGCAACGGTCCAAAATGCTTTGTTGAAAATTTGCCTTGACTTGGTCATGAAGAAATAATAAGGTTTTGTGATTAAATTCACTATATTTTAATTGCGTCCAGCAGCGCCAAAATCCTTTTAAATTCTATGCTAAACGGGTATTTAGTCAAGTTTTTACGGGACCGCAGAAATTTTTCCCCCATCAGTGTTGCAAATTAAAACGGTTTAGCTCTTATCCCTAAAACCTGGACTTAGTTAACAGGCTAAAATCTAGATAATGGGGCTTTTTGCCATCTTAACCTAAGGCTTAACCGTTCAGGCGGCAGGGAACGTTTAGGGACCGCGCCTGAACTATTAATCTATCTGTGGATAGGAGGTAAGCAAGATGAGAAGGATTTGGGCAATCATTTTTAACTGTTTCCTGGTGGCGCTGCCCACTCTGGCTTGGGCCGCGGATCCTGGAGAAAAGACGGCGGATTTCGCCGCCAAGCAAGTGAAGGTGGCGGGGCTCAACGCCGTCAACTACTTTTTCGCCTCCACTTACAACTCCAGTAAGATGGTGTTCGCCATTGTCGTTACGGTGATTATGGGCCTGATAGGAGCTATCATCGCCTTTGTTACCGACCGCATTTTGAAGGTCATCGGCATGGACGTCAGCAAAATCGAGCACCACGAATAGGGGCCAGGGGAGGATTTTCACCATGGAATTCTTAAATGTATATCTGCCTATAGCGGAACAGAATTTCAACGCCCTTATTCTGGTATCCATCGGCTTTGCTGTCGGCGTGCTGGGGGGCTTCTTCGGAGTTGGTGGCGCCTGGGTAGTGACCCCGGCCTTAAATATCTTCGGTTTTCCCATGGCTTACGCCATCGGCACGGACCTGGCCCACATCTTCGGTAAATCCATTGTGGCCACCGCCAAACACCGGAAGATGGGCAACGTGGACATGAAACTGGGCATCTGGTCCATCATCGGTTCGGTCATCGGCGTGGAAGCCGGGGCCCAGGTGATCATGTGGCTCAGCACCATGAAAATCGCCGGGGGCGATACTCTGGCCGGACCAGTAGTGCGTTACTCGTATATGATCCTGCTCTTCGGCCTGGGTATTTACATGCTCTATGACTACGCCACCAAGGACAAACGCGCCGCGGCCAAGGCGGCCACTGCCAGTGTGAGTGCGGCAGCCCCCAAGAAAGCCTGGAATTTGCCGCCCATGATGCACTTCCCGGCTTCCGGGATTACCATCTCTTTCTGGACGGTGATGGGCGTCTTTTTCTTCACCGGTTTCCTTTCCGGCTTCCTGGGCGTGGGCGGCGGCTTTATCCGCATGCCCGCCCTGATCTACCTCATCGGCTGTCCCACGGCCATCGCGGTGGGCACTGACCTCTTTTCCGTTCTCTTCGCCGGCGCTTACGGCTGCTGGACTTACGGCGTGAAAGGCGTGGTGGATATCGTAGCCGCCATCTACATGCTCGTGGGGGCCTCCATCGGCGCCCAGATCGGCGTCACCGCGGTGAAATACATCCGGGGTTACGGCATCCGGCTGCTCTTCGCCATCATGATCATCCTGGCCGGGGCTTCCGTGGCCTTGAAGCAGGCCGGGCTGACCACCATGGCCGCCTGGGTGGTAATGGGCGCGGCCATGTCCATGTGCGGCATTATCATGGCCAAACTCTGGGCCGGCTTTAAGAAGGAACAGGCCGAAAAGATGGGCCACTAATCAGGAGGAGGTTATACCATGAAAATTCTTGTGCCCGTTGATGGTTCGGCCTACTCCTTGAAGGCCGTGGAAAACGCCGTTAATCTGGCTAAATCCAACCCCCCGTCCACCATCGTCCTGGTGGCCGCGGCCATGGAAGTCGCCGATTTGGCGGAAGGAAGATACATCTATGAAAAGATGAAAGCCCAGGCTGAGGCCGCGCTGGCCAAAGGCAAGGAAGCGGTCCAGGCCAAGGGCGTCACCCCGGAGTTGATCCTGGCCACCGGGCCTTCGCCTGCGGATGAAATCGTGGAAGTCGCCAAAAAGGAAAAGGCCGACCTGATTGTCATCGGCAGCCGGGGTCTGGGCGCCAAAACCCGCTCTTTTATCGGCAGCACGGCCTCCAAGGTGGTGACCTACTCCCCTTGTTCCGTATTGGTGGTGAAACAGCAGGAAGATTAACCTTTAATATACAATAAGTTAGCTATAACGAGGCGGCCCCAGGGCCGCCTCGACTTTTTCCCAAGGGAGATTTTTGGCAACCTCCCATTCCTTCCAACAATCTTGACCCCCTTAGTTAAATACGTTAATATTTAAAAAAAATCGTAACTTGGCTAAGTGTTCCCCCATATCTGCAAACTTGGAACCTGGAACTAGCATTTAAGATGCGCCGCTTTCCTTTTTTAGTCTCCCAGCATGCTTTGGCCCTCATCGTCGTGGTCAATCTGCTCCTTTTGGGGATCAGTATTTACCTGGGCGTCAAGTCCGCCAACCAGATGCGGCAAATCGTCAAAGAGGACTTTAATCAGCAGCAATTGGTGCTGGCCCAGCATACCGCAAGTTTGCTGGAACAAGACATCAACTTCTTGAAGAGGGAGTTGAGCACCCTTAATTTCTCTCCCACCATCCAATATCTGGAGCCGCTGACCTGGGCCAACCGCATGCGAGCCACCCTTTCCAGCGTCAGGGAAGAGGGGGTGGTGGAGATCCGCCGCATCAACGCGGAGGGTAACCGGGCTTATCTCGTGGACGCCCGGGGGGTGGACCATGTAGTCACCGGGTCGTTAAAAGACGCCCCTTACATGCAATGGGCCCGTCTTCCCGAAAACAAGGGCCTGGTTTATGTCAGCCCCATATCCACCCAGGTCCCCAATTATGTGGGACGGCTCATCATGATCATGGCTGTGCCCACTTACGAGGAATCGGTGGATGAGAGCCATCCCCAACCATCGGGAGCCTTATCCGGGGTCTTGCTCTTTTTTATTGACGCCCATCATTTAGCCAGTAAATTCACGCGCCAGATCCGCAGCGGCAAGACCGGCTACGCCTGGATCATGGACAACCAGGGGACTTTTCTCAGCCATCCGGAACGGGACTTTATCGGTAAAAACGCCTTCAGCGTCCGCAAAGAACGCATGCCCGCCATCTCCTTTGATGAAATCAACGAAATCCAGCGGGAGAAGATGCTCACCGGCCAGGAAGGCTGGGGCACCTATATTTCCGGGTGGCACGGGGGCATGGCCGGGGAAATCCACAAACTCATCGCCTATTCCCCGGTGCGCCTGGCCGACCCCGTTTTCGGCAAAGATGTGAAAACCGCACCCTCCTGGTCGGTGGCGGTGGTGTCCCCGGCCGCCGAGGTGGAGGGAGTGGTGCATTCCCTCTATCTGCGCCAGTTTTTCCTGCAGGTGATCATCGGCTTTTTTGTCCTTTCGGGCACCATCGTTATGCTCAACTTCCGTTACGAGCGGCAATTTTCCGCGTCCTTGGAAGAGGAGGTCAATCGCAAAACCGAGGAGTTGCAGAAATCTGAGGCCCGCTACCAGGCCCTGGTGGAAAACGCCGCGGATCTCATTTACACGGTGGACGAGAGAGGCTACATCCTGTCCCTCAACCGCTTTGCCGCCAATCTCTTTGCCACGGCCTTGCCGGTAAAGCCCGGGGGTGAGGTCGACCCCCAGGAATTTCTGGGCCGCCATCTTTATGATATTTTCAACCGGAAGGCCGCGGACTTCCATCTGGAATGGATCAGGGAAGTGCAAGAGACCGGGCGCCTCCGCAACAAACGCCACCAGGTGGCCATCGGCGACCATGAGTTCTGGTTCTCCACCAGTATTGTGGGCTTAAGGGACGAACAGGGCCAGATTTTCGCCTATGAAATCATTTCCCGGAACATCACCGGCCGCAAAGCTATGGAAGACCGCCTGGTCAACATGGAGAAACTGGCTTCGGTGGGCACCCTGGCCGCGGGAGTCGCCCATGAAATCAACAATCCCGTGGCCGTGATCCTGGGCTTTACCGAACATCTACTGGACCAGACCCAGGAATATCCCGAGGTGCATGAAACCCTGAAAATTATCGAGGAAGAAGGGCTGAAGTGCAAAAAGATTGTGGAAAATCTTCTTACTTTTGCCCGCACCCCGGAAAAAACCGAAACCAGGGCGGACATCAACAGCATCCTGCAACAGATGCTGGCGGTGGTGCAAAATACCTTGCTCACCAAAAAAATCCGCCTGGAAAGCAGCCTGGCTCCCAACCTGCCCCTGGTCAAGGGTGACCCCCGGGAGTTGCAGCAGGTGTTTATCAATCTTATCAATAATGCCATGGACGCCATGAAGGGAGGGGGTTTGCTCAAGGTGGAAACCCGGCTCTCCCCTGACGGCAGGCGGGTGGCCATTGAATTCACCGACACCGGCAATGGCATCCCCCGGGAAAGCCAGGCTAAGATTTTCGACCCCTTCTTTACCACCAAGAAAGTGGGGGAAGGCACCGGCCTGGGGCTCTCCGTCAGTTACGGCATTATTACCAAATTTGGAGGCAACATCATCTTCACCAGTTACCCGGCGGCTGAATATCCGGAAAAGCACGGTACCACTTTTACCGTTTATCTGCCGGTGGTTGCAGAAACAGAAACCGAGGGGGCATCATCCCCTAAAGAAGGGGAAAGCTCCATCCCTTTGTAGAACCTTACCTACTAAGACCAAAGGCCAGGAGGAATACATGGCGGAACAGATACTAGTGGTGGACGATGAACCCAATATGCTCAGGCTGCTGAAAACCATCCTTATGGACAAGACCGGTTATGAAGTGACCACCACCAACAACCCCTTGGAAGTCAGTAAACTGCTCCAGGAAAAGCCTTACGACCTGGTGGTCTCCGACCTGAAGATGCCTCTGGTGGACGGCATGGATTTGATCGATATCATCAAAAAGATCGATCCCCAATTGCCCCTTATCATCATCACCGCCTACGGAACCCTGGAGACCGCGGAAGAGGCCGTGCAAAAAGGAGCCTATGATTTCATCACCAAGCCCTTCCGCAAGGAAACCATTCTTATCACCATTAAACGGGCCCTGGAATGGAAAAAGATGCAAAAAGAACTGGCCGCGTTGAAGAAAAGTGAACAGTGAGCTGGGAGCAGTAAGCAGTTAGGCGCCGTGAACAAGAGTTGTTGGATTATTGAGCGGCCAGGTATCAAAATTCGGAGTGTGCGGCACTTCCCAAAAATTGAGCAAAAAACTTTAATGAAGGAAATCTTTAATCCCTAAGCGCGTCAAATGCGCCAAGATAGTGAGCCGTCACTGCTCACTGCTTACTGCTTACCATGATTTTCAGGTTCCTGCGCCGTTTTTTAAAAGAGGAAGTAGATGAACAGACACGGTTGCGGGAAAAATTCGGGCATTTCCGCCGCCTCCTGGAAAACAACACCCGGGCCCTGGAGATCATGGCGGACATGGAGGAAAAGCTCTCCGGCGACTTCCTTTTCGACACCGTCTATCTCCAGACCCAGGTGGAGCGCCTGGGTGACAGCATCTCCCAAATAGTCAGCGAACTCAATCTTCTCACCGAGAACCGCTACCCGGAACTCTTAGCCATCTACCGGCAGCTTCAGGAAGAAATAGACCGGGAACTCACCGCGGCTCCGGCTATCCCGGAGACCCCCTATGTTCTCCCCCTGGCAGAGCTGACCCGGGAGTCGGCCGCCGGCGTGGGCGCGAAGATGGCCAACCTGGGAGAAATGGCCAACCGCCTGGGCCTCCGGGTTCCTGAAGGTTTTGCCGTTACCGCTTACGCCTATAAACATTTCCTGGAAGCTTCCGGACTGGAGGAGGAGTTATCCAGCCGCCTGGCCCAAGCCCGCATCGACGACCTGGAGAGCCTGCAGACCGTCAGCCGGGAAATCCAAACCTTGGTGCGCCAGGCCCCCTTGCCCCCGGACCTGGACACGGCCTTGCAGGAGGCCGGAAAAGCCTTTGCAGGCCGGCCCCTGGCGGTGCGCTCCAGCGCGGTGGGGGAAGACACAGAGTTTTCCTTCGCCGGCCAGTTCGCCACTCTCCTTAACGTCGACGCGAAGGACCTCTCCACGCACTATAAGGAGATCGTGGCCAGCAAGTTTACCTCCCGGGCCATCTTTTACTGGAAATACCAGCATTTTTCCGTCAACGAACTGCCCATGGCCGTGGGCTGCCTGGCTCTGGTCCCGGCCCGGACCGCGGGAGTCATGTTCTCCCTGGACCCCCACGCGCCGGAGAGCAACACCGTGCTCATCAGCGCGGTCTGGGGCCTGGGGAAGTACGCGGTGGACGGCCATATTACCCCCGACCTTTACAAGGTGTCCCGGGAACCGGGCTTGCAGATCACGAGCCAGAGAGTGGCGGCAAAACCCGTGGCCTTAGTTCCACATCTGGAAGGGGGCACTCGGGAGGTGGCCCTGGACCAGGACAAGGCCACCTCCCCGTGCCTGAGCCCGGAGCAAATCCAACAATTGGCGGCCATGGCCCTCAAACTGGAGAAGCATTTCGGCCACCCCCAGGATATTGAATGGGCATTGGATGAGAGCGGCGCGATTTATCTCCTCCAATCCCGGCCGCTGCGTATCAGCGCCCCTAGCTTTATCGGGGAGGAACGAAAAAGCACCTGGGAGCCGGTCCCCCCGTTATTGAGATTCGGCATTCGAGCCTCCGGGGGCGCGGCCGCGGGCCGGGTTTTTTTGTATCAACGGGATGAAGACGTGGCCCATATTCCTCCGGGCGCGGTGGTGGTGGCCCGGCAGCCCGCGGCCAAGCTGGTGCTGGTTATGGACCGCATCGCCGCCATCCTCACCGAGGTGGGCAGCCCCACGGACCACATGTCGATTTTGGCCCGGGAATTTAAGGTCCCCACCCTGGTGGAAGTGGGCGGGGCCACCCGGGTGCTTCATACCGGCCAGGTGGTCACCGTGGACGCAGACGCGGCCCGGGTCTATCCCGGCCTGGTCACCGAGCTTTTGGAGGACCGCCCCCAGCTGGACGCAGACCTGCGCAGCAATCCTCTATTCCTGAAGCTGGGACGCATCCTGAAAAAGGCCACGCCCCTGAACCTGCTGGACCCGGAAAGCCCGGAATTCGAGGCGAACCGCTGCCGCACCTTCCACGACATCACCCGCTTCGCGCACGAGAAATCCATGGACGCCATGTTCGCCCTGGACGTGGACCAATCTTTAAGTTCCGGCGCCTGCTCCCGGCTGAAAACCGATCTGCCCCTCAACCTCTTCGTCCTGGACCTGGGAGGGGGCTTGAAAGTCCAGGGCCAGGCCTGGGTCACCGAAGACGATATCCTCTCCCGGCCTTTCCGGGCCCTGCTCCGGGGTTTTCACCATCCCCAAGTCACCTGGGCCGGGCAGGTGGCCCCGGACCTGAAAGGCTTCATCTCCGTTTTCGCCAACACCATGTACGATATGGGCAAAGCGGAAAAGGGCCTGGGGGGTAAAAGCTTTGCGGTGATCACCGACAACTACCTGAATTTCAACTCCCGCCTGGGCTACCACTTCGCCATCCTGGACGCCTACGTCTCTGAGGAAAAAAACGACAACTACATCAGCTATCAGTTTAAAGGCGGGGCCGCGGGCGTGGAGCGCCGGGAGCGCCGGGCCCGGCTCCTTGGCGAAATTCTGGACTACCTGGGGTTTAAAGTGCAGATTACCGGGGATATGGTGCGGGGCCGGATGGTGAAATACTCGCTGCTGGAAACGGAGCAGACTTTAGAACTGGCGGGCCTGCTCTCCGCGTTCGCCCGGCAACTGGACCTGGCCCTGACCAGCGAAGCGGTGGTGGAACGATGCTTCCAGGCCTTTAAGGAAGAAGACTACAATCTGAGCTTCCTCCGCCCGGAACAGAGCGCCGGTTAGAAGTGTTTTGTGGGGGGAGGGCCAGGGATCTGAGGTCCCTGCCCTCCCCCCACACCCCCCTCCCAACCCGCATATTCAATAAAGGTCATCCGTGCCAGCCGAATATTTGGGATAGCGTCTTTATTTTGGTTTTGTGTGCCAAGCCGTAAATTTTCGCTTTCCTTCTTTTCGAATCTGTTCAAGCTCCCGGATAAGAAGATCAATATAACCATCTAACTCCGATTCGGTTATTTTAGGGGTCATAGGATGAAATGTGGCATCGTGCTTCGCGTGAATTATGATTTGTGGAGGAAGGGATGTTTTTGGAAATTCTATTTTGAAAAATATACGCTTACGCATCATATTAACTCCTCGTTAAGTGATCATTAATCTTCCGGAAAATCTGCTAAATCCTCAGTAGATAGACTTGTTATTTTAACGCGAAGATCGTCTATCGGAATCCATTTTGAGTCTTGAGGCCGTTTTACCTCCCAAAAGAGCCAAGCATTTTGATTAGAATTTGAAACTGCATTAGTGGCTTGATTAAGTGTAGGATATATTCTTCCATTGACCCATATTCCACCCTCTTTTGCTTCAGCTATGTACTCTTTCCTCTTATATTCCTTCCTAAAAAGCGTCCCGAAAGGGACCGATACCCCACAGCCTAAGTTTAATTCCCCCTGAATCGGAGCTCTCTCTCTCGAAACTGGGATTTTGAGCAAGCGTTTGAGGATGTCATCATGGGTATCTTCAAATGAATGGCGGTTTTGTTCAATCAACTTGTATACTTCGATACTTACATTAATTTGTGTCGTTGTTCTAGCCATTGAAATACCACCCTCCTAAATAATATTATACTCCGTTTTCGTTATCATAATAGTTTAGGAGATATCTGGTTGTCAAGGAAAAAATGGGGTGAGCCAGAAATTTCTGGCTCACCCCATTTCCCACTAAGGGGTTGGGGGAGGGAGTTTGAGGGAGGGGGCAGGGGTCTGTGACCCCTGCCCCCTCCCTCAAATTCATCCCCTCACCACCAGCACCGGGCAGGGCGCGTGGCCGATGACCCTTTCGGTGACGCTGCCCATGAGGAGCCGGGTCAAGCCGGTGCGGCCGTGGGAGCCCATGACGATGAGGTTGGATTTTTCCTTGGCCGCCAGTTCGACGATGGCCTTATAGGGCGCGCCTTCCAGGACCTGGCCGGTTACCGCAATGTTCCGGGATTTAGCTTGGGCGGCGACCTCCCCCACATAATCCTGGAGCAGGTCCCGCCAATCCACCATCGCGGGTACCTCCCCGTAGGCCTGCGGCAACTCATAGACCGCGGCCACTTGCAACTCGCTGCCGTACGCCTGGGCTAGATCCAGGGCCCGGGCCGCGGCCGCTTCTCCGGGCTTGGAAGCGTCGGTGGCCAGGAGGATTCTCTCCCACCCCAACTCTGCTCCCAAGGGCACCACCAGGACGTCCCTTTGAGTATAGCCGATCACCCTCCGGGTCACGCTCCCCAAAAGGGCCCGTTCGACGAAGCTGAGCCCCTTAGCCCCCATGACGATCAGTTCCCGGCTTTCCGCATCCGCCCGGTCTACGATGCGTTCATGGGTCTCCCCGATTTCGCACATGGTCTTGATCTGAACCCCGGCCGTATCCGCCATTTCCTGGGCTTTCGCCAGCGCGGTATTGCAGGGTTCGGTCATCAGGGTTTGGGGGTGGTGCACGCCCACCAATCGCAGGTCGCCTTGATACGCCGGAGCTACGGAAAGGACGGTGATCCAGGCCGCGCCCAGCTTAAAGGACTCTTGAAGGGCATGGAGGCTCGTCTCCGAGCCGTCCACGGCCACTAGAATGCGGTTATATTTTGCAGGTGATTTCATCATTGCCGACATTCCGCGTCTGCGCTCTCTGCGCCCCTGCGGTTGCATATGGTGAGCAGTGAGCAGTAAGCGGTGAGCAGTAAAAACGCGCAACATCGTCTCAGTTTTTTTTTACTGCTCACTGCTCACTGCTTACTGCTTACTGCTTACTTCATTCGCTACAAAGACGCAGGGGTCACAGAGATATTAAAACCCTTAGTAACCCTTTTCTAAGGCCAGGGCGGCTGCGGCTGTGGTTTCCGCCCGTTTGGCCCGCCACATGGACCCCAGGATGATGAGCGCGCCCACACCCAGGGCGATGCACATGATGATGAAGCTGGCGCTCATCATGGAAGAGATGGTGGATTCCTGGAGGGAAATGACGCCCAACTGGCTTAGGTACTTGGGAACCGCCAGACCCCGGCTCACCGCCACGATGATCATGATGGTGCCCATGACCACCTTGATCATGTGTTCTTTTACATAGGTGGTGCCGATGGCGCCCAATTGCACCCCCAGTAGCGACCCGGCCAGGATGATGAGGGTCAGGCGGATGTCCACCATGCCGTTGATGGCCCATTTGACGGAGCCCCCGAAACCCATGACAAAGGCGATCACCAGCTCCGTGGCCGAAGCCACCAGGCCCGAAGCTCCCAGGACGTAGATCATGCCGGGGACGCCGATAAAACCGCCCACCGCGATGGTGGCCGCCAGCATGCCGGTGGCAAAACCGATGGGGATGGTGAACCACATGGAGATGCGCACGTCCGCGGTCTTGAAGTGCATCATGGGCGGCAGATTGATTTTTTGCAGCCAATGGGCCAGGCCGGTGACCTTTTCTTCGCCCCCGGACTTGGAGGTCTTCCAGGCGTCATAAAAGACGTAGCCGCCCACGATGACCAGAATGACCACAAAAGACAGGCTCACATAGAGATTGGAGCCGGCTTCGCCCCACTTTTTCAGAATCCACTCCTGGATCATGATCCCCAACTGCACCCCCACGCCCGCGGACGCGGCCATGATCAGACCCAGCTTGATGTCCACCTGCCCGTATTTCCACCTTTTATACGCGCCCACCAGGGCCTTGGGGAACTTATGGCACATATTGCTGGCCACGGCCACCGCGCCCGGCACGCCTAAGCTCATCATTCCCGGGGTGAGCACGAAAGCCCCACCGGAGCCGATGAAGCCGCTCACCAACCCGCCGATAAAGCCGACAATAAATAAGAAAGTAATGGTCGTTAAGCTCAGATCGATAAACTTGACGGCTTCCGGTGCTAAATCATGCATGGCATATTTCTCCTGGCTCTCTTAATATTAAGTATTGATGCGCAGTTGGGGGCGGGGCCGCCTTCTGGCCACCGGCCGCTTGGCCGCCGTGGGTCTGGGCTGCACTCTCTTGGGCGCGTGGATTCCCAGGGCTTCCCACAGATGGTGGGAAAAAGCGCCGTGTACGAAAGAGACGATAAAGACCGTGGCAATGGGCAGCGTCGCGTACCAGGCCCCCTTGGTGAAGTAATGCATCACCGTGTCCGTATTCCAGAAGAGCGCGGCGTAAAGCCCCGCCGCGGCCAGGCCGTAACCCACCGTTTTGCCCATCGGCCCCATCCCCCTGCTGTCAGATTCTCTCGCCATCGATTCCTCTCCTTGATATCCGCTTATGCTGAAAACAGGGAGATGGATTTCCCCGTTGACTTCTTTTTCCTTCACTCCGTCCTGGGTGATGACGAATTCAATGCGTTTGATCTGCCGGTTGACTTCGGCCACGGCTTGGCCCAGGTCCCCGAACTTCACCACCTGCTCAAAATTGACGCCTCGCAGGGCCACTTTCCTTTTCAGGGCCTCGCCTGCGGCCCTGGCCCGCTGGATGAACTTCTCCCGCAAGTGATACTTGTAAGGGGAAAATAATCTGCTTTTCTGCGCCAACGCAGGATTGACGTTCAGGCCAATGAGGTCGTAACCCAGGCGCTCCGCTAGGTTAACCGCGTAATCCAGGGTCTCCGGGTCCGGTGTCTCGCCTTTGCCCACCACCAGGATTTTCCGGGAGACTTCGGGCTTGGCAATGGCTTCCTGCCTTTCCCAGGCGCGGCCGTTGGCCTGCTGGGGGATTTTCTCTTCCCGGCCCGTCTCCTTCCCTTGGACTTTTTTGATGATACTCAGCATGGCTTGCTTTTCCTTTTCAGGAATTCTTGCCTCGGGAAAGACCGGCAGCCTTTCCCTTTGAACTTCAGATATTCAAAATCCTTGCCATCAAGATAACATGCTGTTATTGTTATATTATTATCGCATCACCCGTCAGTTCCCCTTCTTTTCGCTGTTGCAATATGCAATAGATCACAAAGGCAATTAAATAATATTAATATTATCAATGAATTATCTTCTGTTGCAGGCCATTGAAACATCGATTGCAAAATGCAACACCAGCCGTGAGACACCCTGCTCCTGGAAAAAAATCAAAGAAAATCATAAAATTAAATTAAAATAGGAAGGCGCGCTGAGATTGCTGTTAGACAAGTTTTTCTTTATACTGAGCGCGGGGTGTGATACTCCTCACCTTGAGGAAGGTTTGCCGCCATGATCTTTTTCCGTAAAGGCGAAGAAGAAAAGCCCAAGACGGGGCAGGAACTGGCCGATCTGCGCACGGCCATCCATAAGGCCCAGCTGCCCCCGGAAGTTCTGGCCGTAGCCCTCAAGGAGCTGGAAAGGGTAGAAAAGACCGATCCTTCCGTGGCCGAATACTCCATCGGCCTCAATTATCTGGATTACCTGATCTCCCTGCCCTGGAACCGCTTCACCGAAGACAACCTGGATTTGAAACGCGCGGAGCGGATCCTGGAATCCCAGCACTATGGGCTTAAGCAGGTCAAGGAACGCATCCTGGAATATCTGGCGGTGCGCACCCTTTGCAGCCTCCAGAGCGCCCGGGTGCTGGTGGTGGACGACGAAGAGATCGCCCGCACCAACCTGGAGTACATCCTGCGCAAGGAAGGCCACCAGGTCAACGGCGCGTCCAACGGCGCGGAAGCCCTGGACCTGATCAAGGGCCAGGAGTACGACCTGATTCTAACCGACCTGAAGATGGAGAAGATGGACGGCCTGCAGCTCCTGGAATCCGCCAAACAGATCGCCCCCCACACGGAAATCATCATGGTCACGGGCTACGCCACGGTGTCCACCGCGGTGGACGCCCTGAAGAAAGGCGCGGCCCATTATCTTTCCAAGCCCATCAAGATCGACGAACTCCGGGAGACGGTGAGAGAGATCATCGACAAGAAAAGGCACATGCAAATGAGCCGGGGGCCCATTCTCTGCTTCACCGGCCCCCCGGGCACAGGCAAGACCTCCACGGGCAAGGCCATCGCCGAGGCCCTGGAGCGCAAATTCTTACGCATGTCCCTGGCGGGCCTGCGGGATGAGGCGGAGCTCCGGGGCCACCGCCGCACTTACGTGGGTGCCATGCCCGGCAGGATCATCAATGAAATCCGGCGTATCGGCTTAAAAAACCCGGTGTTTATGCTAGATGAAATAGACAAGATCGGCCAGGATTTCCGGGGCGACCCGGCCTCAGTGCTGCTGGAGATTCTGGACCCGGAGCAGAACAGCAATTTTGTGGACCATTACGTGGACGTGCCCTTCGATCTTTCCGGGGTGATGTTCATCACCACCGCCAACGTGGTGGAGACCCTGCCCCACCCCTTGCTGGACCGTCTGGAGGTCATCAATTTCCCCGGCTACACGGAAAGCGAGAAAAAGAATATCGCCAACAAGTATCTGCTTCCCCGGCAGCTCCGGGAGCACGGCCTGACTCACCTGACTCCCGAATTCACCGATGCGGGCGTCGCCAAAATCATCCGCGACTACACCCAGGAAGCAGGGCTGCGCAATCTGGACCGGGAGATCGCCACCATCTGCCGCAAACTGGCCCGCATCTGTCTCCAGGCCAAGGGAGGGGCCTGCGCCCTCACCGTGGACGAACCCTTGGTGGAAAAACTCCTGGGCCCCCGCAAGTTTGCCCATGAAGTGGCGGAAGCGGGCAACCGCGTGGGTGTCACCACCGGGTTGGTGTGGACCGAGTTCGGGGGCGAGCTCATCTTCGTGGAGGCCTCCCAAATGCCGGGGCACCAGCAACTGATCCTCACCGGTTCCCTGGGGACCGTACTCCGGGAATCGGCCCAGCTGGCCCTCAGCTTCATCCGCAGCCACGCCGAGGAATTCGGCCTATCCCCAGACTTTTTCGAAAACCAGGACATCCATATCCACCTGCCCGCGGGCGCCATTCCCAAGGAAGGCCCCTCCGCGGGGCTGACCATCGCCCTGGCCCTGCTCTCCCTCCTCACCAACCGCCCGGCGCGGAGGGATATCGCGCTCACCGGGGAACTCACCCTTTCCGGCCGCCTCCTGCCGGTAAGCGGCATCCGGGAAAAAATCCTGGCCGCCCAGCGGGCCGGGGTGAAAATGGTGGTCTTCCCCAAACAGAACGAAGTGGACATCAACGACCTGGAACCGGAAGCAAAGGAAGGAATGGAAATCTTCCTGGCCGAGGAGATCCAACCGCTCATCGATCTGGTTTTGCTGCCAAAATAATTTGGTATTGAAGTCGAAATAAGCACTCCCCCATAAAAAACACCAACACTCATGTCCTCTGTCCTGGGCGCCCTTCCTTTTGAAGGGGCAGGTGACTTTGGTGATTTTGTCTCTCTAAATCTTCGCTAACTCATGTTACTGCTTGACTTTTCTGTATATTTCGATTATTGGGAAGGTAGCCCCCTAAAGGGGCGGCAGGTCATTAAGAACCAAGAGGAGATGGTGCCATGCCCGGTCCTTTTACCCATTTAATGATCTGTGAGGCGGGAATCTACCGGGAAGATCTTCTCGGCGAAGATTTATCGAAACTTCTTGCCGCCAATTATCAATTCGTCTTTCTGGGCGCGGAAAGCCCGGACCTGCCTTACCTGAGCGTCGGCGTGGACGGGAACCAATGGGCCGACGCCATGCATTACACCCGGACCAACAGCCAGGTGATCAGCGGCTTTGAGGCGCTGCGCCAGGCCTGGCCGCAAAGGACCCCGGCGGATGAAGTCAAGTTCGCCTGGCTCCTCGGGTACGTCTCCCACATGGTGGCCGACGCCACCGTCCACCCCATTGTCCAGGCCATCGTCGGGCCTTATAAAGGTCATGAAGTGCCCCACCGGCTCTGCGAGACGGCCATAGATTCCCTGATCTTCGAGGAAATCAATCACACCGATCTCACCTACGCCGAATTCTCCGAAGCTCTTAAATTCTGTAAGGAATCCGATTACTTCCATGACTTTTTGGACTTTTGGGAGGCTCAACTGGTCGCTAGTTATTTAGCCGGCAGTTATCCGGAAATGTCTCACAGTCCTAAGCCTCATACCTGGTTTAGCGAGTACACCACGGCCCTGGACGCGGCCGAGGGAGGCAAGGTGAGAGCAATTTTCCGCCATCTAGGGGTGGAGAGCAATTATTTTTACAGGAGCCCAGAGGTTATTAGGAACGATACACCGGAAGACTACCAACAGTATTATGCGGCTGTAAAACTCCCCGGCGGCGGCACCGGCCCTTTTAAGCCCCTGGGCTTTGATCGGGCGGTCAACAATGTGGGGAACATCTGGAAAGCGCTTTACGATGGTTTAACCGACCCTGGCCTGGACGTGTCCGGGGTGGTCAAAGATTGGAACCTGGACACCGGCGTGGATCAGGGCCCCACCGGGCTGGTGACTTTCTGGAGCTAAGAAAATGAAAAAACGTCTCCTCTCCTTAAGTTGCGCGGTTATTGTTTTCCTGTACGCGTCTTCCTGCATTGCCTTATCCGAGGCCCAGAAACAGGATTATGCCTCCCTGAAAACCGCGGTTGTTCTGTCCAAACTGGCCGTCAAAGGCAAATTCGGCCACCATATTCCGCCGACCTTCAGCGCCGCGGAATTCCTGCAGGCGGTTAAAGATAGGATTCCGGAAAATTCCTACGACACCCTGGAAAGATACCGCCTGCAAGTGAATCCCAAAGACGGTTACTATCTGTTAGCTATATTCAATCCTGAGAATAACACTTTGATCCTTTTCACCTACAGTTGCGAGCCGGGAATTGACGGGCCGGTTTTGGAGGAGCCGGGCAAGTACGATGTGAATAATTTGCAATTATATGATAAATGCAAGCAGAGGTATTAGCAGCCAGTTTTAGACTTAAACGAAGTGTTCTTTTCTGTCATTCTGAGGGAGCGAAGCGACCGAAGAATCTCATAGATATGAGATCCTTCGCTTCGCTCAGGATGACAAAGTAGGGGAAAAATAGGGACAGACCCTATTTTCTTAACTCCAACTTCCCTACCCCAAATCCAACCTTTTCAACTTCCGCCATAAAGACACTCTATCAATGCCCAGGACTTCCGCGGCCCGGGTCTTGTTGCCGTTCATCTGCTTCAGGACCCAAGCGATGTATTCCTGTTCGTTTTCCTCCAGGGTGAGGAATTCCTTTTTCTGGCGGCGGTGCACCTGGAAGCCGGGTTGCTGGAAGTCCCCGGGCAGGTGGCTCACTTCGATGGTGGGACCGGAGGCCAGGGTCACAGCCCGCTCCATGATGTTTTCCAGTTCCCGGATATTGCCGGGGAACTCGTAGTCTATCAGGATCTCCATCACTTCGTCGGAGATCTGGTTGATTTGTTTGCCCTGGGCCTCCGCGAACTTCCGGAGGAAGTGGCGGCAGAGCAGGGGGATATCGTCCCGGCGCTCCGCCAGGGTGGGCACGTGCAAGGTCACCACGTTGATGCGGTAGAAGAGGTCCTGGCGGAACGCGCCCCGTTCCACCTCGGCTTTCAGGTCCTTGTTGGTGGCGGCCAGAATGCGGATATCCACCGGAATTTCAGCAGTTCCCCCCACCCGGATCAAAGTCTTCTCCTGGAGGACCCGGAGCAGTTTCACCTGCATGGACAGCGGCATATCGCCGATCTCATCCAGAAAGATGCTGCCGCCGGGGGCCGATTCCAGGAGCCCTTTCTTGACGCCCCGGGCACCGGTGAAGGCCTCCCGTTCGTGACCGAAGAGCTCGTTGGCTAGCAGCTCTTCGCTGAAGGCTCCACAGTTGATGGCCAAAAACCGCTTATCGGCCCGGGAGCTCAGGTGGTGGATGGCCTTGGCCACCAGTTCCTTACCGGTGCCGGTCTCCCCCAGGATGAGGACCGTGGCGTCCGTGGGCGCGATTTGCTGGATGGTGCTGTTCAGGGCCTCGATCTGTGGGCTCTTGCCGATGATCAGAGGCACGCCTTTCTGGCTCTGCACCTGGCGTTTCAGGTCCAGGACTTCCTGGCGCAGCCACCTTTTTTCCAGGGCTTTGCGCACCAGGATGCGCACTTCCTCGATCTTGTAGGGCTTGGGGAGATAATGGTACGCGCCTTTTTGCATGGCTTCCACCGCGGTGGACACGGTGGCGTAGCCGGTAATCATGATCACTTCGGTATCCGGGTAGATTTCCTTGGCGCGCTCCAGGACCTGGAGGCCGTCCACCTGCTGCATGCGCAGATCGGTCATCACCAGATCGAACTCACCTTTTTCCAGTTCCTGGAGGGCCTGTTTGCCTGATTCCACCGCCACCGTGTCGAAACCTTCCTTGCGCAAGACGTGATCCAGATTTTCCAGGGCGATGAGCTCATCTTCCACGATCAATATCCGGGAGCGCTTCATGAGGACGGCCTCTTTTCTTTATCCAGAGGGTCGTAAGGCAAACGGATAACGAACCTAGTTCCTTCCCCCTCCTGGCTCTCCACGGCAATGGAACCCTGGTGCTTTTCGATGATCCCATAAACTATGGACAAGCCCAGGCCGGTTCCCGCCCCCACCTCCTTGGTGGTAAAAAAGGGATCAAAGACCCGGTCGATCTCTTCTTTGGGAATGCCCACGCCGGTGTCTTCCACGGTGATCACCGCTTCAGAATTGCCGGCATTCACCCGCGCGGCGATCTTAATCTCCCCGGGCGGCTCTTTAATGGCCTGGACGGCGTTCATCAGGAGGTTCAAAAAGACTTCCTGCATGCGCTGGGCGTCGATCTTCAGGACCAGGTCCCAGGGAACCTCCTGCACGATGTCAACGCCGGGAGGCACCTGGGTGGCAATCAGCCTGACGGAGCGGCTCACCACGTCTTCCAGAGGGATGGGCTTCAGCGCGAAATCCCGCACCCGGGAGAACTCCAAGAGACCCTTGACGATGTCCCGGGCCCGGTAAACCTCCTGTTCCACGTTGGTCAGCATCTTTTTAAAAAATTCCAGGTCGCATTGATCCAGGTCCTCCAGAATGATCTGGCAGGAGGTGGAAATGTTGTTCAAGGGATTGTTCAACTGGTGGGCGATGCCCGCGGTGAGCACCCCCAGGGAAGACATCTTCTTGGCCTGCACCAGCTGATCCTGGCGCTTTTCCAGTTCCGCGACCATGCGGTTAAACCCTTCCACCACCCGTTGGGTTTCATCCCGGGTGTCCAGGACCGGTAAAGGCCGGAAATTGCCCTGGGCGATACGCATGGTGGTGTCTTCAATCACCCTTAAGGGGCGGATGATCTTGCCTCTGACAATAAAGACAAAAAAGCTCATGAAGCCCAGGAAGACCAGCATGGCGGAAAGTAGCTGAGTCTTCAGGGTATTGATGATTTCCAGGATTCGCTGCCGCTCGAACCTCACCAGGTTAAGGGACAGATCAACCAGTTTTTTGCCGCTTTCCCGCAACTGTTCTTCCACCCGGGAGCGGAAGGCCGCGCTCTTGGGCAGCTCATCCATGAGCCGGCTGTAAGTCAGAAATTCTTCCTGGAATTGGGGCAACTGGGGGGCGATCCGTAGGTGTTTTACTTCCGGAGCGATCTTATCCAAAGTTTCCAGGGCCAATTTAATATAGCGACTGTTTTCCCTAAGGTCCTCAGCGGAACCATAAAGCAGATAATTTTTTTCATAACGCCGGATTTCCAGGATGGTGTTGCTCAGGTCGTCGGCGATCTCCACGAAACGCTGCTTCATTTCGATCTGCCGCAAATAATGGTAGGATACCCCGCCGATGAAGCCGATGGCCAGAATGCAGGCGGTCAGGCCCACGGTCACCTTCTGGCGGATATTCAGATGCGGGTTGATTTTCCAGGCGGCCATCAGCGGGGCCTTCTCACAAGAATCGATAAATTAGGTTAACCAGCTAAGATTAAAAATGATTCCCCTGCCCAGGTGTTTGCTTCTCTTTCTAGTTTGAAGGAAATCGTAACTTTTTGCAACAGTTGTTCTGAAACGAGGTAAAACTGAGCTCATTCCTATTATTTTTTTGGCATGTAAGGCAAGTATTTATAATATAAAGTTTTTTCTCTATATGTCTTACTCCGGAGAAACTTCCCCTCCCTTCTCCGGGTGGACGTTTGCAAAGAAGACCTTACCTTTTATACATATATTTAATCATATTAGTCTCGCCGATGCAATTCGCAACATATTAATTCTCCAAGAAAAATAGGCTTGACACCTTGTGAGGTTTTGAACATACTTTGACGAATTTATTCGCCTAGTCTTCTTAACCAATAATTTTTAGGGAGGGCAAACAGGGGATGGAAATTTATCTTCCCATTGCCGGCATGAGCATCAATTTCTTTCTGGTCCTCGGCATCGGCGGCCTGGTGGGCTTTCTCTCCGGCCTCTTCGGAGTGGGAGGGGGCTTCCTGCTCACCCCCCTGATGATGATGATCGGCATCCCCCCGGCGGTGGCCGCAGCCTCGGACTCCAACCAGATTGTGGCCGCAGCCAGTTCCGGGGCCTTTGCCCATTGGCGCCTGGGCAATGTGGACTTCAAAATGGGCCTGGTCATCCTGGCCGGGGGCATCGCCGGCGGCACCATCGGCGTGCAGTTCGTCAAGGTTCTCAGGGCCGCAGGCAACTTTGAGTTCGTCATGAAGGTGGTTTACGTGCTCATGCTGGGCCTGGTGGGCGGGGCCATGTTCATGGAGAGCCTGCGCACCATCCTCCGCAGCCGCAACCAGGGAGGAGCGGCCGCGGTGGCGGAAGTCTCCGAGCCCAAGCTCGCCAGGCTTTTCGCCAAGATGCCCTTAAAGATGAATTTTCATCGCTCCGGGCTCCAAACTTCAGCCATCTTTCCCTTTACCATCGGCACCATCGTGGGGATCATGGCCGCGCTTTTGGGCGTGGGCGGCGGGTTCATCATGGTCCCGGCCATGATCTACATCATCGGCATGCCCACCATCGCGGCCATCGGCACGGACCTTTTCCAGATCGTTCTCACCTCGGCCAACGTCACCTTGCAGCAGGCCTTCGTCAACAAGACTGTGGACCTGCTCCTGGCGCTGATCCTTCTGTTCGGCTCCACCATCGGCGCCCAATTCGGAGCCATAGCCGGCAAACGCCTCAAGGGAGAGCAGATTCGCATCCTCCTGGCTGTCATCGTCCTGGCCTTAACTGTCAAACTCTTCTTGGACCTGGTCATCACCCCCAGCGACCTGGTGAGCCTGGCCCCGGCCAAAGGCGGAGGGCACTAAGATGAAGCGTATCCTGCCGCTTTTGCTGTTTCTGGGCCTGTTGTGTTTTTGGGGTGCCCCGGCCGCGGCCGTTACTCCGGAAGCCAAACAGAAGATGGTGACCGCGACCACCAAGAACCTCATTGAGATCGGTCTTTCTTACAGCGGCGATCAGGTTCACTTTTTCGGGGTCAATCCCGTGCCGGGGACCGATCTGATCATCAAACTCACCGCGGAGAAGGATGAAGAGATCAAGTTCTCCGTCAAGGGGAAAGTGGGCCCGTTCTGGATGACGGTGAAACAATACGACGTCACCGGCGCGCCGTTCATGTATAAAATTCATGCCAGCAAACCCATCAACAAAATCGTTTCTGAAGCCACCGCGCGAGAACTGGAATTGGGCTACCCGGCCATCCGCCACAAAATGAAGATGCACTTGAGCCGGGGCGAGGCTGCGCCGGACGATGGGGATAAGGTCTTTAAAGGCATGCTCAAGATCAAGGAGGAGGCCAATCTTTATAACATCGTGGAAGACCCGGCCCGCCTCCAGGTGGCGGAAGGCAAGCTTTTCAAGCATTACTTCCGCTTTCCCCCCGCGGCCACTGAAGGCCGCTACCAGGTGGAGTCATTCTGTTTCACCAAGGGCGAGCTGGTGGGTTACGGCAAGGACATCATCGAGATCAAAAAAGTGGGCCTGGAGAACTGGCTGACGCAAACCTCTCAGAACCAGCCAGTATTTTTCGGCATCCTGGCGGTAGTTATCGCCGTGGGCGCGGGGTTGCTGGTGGGGGTTATCTTCGGGAAAGGAGGGCACCATTAATGGCTGAAGCAAACGGCAAACCCATTGTGGTGGCCATTGACGGCTCGGCTCCGGGCTGGGAAGCCATGGAGGCCGCTTTATATCTGGCCAGCCTGATAAAGAGGCCGGTGGATGTCCTCAATGTCATTCAACTGCGCAAGGCCGGCTACTTTGCCTTCATTGACCGGCACCTGAAGGAAGAAGCGGAGGATTACTCCCAGAAAATATTGGCTGAAGCCGAAGTTCGGGGCAAGAAAGCCGGAGTGGAAGTGCGAACTCATCTGCTGGAGAGCGGAAAAGACATTTCCGAGGCCATCATCAACTATCTGGAAGAGTCCGAGCCCGTTAAATTCCTGGTCTTGGGCACCCATGGGCACGGCTTTATCGGTCGTCACATCCTGGGTTCCACTACGGAACGGGTGATCCGGGAGGTATCCAATCGGGGGCTGCCCGTGCCGGTGCTGGTGGTGCCGGCGACAATCCACCCCCAGGAATAGTAATTCATTTTAAGGAGCGGCCTCCAAGCCCCGGAGGCCGCTCCTTAGTTTGTCCCTTCCTCCCTTTTCCCTGTCAATCCTTGCATCCCCTCCTCCCTATAATTATCTTTTAACTACAGTTCCTGGAAAGGAGGGCCCCAGGATGAAGCCGCTTTCCAAGGTAACTCGCAGATCCAAGACTTTAGTTTTCCTAATCACCGGCGTTTTTCTGCTGCTTCTCGCCATGGTTTCCAGTTACGGAGAACAAGCTATGAAACTTTCATCCACGGCCTTCGCTGACGGCGGCAAGATTCCCGTCCCCAATGTCATGCCCGGAGCCGGGGGCAAGAATGTGTCCCTCCCCCTGACGTGGTCGGACGCGCCCGCGGGCACCAAATCTTTCGCCCTTTCCATCGTTGATCCCCACCCGGTGGCCCGCAATTGGGTGCACTGGCTGGTGATCAATATTCCCTCCGACGTCCACTCCCTGGCTGAAGGCGCGTCCGGCAAGAAGATGCCCCCCGGTGCGCAGGAGCTTAACAGCTCCTTCGGTGACCCGGGCTACGGCGGTCCCCAGCCGCCTAGGGGCACCGGCGACCACCCCTATGTGGTCACCATTTATGCCCTTAACGCGCCCCGCCTGGACCTGGGCCGCGCCACCACCCTGGCTGCGTTCCAGAAGGCCCTGGAAGGCAAGGTTCTGGCCTCGGCCTCTATCACCGGCTACTTCGGCCGGTGAGGGGAAAGATTAAAAGATTCACCACGAAGACACTAAGACACAAAGGTTCACAGAGTAAAATCAAATAGTTATGCCTTGGCAAAGCCAAGGCATAACTATTACTTTTTCTTAGTGATTCTTTGTGTCTTGGTGCCTTGGTGGTTAAATCTTTTTATCCGCCCCCTCCCTCCCTCCTTGCCCCGCTGTTCCTGCAAATTCCAGTTTACATCGCCCGCCTGATAATTTATAAATAATCGATAATTCTTATAGGTAGTGATGGTTAGACAATGAGTTCTGGGATCGAAAAACCCTTGCCCAAGGGGATGCCTAACTGCTTAAAGAAAAGGCGCCTTCTGAACGAAAAAGAATTAAGTCCCGATCTCTGCCGGGAATATGGGGAAAAATTTCTGGCCCTGGGTTGGTGGGAAGACGCGCTGGAGTTCTTCCAGAAAGGCAACCACCAGGAGGGGCTGGCAAAGATCAAGGCCCATTGTCTGGACAGCGGGGACGCTTATTTGTTGGGCCGGATGGTGAAAGACGGTGAACCGGACCTCTGGCGCCGGGTGGCTGATAAAGCCCTGGAACTGGGCAAGATCAGTTTCGCCCGCCGGGCCCTGGAGATGGCCGGAGATAAAGCAAAGGCCCAGGCCTTGAGCCTGGAGCCGACGGGAGAGCCGACTCTCCATTAACCTTTAGTCATGGCAACTTTGGAAGATTACCGCATTTTAGGGGTTTCACCCCGGGCCACCTGGGAGGAAATCCAGCGCCGTTACCGGGCCCTGGCCTGGCAGTACCATCCCGATCACAACCCGGAAGACCCGGAAGCCCCCGCCCAGTTCCGCCGTTTGGTGGAAGCCTATGACGCCCTGCGCCAGATCAAAGATAAACCCCGGAGAGCCGCGCAAAAATATGTGCGGCCCCGGTTCCGCAATAAAAGGCACGTTTTTGAGGAATTTTTCGGCATTGACCGCCCCGGCGCCCCATTGCAGCAGTCACCGGGAGCCGATTTCCGTTACGATCTGCAGATCCCCTTCCTCGCGGCCATGCGTGGCCTGGACACCGACATCCAGGTGCCACGGGACCTTAATTGCAGACATTGCGGGGCCACGGGCCTGGCCCCGGGCAGCGGCTACCAGGATTGCCCCGACTGCCAGGGCCGCGGCCGCCAGGGTGGTCCCGGCCTCCTGCGGTTCGGCCCATTTTGCCGGCGCTGCCGCGGACGGGGCCAAATCAGCCCCCAGGTCTGTCCCCATTGTCACGGCCAGGGGTATCTCTGGGAGACCACCAGCTACCATCTGCGTATTCCCCCGGGAACCGTGGACGGCGCCCGCTTGCGCCTCGCCGGGGAAGGCGGCCAGGGTTTCCAGAACGGACCGCCGGGGAATCTGGAAATAATCATCCACGTGGAGCCCCATTTTTTCTTTAACCGGGTGGGCAACGACGTCCATTGCCGGTTCCACGTCTCCTTTGCCCAGGCTGCCTTGGGGGGGATGGTGCACGTTCCCACCCTGGACGGCTTCCGGTCCCTGGCTCTCCCCCGGGGCACGCAGAGCGGGAAAGTCTTTCGCTTTCCGGGCGGCGGCGCGCCCGGCGGTCCCCATGAGCCTCCGGGGGATCAGATAGTGGAAGTGGTGGTCACCACTCCTGCTAATCTTAGTCCGGGACAGAAAGCCATTTTAAAAGAATTCGCCAGCCTGGAGAGGGAGCAATTGTCCGGGGCCTGATATGAGTAATTTCACCCATTTGGACGAAAAAGGCCAGATGCGCATGGTGGACGTAGGCGACAAGCCCACCACCGAGCGCCGGGCCGCGGCCAGTTGCCGGGTGCGGGTGGGTTCCAAGGTCTTTCCTCTCTTGATATCCGGGCGTCTCCCCAAGGGGGATGTCTGGGCCGCGGCCCGCTTGGCTGGCATCATGGCCGCCAAGAACACCCACCAGCTTATCCCTCTGTGCCATTCACTGCCCTTAACCGGCGTTAACATTGAATTTACCCCCGACCCGGAACATGAAGCGGTGGTCATCGAGGCCCGGGTGCATACCCACGCCCGCACCGGGGTGGAGATGGAGGCCCTGACGGCCGCGGCCGTCGCGGCCCTGACCATCTACGACATGTGCAAGGCCGTGGACCGGGGGCTGGTTATTGAGAACCTCCAATTGGAGGAAAAAAGCGGCGGCGCCAGCGGGGAATATCAACGCGTGAGCAATTCCCAAAAAAATTTGGTAGAATGTGAAGAGGTCGGAGTTAGGTAATGGATCCGGAGCGTATTGAATTTTTTCGCCAGCTTTTGCATCAGCGCCTGGCAGAACTGTTGGGTGAGGCCGATAAGACCCGGGAGGACATGACCGGCGCGGCTTCCCCTTTCCCCGATCCCACGGACCGGGCTTCCCTGGAAACCGACCGCAATTTCACCCTGCGCATCCGGGACCGGGAGCGCAAATTGATTACCAAAATCCGGGAAGCCATCGAGCGCATCGAGGCCGGCACTTACGGTCAATGCGAAATCTGCGGCGGCGAAATCAGCGAAAAGCGCCTCATCGCCCGGCCGGTGACCACCATGTGCATCGCCTGCAAATCGAGGCAGGAGGCGCTGGAGAGGTCCCGGGGACATTAGAGACAGTTTTTAGTTTTTAGTTTTTGGTTAAAAAAATTAAAAAATTAGCATTCAAATAGATTTATTTGCTTTTAGAACGGCTTAACCCCTCCCCTTTTTTCCTATGAGTCATCCTTTGGACCTGAAAGAACTTACCCTGGAAGAACTGGAGCAGTTAATGGCCGCCTGGGGCCAATCCCGGTTCCGGGCCCGCCAGGTGGCAAAATGGCTCTATAAAGGGGTGACGAATTTCCAGGAAATGACGGATATCGCCCGGCCTTTCCGGGAGGAACTGGCCCGGCAGGCCCATATCAGCCGCCTGCAAATAGTCAATCAACAAGAGGCCGCGGACCGCGTCCGCAAGCTGCTCCTGGCCCTGGAAGACGGCCTTCACATCGAAGCGGTGCTCATCCCCGAAGGCGACCATGCCACCCTTTGCCTCTCCAGCCAGGTGGGTTGCGCCCAGGGGTGCGCGTTCTGCCTCACGGCCCAAAGGGGGTTTGTCCGCAACCTGACCGCCGCCGAGATAATCAACCAGATACTGACCGCCCGGACCCTGCTGCCGCCGGACCTGCCCCTCACCAACCTGGTTTTCATGGGCATGGGCGAGCCTCTGGCTAACTTTGCCGCGGTGTCCCGGGCCTTGACCATTATCACCGCACCCTGGGGCCTCAATTTCTCCCCCCGGCGCATCACCGTGTCCACCGTGGGCCTGGCGCCTTTGATACCCAGATTGGGTCAGGAAGTGAAATTCAACCTCACCATATCGCTTAACGCGCCGGACGACGAGCTCCGGAGCCGCCTCATGCCCGTCAACCGCCGCTATCCCCTGGGGACGCTGCTTCAGGCCTGCCGGGACTTTCCCTTGCCCCAGCACCGGCGCATCACCTTTGCCTATGTGCTTTTAAAAGACGTCAATGACAGCCCGGCCCAGGCCCGGCAATTGGCTAAATTGCTTAGGGGCTTGCGGGTCAAAATCAACCTCATTCCTTTCAACCCCCACGCCCGCTTGCCCTTTGCCCCGCCGCCGGAAAGCCGCATTTTAGAATTTCAGGAAATCTTGCGGGAGAAAAATTATGCGGTCTTCATCCGGGAGAGCCGGGGCCAGGAGATCGCCGCGGCCTGCGGCCACCTGGTGGGAGAGCAAGGAGAGGAAGTAATCAGTAACCAGTAATCAGTAATCAGTGAAAAACAGGTAGGATAAATAAAAAGGCGGGAGCTAAACCCCGCCTTATGGATTGGCAGTAATTGTTTTTACTGATCACTGATTACTGATCACTGATTACAGTCTTTACCGTATCCTCCTCCAGGGATCATCCGGGGCCTCGGTCCCTTCCGGGCGCTCCACCGCCATGCGGTAGGCCCTTCTGCCCATACCCTCCAGGCGGCCATGCTGGAAAACCAGGGGAGTATAGCCGTTGCGCACGGTATTCCCCCCTTCGTAATCCATGGAGTGGGTCAGATAGAAATAAAACACGTAATGCCCGCCCCGGTAATCTCCCTCTTCTTTGATGCCAGGCGGGCCCATGATGCCTTCCACCTCGGATGTGGACATCCCCAACTGCAATTCCTGCAGTTTCATATAAGAGGACCACATCGACTTTTCAAATCGCGGGTAGAGCACCGTATCGCAACCGGCAACCAATATTGCCAGAAGTAAGACCATCCGCAGCCAAGTCATGAATTCCCCCCTTGAATGCAGACAATATAGTCGCCTGCTTAGGTGCAGTCAATTTAAAATGATTCACCACAGAGGACACAGAGAGAAAGAAAATTAAAAGGAGAGCGGGCCATTGACCCACTCTCCTTTTAAAATAATCTCTGTGAAACTCTGTGCTCTCTGTGTCTCTGTGGTGAAATCTTTACCCACGCGGCAGACATTTCCCTCTCCAAGGGAAATATCTGCCGCGTCGCCGCTTTTCTCCTTTAGATGGCGTTTTCCAGAGGCTCTTCGTACGGGATGGGCTCGGTGGTGGCCCGCTCCCGGTAAAAAAGCTTCAGACGCTTGCGGATGCTGCTCCCTTCAATACCCATCTGGGTCAGGATATGTTCCGTCAAAGGCGTCAAATCCTCATGGGCCATAACCATCGTGCGTTTATTCCGCTTCATCCCCGTCCCTCCAAGTTAAATTTGCCAAAGATATTTTCAATTTTGGTGCCAAGTCCCGGAATGCTTTGGATAGGAAAAAAGAGGAGGAGAAAAATTCGTTTGCTTCTCCTGGCCTTTCTTGACATATGTATTTAATTAGCATATTAATACATACAATTCTTACATATTATTGAGGGGATTTATGAGAACCACACTGAATATCGAGGATTCCTTGCTGGCCAGGGCGGCGGAGCTGACCGGAATTAAGGAAAAAACTGCTTTAGTCAGGCTTGGTCTGGAGGCTCTGATAGCCAGGGAAAGCGCTAAAAGACTTGCTGCCTTGGGTGGAGCGGAAAAGGATTTGGAAATGATTCCTCGCCGGAGGTTGGATGAAAACTAAGATGGTCCTGGTTGATACGTCCGTTTGGGTGTCGCATCTGCGTCACGGAGCCATCGGGCTGGAGACTTTGCTTAACGAAGGCCTGGTCGTTTGCCACCCTTTTATCGCCGGCGAACTTGCGTGTGGCAATCTCCTGAACAGATCTGAAATCTTAGTCCATCTGACAGCCCTTCCCCAAGCAATCATGGTGCAACATGAAGAAGTAATGCATTTTATCGAAAAGCATAGTCTTATGGGAAAAGGTCTGGGGTACATTGATATACATCTACTGGCTTCGGCCCTCTTAACCAGAGTTTCTCTCTGGACCCTGGACCAGAAACTCCATGAGGCTACGGTTAATTTAGGGATGGCTTGAACTCTGCTTTTTCTCTTTCTTGAAACTATTTGAGCTTTTGAAAGTCCAATTTTAGGCGGGTGATCAGGCTATCATGGACTGATTTTGCCGTTCGTACCAGTATACCCCTTTAAGTAGTGAACGCTAGGCCGATTGTTGTAGAAAATTGTTCATGAAGCGGCGGAAGAGCTGCCCGATGATTTCTTCTTTGGTCACCGCGGTTTCCATCATCGCCTGGGGTTCGGCCCCACTGCCGCTCATGGCCCAGGGGCCGTCATGTTCCAACCATTTCCGGACATCGGCTGCCCCGGCGTGGTTGTCATACTGAAGGCCCACCACCCGGGGATTGTCCGCCAGACCCAGGGCCTCCACCGGCACAGTGGGTGAATGGGCCAGGATTTCCACTCCTGCAGGCAGGGGCGGCAGCACCCCCTGGCCGTGCCATTTGAACAGATCAAGGGTGGACGGCAAACCTTGGAACACGGGGTGCGCCCGGCCCGCGGCCGTCAACTCGCCGGTGATGAAGCCCACGGATTTCTGCGGCAGAGGCCCCACCCGGCAGCCCAACACATGCCCCAGAAGCTGGTGGCCCAGGCAAAATCCCAAATAGGCCTTGCCTCCGGCGATTACCTCCCGGATGGCTTTTTTCAGGGGCGCCAGATAAGGGAACTGTTCTTCTTCGCCCACGTTGGGGGAGCCCCCCAGGACGATCATGCCGGTAAAAGGGTCCAGAGACGGCACCGGTTCACGCCAGGCTTCCAGGATCCGGTAACTCACCTCTTCTGCGGCCAGGGCCGCGAGCAGATGCGCACCCGGCCCCTCCCAATCCATGTGCTGGACGATGAGAAAATTTTGCCCTTTTGCCACTACTACCTCCCAAAATCAGTAGCCGCAGGCTTCAGCCTGCGCTTCCGGTCTCTATCCTGGTATGCTAAATTAACGAGGTTGAAGAAAGGATTGCTGATGCCCTTTATTGTTGCAGAACCCGGCGGCCTCCCCTGCTACCGCTCCCCTCTCCTGGCCGCGTTTCCCGAAGTCAGCCACGGCTTCTTCACTCGCAAAGGAGGGGTGAGCCCGGAGCCTTTTCACAGTCTCAACCTGAGCTTCACGGTGGGCGACCAGGAGCCGTTGGTGGTGCAGAACCGCCACCTGGTGCAGCAGGCCCTGGGCCTGAACGGACTGGTGAGCGCCACCCAGGTGCACGGCCACCAGGAATCTCTGGTCACCACGGCTAACGCCGCGCCCCACGAAGAAATACCGGACGCGGATATCCTTCTCACCGGGCAGTCGGGCCTGGGCCTCCTCATCAAGCAGGCGGACTGCCAGGCAGTGATGCTCTACGATCCGGTGCGCCGGGTGGCGGCCAACGTCCATGCCGGGTGGCGGGGCCAGGTTGGCAATATCCTTAAGGAAGCCGTAACCCGATTGCAAGAAAGGTGCGGTTGCCGCCCCCAGGACCTGATCGCGGCCCTGGGCCCCAGCCTGGGGCCTTGCTGCGCCGAATTCCGCCACTATCAGGAGGAGTTTCCCCCAGAGATGTGGCGCTACCAGGTGCAGCCCACCTATTTCGACCTCTGGGCCTTGAGCCGGGACCAGTTGCTGGCCGCGGGACTCAGGCCCGAGAAAATCGACATCGCCGGCGTCTGCACCCGCTGCCGCAGGGAAGAGTTCTTCTCCTACCGCCGGGACCGCATAACCGGCCGTCAGGGGGCAGTTATCGGTCTGTTGAAGTGAGCAGTAAGCTGTGAGCAGCAAGCAGAAAAAAGCGGCGCTAATAGGATTTTTTTTCTCAGCTCACTGCTTACTGCTTACTGCTTACTGAGCGGGTCCCTGGGGGGATGACCCTTTGAAGAACTTTTCCTTCAAGTCATTGTACAGCTTTTTGGTCGTTTCCACCGCCTGCTCCACCTGGCGGGGATATTTGTAACCCACGAACACGCCCGCTGCGAATCCCAGAATCGCTAGAAACATATGATCGTCCTCTCTTTGGCGAAGTTATTTTTTCTTAATAGTTCTGAAATTATCTTTTGCTTCTACCCCTTGCCCAGTGCTTCCAGGGCCAGTCGGCCCACGGTGGTGCGCTGCAGCTCTCCCCGGTCATAAAGTTCCACCGGACCATCGTCTCCCGCCAATGCCCGAAGGGCCTCCTCCATGCCCGCAGGCCTGACCCGGCCCAGGCACCAGGCCGCCAGACCCCGCATCTGGGGGTCCGGGTCCTTGAGGAAGGCAAACAGCAGGGGCACGGCTTCTTCCAGGGCCCCGGGGTGCTTCTCCCACAGCCGCCCCAGCCCCCAGAGCATTGGGGCCCGGGAAAAATTATTCTCCAGAAACCCGTAGAACATGGGCAAAATTTCTTCCACCAGGGGCAGGTAATGGCGGCCTATTTCTCCCAACGCGGAGGCCGCCCCCCACCCCGTACTGCCGGAATCCTCGTTCAACTGATAGAGCAGCCGGTTGATGACCTTGCGCACCTGCTCCGGCTGGGCCGCGGCCACATAGCCCAAGCCTTCCGTCGCTCGCCAGTGGAGCAATTCCCCGGGAGAGAAAAGGAAGTTCAAGAGTTCTCTGGCTACGCCGGACTCCTGGGCCGCCAGAGCCGCCAAAGCGGTAAAATCCCCGGCCCGAAGCAAGGACACGATTTGCTCCCTTAGGGCGCGGCGGCTGGTGGCAGTCTTCATGTCGAGGATCGGGGGAAGGCTATTTCAGTTAGACGCGGCGGGCATTAGATGACCATCAAGACAGATACCGGCCATTCAAGTTTCTCGCTACTTATAACTGACAAGGGCCTGAAGCCCCTTGGCTTTCCCCTGGAAAAAATCCTTCATGCAAGATCAAAAGGGAATATCGTCTTCCGGTACGCCTCCCGGCGGCGGGCCGAAAGGCGGTTCCGGCTCTTGAGTCCGGTTGCCCGCAACTCCCAGCATCTGCATGGTATTGGCAATAATATCGGTGGTGTAGTGCTTCACCCCATCTTTTTCGTAAGAGCCGTACTCCAGCCTCCCCTCAATATAAACCTGTTTCCCCTTGGTGAGGTATTGACCGCAAATTTCCGCGAGCTTGCCCCAGACCGTCACCCGGTGCCAGTCGGTGCGTTCCTGGGTGTTGCCCTGGCGATCCTTGTATCTCTCGGTGGTGGCTAACCTGAACTTGCACACCGCGGTTCCCCCGGCGGTGTAGCGCATCTCCGGGTCCGCCCCCAGATTACCGACCAAAATAACCTTATTGACCCCAGCCATGACTCCTCCTTGATGGCCCTTTGGGTATTGTCATCCTCTATCACAGAATCGATATTTCGGGCAAGGACTAATGCGGTTTTCTGTTTTCTGTTTTCTGTTTTCTGTATTAAAAACCGGCAGAAAAAATGTGGTGCGGTTATGCCCGTAGATTCTTATCCCCTTTTCTTAGCTGAAAGCTGACGGCTGATGGCTGTCAGCTTTTTCACGTCCGCGCCCAGTCCAGCAGGCGCAACTCCGGATGCAGCCGTCCTTGGAAGTAAGAGAACCTGGGGCTGAAAGCCACTTCCAGGTTACCGGCCAGGGGGTGGGCCCCGGCCATGTCAAAGGCGATGGCCTCCATCAGGCAGCCGTTTTGGGCCAGTTGCACTTTCAGGTGTCTCTCCCCCACGATCCTGGAAGTAAGACACTCCACCCCGGCGCAGGCCAGGACCGGCTCCGGATTTCCCGGCCCGAAGGGGCGCAGGCGCTCCAGGTGTTGATAAAACAGGGCGTCCAGGTCTTCCAACAACACCTGGGCGTCCACCTGCAGCGTCGGCTTTAGCGGCTCAGCCCCCACCTGCTGTTCAAAGACCTCTTCCAGTTTCTCCTGCAAGGCGTCCAGGGCTTCCGCGGCCACCTCGAACCCCGCCGCGGCCTGGTGGCCTCCGAATCTCAACAAAATTTCTTCGCAGGCCTGCAACCCCCGGAAGAGATGAAACCCCTCGACGCTCCGGGCCGACCCCCGGCCCCGGCCTGCCTCGAGGCTCACCAGAGCCACGGGCCTATGATACTCCTCCGCCAGCCGCGCCGCGACAATGCCCAGAACCCCGGGATGCCAACCTTCCCCGGCCAGGACCCAGACCCGCCGGGCCCCCAGATTCCGTTTTTCCAGATAATCCAGAGCCTGACGCCACACCGTTTCCTCCAGACCCTGGCGCTGCCGGTTGAGATCATTCAGATACCGGGCCTGAATGCGCGCCTGAGCCAGGTCCCGGCTTAACAGCAGTTCTAAGGCCCCCCGGGCCTGGCCCAACCGCCCCGCGGCGTTAAGGCGCGGCGCCAGGCGAAAGACCGCGTCCCGGTAAGAGATGGGTTTCCCCTCCAGGCCCGCGATCTCCTTCAGGGCCACCAACCCGGGACGGCGGCTCTCTCCCAGGACTTTCAGGCCCTGACGCACCAGGATGCGGTTCTCCCCTTGCATAGGGGCCACGTCCGCGGCGGTGCCCAAGGCCACCAAGTCCAGATAGGACCTCATGTTCGGCTCCGGGCGCTGCTTAAACCAACCGCTCTCCCTTAAGTTGGCCCGCACCCCCAGGGCCAGGAGCAGGGCCACCCCCACCCCCGCCAGGTCCGCAAAAGGATAATCTTCCCCGCCCCGTTTGGGGTTGACCACCGCCAGGGCCGGGGGCAAAACCGACGGCAGTTCGTGGTGGTCGGTGACGATCACCTCCAGCCCCTGGGCGTTGGCCCAGACCACTTCCGCCACGTCGCTGACGCCGCAATCGACGGTGACCAGCAGCCGGGCCTGGGCGGCCAGCCCCTGGAGCGCCGGAACTTTCAGACCGTACCCTTCCTGCAGCCGGTCGGGGATATAAGTGAGGCAGGGCAGGCCCAATTCCTGGAAAAAATCGTGCAGCAGGCAGGTGGAGGTGAGGCCGTCCACGTCGTAATCGCCGTAGACGATTACCGTTTCCCCCCGGCGCACCGCGTCCCCCAGCCGGGCCGCAGCCTTTTCCAGGTCGGGCAGCCCAAATGGAGGCCGCAGCTTCTCCAGGCTGGGCTCCAGAAAGGCCAGGATGTCTTCATGAGCCGTGAGGCCACGGTTCAAGAGGATGCGAGCGATCAAATGGGGCAGCTTATGGCGAAGACTGATCTCCCGGATTGCGTCCGGCTGCTCCGGATGCTCTCGCCATTTCTTCTTCCGCCGCATTGACACTCCTGGAGGTTGGCTATCAGCTCTCAGCTTTCAGCTTTCAGCTAAAAACCTAAAGCTGACCTAAGGGGAGAACCGATAAATAAATTTGGTAATCTTCCCAGCAATATCTTCTATTTTATTTCTTTTAGCTGATAGCTGACCGCTGATAGCTATTCTACTGTTTCCCCCGGCTTGAGGGCAATCACCTCAATACCCTCGCCCTTGATGAGCTCCCGCAGTTCCTCCGGCGTCCCGGTGAGCACCGGGAAAGTGCCGTAGTGCATGGGGATGACCCACTTCGGTTTCAACAGCTTACAGGCCAGGGCCGCTTCCTGGGGGTTCATAACATAGTGGCTGCCGATGGGCAATAGGGCCAGTTCCGGCTTGTATAATTCCCGGATGAGCTCCATGTCCTTGAAGACCGCGGTATCCCCCGCGTGGTACGCGGTGAAGCCGTTGGAAAATTTAATCACGAAGCCGCCGGGGTCTCCCGCGGCCATGAGCTTTCCCCCTTCCTCCACCGCGGAGGAGTGCACCGCGTGGGTCATGGTCACCTGGAGGCCGTGGAAGGGCACGGTGCCCCCTTTATTCATGCCGATGACCTGGGGCGCGCCTTGATTGGCCAAAATCACCGAAAGCTCGTGGATGGCCACCACCGGAGCCCCGGTCTTCTTCGCTAGGGGCACCGTCTCCCCCACGTGGTCGCCGTGGCCGTGGGTCACCAGGATGAGGTCCACCTTGCCCACCTGGTCCACCGGCGTATTGAGCAAAGGATTGCTGAGCCAGGGGTCGATGACCACGCTCACCTTGCCGTCCGTCAATTTGAAAGCCGAGTGCCCGTAAAAAGTAACGCTCACCCCGCGGCCGATGCTTGCTGGAGACATAATCCCCTCCATCACGATTTTTCTTTTCTTTTACTGAAAACTGAAAACCGAAAACTGAAAACCGTCTTTAATGCAGCACTTCCTCCAAAGCCTCCAAATTCTTCCGCATGCCGATGAGAATCAAGGTATCCCCCGCCTGGATCAGCGTCCTGGGAGTGGGATTAAAGAGCATCTCCCCGTCGGCCCGTTTGATGGCCACCACGATCAGCTCGTATTTCTGGCGGATTCCGGAGTCTTTGAGGGGCAGGCCGAGCATGGGGGAGGTCTCGCTCACCACGATCTCCTCCATGCTCCATTCCACCCCCTCGTGCATGGCCAGCTCCATGAAAGTGGTCACCGTGGGCCGCAAAATGGCGTGGGCCATCTTCCGCCCCCCCATCTCGTAGGGCGACTCCACCTTGTCGGCCCCGGCCCGCTTCAACTTCTGTTCGGCGCCCGCCTCTTCCGCCCGGGCCACGATATAGAGCCGGGGATTAAGGCTTCTGGCAGTGAGCACGATATAGACATTACTGGCGTCGGAATGCACCACGGACACCAGACCCCGGGCCCGTTCGATGCCTGCTTCCACCAGCACCTCTTCTTTGGTGGCGTCACCGGTCACGACGTAATAACCGGCCTCCTCCAGACGGGCCAGATGCTCCGTGTTGCTCTCCACGATCACCAGGGGCACGTCTCGCTCTTTCAGTTGCCGGGCGATGATTTCGCCTATACGCCCGAACCCGCAGATGATGTAATGGCCGCTCAGTTTTTTAATCTGTTTCAGCAATTTTCGCTTCCCCAAGGCCTCGGCGATTTCTCCCTCCACCACCACCCGGGCTAAAGAAGTGACGATGTAGAACAGGACTCCCATCCCCGAGAGGATTAGAATCATGTTATAAACCTGGCCGGGCCGGGACAAGGGATGCACTTCCCGGTAGCCCACGGTGGCGAGGGTGGTCACCGTCATGTACAGCGCGTCAAAGAAAGACCAGCCTTCCAGCCAGACGTACCCCAAGCTGCCCAAGAACAGGATGGCCAGGAGGCTGCCGGTCAACTGTGCGATTTTCCGGAAAGTTAGCATAACAGCCGGCCCGGCTGCGCCTTGATAAGGTAATTCATAATGTCCACACGGCTTGAATCAAATATCTGCCGTTTTTGCCAGTTATTACCCCCCTTTTCTAAAGGGGGGTAGGGGGGATTTTATAACCGCCTCAAAATCCCCCTAAATCCCCCTTTAAGAAAGGGGGACTTAAAAACCCGCGGTTCGGAGCGCTTTTCCCGATATCCATCGTTCGAACTATAAACCAGAGGCGTAATCTCAATCCCCTTGCAGCAAGGCCTCAGCTACGTATGCGTCCGTAATCAGCACGTTGAAATATTTGCCCTTGAGGCAGGCCCGGATGGCTTCGGTCTTCTCCAGGCCCCCGGCCACCGCGATGACATAGCGGTCGGCCCGGGCCGCGCGTTCCCGTAGATCCAGCGCGCCCACACCGATGACCCGCCGGGTCAGGGCCGCCAGTTCCGGGTCCTGGGCGTTGATCAAAGGCTCGCCATCGGCGTTGATGGGAGTGTGGTTGATCTCCCCCACCACTCCTTTGGCCGCCAGGTCCTCCGCGGTCAGGCCCATCTCCTGGGAGGCCAGAGCCCGGAAGCCCGGCAGGGGGCCGGTGAGGTAGCCGATCCCTAAAACCATGATGTCCACGTTCCAGATGTCCCGGTAAATCTTAAGCATCTCCGGATTGGCGGCCATCTGCTTCTCATACTCCTCCCTGGAGGTCACCGGGATGGTGGGGAGGTTGTAAGCCGTGGCATCCGGATACTTGGTGGACATCATGCCCACCATGGCGTTGGCGGTCAGTCCCGGCATGGTGAGGATGGGCGTCAGAGTCAGGGGATAGAGGTGCAGGCCGGTGAGGCGTTGGGGTTCCAGGTAATTGATCAGATGGTAGAGAGTCTTCCCCCCGGAAAGCCCGATCTTGGCGCCCTTAGGTGTAATTTCCTCCAGATAATACGCGGCCTCCCGGGCCACGGTCTTCTGGATGGATTCGATATCCTTGATCCCCGGGTCCACCACCCGCAGTTCCCGGAGGAAGGGATAGCGCTCCTTCAGCTGGTCCTCCAGGTCACTCCGCCGGGGAATGGCCGATTTTTCAAAGATAAAGGCCATGACCTGGGGCAGGGTGGTGTATTCCATCTCATGGAGGCCCAGGCGGTGCGGCTCGAAGGGGCCGTGGCGGCGCATGTAGCTGGCGATGCAATTCGCCTGCTTGCGGGCCTCGTCAAAAGACACGTCCTCAAAGAGGTCCACCGGGCCGATGAGCTTGCCATGGCTGACCTGGTAGCCCGCGGCGATGATCCGGGGCGGGCCGTCAAAGCGGGTGGGCCGGGCGTCCTTAAAACTTACGGGCATCAAGGGGCCGTTGTGAGAACCCCGCATCCAGCCTTCCACCAGGTGCGGGAACGCGAAAGGCTCCACCACTTCCCCCACCGCGGGAAAGCCGGATTGGGAGCGGATGATCATCACCGGGTCGTCTTTGCCCACGTAACGGCCGGCAATGAGCCCCAATCTCTGCACTGAAGCCGCGGCGGCCACCTCGTTGTCCTTCTTGCGGTAGATATTGGCGATGACGTAGCGGCCGGTGGCGCCGATGAGCACCAACAGATCGTACATGTCCTCCGGGCAGGAGAGAAACCACTCCTTGTGTTCCATGACGTCCAGCACCCGGAAGCGGAAGCCCCGGTGCATGGAGGGGTCGATGACCAGGCCCGCGGTGCAGAAAGGGTCCGCGAACATGCGGAAGAGCGGCATATTAAAAGCGCCGGGGGAGGTCTTGTCCGCCATGAAGATGATCACCGGGTCGCTGGGCCGCTCCACAAAGGTGATTTCCGCCACCCCGGGGCCCATGCCCTTGACGTTGCCGGAGAAGGTGTCCGCCAGGAGGTCTTGGCCCGCGCCGTAAAGCTTCAGGCGCTTGGCCAGCTCGGTGAGCTTGAGGAAGGTGTCCCACGCGAACTTGTGCACCGCTTCGTCTTCCTCCCCCCGGCGGTGGGTCATGATCAACTCGATATCATCCCCCACGTGCAACACCTGGGCGTCCACCAGAAACCCCTTGGCCACGGCTTCTTTCAGGGTCTCGTCCGCCAGGGCCAACATCTCCGGGTGGGAGGTGCTGTGCCCCACCCAACCGCCCACGTCCGCCTTGATTACCGACAGGGTGATCTTCTCTTCCGTGCCCATGAAAATCCTCCTTTTTCCCCCGGTGGTTTATTTCCTTTGGCAGAGGTTGGATGATTATGGTAATGAGAGGACCATGTGGTTCACCAAGCAAATTCTCCTGGCTCTTTGCCTGGCCCTGATGTTGGTTGGCGGCGGCTGCCTGCCTCGCCCGCTGCCGCCGGTTTCCGGGGTGACCTTGCAGCCGGGGCGCTTCCTGGCGGGTTTTTATATTGCCCCCGATTTCGCGCCCGATCGGGTCACCTACGATTTGGAGCCTTTTCCCGTGGAACAGGCCCGGGGAATGGACCCGGGCGTCTTCCAGGCCCTCCTCCAAGAAGAGATGGCCCAGGCCTGGGAGGCCAACGGCCTGAAAGTGAAAAGCCCCTCTGCAGATTGCCGCGTTGCCGGCGCCGTCCACGCCGTAAGCGTCAAGGGGACCATCCTGCGCTTTATCACCGGCCGAATCTCCGCTGACCTGGAAGTATCCGGCGCCATTACCAAAGAAGGCCAAACCGTCTTTGCTTTCAGCGACCGGGTGCAGGTGAGTTCCCCGGTGAAGCCCGGCTCGCCGGCTCCCAAGGAACAGGAACTATTGTTGCGGCAGGCGGCCCGGACCTTCGTCAACCACCTGCTCACCGAACTCCTCCTTTACCGTCCGCCGGGCTCGGACGGGGAGGGGTAGAGATTGGCGAATACCCGGACAATGAGCCGGGGCCGCTCTTTGGAGGAAGTGATAAGTTCGATGGCGCCGCCGTAGTTGCCCGCTTCCTGGCGGATGTTCCTGATTTCCAGGACGTAAATCTTTCCCGGTTCCTCCGTCTTGAGATTGGCCTCCACCATCCCCGGAATGCTGTTCAGCACCTGTTTAATCTCCCAGGGGCTGGACTGGTGCGAGATAAAGCGCACCTGGCCCCTGAGATCGTCGGTCACTGCGCCCCGGAGGCGGACGATGTGGCTGGGCTGAATCTCGATCATGGGCTGAACATAGCCCTTCATGGTCAGCACCAGCTCCGGCCGGGCCGGGTCATTGAACTTAATGGTGGTCTTCTTGAGAAAATCCCGCAGCACTGAAAAGGGTTTGATGGTCAGGGAGATTTCCCCCTGGCCCCCCGGGGGGATGGTCCCGTCATAGCTGGCCACGGTACAGGCGCAATCCGGGTCCACGTCCAGCACCTTCAGGGGCGCATCCCCTTCGTTTTTGATCACGAACTTATGGGCCAGGGCCTTATCTTCAAAGACCTTGCCGAAATCCTTGGTGGTTTCGGAAACCGCCACCCGGGGCGCAGCCGCCGCGGCAACGCCCCCAGCCAGGACCAGCCCGGCGCCTAAAAGAACTCCCACTAAAATTAAATTAATCCTTTCGGCCCGCCAGGCAAGCCTCTGAAACCGCGTTTTTTTCATGTGTTCACGCCCGTCTCACGCCAGGACGCCAAGACGCAAAGTTGCTAATATTAGCGGCGCGGTTTGCGCCTCCCGATGCCTATTGGGGTGATTCTTTGTGTCTTTGTGCCTTTGTGGTTAAAAAGTATTTTCTGACCGCCAACCCTGGTCTGTAAACTATATTACCATAAAGATTTGCCTGTGTTGGGCAAAAGTTTTAATATAATGCAACAGAAGCATCGGTCAGCTTTCAGCTATCAGCTTTAAGAACTCGTTGGGCTTTAAGTCTTTAGCTGAATCGATTATTGCTTTTGGCTCTGTTACAAACAAACCCAAGGGGGCAGAAAAATCCAGCGCCGTCGAACATTTGGTGAAAACCGACCGCTAAAGTCCCCCCTCCCTTGAGGGGAGGGGGTTAGGGGGAGGGTGGCGACTTTGGTCCATGAGGATCAAAGATGCCACCCCCTCCCTACCCTCCCCCCTCAAGGGGGAGGAGAAAAGTGGTGTCGCCATCTCCCTTTGGCGGTTGCAACTATTCCGGAGTTAAGGGAATAATGGAATTGGCTGATAGCTGCCCGCTGAAAGCTGAACGCCCTGCGCCCCTTGCTCACAATGCCTTAAAGACGCGGCAGTGCCGCTTAAGGGAGAAAACAAACAAATGACGCCCCTAAGCCGTATCAACCGGAAGACCAAGGAAACCGAGGTGGAGTTGGAGCTAGAGCTGGACGGCCAGGGCAAGGCCGAGATCGACACCGGCATCCCCTTCCTGGACCACATGCTGCACCTCTTTGCGGCCCACGGCTACTTTGATCTGAAGGTCAAGGCCAAAGGCGACCTGCACGTGGACCAGCACCACACCGTGGAAGACATCGGCATCTGCCTGGGGCACGCCATCCGGGAGGCCTTGCAGCGGCGGCCCGGGGTGCGCCGCTACGGCCTGGCTTTTGTGCCCATGGACGAGGCGCTGGCCCAGGTGACCCTGGACCTGAGCAACCGCCCCTTCCTCCACTTTCAGGTCAATTTCCCCCCTGGGGGCGCGGCCCTTGAGCCGCAACTGGTGAAGGAGTTCTGGCGGGCGGTGAGCGTCCACGGCGGCATTACCCTGCACATCGCGGTGCCTTACGGCGAAAACATCCACCACATCATCGAGGCTATCTTCAAGGCCGCATCACGGGCCCTGGACCAGGCCACCCAACCGGAACCCCGGGCCAAAGGTGTGCCTTCCACCAAAGGCGTGTTGTGAAGAGTAGGGATTAAGGGTCAAGGGATTAGGGGTTAGGAATAGGGGCAGGGAGTCGGCTTCCTTGCCTCCCCCAGCCCCTTCCCAACCCTTTAGAATTCAGGACGGCGACTGCCCGCAAAAAATGATGTAGGCTATGCCTGGTTTACCAAGAATTCCCCTCATCAAAGGTTGAAGATTTTCTCCCCGATTATTAAAAGCCAAAGCTGAATTGGCCGTGTAAGCCGGGAGGCGCGGGCTGGGGAAAATAGGGTTGGGGCGCCGGGTAAGGCATAACCGGAGTAACGGGTTGAACATAGACCACCGGCGGTGGCCCCGCGTAATGGGGGTGATTCCGGTGAGGGTGCGGCCCCCTCCAGGAATGCCGGAAATGCTTGCGGTGATGGTCAAAGTCATGATGCCCGTTGCCGCGCCACCTCGGGTGATCCTCAAAATACGGTCTGGCCTGGGCGCTCATAGGGTAAAAGGCCAGGACCAGACCCAGCATTAGGATAAAGCTCAACCATCTAGTCAGTTTCATGGGCTTCCCCTCCCTCCGGAAAAATTTGGCAAACAGGATTTGCTAAATTAGAAAACAATCGACCGGAAAGCGTTAAGATGGTTTTTGCAAATTAAATTATATCTATCTTGATAGGTGGCAGGGCTGGGGAATGAGCTTCCCGCCCTCCTCTGCCCCCTTCACCCTTGGAAATGTGAAGCGGCCATGGCCCACCATTGATGGCGGAGGCCTTGTCCCTGCGATCACTAAAGCCCTTTGATTCAGGAGGCGGTCTCTCGTCACTTTTATTTCGATCAAATATATTCAGCACTCCTAGACGGAGGTAAGTGTCCATGGCTTTTTACCGGTCCAAGATTTTTTGGGGGGTGGCGGCTTTGGTTGGTCTGGCTCTGGTTGCCTATGGCGCGGTTCGTCTGATCCCCGGCAGGTATTTCGAAAGGGGAGAGCATTACGTCACCTACTTCGATGAGTCGGTCCAGGGTCTCCAGGTGGATTCCCGGGTGCGTTACCGGGGCGTGGACGTGGGGGTGGTGATGGGCATCAGGCTGGCTCCGGATCAGAAACTTATCGAGGTGCCCCTGAAGATCAGGCTCAAAAAGGAAGTGGTGAAAGAAGTGGTGGCCCAGCTTAAAGTCAATCCCATCAGCGGCCAGGTCTATGTGGAGCTGGAACGCCTCCGGCCCGACGAAAAGGTCCGCGCCTTCAAGATGGATTTTACCCCCAAATATCCGGTTATTCCTTCCCGCTTTGCCGATATCCAAAAGGCCATGTCCGGCCTCAATATCCTGGTGCAAAAACTTGAAGATGCCGACGCCAAGGGTATCTTCGACCAAGTCAGGTCCACCGTCAAACAGGTGGAAGTCTTTTTTCGGGGCCCCCGCATGGAATCCATCCTGGAAAAAGTGGAGGGGACCATGGCCAATCTCAAAAACAGCACCGGCAGCATGGATAAAATCCTGGCCTCAGGCCGGGTGGAAGAGGTCCTGACGGAAGCCCGGGACACCTTAAAAGAGACCCACTCCACCTTGAGCAAGGCCCAGGGCCTCATTGTCCGCATGGATGAAGCCGTGGGCCGCACCGCCGTCCTGGCGGCGGAAATTAAGGCCACCAATGACAACCTGCGCCACGCCACGGAAACCCTGGACGCTTTGGTAAACCGCATCAATGAACGTCCCTCCGATTTGCTCTTCGGCAAACCCTCTCCCGGCAGATTTAATGAACAACCCTAAGGGGACAAGACGATGAACGAATATTTCCCTTTCCCACGGCGCTCAGCTTCCCGGTTCCCGGCCATTCTCCCGACGTTACTCTGCTGCCTGTCTCTGGCCTTCCTTCTCACCGGTTGCGGCAAACCACCGGTAACGGTGTACCGGCATCTGCTGGAATACCCCTCCCCGGAGTTGCCCCGCCTGCCCCAGGTCCCCGAAGGCCTGAAGGTGGAGCTCTTTTCCGTGGCCCAGGCCTTTAACAGCCAGTCCATGATCTACCGCCCCACTCCCTACCGGAGCGAAGCCTACCGCTACCACCGCTGGCGGGTCAACCCCGGGCAGCTGGTCACCGACTTTCTGCTCCGGGACTTGCGGCAGTCCCGCGCCTTCGCCGCGGTTTTCGGCTATGACCGCCCCGCCGCCGCCCGCTTCCTCCTGGAGGGCGCGGTGGAAGAGTTCCAGGAGGTTAATGTCGGTGATTGCTGGAGCGCAGTTCTGGCTATAAATATCACCCTCCTTGACACCGCGAAGGAGGAAATCACCCAAAGGGTCTTATTCCAGAAGAACTACCGGGCCGAAGAGCCTATCATCGACCGGACCCCCCAGGGGCTGGCCGCGGCCATGAGCCGGGCCATGGAAAGACTGTCTGCCAACATCATCACCGACATCCACCAGGCCGCCTGGAAACGGCAGCCCGCGCAAGAAAAGAAGTGAATGGGCCTTACCGCATAGCGAAGGGATCAGGGGCCAGGGGTCAGGGGTTAGGGAGGAATGAAGGAGACTTTTGTCCAACTAGCCAATTTGTGCAGCAATCCTCAAAAATGAATCAGGGCGGCCACCAGGCCGCCCCATTTATACGCGCCGGCCCGGTCAATAATCCCAGGCCGCGATAATTCCGGATTATCCGGGGTAGTCGGTCACTTCCGCAGTTGGAACAGCACCTGGCCTTTCTGGCTGTGATCCACCAGACTGATGACGCAGCAGGTCAGGACAAAGCAGCTCAAAAATACCATGAACACTAAGGAGAAATCCACGGGTGCCACCTCTCTGCATAATATATGAGAACTTGTTGAATTATTAATTAATTTGACATCGGGGAGAACGTAATATTAACAAAAAGATTAAAAGAGCCATAAAACTCTTTAAATTTCCATGACTTGGAAAGCGGATTTCTCGCTACACAGTACCAAAAAGAGATGGATGGATTCGCAAGAAATCCAAAATGGTTCTTATTTTGAAGAGATGACACCTAATCTAGATTTATATCATGTTGATATTCCTTTCTTAATCCCCTCTCCCCTCGGGGGAGCGGGTGAGGGTGAGGGGGGAGAAAATTACTCTTTATGGGTCCTTCAAGGTTCAAAGCCATTTTTGGTGCTCTTAATTGTAAGGAGGTTTGAAAAACTCCTGAAACCGGTGGCACAGGCTTTCCAGCCTGCGCCCGAGGTCCATGCATGACGGCCATAAAAACCGGCAAAGCCTTCGTATCCGCTCTTTTTCTGGCCCTGGCGCTGTTGCCCCTGCCCATCCGTGCCCAACCGTTGACGGAAAACTACCTGCACGCGGTGAATCTGGCCGGGCAGGGCAAATTTCCCGAAGCCAGGAAAATCTTCCAGGAAATAGTGGCAGGCGATCCCGCCCATGAACGGGCCGTGCGCTGCCTGATGATCATGGACGACCTGGAGAGCCGCAAAATCAAGCCGGAGACCGCGTCCCACCTCTTTCAGGGTCTGGCCTACTTTTATCAGGACAAGTTTCAGGAGGCCGTGGCCGCAGCCGACCGGGCCTTAAAGATCAACCCCAATTACAAGCGGGCTTATAACTCCCGGGGAGGGTTCTATTTCGGGTGGGAGAAAAATGAGCAGGCCCTGGCCGACTTGAACCGGGCCCTGGAGCTGGACCCCGAATATTCCGGGGCTTTTTATAACCGGGGCTGCCTCTATTTAAAGCTCAAGCAATACGGCCGGGCCATCAATGACTTCGACCGGGCCCTGAAGATCACCCCCAGATACGCCAGCGCCACTTATAACCGGGGCCTCGCCCATTTCCAGCAGGGGAATTTCCTCTGGGCCCTGGCGGACTTCGCCCGAGCCCTGGAAATCAACCCCCGCCTGGCCGAAGCCCAGATGAACCGGGCCCTGGTCCTGGAAGAACTGGGCCAGGAACAAGAAGCCGCAGCGGCCTACAAAAAATTCCTCCAAACCGCCTACCCCTCCCTCAGCCGGGAAATGGACTACGCCCGGGAGAGGCTGAGGGTGTTGGAGAAATAGCGGGGAGCGTGCTTTACACCAAAGGGCGTTATGAGGGGTTAGGGGTCAGGGGTCAGGGGCCAGTAGTCAGTAGCCAGTTCTCAGTTCCCAGAAATTTACGGCTCCCTTATGGCGGGCGGCTCGCCCGCGGTCTTCTCCTCCCCATTCTAGGGGCCTATAGTAATTATGCCGTCTAAAAATACTCTAAAAAGACTTGAATGGTTCAAGAAGGGTGTCGAAGCGCTTGCATACGCACGTCCAGATGCACCACGTTTGTACTGTTGTCCAATATGTCTTCGCGGCTTTGATAACCCTAACATATTGACTATTGAAGACGTGCCACCAAAGTCGATTGGAGGAAAGCCGCTTGTTCTGACATGCGGAGTCTGCAACAACCGGTCTGGCCACTTGCTGGACGCCCACATTAAAACGGGGCGCGACCTGCGAGAAATTGCCCAAGGCAAAAGAGACACTAGAATCAGATTTGGTATGGATGGACACACGATTACAGCAAACGCATTATTCAGACCCGGAGGTATCTATATTACCGGGGTTCCTGAAAATAGCGATCCACATGCTCATCGGTCCCTATTCGCAAAACTGAACGAAGTTGCCGCAACAGGATCAAAAGATTGGAAATTCTCGATTGAGTTAATTGTCCGGCATAATCCCTGGCGAGAAGCGGTAGGTTGGCTGAGGGTCGCGTATCTGTATGCTTTTGCGGCTTTGGGGTATAACTTCATTCTGCGGCCCGAACTTAATATAATTAGAGAACAGTTTCAGAAGCCAAACGACCGCATTGTCCCACAAGCCATGAAGCACACAGGAAGCCCTTCAGGCAACGGTCTGAGCTTCGTTTACTCGCCAACCGAGCTGCGCGGTATTATAGTTCGTTTAGATGTCAATTTGTTCTTTTTCCCAGCGTATGTAGAGGCGTCCACATTATATGATAGATTAGCATCATACCCTTCGACAGGCCAGAAACTCACAATGTCCGGAATTCACATTGACTTGCCCAAGCGCCCCTTGTTTGAGTTCGATTATCATCCAAGTTTGATGCTGCTCACGGTGCCGCCGGAGGAACGACCACCACAGCTCACCCAAAGGTGATGCTGAGCCATAACCACTTCTACAGCTTTTTACCTTGGAACCCGAAACCCGGAACAAGGAACTTAATTAACTAACAAATCCTCCGGCAGTTTGTTGAATCGGCTTCGTTAGCGCTTTCCCTATCTGTCTTTTTTCTTTTAACTGAAAACTGAAAACCGTCTTCAATTCTCATCCAGGCGCGCGAACTCCGTTTCCCCGTCCCAGCCCACCACCAAAGTGTGGGCCCGGCCGTCGCCGCCGATCCTGAAGGTGGCCTTGAACTCGTTGCCGTCTCCCATGTCCGGCCAATAACCCAGGAAATTATCCCGGTCGAAGTGGCGCAACTGCAGGCGCACCTTTCCGGGACCCACGGTCAGGGCCAGCCCCTCTGGTTCCGCGGCCACTGTTACCTTGCCATACACCATATGGGCATAAGTCCCCGTGTAGCGTTCCCAGGGGAGCGCCGGCGCGGGCGGAGAGGGTGGTGCAGGAAGTTTCGCCTTTTCCTTCATCTCCTTGGCCTTGGCCAGGGCTTCCTGGCTCCAATCATGGGCCGCCGGATTGCCTAAATACAGGTCATAAAAGCGGAAGGCCAGGGCCTCAGGCAATGGCGTAATGAGGTTGGAGAGCACCACCAGGCCCATCCCGGCCTGGGGCACGAAAGCCACCATGGTCTTATGCCCCGTCGTGCCGCCGTTGTGCCAGATCAGGGGGTAGGGCCGTTTGGCCGACAAGATCCACCCCAGGCAATAAAAGTTCATTATCCCTTGCTCGGCGCCCATGACGGTTTTGGGGGCGTGCAGGCATTCCAGGCTGGCTTCACTGAGGAGCTGCCGGCCGTTAGCCTTCCCCTTCCCCAACTGCAACCCCAGCCATTTGCTCATATCCGCGATATTGGAGTTGATGCCCCCCGCGGGGCCGTAGACGTAAACCCAGTTATGCAAAGGCCAGTCCCGGGGCAAGGCGGTTACCTGTCCCTTTTTCTTTACGTGCAGGGCCGCGGCGTTCTTGGCCTGTTGGAAACTTCTGAGGTCCGCGGACGAAGAGGACATGCCCAGGGGCTTAAAGATGCGCTCCGCCAGATTTTCTTCCCAGGTCTTGCCGGTTTTCTGTTCCACCAAGGCCCCGGCCGCCAGGAACAGGCCGTTTTGATAGGCATAGCTGGAACGGAAACTGGTGACCGGCTTAAAGCGGGCCAGGGAGCGGAGCAGGTGCTCCCGGGGGAAGCCCAGCACGGCCTGGGTGTCCCCCGCGCTACCCGGCAAACCGCTGCGCTGGGCCATAAGGTCCTCCACCTGAAACTCCCGGGTCACCCAAGGATCGTACATCTTAAACCCAGGCAGATGGTTAATCACCTTATCCTGCCAACCCACCTTCTTTTCGTCCACCAGCATGGCCACCAGAGCCGCGGTAAAGGCCTTGGAAGTGGAGCCGATCTGGAAGAGGGTCTGCTCATCCACCGGGTCATTGCCGCCCGCGTGCTTGACGCCGAAGCCCTTGGCGAAGACCACCTTCCCGTCCTGGACCACGGCAATGGCCATGCCGGGGACCTCCCATTGCCGCCGGGCCTGTTCCGCGTACTCCGTAAATTCGCCGAGTATCTTCTGGAGTGCTTCAGGCCCGGGCTTGGGCGGATCGGCCGCGGTGGCCGCCCACCCGGTCCCCAGGACTAAGACCACGGCCAGCAGGGATAGGAGAAACAGTAACTTTGATGGGGACTCATGAGATTTGCAATGGTTTTGCCGGAGCCGGTGCATGCATTTCTCTCCTTGGCATTCGGGGATCGTATGCGGATGAAAAAATATCTCACGCCAAGCCGCCGAGACGCAAATCTTTTAATTTAACGATGATTCCCTTAGCTCCGAAACCGCAGCAATTATCCAAAGGTGACCGTGCTGTCAATCTCCCCTCCCCCTTGAGGGGGGATTTTATCAGCCCGCTCACTGCAGTATGCAGTGGCTTCTTGGATTCTTACCCTTTTGGGTTTGTTTGAAATCGGAGCTAAGGCAATAATCGATTAATTTATTTATTCTGCGCGTTTGCGTTTTTGCGTGAGAAATCTTGGAACTTGAGACCTCTGTGAAAGTGTTTTTCCTGTCATTCTGAGGGAGCGGAGCGACCGAAGGATCTTGCGGGCGCCAGCAAATGCGAGATTCTTCACTCCGCTGCGCTCCGTTCAGAATGACAAAAGAAGGACTTTCGCAGAGGTCTCATTGGAACTGTTTAATTAACCAAAAGATTCGGCGGCAGTTTGTTGAATTGGCTGCGGTAGCGCAGTTGGCTGGAGGCGAAGAGGATGGAAAAGATATTGTGGTCGTCGCTCACCACCCGGGGGTTTTTCAGCATGGTTTGGTCCACCAGCCGGGCGGCTTTCAGCGTCTGGTAATCCTTAGCGGGCATGGGGCCTTTATCGGCCAGGTTGATGGCCTTTTCGGGAGATAAAGGCACACTGGCCGCGACCATGCAGGCGCTGGACACCAAACCCGCGGAGGACGGCGAGCGCAGTTCCAGCAGATAAGGGAAGACCGCGCCCACGGTGGCCAGGATAGTTTCGTTCGCCGCCTCGTTGGCCGGATCGAAATAGGTGTTGATGATCACCACCCCGCCGGGCTGCAAACAGGCCTTAACTTCCCGGAAAAACTCCACGGTGAGCAGATAATCCGGGGTGCAGTCGCCGTGGAATAAATCGGTAATCACCAGGTCATAGACCGGGCGCTGGTTCCGGCGGATAAAGGTGCGGGCGTCCTCCACGTAGACGTCAATACCCTTGGGGTCGAAGTCGAAAAACTCCGTGGCCGCGGTCAACGAGTTGGGATTGATCTCCACCGCAGTGACTTTTCCGCCCTGGCGGTGCAGGGCCCGGGGGATCATGCCCGCGGCCACGCCCAGCACCAGGGAATTTTTCGCCCGGGGCGCATAGGCCTCCGCCAGGCGCATCATAAAGCCGGTGTGGTCCAGGACCACGCCGTCCGCGGTCACCATGTTCTGAATAATGCCGTCCTGGAGGTAGGCCCGGCCCGGCTTTCTCCCCTCCCCTTCCGGATAGACCTCCAGAATTTTAATGTTGCCGAACACGGAAGTATATTCGGCCAGGACCTCGAAATTCTTGCCGATGTCGCTCATGCCCGCGAGCATCTTGAAATAGGCGCGCTGGCCCGCAAGTAATATCCCACTCAACAGAACAATCACCGCACAGCTTGTCAGCAAGCGCTTCTTCCGGGGGCCGGGAATTTCCTGCATAAAGGCAATTCCCGCCACCACCACGCCTAAGCCGATACTCATCCACAATAAGGCGCGAAAATTGGTGAGGTGAGGAATTATCAGGAACGCGGTCAGGATCACCCCCGCGACCGAGCCCACGGTGCTGATGAAAAAGACCCGGCCCGCGCCCGCGTCGCCTTCGGGGTTTAAGTCCCGGGCCAGGGCAATGAGGAGCGGGTTCATGGCCGACAGGACCACCAGGGGCAGGGCCAGCAGAATAATGCCCCCCAGGAAACTGGCAATGATCAGATTGATGGTGGCCAGGAAAGGAAAGACCACGGGGTACGCCGCCGCGGCCATGACGATGGACAGCCCGGCCCAGAGGGGCGCGGCCAGCAGGGATAATTGCAATTGCTCTTTGCCCCGGTGTTGGGAGAACTTGCCGCCCAGCTGGTAGCCCAGGGCCAGGAAGATCAGGGTGATGGAGAGGATGCCGGCCCAGATATAAAGGCTCACCCCGAAATAGGGGGTCATGATCCTGGAGGCCAGCACCTCCAGGGACAGGGTCACCGCGCCGGTGATGAAGATCAGGACTTCGAACTGTCTGAGCCTAACCGGGGTATCCTTCTCCGGAGCCCCCCTTTCCATGGGTCTGCTTTCCGGGGTTATTCTCTTTTTCTTGGCCATTTTACGGGAGTGAATCTGCTGAATTTTTATCTCAGCATAGCAGAAGGGGCCTGATCGGGGCAAGCACATTGCGGCGAGCCCCCGCCCGGTTAAGGCAACAACTTTTCTTCACCCCCTAAAAAATATTTTTAACCCCCTTGTTTCCTGTTAAATGATGATTAATATTATGATCGCCAGGAAGTAAAAGTCTGAAAGCCGCAAGGCTACTGGTTGACGACCTGCGGGTTGCACCAGGAAGGGTGGGGTCGCCCTAGGGACTTAAACTTCCAGGTGACCTGCTTCGGCCCCGAGTAACAACCGGCTCGACCCAAATAACCATCGGGGCCGGTTGGGCGCCAATTGCCGGCAGCGGCAATGGATGCCGGCTCCGCTGCTGAAGCAGTGGCGGTAGCCACGGAACCTGAAGGACAGGGATCCACGTTCCGGATTCGCGGCGGGAACGGGGTTTCGTGGAACGGGGAGGGCCGGGAATACCGGACTACTCACCTCTTTAGTAAAGAGGGGGTAAATATCCGGATTCCCGGCTTTCCTTTATTTTTTTGCCCGTCTTTATTCCTTCCTGAATTTATTTTCCCGGCCCCTTGTTTTTTGCCAGGGGATGCTTATTAATATTTTTGCCCCGGACGTTCAGTTTGAATACCATGAAGGTTACGGGTAGACGGACCCTCGGGCCGTACCGCAAGAAATAACAGGGTCGCCCGCCGGACTGAACCTCTGGGCAGACTTCCTCGGCCCCGAGCAACAGCCGGTATGGTGAAATATCATCAGAGTCCGGCTGGGCGCTGATTGCTGAAAGCAGCAATGGATGCCGGCTCCGCTGCCGGGCAGTGACAACAACCACAGAACCTTATTTTAAGGGACGGGGGTCCGGCGTTCCCACAGTTTTAGTTAAGGGAACGGGGTTCTGTGGACCGGGGCAACCCGGGAAGTTCGGATGGCTCTCTCAAAGAGAGAGTATCTATCCGGATTCCCGGGTTCCCTTTTTTTGGGGTTGTCTTTTTTCCCGGTAAGTCCTCAGTCTAAGAGTTCCAAGTTCCCGGTTCCAAGTTCCAAGTGAAAATATTGGGCATAGGCGCGTTCCCCCCCTTACTGGAGAGGGTTGAAAATATATCGGTCACCTAACTGCCGCTTTTCCATTGAATGAAAAGAAAGGCGCAGTTAGAGTAGGCAAATAACCTCCTTCTTGCAGCCACGCCTAAACGGAGCCAGAAGATGATGCCGGAGTCCACCTTGCCGAAGCCGCCCCCGCCGGGATGGCGTTTCTCCCTGGGAATGGCCTTATTTCTGCTCGCTTTAATCTGTCCCCTGGGTATTCCCCTGGTGACCCTCCTGGACCTCCCCCTGGCTTGGAAAGCGACCCTCTCCGGCGCCTTACTGGTGGGTGTACCGGAGGTCCTCAGCCTGCTGGCCATCGCTTTTCTGGGAAAATCCGGATTTATCTATATCAAGACGAGAACGTACAGCTTTTTCAAAAAATACGCGCTCCCCCAGGAGGTGAGCCGCCGTCGCTACCGCGTCGGCCTGGTCATGTTTATTGCGCCCCTGTTTTGCGGCTGGCTGGGGGCTTATGTCAACCACCTGATCCCGGGTTATGCCGAACACCGGTTTGCCGTCAATCTTATCGGGGACGTGATTTGGCTGAGCAGCCTCTTTGTGCTCGGCAGCGATTTTTGGGATAAGGTAAGGGCGCTGTTTATTTATCGAGCTAAGGCGCTGATTCCATAGAATGATGCGCCTTAAGCGCGGCCTGAGCGCCAACCGTTATTCTAATAGCGTCTCTCTTTGCGTCTTTGCGTTTTTGCGTGAGAAATTCGTTCTCTAAGAACGTCAAGGAGGTCATGAAAATGCAGCGCCGGGATTTTTTGCACCGCCTGGGATGGGGCCTGGCCGCGGGTTGGGCCGTTGCGCACTGGGGATGGTCAGCTCCGGCTCATGGTGCTATGTTTCCTCCACACTTGGCCTTCCTGGCCGATGCGCACCTCAGAGACGGTAATGACCGCACGCCCGAGGCCCTGGCCCTGGCCCGGGCAGTGGCGGAGATTCGGGCCCTCAGCCCGGCGCCGGACCTGGTGCTCTTCGCCGGGGACCTGGCCCATAACGGCAATCCCCAGGCCCTGGAACTGGGTAAAGAAATTCTCGCCGACCTCCCTGCGCCCCTGGTGCCGGTGATGGGGGAAGGGGATGGCATGGGCCAAGGCGCGACAGCCTGGCTCCGCCTTTTCGGGGCACCCGGATTTTCTCTAAGATACGAAGTCTTTCATCTCCTGGGCCTGCATACCGCCCTGGCCCCTTCACCCCAGGGTCCGGTCTTCGAGGTGGGCAGAGAGCAGCGGCGCTGGCTTGGCCAAGAATTGAGGCGACTGTCCCCCGACCTGCCCCTGATTGTCCTTTCACACGCGCCCCTGAAGGAAATTTTTCGTCCCTGGCAGCAGTGGACTAAAGACGGCCCGGAAGTGATGCGCCTTTTATCCCGCTTTTCTCAGGTTTATTGTTTTCACGGGCATGTCCATCGGGAAGCTGGCAGCTATCAGCTTTCAGATTTCAGCTATGGCGGGTTGGTCGGAAGCGAACCTTTCAACACAGAAAATAGGAAACAGAAAACAGAAAACCTTCCCTTACCTGCCACGTCCTGGCCGCTGCCCTCCCCTCTGCAAGGCGGCCTGGCCGCGCCCCGCCCCGGCCTGGGTCCGCACGGTTGTGGATGGACTCTGGTGTCCTGGGAGAAAAATTCACTTAATTATCAACCGCAGGTTTGGCGGGCTTGAAGAAAAGCTGATAATTTTATTGAGGCAGATACAGCAATTTTTTTTAACCTTAAACCTTAAACTTTGAGCCTTGAACTTTTTCCAAACCAGTATTCTCCGCCACCAGGTTATTTTCCCGGATCGCACTTGGGCACAAAGTGAGGCTCAAAGGTGAAGGAAAAGGGGATTCGCACCCAGGACGCAACTTCTCCCTCTATTCCGCTTTTTGACAGAAAACCGAAAACCGGTTTTTACTCTTGCGCCCGCTCTAGGGGAACGCCTTCCCAAGCCGCAACCTCCGGGGCCCGGTTCCGGCTCTCCCAAAGCTCCTCCACCCTTTCCTCCAGCCGGGCGATGAGAGGAGGCAGGGTCTTCTCATCCGTGGCCGCCACCGCCACCCCCTGGTTAATACGGCATTGCAGCCTGGCCAATTGGGGGCTCACCAGGTCCTTTTTGTTGAAGACCTTGAGGACCGGCTTATCCTGGAGATTAAGCGAGGACAAAATATCCTCCACCGCGGCCATCTGTTCCATAAAGCGGGGATTGCTCAAGTCGATGACGTGGATGAGGAGGTCCGCGTCCTCCAGTTCCTCCAGGGTGGCCTTGAAGGCCTCCACCAGGTTCTTGGGCAGATCCCGGATGAAGCCCACGGTGTCGGTGATGATCACCTCGCGTTCTTTGGGGAAGCGCAACCTGCGGCTGGTGGGGTCCAGGGTGGCGAAGAGCTTGTCTTCGGCCAGCACCGCGGCGTGGGTCAGGGCATTGAATAGGGTGGATTTCCCGGCGTTGGTGTAGCCGATGATGGACAAAATGGGCAGACGCTGCCGCCTTCGGGGCTGGCGGCGCTCCCGCCTTTCCTCCCGCACCTTTCCCAGGTCCTGTTGCAGCCGGTGCAACCTTTCCCGCAGGCGGCGGCGGTCGATCTCCAGCTTCGATTCCCCCGGCCCCCGGCCGCCGATGCCGCCCATGAGGCGGGACAAGGCGTCTCCCTTGCCCACCAGCCGGGGCAGGAGGTACTTCACCTGGGCCATCTCCACCTGCAACTTGCCTTCCCGGCTCCGGGCCCGCTGCGCGAAGATGTCCAGAATCAATTGGGTGCGGTCGATGACCTTGAGTTCGGTGAAATCGGTGATGGAGCGCACCTGGGAGGGGCTCAACTCCGCGTCGAAAATCAGCAGGTCCGCGTTCAGTTGCAGGGCCTGGATGACCAACTCCGAGAGCTTGCCTTTGCCCATGAGAAAGCGGGGGTCCAGGCGGGGGCGGTGCTGGATGATGGTTTCGGCCACGTCCAGGCCCGCGGTGCGGGCCAGTTCCGCCAACTCCGCCAGGGAATTTTCCGCATTCACCCGGCTTTTGCCGGTAACGCCGATGAGAATGGCGCGCTCCCGGCCGCCGCCGTTCCCGTCCCGGCCCACCCGGGTCAGTTCCTCTTCCAGGGAGTCCACCAGGGCCGCGAAATCCACCTGCAGATGGCTCACGTGGTCGGCATTGATCAGCGCCCAGTTACGGCCGTTCTGGGTTTGGGGGAGGAGATGCGCCATCTGGATGGAGCCCGGGCCGCCCCCGGGGGCCACCAGCAGCGCGGCCACCGCGTCCAGGCGCAGGAGCGCCAGGTCGGTTAAGTCATCCTGGCTCAGAAACGGGGTATCCAGGTGGGTGTGGATCAGGCGCAGGCCCTTGAGACGGCCCTTAACGCCCCGCTCCCGCCTTAAAGGAGGGAGGAAAAGGCCCTTGGTGTCGCCGACAATGACCTGGACCACCGCGCCGGTCCGGTCCAGAAGCACCCCCACCTGGCGGTTTAAGTCATGGGAAATCTGGGCCAGTTGCCGGGCCAATTCCGGGGTGAGCAAATCTTGGGGAGGCACCTTGCGGCGGTAGAGCCGCTCCAGGAGCCGGTATTGCTGGGCCTTTAAGCCGGTGAGATTACCCAGGGGGCGGTGGATATTAACTACCTCTTTTCGGTCAAGGTTTAAGGAATTACACTGCCTACAAACAATTTTAACATATCATAGCTATCTTTAAAGCCAGTATGTCCGTAAGACTTGGAAATAGACTAAGGAGGAAGCAAAATTTTCTACTTTCCCCCTGCTAGCGCTTTAACATCTGCACAGGAAATAGCCTTGCCGCCAATGCCCCAGTCGCCGCTTTTCACTTCCTCGACGATCACCACGGTCACGGGACGCATATGCTCGCCTTCGAGATCGGCCATGACATCGGTCACGCGTCTGATCATCTCCTGTTTCTGGTCCAGGGAGAAGACGCCCTCAATCAGTTTAATGTTCACTAACGGCATAAGACCTCCATGAGATAGTTAGCATTAGTTTAACCACCCTAATTCAAATTTAATTTCTCGTTTTCCAGGTGTCAAGCCGCGATTCCCCTGCTTGCCACTGACCCGGGAAATGGCTATAATTAAGAAAAAAGGGCTAATCAGCTAGGTTTGGCCCTAAATTTGTAATAGCTGAGACATAACCGGCAATTATGGAAAAGATACCTGATCAAAAAGAGCTGGAAAAAGAGCTGAGCGACTACCTCTCCAATAAATACGGCAGCCGCATCCGGGTGCTTTCCCACCAGTTGGTGGCGGAACCGGAAAAAAGCGGAGAGGGCGGGAGCAAATCCGGCAAAGCCAGCCGCATCCGTTTCGACCTCAAGCCCGAGGAGCTGGAGGCCTACCTCAACGAATACGTCATCAAGCAGGAGACCGCCAAGAGCGTCCTGGCCACCAAAGTCTGCACCCACTTCAACCGCATCCGCTATTTCCTGGAGCAAGGCCGGGAACCCGAACCCGGAGTGGGGGCCATCAAAAACAATATTATCCTCATCGGCCCCACGGGCGTGGGCAAAACTTACCTGGTAAAGCTCATCGCCAAAAAGATCGGGGTCCCCTTCGTCAAGGGGGATGCCACCAAGTTCAGCGAAACCGGCTACGTGGGCGGCGACGTGGAAGACCTGGTGCGGGACCTGGTCCAGGCCGCGGGCGACGACCTGGAGATGGCCCAATACGGCATTATTTACCTGGATGAAGTGGACAAGATCGCGTCCAGCGGCACCCTCTGGGGCGGGCCAGACGTCTCCCGCGCGGGCGTGCAGCGCGCTTTATTGAAACCCATGGAAGAGACGGAAGTGGACCTGAAAGTAGCCCACGACCCGGTCTCCCAAATCCAGGCCATTGAGCAATACCGCCGCACCGGCAAGAAAGAAAAGCGGATTCTCAATACCCGCCATATCCTCTTTATCGTCAGCGGCGCGTTCAACGGCCTGGAGAAAGTGGTCAAGGAGCGCCTGAGCAAGCAAGGCATCGGTTTTCAGGCCGCGATGGAGTCCAAGGACCAGGAACGGGATTTCTTAAGGCAGGTGACCGCGGAAGACCTCATCAAATACGGCTTTGAATCGGAGTTCGTGGGCCGCCTGCCGGTGATCGCGGTGTTGGACGAACTCACCGCGGACGATCTCTACGAAATCTTACGGAACCCCAATAATCCCATCATCACCAGCAAGAAGAGGGATTTCCGGGCCTACGGCATCGACATCAAGTTTGAGGATGAAGCCCTAAAACTCCTGGCGGACCGGGCCGCGCAGGAAAAGACCGGAGCCCGGGGTCTGGTGAGCGTTATCGAACGCATTTTGATTCAGTTTGAAAAGCGCCTCCCCTCCACGGCCATCAAGGAACTGGTGGTCACTCCCGAAATAGTGGCCCGCCCCCGGGAGGAGCTAAAAGACATGCTGGCGCACCCGGATGCCCCGGCCCGCCGGGATCGTTTCCAGAAGGCCAGCGAACGGGAGGGGGAGCTTCTCAAGGAGTCTATCTGGCGCCGGGAGCAGGAACTGTTGCGCCTCTACCGCCTGCCGTTGACCGCCAACCGGGTGGATTTGATCACGGCCCAGTATCTCCGCTGCGATTGCGATCTGAAGACCGCGTTCGAGGAAGTGGGACGTTGCTATGAGCAGGTGCTGGCCTTCGGCGAGCGTTTCTTTGACGAACACCAGATTCACCTGGAGTTTGACGCGGAAGCCATTGACGAGATTCTGCGCCAGGCCCTGGAGATGGGGTCTTCCGCGGCTTTTGTCTGCCAGGAGATGTCCCAGGACCTGGAATACGCCTTGAAACTGGTGCGGGACCGCACCTCCCAGGACCAGTTCCTCATCACCCGGGAGGCCATCAGCGACCTGGACGGCTATCTCAACCGGGTCATCCGGGACTACTACCAGAAAACCCTCTTCCGGGAAGGGGAGGGAAACGTTAGATGATCGGCGTCTCCAAGCTGTACTGCGGCGCGGTGGAGCCGGGGGACGTCCTGCGCTACCACGGCCGGGGCGCCAAGGACCTGCCGTCCCACCTCCTGCAATTCTCCGCGGACAAAAAACCGGTGGTGGTCTGGAACATCACCCGGGCCTGCAATTTGAAGTGCGTCCACTGTTACGCCAAAGCCACCTTCGGCCCCGCCCCCGATGAACTGACCCATGAAGAGGGCCTGGCTTTGCTCCGGGACTTCAAAGACTTCGGCGTGCCCGTGGTCCTCTTTTCCGGGGGCGAGCCGTTGATGCGCCCCGACCTTTTTGAACTGGTCAAATTCACCGTGGCCCACGGCATGCGCGCGGTGATCTCCACCAACGGCACCCTGATTACCCCCGACGTGGCTCAGCGCTTGAAAGACCTGGGCCTGTCTTATGTAGGGATCAGCCTGGACGGCACCGAGAAGACCCATGACAAGTTCCGGGGCGAACCGGGGTCCTTTGCCAAAGCCATGGCCGGGGTGACCAACTGCCAGGCGGTGGGTCTCAAGGTGGGGTTGCGCTTCACCATCAGCCGCCTCAACTTTCGGGAAGTCGCGGCCATCTTCGATCTGGTGGAGCATTACAATATTCCTCGCATCTGTTTCTACCACCTGGTCTATGCCGGCCGGGGCACCAAGCTGGTGGAGGAGGCCCTGACCCACGACCAGACCCGGACTCTGGTGGACCTGATCTGTGCGCGCACCCGCCGCCTCTTCGATTCCGGCCGCCAGGTGGAGGTCCTCACCGTGGACAACCACGCAGACGGCCCCTACCTTTACCTGAAGCTCCTCCGGGAGGACCCCCAGCGGGCCGCGGAGGTGCTGACGCTGTTACAGATGAATGAAGGCAACAGCTCAGGGAGAGGCATCGGCTGCGTCAGTTGGGACGGTGAGGTCTACGCCGACCAGTTCTGGCGGCACCACTCTTTCGGCAATGTTCGCAAAAGAAAGTTCAGTGAAATCTGGACGGACATTTCAGACGAGCTCCTGGCCCGCCTCAAAGACAAGAAACGTTATGTGAAAGGGCGATGCGCGGAATGCAGCTGGCTCGACGTCTGCGCCGGCAATTTCCGGGTCCGGGCCGAAGCTTTGACCGGCGACCTCTGGGCCCCTGACCCCGCGTGCTACCTTACCGATGAAGAAATCGGCCTAAAAGCGGGTTAAGTGAATTGATGAGTTAATGATGGTGGAGGGACATTTAGAATAAACAGAAAAAAAGCGAGGCCATAAGTTCCTTTTTCTTTTTCACGGTTCACTGCCCACCGCTCACCGCTACGGGGGCTTTTGCCTATCTGCTCCCATTGCAAGGCGATTCGCGATGATCAGGGCTATTGGCGGCAGGCGCAGATACCCCCAGGTGGATTTTCATATCTTCCTCCCCGAAAAAGATTAATCTCACGCCAAGGCGCAAAGAGAGGCGCAAGAGGTTAATTTTCCTCCTGACTTTCCCGCACCACTTCCCGGGCGTCCTTATCCTCCCGCAGCCTGGTAAAAACGGGCTGCCGCATCAGGCCGTCTGCGGTCCAGCCGGTGAAAGCCACTTCGCAGACCAGTTCCGGCTTGACCCAGGTGACCGGGGTGTCCGAAGGGGGTTCTATTCTGAAGGGACATTCTTTCCGGATCAGAGGTTGCAACATGGAATGGATTTTCTTTTGATTTGCCGCGCCGAATCCGCCTCCCGAATGGCCGATATAGACCAGCTCGCCCCCTTCGTACACCCCCAAAACCAGGCTGCCGAAATATTTTCTGCCCCCTCGCGGCGCGGTGAACCCGGCGATGACACCCTCCTGGGTGAGCTGGGTTTTGATCTTTAACCACTGCCGGGTCCTCTTACCCATCAGGTAAGAGCTTTGGGAATGTTTGGCGACGATGCCCTCCAGTCCCTTGTCTTTTACCACCTGTAAAAACAAAACGCCCTCTTTCCAGACGTGATCGCTGAATTTAAGGTGCTTGTCGGCGGGAAGAATCTTGTTCAGCAGGTCTTTTCTTACCCCCAGGGGCAGGTTGGTCAGATCATGTCCATTAAGGTACAGGAGATCGAAGACATAATAGAGCAGATGGCCGCGGCCGGATTTTTGGTAATTCTGCAGCATTTGGAAATCCGGGCGTCCCTGGTCGTCCACCACCACGATTTCGCCGTCCAGCACCGCCTCCAAGCCAAAATTTTGTAAGGCCTCGGCAATCGGCAAGTACCTTTTATTGAGGGAGATTAGATTGCGGGTATAAAGAGAGACCTGGCCGTCCCGGAGTTCGGCAATGGCCCGGTACCCGTCCCATTTCACCTCAAAGACCCATTCCGGATGATCAAAGGGCTCTCTCACCAGGGTGGCGAGCATGGGCCTGATGCCGTGGGGCATGGGTCTGACCGGCGCGTCCCGCAGATCTTCGCTTTCCAGGGCTTCCCGGCGGCGGATTTTTTTGTAGTTCCTTGAATCCCCCTCCGGGCCGACTGCGGCCACCTCCTCCAGGGTCTTATGGGACGCGACGGAGCGGTTTTCCCGGAGAACGTCCTCTTTGGTGGCATAACTGTCTTTTTTCTTCAAAAGCAGCCAGGATTTGCCGTCCATTTTGGTTTTTACCAACGCGAATTCGCCCTTGAGCTTTTCCCCGGCCAACACAAACTTCAAATTGCCTTTGGTTAATTCGTCCAGAAGAAGTTTTTCGCTCTCCTCTCTATTTTTGGCGGCAGGGTGCTGATAAAAGCCCCGGTCCCAGATAATAACCGCGCCTGCGCCGTAATTGCCTTCGGGGATCACCCCCTCAAAATCCCGGTATTCCAGGGGATGGTCCTCCACCATGACGGCCAGTCTTTTGACCGCGGGATCGAGGGAAGGTCCTTTGGGCACGGCCCAACTCTTAAGCACCCCTTCCAGCTCCAGCCGCAGATCGTAATGCAGGGCCCGGGCCGCGTGCTTATGCACCACAAATACCAGATGCTCCCCAGGCGGGCCCAGGACCGGCTCCGGTTCGGGAGTCTCCTCGAATTTCCTTTTGTCTTCGTATTCCTTTAAGCCCATGTCGGTAGATAGTAATAGATCCGGGGAATAGGGACGGATAAGGAAGGTCCTTTCCTGATTAAAGGTAATAGTCGAAACTTGAACGGACAACCTCCTCAGCCAAATTAAATATTCTGTGACCTGTCTTCTTTTAATGCAGGCACCTAGCAACCCTTTCTCCGGATGTGACATTTGCCTGTTGCTTCACTTTTTCCTTTAGTGGTACATTATCCCCCCGGCATGAGCCATAAATAACTCCAACTGAGGCGGTAATCATGCTACCCAAAAACTTGCTTTATTTGCTCACAGCCCTCATGCTTGTCCTCTGGGCGGGCCAGCCGGTCCAGGCCCAATCTGACGCCGGGAAGACCCCGAAGAAAGAAGCCTGCGACGGCTTGTGGCCGGTGAAGCAGGGGAAAAAGTGGGGCTATATCGACAAGACCGGCCGGGTCATCATCCCCTTTAAATTTTCTGCTGCCGAAGATTTTTCCGAGGGCCTGGCTGCGGCCGCGGGAAAAAACGGCGATTACGGTTATATCGATAAGACCGGCAAGTTCGTCATCCCTCCCAGCTTTCATTGGGGCCGTCCCTTCTCCGACGGACTGGCGGTCGCGGAAATCCGCCGTTATGACCGGAACGGGAAAATTACCTTTAGCAAGTTCGGCTATATTGACCGGTCGGGCAAGATGGTGATTCAGGTTCAAGGTGTGGCAAAAGAAAAATGGTTGAGTAACTTTTCGGAAGAACTGGCCTGCTTTATGCGAGAGGATAAATCCGGCGATATGAAAATCGGCTATATTGATAAAACCGGCCGGGAGGTTATTCCTCCCCAATATGAGGACGCGTTCCCATTTCGCGAAGGCCTGGCCGCGGTGACGGTTGCCGGCAAATTCGGCTATATCGATAAGTCCGGCAAGATGGTTATTCCCCCCCAGTTTAAGACGGTGGGCCCGTTTTGCGAGGGCCTGGCCTACGCCGATACCGGCGGGAAGCAGGGATATATCGATAAATCCGGCAAGATGGCGATCACGGGAGAAGAATTTGTGGACGCCCGGGGTTTTTCCGAAGGTCTGGCCGCGGCCGTGGGAAAGAACGAAAAGTACGGCTTTATCGACAAGACTGGCAAATTCGCCATCCCGCCCCAGTTCGACCGGGTGGGTGATTTTCATGAGGGATTGGCCGCGGTTATGCCGGTCAAGGATGCTCCCTGGCCGGGCAACCTGGCCTATATCAATCAAAAAGGTGAGATGGTGATCAAATCCATGTCGAATTTTCCCAACAGCCCCATGAAGGCTGAATTCGATCTGCATAACTACCGTTTCTGCGGTGGAGTCGCCCGGGTGAGCCTGGGCCAGAAGGAAGACGAGGACGCGGTGGGCTATATCAACCAGGAAGGAAAATTGATCTCGCCTGAGGTCATGCCGATTAAGAAATCAGGACGATAGATAACTTTTATCTTCGTATCCCTTTAATCCAACATAGGTTAAAGGCGGCAGCTTCAGAGAATGTGGCCTGATAACCCACGTCCATTCCTAGAACCTATTTCAAAACCTATTTTGAAGCTTCAGATACGTTTCCGCCCTGCAAGGGTCGCAAGGAGTGGGATTTAAGTCCCCCTTTTCTAAAGGGGGATTTAGGGGGATTTTCAGGCGCTTATAAAATCCCCCTGCCCCCTTTAGAAAAGGGGGGAATTATTTCACTCTTAACACTATCTGGCCGATTCGAGACGACCCCGGAAAATAGGTTTTGAAACGACTTCTAATAAATGGAATGGTCAAGGATAGGCCAAACAATTCATCCATCCAGATTTGATATTCTCTGACATGCTTGTTCTTTGATTTTTAATGCCGGCCCCCTACCAAACCACATTTCACTATCCAGATTAATTAATTGGCATTCCTAAGAAGAATCTGGTTTGGCCGTCATCAACAAAGTCTAGGCAAGGCGCAATTGAGTCAACGAGGCGCGGGCGCTGCCGCCGCTGATGTCCGGCACAATCTTCAATTCCAACGCGGTTACCCCCTCGAGATCGATCTCGTAGTCTTCGACCTCCCGGGTCGCCATCGGCGGACTGAAATTATACTGCTGACGCACAATCTCCCGATAGGACTGACCGCCGTCTGCTGACCATCGCAGCACGAATTCTTGGGTGCGCTCCTGTTCGCTTTCATGGAAGATCAGGTGGACCCGCCTGAGGCTCTGCGGCTGATCAAACAGGAGGCAAATGGTCTGCTCTCCCGGCTGCGCGGCCCGCCAACCAGGGCCTGTACCTGGAAGCAGCGCTGATTCAATCGGGTAGTCAGCATCTTCGGACGTGATTTCAACCTCCGCCAGCAGGTCAATGTCCAGCCAGCCGGGTTCTGCGGCTGCGACCTCCCGAGGGCCATGACCGATAACCCGCTTACGCATAAGTACTCCTCCTTTCCATTCTTTAGTCTAACCTGGATATTGTGGTGATTCTATTTTTTTTTATCTAAGTCACTTAAATGGATTTATTAAGATAATAATCTTATTATTTAAAGGATTATTTATAGGTATTTTAATGACAACTCCCAGCAGTTTCCGAACAATTATTTTAATTAGGTTGACATTAAAAAATTTTCTTGTAAAATACACTCAAGTTTAGCATGTCAGACTGAAGTCAGGGCCACAAGTCCTGGATAAGAAATCGGACGGGGGTGCTAATCCCCGGCCGATTTTTTTATTTGCCTGACTGCTGTGCGCCCTGCTTTTTTGGCGGGAATATCTTTGCAGCATCAAGAAAGAGGTTTCACAATGAAGGAAACTGGTACGGTAAAATGGTTTAATGATTCGAAGGGCTTTGGCTTCATCTCTCGGGAAAACGGTCCGGATGTGTTTGTGCATCACAGCGCCATCCAGGGCGAAGGCTTTCGCACCCTAGCAGAAGAGCAGACGGTGGAGTTTGAAGTAGTCCAGGGTCCCAAAGGGGCTCAGGCCCAAAACGTAGTAAAACTTTAGGCCACAAAGCCTGATTGTCCGAATTCCGGCGGTCTCGGGACCGCCGGAGTTTCGGCTCTTTGACTTATAGAGAGGTAGAACTTGGCCCGTAACCGTTATGGCTGGCAAAAGCGCGCCAAAGAGATGGCCCGCAAAGAAAAGAACGACGAAAAAATGAAACGGCGCCAGGGTAAAACCGCTACACCGGCGGCGGCAGAAATGCCGGGGGTGGTTGCAGAAGGAACTTAAAGGTCCTGGCGGGCTGACCCCCAAGACCACAGGGAGAAGATATGAGCATAAAATTATTCGTGGGCAATCTGTCCTACGAGATGACCGAAGAACAACTGCGCACTCTTTTTTCCGAAGCCGGCGCTGTGAGCTCGGCCAAGATCATCACCGACCGGAACACAGGCCAGCCCCGGGGCTTCGGTTTTGTGGAAATGGAGACCAAAATGGACGGCCAAAAGGCCATTTCCATGTTCAATGGGCGGAATATCGATGGTCGCGCCCTGGCAGTCAATGAAGCCAGGCCGCAGCAAAAAGGCGGATTTAGCGGCGGCCGCCGCGGCGGTTACCGTTAGATGCGTGTTCAGGTGGCCTGAAGCGGACACCAACCATTCCGGTCCCTGGACTTCCGGGTAATCAAAAGGCGGCCTCTTGGCTGCCTTTCTTGTCTGCAACCGGACCGGAGGCCATATTCCCGCTAATCCTTAGGCGTCGGCCGACGCGAAGGATTTTCCCATGAAGGTCTTCCTGGTTTATGTCAGAGACGAAAATTTTTGCCGGTTACTCCCCAAGGAACTGGATAGATCGCGGTCGGACCATGGCCGGATCAAAGTGATGGGGTTTCCGCCCCTGGGGATTCAGACCCTCGCGCCGGTACTCCGCCAGCAGGGACACCGGGTACGGATGTTTGATACCTGTCACCCGCAGATGCAGGCGGAACAGATCGCTCAGGCTGCAGAAGAAGAACAGCCCGACGTCATTGCCCTCTCCTGCCTCTCCACGACCACCTACCCTGCGGTTAAAGCCCTGGCCCGGCGATTGAAGTTGGGAGCGCCGCAAATCCCCATCATCGTGGGGGGAGCCTTTGCCTCCATGAATGCAGACCGCATCCTGGGAGACTGCCCTGACATTGATTGCGTGGGGGTGGGGGAGGGTGAAGAGTTGCTGCCGGAATATTTGAGCAACCTCACCGATCCAGGCTCTGTATCCGGTCTGGTCTGGCGCAACGCCGGGAAGATTGTAGAGAACGTCTTACGTCCGCTCATCCGGGATCTGAATCAGTTTCCTTATCCTGATCGGACCAGCCTGCCCATCGATTACATCGAGTCGTTGCCCCTGGATGTCCCCGCGGTTCTCTCCCTGGACAAATTTTGCACCATGCAGACCTCGCGAGGCTGCCCCTATTCCTGCGTATATTGCGATATTCCCTCCCTTTCCCGGGGCAAATGGCGCTACCGTTCCGCGGAGCATGTCTTGGGAGAAATGCAGCAACTGAACGATATGGGCTATCGCTCCATTTACCTGACGGATGATCATTTTCTCCTTAACCGTAAGCGTATCAGCGAAGTTTGCCGGGGGATCATTGACCGCCGGCTACAGTTCCAGTGGGGCTGCGAAGGTAGGGTGGATGCAGTCGCGGTGGATCAATTGCCCATCATGAGTAAAGCCAACTGTAATTTCCTGGCCTTTGGGGTGGAGGCGGGGACGCAAAAGGTGCTTGACCGGCTGCACAAGAAACAGACCCTGAAGCAAGTGGAACATGCGGTCAGAGAAGCGAAACGGCATGGCATCGCCAGGGTACACGGGTTTTTTCTCATTGGCTCTCCCGGCGAAACTGAGGAGGATATCCTGGCCAGCTTCCGTTTTGCCGCGCGGCTGAAGCTGGACACCTTCGGTTTCAATCGCTTATGCGCTTACCGGGGCACCCCCTTATGGCAAGAGTATATCGACCGGGGGATCATCGACGACGCGCGGGATTGGCACAAATGGTTCAAGTGCTCGGACATTGACCCAACCGTTCTGCCGAGTACGGAGGTTAATCGCCTGCGCATGAAAGGCTACGCCTTGCTTTTTGCCCGCCGGATTTTCGGGCGTCCCTTAAGCACCTATAAGCTTTTGCGTATGTTCAGCCGACACATGAAGAAAACCGATCTTCTCAAATTGCTCTGGAGCCCTTTTCAACGGCGGACTTTGAGCCGGAAGCCCGATCTCCCGGCCAGGATGATGGAGCGGGGATTTGAAGAACCCGAAAGGGACGCGGTCCCCATCTGAACTGAACTGCTCTGCGTCGAGGCGGCTCAAGAGAAGATGCAGACCAATACCTCCCGATAAGACCGACAAGGAGAAGGCGATGAGTAAAAGATTATCCGTGGGCAACCTGCCCCACCAGATGAGTGGAGAACAATTGCTGGCCCTCTTTTCTGGAGCCGGCCTGGTGACCTCCGCCAAGATCATCACTTATCTGCATAATGGGGAGACCTGCGGTTTCGGCTTTGTGGAAATGAAAACCATAGCAGAGGGCCAGAATGCTATCTCCATGCTCAACGGCCATTATGTAGATGGACGCCCGCTGATAGTCAAGGCAGAAAGGCTACTGTCAAAACACTCCTTTAGCCGCCGCCGCAGTTGCCCTTAATCGCTTGGGTAGAAAGGGCTATCTGAAAACTCACCGGCAGTATCGGTATCCGATCTCTTCGTTTAACTGAAGTCCCCCGGATTTATCAGCCAAATTTCCCGAAGTGACAAGACCTTGTATGCCGTCACAAATGCGGAAGTTTTTGTTTCTTCACCAGCACTTCCTGAAAAAGGTCGCCTTGTTTTTCGACCCGGCTCACGGCTTCATAATGGATTACTTGCAGCTTCTCTGGGTCGTTCTGCCGTGACAAATGCTCCAGTTCCCCCCAGGCCAGGGGAAAGGAGACGTAGGGTTTTTCCCGGGCCCGGAGGGAATACGCGCAGATCATGGTTTTCTGCGCGTCGTTCTGCGACCAGTTGATAAAAACCCTGCCTTGCCGGGATTCCTTGGCCATTTTGGCCGTCACCAACTCCGGGTAATTTTTTTCCAAGATTAAGGCCACAGCCCGGAAAAAGGTTTTGGTATCCTCAAAGGTCGCGTCCGGCTGGTTCAAGGGGACGTAAACATGGAGCCCCTTTTGGCCCGAAGTTTTGGTACGCCCGGTAAGCCCCAAATTGCCCAGCAGGTCCCTAATGATCAGCGCCACCCGGGCGCAATCCAGGATGTTGGCCGGTTCGCCGGGGTCCAGGTCGAAGACCAGGTAATCGGGCGTTTCCGGGGAGAAAGCCCGGGCCTGGGGGACGTGGAGTTCCAGAGACGCCAGGTTTTCCACCCACATCAGGGTGGCCAGATCGTTGACCAGGCAAACGGTCCTGAGGTCGCCCTCTTCCTGGCGGACCTTCGATGTTTTTACCCAGGCGGGGCGGTGGGCAGGGCAGCGCTTCTCGAAAAAGTAGTCCTGATCCACTCCTTCGGGATAACGCTTGAAGGTCAAGGCCCGGTCTTGAAGATGGGGGAGGATAAACGGGGCCAGGCGCCGGTAATATTCTAGAATCTGGGCTTTGGTAAAGCCGAAAGAAGGATAGAGGTCCTTTTCCAGATTCGCTAAGGAGAGCCTTTTACCCTCGATTTCCACTATTCTGTGGCTCACCGGTTCTGCTTCACCTGGCGCATGGACTCCTCCAGCGCGGCGATGAGGTCCGCGGGACCCTCTCCCTTTTCTTCCTCGACTTGCGGAGCCTCCACCTCCCCCTTTTCCTTCGCCTTCTTCTTCAGGAGATCGATGATCTTTTGCCGCCGTGCGTCCGCATACTTCCGGGGGTCAAAGTCCGCCAGCAGGTCCTTAATGTTCTTTTTGATGCGGTCTTTCTCTGCCGCGTCAATTTCTCCTTCCGGCGGTAAGATGCCCTCTGCCGGCAGTATTTCTTCGCGGTAATGCAGGGTGATCAGAGCCAACGCCCCATCCTCGCTTTTAACCAGCACCAGATACTCCCGCTCGTGGAGCACGAATTTGGCAAGCCCGGCTTTGTGGGTCCTCTCCATCACCTCCGCCAGCAGCCGGTAAGCCTTTTCGCCCCCTTTTCCGGGCACGAGATAATAGGGATGGTCAAAATAGAGAGGGTCCACTTCCGCCAAATCGATAAAGTCCACGATCTCCAGGGTCCGGCTCCGCTCGGGCGACACGGATTCCAGTTCCTCGTCGGTAATCAGGATGTATTTATCAGGGGCGATTTGATAACCCCGAACCGTCTCTTCTGGAGAGACAGTTACCCCTTCCTGGGGGCAGAACATCCTTCTGGCCAGAGGGGAATAATCTTTATCGTGAAGCAGACGGAAAGAGACGCGCCCAGGCTCCACGGCCTTCGCCAACTGCACCGGAATGGCCACCAGACTGAAACTGATGGTGCCGCTCCAGATGCCATGCACTGCCCTTTCATCCCCTGAGCTTGCAGACTGTTTCAACGTGCCGGAATGGGATTGTGGGTTCTTCATTTACGCGACTTTCTTCAAACTCGCTTCCAGGGCCTCCAGCAGCCTATCCGGCGCGGTGGGTTGTAAACGCCGGGGGCGGAGGATGGCGATCTTCTCGCCCCGGGCCTTTTTCTCGAGCAAATTTTGCAGCTTTTGCTGATGTTCATTGACGAATTTCTGCGGCTCAAAAGGCACAGTCAACTGGTCAATGAGATCGCTCCCTATTTTTAGTTCTTTTTCAGACAAGGAATATTTCTGTAAATCAAGAGATTTTACCGGAATCACTTCATCCGCGTACCTGAGAGTTTGCAGGCGCAGGACCTTTCCCCGGGCCTGCAAGGCCCCGAGATAGGAGCGTTTACGCATGGTCCAGGTACAGACGCCTGATACCTCCATTTCCTGCAAAGCTGCGGCCAGGGCGTTATAGTTTTTGACCGAGGCATCAGGCTCCAGGTAGTATGCGCGGTCGAGGTAGATGGGGTCGATTTGATTACTTTTGACGAATTCGTGGACTTCGATGAGCCGGCTGCTTTCCGGTTCGGTCTCCTCCAGCTCCCCGGGATCGACAAGAATATATCTTCCTTCCTCCAGTTCGAATCCTTTGATTTGTTCTGCCGATGGCACCGGCACTTTTTCATAGGCGCAGACCCACTGCTGCTGCAATCTCACGCCATCCCGCTGATGCAGCAGGTGAAACTGCAGCCGCTGCTCCTTGACCGCGCTATGCAGCTTCACGGGAACATCGATATCCCCAAAGTGAATCTGGCCTTTCCAGATAGTTCCTCTCACCGCTAAACAACCTCCCCGGCGCTCCTCAGACGAAGCGGATTATTCGCTATTTTTCCGGCAACAACTAGAAGATAAGTACCGTCCGAAATCGCTGTCAAGGCCGGGGCAGGGCCACAATTTGACCGGTGTCCTAGATTTTCCCTCAACGGAATCCTCTCTTTCCTTTATACTCACCCCAGCAAGTCTGAGGAGTTTCATCGTCGAAAGGACCCGCATGGGTGAGCCGGACACAAGTTCGTTCTGGGGGCAGACCTGGACCCTGACCTGGCCTTTTTGGGTGGCCAACATCATGGAGATGATCGAACGCCTCGCTTATTACGGCGTGCGCGTGGTCATTCCCATTTACATCGCCCAGGCCGACGAAATCGGCGGCCTCCACTTCACCCAGAGCGAGAAAGGGGTCATCTTCCTCTGGTGGGCCCTGGTGCAGTCTTCCCTGCCCATTTTCACCGGCGGTTTCGCCGACCGCTACGGGTACAAGAGGCAAATCGTGGTGGCCATTATTTTAAAAGTAATGGGCTACCTGATGATGGCCACCCAACGCACCTTCTGGCCGTTTTTCACCGGCTGCCTGCTCCTGGCCGCGGGCACCGCGGTCTTCAAGCCGCCCATTCAGGGCACCTTTGTCAGGACCCTCAACCATGATACTTCCGGGGTGGGCTGGGGTTTCTTCTACATGGTGATCAACGTCGGCGCGTTCCTGGGACCGCCGTTGGCGCATTTTCTCCATGGGTACTCCTGGCCCACGGTTTTTTATGGCTGCGCCGCTCTGGTCTGTCTGAACCTGCTGTGGCTTTTCACTTACAGGGAAGTGGATTCAGGGGCCGACAAAACCACCGGCGTCTGGCAGGTGGCGGTGGACACCGCCCGGGAAATCCTCAATCCTCGCCTTATCGCCTTTATTGTCATTATTTCCGTATTTTGGGCGGTGCTGGAACAACTTTGGGACATGCTGCCCAATTTCATCGTGGATTGGACCGACAGCTCCACCCTGGCCGGGCATCTGCCGGACTTCATGCTTGCCCGAAATCTCACTCGGGGTCCCCAGATCGCCCAGGAATGGGTGATCAATCTCAATCCTTTTATGATTATTTTCCTGGTGGCCCCCCTATCCTGGTATTTCAACCGGGTGATGCGCCGACTGACGTCCATCTTTTTCGGCTTTATCTTTGTCAGTCTCGGTATCTATCTGGTGGGTTCCAGCATGTCCATTTTCTGGTGTCTGGGAGGCATTGTCTGCTTCACTGCCGGAGAGATGATGTGCTCCCCCAAGATGCGGGAGTACCTGGCAGTAATCGCACCCCACGGCAAGAAAGCATTATATATGGGCTACGCCAGTATCCCTTACGCGTTCGGCTGGGGCTACGGTTCTTATCTGGGAGGAAAACTCTATGAAAAGAGCGGGGAAAAGGCAAATCTGGCTCTCAGGTACATGTCCGAAGTGCTGCAGGTGCCTGACCTGCCGCACCGGTCCCAGGCCTTTGCCAGGCTGACGGAGATGCTGGGCCAAACTCCGGCGCAAGTGACGCAGCTTCTGTGGGACAAGTACGATCCCAGTTGGGTCTGGACGCCTTTTGCCATTGCCGGGATTATAGCCGCGGTGGCCATGTACGCGTTCATCCACTTTGCCAGGAGTTGGGAGGACGTGAATGCCTGATGATCATGAACTAAGGACAAAAAAAGGCGGATAACCCTCACAGAACCTGGGCTGATACCGCCTTTATTGTACCGGAGCAGAGGCGCTGCAGGTCGGGTTCTTCCCGGCGCTGCCTGCTGTACCTCGCTGGATGCGATTATTGGACCGCTTTAGATCTTGCTGACCTTTACCGCCTGCAACCCCTTGGGGCCTTCGTTCACTTCGAATTCCACCTTGTCGTCTTCCTTCAAGGTGCGAAATCCGGTGCCCACGATATTGGTGTAATGCACGAACAGGTCGGGGCCGTCGTCCCGCTTGATGAAGCCATAGCCCTTGGCCTCATTGAACCACTTGACACTGCCGGTATAGCGTTCCATAACTCCTCCGCTCTCCCAGGACCTGGATTCCTTTGTCGGCATTCGCCGCGGGGGGCGCAGGCCAAAAAAAAACGGCCGGCTCCCGCCATACCGTCATTGCCTTGCTAAATTGCTAAGTCGCCCCGATTCACTGCATTGCGCCTGACTAAAGGATAACCAGCCGTGTAGCACAATTTGCCCAGGGCTGTCAAGCTTTTAAATACAGTTTTTGGTTTTTAGTTTTTGGTTTTTAGTTAAAGAAAGTAAAAGGAACAGGCCTTGTGGTTTGTATTATGGATCCTCTTACTAAATACTAAAAACTGAAAACCAAAAACTATCCCTAAAAATGGTCCAGGGGAATGTCCAGAAGCAAGCGAACGTGGTCCTCGGTGCATTCCTCCAGGACTTCCAGGTTATATCCCCCTTCCAAGACGGTGATGAGCCGCCCTGCGGCGCTCTCCTTTGCCAGGTCCAGGAGGAGGCGCGTCATTTGACGGTAAGCCTCCCGGCTGAGGTTCATGTGGGCCAGGGGATCGTTCTGGTGGGCATCAAACCCCGCGGAAATCATGACCAAATGGGGGGCAAATTCCATCAGCCGGGGCAGGCCCTCTTTTCTAAAGACTTCCAGGTATTCCTCATCGCCGCTCCGGGGCGGAAAGGGCAGATTCAGGGTGAAGCCCTGGCCCGGCCCTTTCCCCGTCTCCCGGCGGTATCCGGTTCCGGGGTAGCAATACTGGGGGTCTTCATGCAAAGACAGGTAAAAGACCCGGGGATCGGCCTCGAAGAGATGTTGGGTGCCATTGCCGTGGTGCACGTCCCAATCGATGATGGCCACCCGCTCCAGGCCGAAGTTTTCCAAGAGATAAAGCGCACCCAGGGCCACGTTGTTAAAAAAGCAGAAGCCCAGGGCCCGGTCCCGTTCGGCATGATGTCCCGGGGGCCGCACCGCGCAGAACGCGTTGTCCACCTGTCCGCCCACGACCGCGTCCACCGCGGCCATGACCCCGCCCGCGGCCAACAGAGCAATCTCATAGGACTCTTGGCAGATGCCGCAGTCCGGCACTTCAAAGATGGATAAACCCTTCTCGCAGGCCTCTTTAAACCGCCGGATGTAATTAGGGTCGTGGAGGCGCTCCACCCATTCCAGGGGGGCCGGATAAGGTTGAATGGGCGCCATCAACTCGACGAGGCCGGACTCCTGGAGGTTTCTCTGGATGGCCTTCAAACGGTCGGGCCGTTCCGGATGCCAGGTCCCGGGATCATGCCTCAAGTAGCGTTCATCATAGACATAGCCGGTGCGGCGCATAGGTTCCTCTGATTATTCCTGAATTAGACGATACAGTCTATTCACCGTAACCCGAAGAAACAAGCAATGTAAAGGAATTTCAAGGGGAGTTTGATGCGGGATGAGCAGAGCAATTTCCCAGGGTAAAAAGGGGAAGAGGGGAAAAGGGGAAAAGGGGAAAAGGTCTTTGTGGCTGTAATTTAGCAAAAAACCAACTTTTCCCTCTTTCCCTTTTTCCCTTTTAACCTTCAGTATCAAGCCGTTTCTAACCGTTGTTCCACCACATCCCACTTGATGTTTTTGAAGAAATTGTTGATGTAATCCGCGCGTTTCAGGCCGTAGTCAATCATAAACGCGTGTTCGAAGACGTCCAGCACCAGGATGGGGTTGCAGCCCGCGGGATGCCCCACGTCGTGCTCATTGATCCATTGATTGATGAGCAGGCCGTTTTCAATATCTTCGTAGCAGATGACCCAGCCGATGCCCCGCATGGCCGCAGTGGCCATGAAATCCTTGGCGCAGGCGTCCACGGACCCGAACTGGGCCTCCACCCGTTTGGTCAGATTCGGAGCTTTGGAAGCATCCCCGTCGCCGCCCAGGTTCTCAAAGTAGAGCTCATGAAGACGCATGCCGTTGAACTCCCAGCCCAGACGCCTTTTGAGTTCGGCAAATTCCGGGGTACCTTCCTGGCCCGCTTGCAGCTTGGCTTTCAGAAGGTCCATGACTTTGTTGGTATTGGTCACATAGCCTTGATAGAGAGTAAAATGGTTTTTCAGCAAGGTGTCGCTGAATCCCTGCATACCCAAGAGGAAAGAATAGTCTTTAGCCGTGTAGCTCATAATTGCTCCTTCTGGCGGTCAGGGCCGTCGCGAATTTTCGCTTAATATAGGGATGAATAAGGACAAATCAAGAACTAGATTCGGGAGAAAAAATAAGGTTAAAGTTTGTTCAAGTTTCAGCCAGGAGTACCGAAGGTTATATGAAGGGGAAGAATCATGGGGCGCACCAGGAGCAATGAGGCAAGCGTGGAAATGGAAAAGATAGCGACCGCACCGGTATGTTTCTGTTTTACCGAGGAAGTGGCCCACTCTTTTCTGGAGACCTTGGGTAATCTCTCCTTGGATTGCGTGGGAGTGACCGACCATACCGGTATCGTCCGTTTTACCAACGCGGCCTGCATCCTTATTTTCGGTTATGAACCCAGAGAAGTCGTGGGCCGCCATTTTCGCGAGTTCTATGAAGATGCCGGGGATCTGGACCGGATGCTGACAGAATGCCGGGGCAAAGGCCAGGTGGAAAACTGGCCCATGATGGTTAAGAACCGGAAGGGCCAAACCGTACCGGTGGAGATTACCTTGGTGCGCATTTACAGCCCGGAGAAGAGAGTCCTGGGCAGCTTGGCGGTAATTCAGGATAGAAGGAAACCCGAAGAGCTGGTGCGGCGGCTGCAGCGCCAGGAACTGGCCCTGATGCGCCTCAACCGCAGCCTGGAGCACGCCAACCTGGAACTGGACCGGGCCAACCGCCTGAAGAACGAGTTTCTGGCCAACACCTCCCACGAACTGCGCACTCCCCTTAACGCCATCATGGGCTATCTGCGCCTGGTCATCAACGGGCTCTGCGATAATCCCGGGGAGGAGCGGGAGTTTCTCCAAAACGCCCTGGACAGCGCCCGCAGCCTCCTGAACCTGATCAATGACCTTTTGGACAGCGCCCGCATTGAAGCGGGACAGATGGAAGTGCAGTTGGGGGAAGTGAACGTCCCCCAGATCTTCGAGGCCGTGCGGAAGCTCATGGAAATTCAGGCGAATCAGAAAAATCTGAAACTGAGCTTTCATCCTGCCCAGGGAGATATGTTGATCCGGGGCGATCCGGGGAAGTTTCAACAGGTCCTGGTCAATTTGGTGGCCAACGCCATCAAATTCACCCCCCAGGGAGAAGTGCGGGTCAAGGCCCGGGCCTTCCCGTCCAAGGGCCACGTGCGTTTTGAAGTTCGGGACACCGGCATCGGCATTGCTCCGGGTCCCCAACAAGACCTTTTTAAAAAATTTGTCCAGGGTGACGGCTCCAGTACCCGGCCCTATGGGGGCACCGGTCTGGGGCTGGCCATCTGCAAGAACCTGGTGGAATTCATGGGAGGCCAAATCTGGCTTACCAGCCCCGGCCTAAACCGGGGCACCAAGGTTTTTTTCACTCTCCCCCTGGTCTCCCGCCAGCCCTTGTATTGGCGCCGGGCTGAAGACCGGGAAAAGGGTTTCCAGGTTACCGGGCCGGCAGAAGGTCCCCTGGTGTTGGTGGTGGAGGATGAGCCCAAAATCGTGGACGTCATGGTCCACATCCTCAACAAAGGGGGATACCGCACCGCGTACGCGGTTACCGCGGATGACGGCCTGGAAGGAGCCCGGCGCTTGCAGCCGGCCCTGGTCACCATCGATATGGGGCTGCCGGTCCGGCCCCGGGCCAAGCTGCACAGCGGTTTGGACCTGTACCAGGCCCTCCAGAGAGATCCGGATACTGATGTTATCCCGGTGCTTTTGGTCACCGGCCACGAAGTGGCTTTAAGCCAGCAGAGCCTCCAGGAATTGCCCCCCACCTTGAATAAGCCTTTCCGAGCCAAGGAACTCTTGGATACGGTGGCCGGGAGGCTGAAAAAGGAGACCTTCTTTAAGGAAGGACGAGGCTGATCAAAAGATTGTAGATTTTTAATAGTTCAAAGTTCAAGGTTCAAGGTTAGGGGAACTCGGAACCTGGAACTCTGCGCCACAATCGGCAATGTGCCATCCATAAACAATGCAAAGTCTAGGATTCGAGGTCCAAACTTTGAACCTTGAACCTTGAACTTTTAATAACTGAGGCAAAGCATGCCGCCAACACCCCGAGTTTTAGTAGTAGATGACGATCCTGCGTGTTTACGGATCCTTCAAAAATTTTTAGAGAAGGAAGGTTACGAGGTGACGGTGGCCGCGGATGGGGCCTCGGGTTTGGCCCAGGCGCAAGAAGAGAAGCCGGAACTGATCATCTGTGATTGGATGATGCCCGGGATGGACGGCCCTCAGGTCTGCCAGGCCATCAAGAGAGACCCGGTCCTGAAAGACACCTTCTTTATTTTTCTCACCGCTCTGGAAAAAAGTTACATCGCCGAAGGCATCGCCCAAGGCGCGGATGACTTTATCACCAAGCCCATCGATCCCCTAGAGGTGGGAGCCAAGGTGAAGGCGGGGCTCCGCCTGAACCAGGTCCAGAAGGCTCTTAGAGATGAGGCCAGCCGGGATGAACTCACAGGCATCTATAACCGGCGCTACTGGGACAAGACCCTGGAAGAGGCCTGCCGGGCAGGGCGCCCTTTTCTGGTGGTTATGGCCGATGTGGACCGCTTCAAGGAAATCAACGACCAGTGGGGACACCGGGTGGGGGACGCGTTTCTCAAAGAACTGGCCAAGGCTTGGTCGGCCCAGATTGAGGAACCCGAAATTCTGGCCCGGCACGGCGGAGACGAATTCGCCTGCCTCTATTACCGCTCCCTGGGCAGTTTGCTGGCTCTGCGCAAACGGGTGGAGAAAAGCCTGGCTGCGGCCTTTCCCTTCCCCGTGGGGCTCAGCCTGGGCTACGCCCGGTTCCAGCCGGACCGCCGCCTTACCCCTGCGGCCCTCATGGCCCAGGCCGACCGCGCCCTTTACGAGGAGAAAAACCAACACCGGGCCGCGCTGGAAAAGGCCCAAAACAAGGACGGCAAAAAAAGTCTTTTGAAGGGAAGGCCGGAGAACTGAGAAATACTTGGTAAATTTGAGCCTTTCTGAAGGGGCTGGTTGCCTGGGTTGGTTTTTTTAAGCCAGGATCAAAAGATATTCATGGGAGCAGAAAATTAATTGCATCAGCGAGCCTTGATGTAGGGGCGGGTTTAAAACCCGCCCCTACGGGAAACGTAATTGCTTTTTCGCTCCGAGTAATAAAATGATTGTTTAATGGCCATCCAACAAAGGGGAATTTCGTGGGAGCAAACCTTGTGTTCGCCCTTACATTTCATAGCCGTTTGACTGCAACCCGTTATATCAGTTAAATCCGATTCCGACGAAGTCCCCTCCAGAACTTTCCTTAAACGCTGCCATTGTGGTCTTTTCCGACGCCTTCTCCCCGCGCTCCGGCGCACCCCGCCTTTTCCGTTGCCTATCCGGTGAGTCCTGGGGTAATATTTAGAAACTGGTGAGCAGAAAGCAGGGAGCAGTGAGCAGAAAGAACAAAGTCTGTTGGGCCGCTCTTTTTTAACTGCTTACTGCTTACAGCTCACTGCTCACTACTCACTTTGCAAGTCCTCCGGGTCCAGGAGGCCCTGCTGGAGCAAGGCCGCCTCCAGTTCGGCCAGGGCCTTTTTGAAAGCCGGATAGAGCCCCACGGCCAGGGAAACCCCTTTGCGGGTGGGCACCCATTCCTCTTCTTTATCACCGGGGACATGGACCCGGAAATCAATGAGACGGTGGCCCTTAAATTCGGATAACGACAGAAATAGGACTTCCCGGGCGTTTTTCGGCACCCGGCTGATGACTTCGGACATTATGCCTCCAGGATGGCTCCCTTGCTTGCGGAACCGGGTATGAATAATATGGATAAAATGACTTCTCTTATCTTCCCAGGCTTGTCAACCTCTTTTTCGTATGCAGCTATATAATACTCTAAGCAGACGCAAAGAACCTTTCCAGCCTCTCCACCCCGGAAAAGTGGGCCTCTATGCCTGCGGGGTGACGGTTTACGACGACTGCCACCTGGGGCACGCCCGCTCCACCGTGGTCTTCGAGGTCCTGGTGCGCTACCTCCGCAGCCGGGGCCTGGAGGTCACCTGGGTGCGCAACTTCACCGACATCGATGACAAGATCATCCGCCGGGCCCAGGAGACCGGGAAATCCTGGCTGGCAGTGGCGGAACACTACATCGCCTCCTTCCAGGAGGACATGGCGGCCTTGGGCATCCCCCCGGCCCAGATCGAACCCCGGGCCACTGAACATATTCCCGAGATCATCGATCTCATCCACGTCCTGGAAGAAAAGGGTTTTGCCTATAAGGGCAATGAAGACGTCTATTTCCGGGTGCGCCATTTCACCGGCTACGGCAAACTCTCCGGCCAGAGCCTGGATGAAATGCAGGTGGGCGCGCGCATCGAGGTGGACCCCCACAAGGAAGACCCCCTGGACTTCGTCCTCTGGAAAGGCTCCAAACCCGGCGAGCCCACCTGGGACAGCCCCTGGGGCCCGGGCCGCCCGGGCTGGCACATCGAATGCTCGGCCATGTCCATGCGCTACCTGGGAGAAACCCTGGACCTCCACGGCGGCGGACAGGATCTGGTGTTTCCCCACCACGAAAACGAGCTGGCCCAATCCGAAGCGGCCACGGGCAAACCCTTCTCCCGCTTCTGGCTGCACCATGGCCTGTTGACCATCAACCAGGAGAAGATGTCCAAATCCCTGGGGAATTTCTTCACGGTGAAAGAAGTCCTTTCTAAATTCCCCGCGGAGGTGGTGCGCTTCTTTCTCATCAACGCCCATTACCGCAGCCCCCTGGATTTCTCGGACGCGGCCCTGGCCGAGGCGGAGACCGCGCTCCTGCGCCTCTACACCACCCTGGCCCACATCGAAGACGTGCTGCGCCACCACCCCGAGGTCACCCTCCCTGCGGAACTGGACTATTATCCCGCCAATCTCACCTTGGAGGAATGCGCCCGCCTGGGGTCGCTTATGGGCCGCCTGGTCAACGCCATGGACGATGACCTGAACACCGCCCAGTCCCTGGGTTTTCTTTTCGATGCCGTCCGCCTCGTCAACCGCCTCCTGGAGGAACATAGCTCCGAACCGGGCTATCTCACCATCCTCTTCAACCTGCGCCAGGGCCTCAAGGAAGCGGGCGCGGTCCTCAACCTCCTCCAGGCCGACCCCGGGGCCATGGTGAAATCCCTGCGCCAGAAACCCCTGGACCTGGCCATCGCCCCGGAAGAGATCGAACAACTCATCGCCGCCCGCACCGCGGCCCGGAAAGCCAAGGACTTCGCCCAAGCCGACAGCATCAGGAAGGACTTGCTGGATAAAGGCATTCTCCTGGAAGACACCCCACAAGGAACGATCTGGCGAGTAAAATGATAGTAATCAGTGATCAGTTATCAGTAATCAGTTTTTTCACTGATCACTGATCACCGATTACTGATCACTTTCTTTCTGGCCCTTGGACACTGACCACTGCAACTAACCACTAACATTTTAAAGGAGGATACACCATGGCCACGTTCGTGATGTTCGGCAAGTATTCGGCCCAGGCCATTAAAGAGGCCAGTCCCAAACGCACCAAGGCCGCGGAGGATTTGATCAAGAAACTGGGCGGCAAAGTGCAGGCGATGTACGCCTTGTTGGGAGAAACCGATCTCTTATTAATTGTCGACCTCCCGGGCATCGAGTCCGCGGTCCAGACCTCCGTGGCCCTGGGCAAAATGACCGGCATCTCCTTCACCACCTGCCCGGCCATCCCGGTGAAGGAGTTCGATAAGATTATCGCGGGTTAATGCCGGGTTACAGTGATCAGTGATCGGTGATCAGTAATCAGTTTTTCCTAACCAATTTCCAATGATCGCCGACCACTGATCACTGATTACTGATTACTGGTCGCTGACCACTTCTTTTCCTGGCCCCTGACCCCTGGCCCCTGCCCCCTTTTTTGTAGCCCCCTACCCCCAAATATTCCCTTCGTGCTATAATACACCCATGTCCGACCGCTTCCACCTCGTCACTTCTTTTAAACCCAAAGGCGACCAGCCCGAGGCCATCAAAAAGCTGGCGGACGGGGTGCGCGGTGGCGAGCCCCACCAGGTCCTCCTGGGCGTCACCGGCTCCGGCAAGACCTTCACCATCGCCAACGTCATCGCCCGGGTCAACCGCCCCACCCTGGTCCTGGCCCCCAACAAGACCCTGGCGGCCCAGCTCTACGGCGAGTTCCAGGAATTCTTCCCGGACAACGCGGTGGAGTATTTTGTCTCCTACTACGACTACTATCAGCCCGAGGCCTACGTGCCCCAGGCCGACCTCTACATCGAAAAAGACTCCGCCATCAACGAAGCCATCGACCGCCTGCGCCACTCCGCCACCCGCTCGCTGCTCGAGCGCCAGGACGTGATCATCGTCGCGTCCGTGTCCTGCATCTACGGCCTAGGCTCGCCGGAGGCCTACCACGGCATGCTCCTCTACCTCGAGGAGGGCCTGGAAAAGGACCGCAAAGACGTCCTGCGCAAGCTGGTGGATATTTTGTATGAGCGAAATGACCTCGACTTTCACCGGGGGACATTTCGGGTCCGGGGTGACCGGGTGGAAATTTTTCCCGCCTACGAAGAAGACCGGGCCATCCGCATCGAGTTCTGGGGCGACACCGTGGAATCCATCAAGGAGATCGACCCCTTACGCGGCACGACGCTGCGCCCCCTGAAAAAAATCACGGTCTATCCCGCGTCCCACTACGTCACCACGGACCTGCGCCGCTCCCTGGCCCTGGAGGCCATCGAACAGGAGTTGGCAGAACGCATTCCCTATTTCCGGGACCACAATAAACTCATCGAAGCCCAGCGGATTGAAGAGCGCACCCGCTTCGACCTGGAGATGCTCCGGGAGTTGGGTTTTTGCCACGGCATCGAGAACTACTCCCGGCACCTCACCGGCCGGGCCCCGGGCGAGCCGCCCCCCACGCTGCTGGACTACCTGCCCCGGGAATCCCTGGTGGTCATCGACGAGTCCCACATCGCCGTGCCCCAGCTCCAGGGCATGTTCCGGGGCGACCGCTCCCGCAAGCAGACCCTGGTGGACTACGGGTTTCGCTTACCTTCGGCCCTGGACAACCGCCCCCTCTCCTTCGAGGAATTCAAAGAACGGGTTAATCAAATAATCTACGTCTCCGCCACCCCGGGCCTCTACGAGATGGAGCGGGCCCCGGGCCGGGTGGTGGAGCAGATCGTCCGCCCCACCGGCCTCATGGACCCGGAGATTGCGGTCAAACCCGCGACCCATCAGGTGGACGACCTTTTAGGGGAAATCCGGGCCCGCCTGGACCAGGGCGAACGGGTCCTGGTCACCACCCTCACCAAGCGCATGGCCGAAGACCTCACCGAATATTACCGGGACCTGGGCCTCAAGGTCCGCTACCTCCACTCCGACATCACCACCCTGGAGCGCATGGAGATCATCCGGGACCTGCGCCTGGGCGTCTTCGAGATCCTCATCGGCATCAACCTGCTGCGGGAGGGCCTGGACCTGCCGGAAGTCTCCCTGGTGGCCGTCCTCGACGCGGATAAGGAAGGGTTTCTGCGCTCCGAACGCTCCCTCATCCAGACCTGCGGCCGGGCCGCCCGCAACGTCCGGGGCCGGGTCCTCTTCTACGCCGACCAGGTCACCCCCTCCATGGCCGCGGCCATCGACGAAACCAACCGCCGCCGCCGCGTCCAGGAGGTCTACAACCGCCGCCACCAAATCACCCCGGAGACCATCCAGAGCAAAATCAAGGATATTTTGTCCTCCGTCTACGAACAGGACTACGTCACCATCCCCAAGGCCGCTGAACCACAAACCCCCTACCTCGCGGAAACCGCGCCCGCCACCATCAACCGCCTGAAAAAAGAGATGCAAGCCGCGGCCAAAAAACTCGACTTCGAACGCGCCGCCTCCCTCCGGGATCAAATCCGCGCCCTGGAAGAAGCCAAACTAAAATACGCTTAGTGAAAATGATTTTGGGGGAGGGGGCCAGGGGCCAGTGGGCCCATGCCGCCCTCCCCCAAACCCCCTCCCCCAACCCCTTGCATTTTTTTCTATAAAAATAAAAAACCCTCAGACCTGTCATTCTGAGGGAGCGAAGCGACCGAAGAATCTCGCTTTTGGTGGGGCGGGCGTCTCGCCCGCCATCCTCTCCCTGCCCTCCCCCCACACCCCCCTCCCAACCCGCATAGTTTATTTTCTTGGGGCATACTTTGGGGTATCGTGAATTTTATCCCTTTTTCTTTGACAACTAACAAAATTGTAGACTAAGATTTTAGATTGGAGAATTTGACAATGGCAATATTTACCATCGGCTATGCAGACCTGGCAATAATGGATTTTATTCAGTGTTTGCTAAGATGGAATGTCAATATTTAATTTGGGTTAACATGCAAAACTCAAGACGTGATTTTTTCAAGGCTACGGCAATGATCGGCGCGGTCCTTTTCGCGATGGCGGTCTCTCTGTTGGCGTGTTCGGTGCTTGCCGTGGAAAAGACGGAATCCGGGGACTGGAAACCCTCTTCGGGCCAGAAAGGTCTTCCCCTCAATTATCAGCAGATATTGAAACATCTGAGGACGGCCAATGAGGTCGCCAAGGAAACGGCGGCATTTGGCCACCACCCCTTTGGCGCAGTGCTTGTGGCGCCGGATGGCGAGAGGGTGCTGATGAAACAGGGAAACCTGAGTTCCATCGCGCATGCCGAAACAGAGCTCTCACGGCGGGCGTTTGCGCAGTACAACCCCGAATACTTGTGGGGATGTACCCTGGTGACGACGTTCGAACCGTGCGTCATGTGCGCCGGCAACATCTATTGGGCCAACATCGGCAACCTGGTCTATGGCGTTGAGGAAACCACCTTGAAAAAACTGACCGGCGCCAACAAGGACAACCCCACGATGAGCCTGCCGTGTCGCACGGTCTTCAAGGCGGGGCAAAAGCCCATCCTGGTGGCGGGCCCCTTTCCGGAACTGGAAGGCGAACTGGTCGCCCCCCATAGGTCCTTCTGGAAATGAAGCAGTCCCGTCGCTCATTCCTCAGATACTACGGCTTTTAAACTCAAAAACGACAGGTTACCTTCTCGTTCCCAAGCTGTGCTTGGGAACGCCCTTATCCGTCCAAGCTCTGCTTGGGCTCTTCTTTCCCCCACCCCCCCATCAGGATTTGCTGTTTATGGAATGGCCCAGAACCCGTAGGGGCGGGTTTTAAACCCGCCCCTACAGCGCGCCCACACTCTCTCCCAACCCGCATTTTATATTGTCATTCTGAGGAAGCGAAGCGACCGAAGAATCTCGTTTTTTGGTAGGACTGGAGAAATAGGGGCAGGGATCAGGGGTCAGTAAAAAGAAGTAGTCTGTTGCCAGTAAAAGAAAAACCTATGGTGGGACGGGCCTCCGTGCCGCGCCCTGGCCTCAATTTTATTTCCAACAGAACCTGACATGCTGACACATCCTTGCCCCTTGACATCCTCGTGGACTCTTCCCATTTATATATTTATCAAGTCCTTTGAAATTGATGGTTTTTTCAATTATCCCCTACCCTCTCCCTCAAACGAGAGAAATACGGTTAGTTAATTTTTCATTTCCCTAACATCAAATTCAATTCTTTTCTCTTGGCATTTAATACTCTGGAGATCATCTTCATAACATCTTTTAGTTCAGGGAGGTCTTATGACGACTCTATACAGGATTTTATATGTCAAACATAATAAGTTGGATGATTTTTCGGATCAGGCTGAACTGATCCTCAAAGAAAAAGGATATGAAGGAAATTATTTTGCCAGTTCTTTGCTTGAGATAATCAAAGGTGATTTTCAAAAGATAAGATATAAGATACCTTTCTATAAATGGGCCGGTGTGACTCTACTGACCGCAATTCCTATCCTGGCCGCCGTGTTAACCGTTGGCACCAATTCAAAGCCGCCCTGGCCTGGCTTTCTTTTGCTCCCCATAAGCCTTAGCCTCACAATCTTTACTATCCTGAATTCCATTTTCAAATTCCGGTCCCGCTTTCAAAAAGCTTGTGAACTTTATATGGAAATTGAAAGCTTCATATTTAACCTTTTAAATAAAATTAAGAATGTTGTTCCTAATCAAGAAGGAGTTCTGATCGAAATGCTCCGGGAGGAACGGATTGCTTTTGAACGGCTTCGAAAAGATCAACTTTGCCTTTTTATGCCCGAAACCGAGATGAAGGAGGGCACTGAAGAAAAGAAAGGACACACCAGGAAGACCAATCAGCCCGTCGAAGAAAATAAGTAGCCAATTGAAACAATAAATGAGGCTACTGAAAGAAAGGAAGATTCTGCTGGAGTAATGGAGTCCTTTTAGCACAAATTTCCATTCCGTTTTTCATCTGATTTTCACACATTATCCCTCCTTCGATGGGGGAGGGTTGAGGTGAGAGTGCATATTTCCCTGCCAATCTTCCCCCATGTGCTGAATTCCTGCCCCTCCCTGATAACCTTTTCCTGATTCTTTTACTGATTCTTTTACTGAAAACTGGCTACTGGCTACTGGCTACTTCGCTTTGCGGGTTTCTTGTCCGGAGAGTTTGAGGAATTCTTTGAGGAGTTTTTCTTGTTTAGGGGTGAGAGCGGTGGGGGTTTTCAGTTCTACTTCCACCAGCAGGTCGCCCCGGGAGTTGCCCCGGAGGCCCGGCAGGCCCTCGCCGGGGACGCGGAACACGGCCCCGTTCTGGGTGCCGGAAGGGATATGGAGACGGGCAGAAGAGTTGAGGGTGGGGATTTCCACTTCCGAGCCCAGCGCGGCCTCCACAAAGGAGAGTTGGGCCCGGTATTGCAGGTCCTTGCCTTCCCGGGTGAAGAGGTCGTGGGGGGCGATCTGTATTTCCACGTACAGATCGCCCGGGGGGCCGCCCGCGGCGCCAGCCTCGCCTTCGCCCCGGAGCCGCAAACGCACGCCGTTATCCACCCCCGGCGGGATGCGCACCTGCACCTGCTTCTTTTCCCGGACCGCGCCCATGCCCCGGCACTCCTGGCAAGGGGAGGTGATGAGGCTGCCCGCGCCCCGGCATTCGGGGCAGGTGGTGAAGATTTTCAGCAAGCCCCGGGCCTGGCCCACCTGGCCCCGGCCGCCGCAACGGTTGCAGGTCTGGGGCCGGGCGCCCGGCGCCAGGCCAGTGCCGTGGCAGCCGCGGCAAGGCGCGCGGCGCTCCACTCCGATGGCGGTGTCCACCCCTTTCATCACTTCTTCCAGGGTCAGGACCACCCGCTGGCGCAGGTCCGCGCCGGGTTGGGCCCGGCTGCGGCCCCGTTTGCGCCCGAACCCGAAGAAGTCTTCGAAGACCTCGCCGAAACCGGAGAAGATGTCTTCGAAGCCGCCGAAGCCGCCGACGTCCATGCCGGCCAGGCCCGCGTGCCCGTAGAGATCGTAAAGCTGGCGCTTTTCGAGGTCGGACAGCACCTGATAGGCCTCGGACAGGAGCTTAAACCTCTCTTCCGCGGCCTTATCACCGGGATTCTTGTCGGGATGGTACTTCAGGGCCAACCGGCGGTAGGCGGTCTTTATCTCCTCCGGCGCAGCATTGCGGGAGATGCCCAGGACCTCATAATAATCTTCCATCCTAGAAAATCATCTCCCCAATGATCCCCATGCCGGAATCTTCTCCCCTGCTGTTTGACACTAATTCTTATCATCGGCAGTCTGCTTGTCAAGTTTAGACAAGCGCTTCCGGGGAAGCAAATCCTGGAGGTGCGCGGCCAAGTCTGGGGAGGGGGCCAAAACTTCCACCGTCTTTTCCCGGCTATGCTCGCCGCCGCTTAATCGCACCGCTTTCTTAGGTAGCCCCAGGCGTTTGGCCAGAAATTCCAGCAAGGTCCGGTTGGCTGCGCCCTTTTCCGGGGCCGCGGCCACCCGCAATTTCAGGCGGTCCCCATGGAGCCCCACCACTTCCGTACGGGAGGCCCCCGGCACCACGGTCAGGCGCAAGAGATATCCCTCGCTGGTGGGGAGATAAAACGGGGACACCGGGCGGTCCGGGAGGCGGCTAGCCGATCATGCGGGCGTAATCGTGGAGGGTCTGGACCAGGAAGATGCGCAGAAACATGATGACCGCAATGACGATCAGCGGCGAGAGGTCCAGGCCGCCGAAAACCACCGGCACCCGCCGCCGCAGCCAACTCATTACCGGCTCGGTGACGTTATACAGAAAGCGGACAATGGGGTTGTAAGGGTCGGGATTGACCCAGGAGAGCAAGGCCCGGGCGATAACCAGCCACATATAGATATTCAAGGCCAGGTCCAAGACGGTGGCGATGGCGTCCATCAAATGTCTTAAAGCAATCATCCCTTACCCCCACAAAGATGTTTGGATAGTAAAGCCAAAAGGGTAGTAGTGTCAAGGGCTAACCTGGATAGAAAAGTTCCGAGTTCCTGGTTCCAAGTTCCGAGTTCAATCTGGTAATCACCAGGGTTTCATCATCAAGGGGTGGACTAAATGCCCATGAATGACTACTCTCCCTGGTACAAATCCGCTCCTTTCCGCTTCCTTGCGCGAGCAGCGATTTTTCAGTACAATCAGAACAAGCGACTTTTTATGATGACGTGACTCAACCAGGTAAATGGGGCTGGGAGATGGTTAAGAGAGCCGTTTCCCAGCCTTAAAAATTATCGGTCAAGAAAGAAATGAATTTTTTCAGCTCCCCAACCTTTGCCGCGCTGCGGCACCGTAATTTCCGGCTGTTTTATACCGGCCAGACGATCTCCCTGGTCGGCTCCTGGATGCAGGCCGTGGCCTTCCCCTGGCTGGTGTTAAGCCTGACCAATTCCTCCATTTACCTGGGACTGGTGGGGGCTTTGCAAACACTGCCGGTGTTGCTGTTTTCCTTCTTGGGCGGGGTGGTGGCGGACCATAGCCATAAACTCCGGCTGCTGGTCATCACCCAGGCGGCCATGATGGTTCTGGCCCTGGTTTTGGGCCTTTTGGTGGAGCTGGACCTCGTAAAAATCTGGGATTTATGCCTCATCGTGTTTCTGTCCGGCACGGCCATGGCCTTCGACATTCCGGTGCGCCAGGCCTTTATCGTGGAACTGGTGGGCAAACCGGATTTGCCCAACGCCATTGCCTTGAACTCCACGCTGTTCAACGCCACCCGGGTAATAGGCCAGGCTGTGGCCGGGCTTCTCATCGCGGTGGTGGGCATGGCCAACTGCTTCTTTCTGAACTCCGCCTCCTTCCTGGCGGTGCTGGTGGCTTTATTCCTGATCAAACTGCCCCCGGTCCAGCCGGTGACCTGGACGCCGTTTCTGCGGGCCTGGCGGCAGGTGGTGGACCACCTCTGGGAACGGAGTGAGCTCAAGCTGCTGCTGCTCCTGATGAGTGCGGTGGCTATCCTGGCCATGCCCTATTTCGTACTCCTCTCCATTCTGGCCCGGGATGTGCTGGGCGCGGGGTCCAAAGGCTTCGGCTTCCTCATGGCCACCGGCGGCCTGGGGGCCTTTCTCGGGGGCCTCACCCTGGCCCGGCGGCTGCAGCGGCGGCCCCCCATGCCTTCTTTTTTAGGTGGCCTGGGGCTGTTCCTCTCGGGATTAATGGCTCTGGGGCTGTGCGGCAATTACTACCTGGCCCTGGTTTTCATCTTCCTGGCCAGCTTCGGCATGGTGACCATGCTCTCCACGGGCAACAGCCTATTGCAATTGAACGTGCCGGATGAGCTCCGGGGCCGCATCATGAGTCTCTTCGGCCTCATCGTCATGGGCCTGTCGCCGGTGGGCAGCGTGGTCTACGGATTCGTGGCCCATTATTTGGGGCCAGGCGTCACCATTGCCGGGGGCAGCCTGCTGGCGGCGGTGGCCGCAGGCATCATTCTGTTAAAGAATCCCACCTTGCGGCATCTGGCATTTACCGAATTGGAGCCCGGGGAGAGCGAGACTTTGCCCAACGGCGTGCCGCCTTTCCGGGGGTGACAATTATTGATTGACATGCGGTAACTCCTCATATAGACCCCACTATTCTTTTGTCCCAAAGCCCTTCTCTCCCAAAATACTGCTGGAGAAAATCCGAAAAATTTTCGATGAGGTTAGCAGATGTCTTAGGCGCTCCAGTTTCTAGATATTATTTGGGGAAAAATCCGGTCCAGCCAAACTCAGGACCCCCGAGCTGAGCTTATGAGTTCAAAGGATCGTACAGACGGTCAAGTGGTTAGATCCCGCAACGGCAAGGCTCGGATTCAATCCTACACCTGGATACTGATAACGGTTTGGACCCTGATCATTGTTATTTCCCTGGGAGTGAATTTTTATCTGGAACGGCAAGAAATTCAGGATATTGCCCTCACGACTGCACGCATTAATTTTGAGAAAGATGTTCTCTATCGCCGCTGGGCCACTATCCACGGCGGGGTCTATGTCCCGGTGACGGCAGAGACGCCGCCGAATCCCTTCCTGTCCAACCTGCCGGAACGGGACCTGAAGACCCCCTCCGGCCGCCAACTGACTCTCATGAACCCGGCTTACATGGCCAGGCATGTGTACACCTTCAACCAAATGGAATCAGCTATCAAGGGGCATATTACCAGTCTTAAACCATTGCGGCCGGAAAACCGCCCCGACCCCTGGGAGGCCCAGGCCCTGAAATCCTTTGAGCAGGGAAAAACCGAAGCCTTCACCATAGAGGATATGGAAGGCCAGCCTTATCTGCGCTTCATGCGCCCCTTTAAGACCGAAAAAGGCTGTCTGGAGTGCCATGCCCAACAGGGATACCGGGAGGACGACATCCGGGGCGGGATGAGCGTCTCCATACCATTAGCTCCTCTTTATGAAGGTCAACGCCGAACCCTGTTCAACATCTCCCTGGGACATGGATTATTGTGGCTGGTGGGGCTGCTGGGAATCAGCCTGGGCCAGCGGCATCTGAAAACTGCGTGGCAACAGCAAGAACAGGCTGAAAACGCCTTGCAGCAGAGCAACTACCGGCTGCAAGGCCTGGTGGAGGAGACCAACAGGCTCAACCGGGACATCTCCCTGGTAAGTGAATTGGCGGACCATCTCCACGCCTGCATAACCGGCAAGGAAGCCCTCCAGATCTTCAAGCGCATGGCGCCCCGGCTCTTTCCGCAACAATCCGGGGCTTTGTTCCTGCTGAACGCATCTCAACATATTTTGGAAATTGTCGTGACCTGGGGAGAGGTTCATTTTGATCAGCCGGTGATGAAGCCCCAGAGTTGCTGGGCCTTGCGCAAGGGGCGTCCTTATCTGATGGAGGACCCCGATAATGACCTGATGTGCGAGCACCTGTCTCCTCCTTTGGCTTCGGGATATTATTGCGTGCCCTTGATGGCCCAGGGAGAAACCCTGGGGGTTCTCCATCTCCAGGCCACAGATTCCCGTGCCGGGAGCGTTTCCCCGGGGGCGATCTCCGAGTCCCGTCAATCCCTGGCTCTCACGGTGGCGGAACATCTGGCCCTGTCCCTCGGAAACTTGAAACTCCAAGAAGCCCTCCGGGATCAGGCCATCCGGGACCCTCTAACGGGGCTGTTCAACCGGCGTTTTATGATGGAAACTCTGGAACGGGAATTGTACCGGATGCAACGCAAAGGGGCCTCCCTGGCGGTTATCATGCTGGACCTGGACCATTTTAAGAAGTTTAACGACTCTTTCGGCCACCTGGCGGGGGATGCCCTGTTAAGCGCGGTGGGCCAAATATTGCTGGCCCATGTGCGGAAAGAGGATGTGGCTTGCCGCTACGGCGGGGAAGAATTTACTCTGATCCTGGCGGAGGCTTCCCTGGAAACCGCGTGCAGCCGGGGCGAAAAGTTACGCCAATTGGTCCACGACCTGAACCTGGAGCATCGGGGGCAGAGCCTGGAAGGAATCACCATCTCCCTGGGAGTGGCGGTATATCCCCAGAATGGTGGAGATCCGGAAGCTCTCCTGCGGGCCGCGGACGAGGCCCTCTATCGGGCCAAACAGGAGGGCCGGGACCGGTTGGTGGCGGCAGAAAACAGGACGGAGCCAAAACCCTGATAAATTGCTCTTTCCATCCTCATCGATCAAGTAATTCCTCCTTACTTTTCCCCAAAAACCCTTGAGAGTCTCTGAAATTTCTGGTATAAAAACCTGATTTGCAAAAAATTACACACGCCCCGCCAGGGCAAAGCTGGTGCCTGTAGGCGTTGAGCGCCCAGGTGGCCTTGCCGGCGGCGGAGCGGCGGACCAACCAGGAGGAAGCAGTATGGCTTACGTCACCATGAAGGAATTACTGGAGGCCGGCGTCCATTTCGGCCACCAGACCCGCCGGTGGAACCCCAAGATGCAGCCTTACATCTTCGGGGCCAGGAATGGCATCCACATCATCGATCTGCAAAAGACCGTCCAGTTCTTCAAAACCGCGTACAATTTTGTGGTGGAAAAAGTGGCCGACGGGGGCGTCATCCTGTTCGTGGGCACCAAGAAACAGGCCATGGACGCCATCGCCGAAGAGGCCCACCGCGCGGGCATGTTCTATGTCAACCACCGCTGGCTGGGCGGCATGCTCACCAACTTCCAGACCATCAGCCGTTCCATTCAGCGTCTCAAAGATTTTGAGGCCATGAAGGAAGACGGCTCTCTGAAGCGCTTCCCCAAAAAGGAAGTGTTGATGATGGAGAAGAAGGCCGCCAAACTGGAGCGGTCCCTGGGGGGCATCAAGGACATGGGGCGGCTCCCGGACATTATCTACATAGTGGACCCCCGCAAAGAAGACATTGCCGTGCAGGAAGCCCAGAAGACCAAGGTTCCCATCCTGGCCATCGTGGACAGCAACTGCGACCCCACGGAAATCGACTATCCCATTCCCGGGAATGACGACGCCATCCGAGCCATCCGCCTTCTCACCTCCCGCATTGCGGACGCGGCTCTGGAGGGCAAGAAACTCCGGGAAGAGCGCTTGCAGGCGATGACGGATAAAGAGATGATGGCGGAAGAAGCCCCGGCCGCGCCTGCGGAAGCGCAGCCGGAGGTTGCCGCGGCTCCGGCTCCGGAAGAAGTTGCGGAAGAGCCGGAAACCACGGCCGCGGAATAAAAGTCTTTCGAAGGTCTACAAGTCATCAAAGGAGCCGAAGCAGAGCTTCGGCGGAAAATTGCGTTCCCAAGCAGAGCTTGGGAACGAGATAACTAGTTGCCTTGTTTTTGATTTTTTTGCTGAAAGCTGATAGCTGACAGCTCCTGATAAGGAGGCAAGGTTTGGAAATTTCTGCAGAAATGGTAAAAACCCTGCGGGATAAGACCAACTGCGGGTTTATGGATTGTAAAAAGGCCTTGAAGGAGACCGAAGGGAATCTGGAAAAGGCCGTGGCTTATCTGCGCCAGAAAGGTATTGCCGTAGCCGGGAAGAGGGCGGAACGGGCCACCAGCGAAGGAGTGGTGGTGGCGCAGGTAGCTGAGGACGGTTTAAGCGGCGTGCTGCTGGAAGTGAACTGCGAATCGGATTTTGTGGCCAAAACCGATGCGTTCCAAAATTTCGCCAAGCTCCTGGCCGCACAGATCGCGGCCAAGGCCCCGGCGGAGGTGGACGCACTGCTGGCAGAGCCCTGGCAGCCCCAACCCAATCTCAAGGTGCAGGATTATCTCAATGAACTCATCGGCCAGACCGGGGAAAATATCCGGGTGCGCCGTTTTTCCCGTTTTGCCGGCCGCGGCCTGGTGGGCGCGTATATCCACTTCGGCGGCCGCATCGGCGTGCTCCTGGAGTTGAGCAGCCCCAAGGCCACTCCGGAGCTGACGGCCCTGGCCAAGGATTTGGCCATGCAGGTGGCCGCGTCCAACCCCCTGGCCGTCACCCGGGAGGAAGTGGACCCCGCAGTGGTGGCCCAGGAGACCGAAATTTATCAGGCCCAGGCCCGGGAGAGCGGCAAGCCGGAGAAGATCATCGAGAAGATGGTGACCGGGCGTTTGGACAAGTTTTTTAAAGAAAACTGCCTGGTGGAGCAGCCCTTTGTGAAGAACCCGGACATCACCGTGGCCCAACTGCTCAAGGAAGCAGGCGGCCCTGACCTCCTGGTAGTCCGTTTCGTCCGCTACCAGTTGGGGACTTAAAAAGACCGTGACCCCGGAGACGCCCAAATACCGCCGCATCCTCCTGAAGGTGAGCGGGGAGACCCTGGCCGGCGACAAAAAATTTGGCCTGGACCCCGGCACTTTGAAAGCTATTGCCCAGGAAATCAAAGAGGTGACGGACCTGCAGGTGGAAGTGGGCATTGTGGTGGGGGGCGGCAACATCTTCCGGGGCCTGGCGGTGAGCGCCCAAGGCATCGAGCGGGCGGTGGCGGACTACATGGGCATGTTGGCCACGGTGATCAACGCCCTGGCCCTCCAGGACGTCCTGGAAAAAACCGGGGTGCCCACCCGGGTCTTGTCGGCCATCGCCATGCACGAAGTGGCGGAGCCTTACATCCGCCGCCGGGCCATGCGCCACCTGGAAAAAGGACGGGTCCTGATCTTTGCCGCGGGCACCGGCAGCCCCTATTTCACCACCGACACGGCCGCAGCTTTAAGGGCCACGGAGATCGGGGCCCAGGCCCTGCTTAAGGGCACCAAGGTGGCGGGCATCTACGACCGGGACCCGGAAAAAGACGCCGCCGCGGTGATGTTGCCGCATCTTACTTACTTCGATATCCTGGAGAAGGACCTGCGGGTCATGGATTCCACCGCGGTGACCATGTCCAGGGAGCAAAAGATCCCCATTATCGTCTTCAAACTGCTGGAACCGGGCAATATGAAAAAAGTGGTGCTGGGCCGGGAAGTGGGCACTAAAGTGGAGAGCTAGGCGATGAAGGATACGGTTCTGGAGGAAACGAAACGGAAGATGGAAAAAGTGCTGGAGGCCATGGCCCGGGATCTGTCCCGGGTGCGCACCGGCCGCGCCTCCGTTGCCTTGTTGGAAGGCATTAAGGTCGATTGCTACGGCACCAGCATGCCCCTCAGCCAGGTGGCTTCCCTGGCCGCGCCGGAGAGCCGCCTCCTCACCGTGCAGCCCTGGGACCCCACCGTTCTGGGAGACATTGAAAAGGCCATTCTCAAATCGGACCTGGGCCTCAATCCGGTGAACGACGGTAAACTGATCCGTCTGCCCATCCCCGCGCTGACCACCGAACGGCGCAAGGAACTGGCCAAAATGGTGAAGAAGATGGGCGAGGAAGCCAAAGTGGCCTTGCGGAACATCCGCCGGGAAGCCAACGACCAGCTGAAAGAGTTGAAAAAAGATAAGCTTCTGCCGGAAGACGATGCCCACCGGGGCCAGGAAGAAGTTCAGAAAATCACGGATGACTATATTAAAAAGGTAGACGCCCAGGCCGCGGAAAAAGAAAAGGAGATTATGACTTTTTAGCGCCCCCGGTGAAAGATTTGCCTGAAACTGCCCATCCCTTAAACAACAACCGCCTTCCCCGCCACGTGGCCATTATCATGGACGGTAACGGCCGCTGGGCCCAACAGCGCGGCCTGCTCCGCATCAAGGGCCACGTCGCCGGCGTGGAATCGGTGCGCACCATCGTCCGCCTGGCCCGCAAGCTGGGTATCTCCTACCTCACCCTGTTCGCATTCTCCGAAGAAAACTGGCAGCGCCCCAACATGGAAATCCGGGCTTTAATGGCCCTGCTGCGCCGCTACCTGCACCGGGAACTCCCGGAGATGCAAGAAAACCAAATCGCGCTCCGGGCCATCGGTAACCTGAAGCAATTGCCGGAAGCGGTGCAGCGGGATTTGGCCCAAACCATCGCCGCCACGGCCAAAGGGGAGACCCAGATGGTCCTGACCCTGGCCTTGAGCTACGGCGGCCGCTCCGAAATCGTTCAGGCGGTGCAGGCCCTGGCCCGGGACATCCTGGCCGGACGGCTCAAGCCCGAAGAAATCGACGCCGCGCTTTTTACCCGCTACCTCTACACCGCGGACATGCCCGACCCGGACCTGGTGATCCGCACCAGCGGCGAATACCGCCTGAGCAATTTTCTGCTGTGGCAATCCGCGTACACCGAGCTTTACGTCACCGATACTTTGTGGCCAGACTTCCGGGAAGACGACTTTCATCAGGCCCTGGAAGCCTACCGCCGCCGGGACCGCCGCTTCGGCCTCACCCAGGAACAGATCACGGCCCTGGAGGCGTCGAACTCGCGGCATTAAGGAAATGATTTGGGGGAGGGGGCTAAGGGCCAGTGGGCCCTTACCCCCTCCCCCAAACCCCCTCCCCCAATCCCATAAGTTTTATTTTATTCTGGCTTTTCCAACCGTTTCTTCAATCCCTCCGCTGCCCTGCTATTAAAGCCTGGTATAGCCGCCAAGTCTTCTATACTGGCCTGTTTCAACGCTTCCAGGTCGGGATATTGCTGAAACAGCCGCTGCCGCCGCTTCGGGCCGATGCCGGGTATCTCATCCAGCAAAGAGTGCAGCATCTCCTTCCGGGCCCGGCCCCGGTGATAAGTGATAGCAAAACGGTGGGTTTCGTCCCGGAGGCGCAGCAGCAAGAGCCATCCGGGGGCATTGGCGGGCAGGAAGCGGGGGTTCTTCCTTCCCGGAAAAAACAACCGGTCCCGGACCTCCCGGCCCTCCTGAACCGCGGCCTTGGCCAGGCCCACCACCGGGAAGGAAAGGCGACCCATTTCTTTTAGGGCCTGCAAGACCACGTTCAATTGCCCCTGGCCGCCGTCCACCACCAGCAGGTCCGGCAGCATCTGCCCTTCTTTGCCGTAATACCGCTGCACCACCTCCCGGAGCATGGCGTAATCGTCCTGGCCCGCCACCTCCCGGATGCGGAAGCGCCGGTAGCCGGATTTGTCCGGCGCCCCGTTGGTGAAAGCCACCAGCGCGCCCACCGACTGGCTCCCCTGCAAGTTGGAAATATCCAGGCATTCCAGGCGCTCGGGAAGCTGTGGCAGATGCAGCCGCGCCTGCAAATCCCGGAGCGCGTCAGATGGCTCCACCTTTACCTGCCGCCGCTCCCACGCGGCCCAGGCGTTCTCCGCGGCCAGGGCCAACAAGCGGGTGCGGTGGTTGGTTTTGTGGGGAAGAGCCGGGGAGGTAGGGGCGGGTTTTAAACCCGCCCCTATAGGTTTGTTCACCACCAGCCGCACTGCCCCCCCTTTTTGCTCTTGGAAGACCTCTTGCAGGAGCCGTCGTTCCGGCAGGTCGCAGGGCAGGAGAATCTCATCCGGCAGCGGCCTTTCCGCGGTGTAGTATTGTTTGAGAAATCCTGCGAGCAATTCGCTCTCCGGCAGGGAGTCGGGAAAGTAATATTCCCGGCTGCCGCTGACCAGGCCGCCCCGGACCAAGAGCACCAGCACCAGGGCCCGGCCGTCTTTCCGGGCCACGCCCAGGACGTCCTGGTCCATAAAGTTGGGCCGGGCCATGTCCTGGCGCTCCAGGGTCTGGCTGATGGCCGTGATCCGGTCCCTGAGCGTCCCGGCCTTTTCAAATTCCAGGTTGGCCGCGGCCTCCGCCATCTGCGCCTTAAGCTGCTTTACCAAATTTCCGCCCCGGCCTTTGAGAAATTGCACCGCTTCCTGGGCCGCCTGGCGGTAGGAGTCGCAGTCCACCATGCCCGCGCAAGGGGCTAAACACTGTTCCAACTGATACTCCAGACAAGGCCGGGAGCGGGGGGCCAGGCGGCTTTCTTTGCAAGTGCGCAGCTTGAAGGCCCGTTTCATGACCTTCAGGGTTTCCCGGGCCATGGACGCGGAAGAATAAGGGCCGAAATAGAGGGCGCCGTCCGCGTGAAAGCGCCGCACAAAGCGCAAGGTTGGGTATTCTTCTTTCAGGTTAAGCCGCAAGCAAAGATAATTCTTGTCGTCCCGGAGCATGACGTTGAAGCGGGGACGGTATTCCTTGATAAGGTTGCGCTCCAGGATCAGGGCCTCCCGCTCCGTATTGGTGAGGAGAAAATCCACCCGGGCCGCTTTCTTCAGCATCATATCCGTCTTGGGATCGTGGCGCTCCGGATTCTGAAGATAGGAGCGAAGGCGGTTCCTTAAGTTTACCGCCTTGCCCACGTACAACACCCGCCCCCCGGCCTCCTTGAACAGATAGACGCCGCACGCGGACTTGGGCGCCTGCTCCAGGGCCCCGGCCAAGCCCGGATAAGGGGAGGAAGACTTTACTTTACTTTCTGACATCTTATCTTTTAGCATAACAGCCAACCCCTGCCTGTCAAGGCGGGAGGGATTAGGGATCAGGGGCCAGGGGTCAGGGGCCAGTAAAAGACTTTTTATTCTATTGCTCACTACTTACTGCTTACTGCTCACTTTTAAAAAGGAGTTTCTCATGGCGCTGGCTCTGCGAAATTTGGGCCGCACCGGACATCAGGCCACCATCCTGGGATTGGGCGGCGAAGGCATATTGCGCACTTATGACGAGGATAAGAAAGCCCAGGCGGTGATCGAGGCCGCGCTGGCCGCAGGCATCAGGTATTTCGAGTCGGCCCGGGCCTATTCGGGGAGCGAAGCCTATTTAGGAAAAGGACTGAAGGGCCATCGGGATATGATTTTTCTTACCAGCAAGTCCCACGGCCGCACCTATAAAGAGGCCATGGCCCATCTGTCCATCACCCTGAAAAACCTGGACACCGACCACCTGGACCTGTGGCAGATCCACGACGTGCGCACCGAAGAGGACCTGGAGGCCATCACCGCACCCGGCGGTGTGCTGGAGGCCTTCCGGGAAGCCAAGGAGAAGGGCTGGACCCGCTTCATCGGCGTCACCGGCCACCATGACCCGGAAATTCTGCGCCGGGCCCTGGACCTCTATGATTTCGACACGGTGCTCCTGCCGGTGAACCCCGCGGAGTCGCACGACCGCTCCTTCCTGCCTCTGGCCGCAGAGGCCAAGGAGCGGGGGTTGGGGGTCATCGGCATGAAGGTGCTCTGCCGGGGGCTGCTGCCCCGGATGGCAGAGGAGCCGGGGAAATTGACCTTCGAGTTGGTGGCCTATGCCCTGAGCCAGACCGTGAGCCTGGTGGTCATCGGCTGCGACACCCCGGGGCAGGTCAAGGCCTTGGCCCACGCCGCGGAGAACTTCACGCCCATGACCGAGGCAGAGCGGAAGGCTCTGGAGGAGGCGGTGGCGCCGTTTGCCCAGAGGCTGATGTACTATAAGCCTTAAAAGCAGGGGTTAGGGGTCAGGGGTCAGGGGTCAGGAGTGGTCAGTTGTCAGTAGTCAGTGAGCAGTGGGCGGTGGGCGGTGGGCGGTGAGTCTCAGCCAGTGCTCAGTAATCAGTGATCAGTAGAAAGGGTGGGAGCTGTTGTCAGGTTTTTTTTCCCTGGCAACTGGGAACTGGCAACTGACCACTAACTACTGGCCACTGATCACTGATTACTGATCACTGATCACTTTCTTTTATCTTTCCCTTCCAGCCTCTTTCCCACATACCAATCAATCTGCCGGCAGATGCCCTTGATAACCTGGGCCTCCCGGGCCCTTAGGCCGTGGCGGGAAAAAAGGCGGCGGACGTTAAACATCCAGTGTTCCGGGTTCTGGTGGGAGATGAAATTGATCTTGACCAGGGTTTCCTGGAGCATGGCGTACATGGATTCCAGCTCCCGGGAGTTGGCCAGGCGGGGCACGAACCGGGTTTTATCGCTCGCGGCGGTGAAAATCTCATAGGCCAGGACCATCACCGCTTGGGCCAGATTCAAGGAGGAGCACTCGGCGGTGGGGATGTGCACCAGCGCATGGCAGAAGGGCAGTTCTTCGTTGGTGAGGCCGAAGTTCTCCGGGCCGAAGAGCAGGGCCACTTCATTGTGTTGCGAGATGTCCACCAGCCGGGAGGCCATCTCCCGGGGGGTGGCGTATTCCAGGCGCACCCCGCCCAGGCGCGCGGTGGTGCCGACGATGTATTGAAACGGGGCCAGGGCCGCGGCCAGGTCCTCGTGGACCTTCATATTATCCAGGAGGTATTCCCCGGGGCCGGTGGCCATCATGGCCAGCCGCTGGCGGTCCAGGTCCTCAGGCTGCACCACCACCAGGCGGCTGAGGCCCATATTGCACATGGCCCGGGCCGCGGCCCCGATGTTTTCCGGCAGCCGGGGCCGAAAGAGGACCACGGCCACTTTCTCCAGTCGCACCCGCGCAACTGCGCTACGGCGTTTCTTCTCTTCCATAGCCACAATGTAGCATAAAGCGCAGCCGGGGCAAACTCACCGCCATCTTGCCCCTGGCCAAAAGATTATTATCTTTTAACAAAAAGTCCGGGCAAGCTATCAAATTTCTTGTAAATTTTTAAAAGCAACATCGATTGCTATCCCCCTCCCACCGGCGGCTGATCGGCTAATGGAGGAGAGAATGAATGCAAAATGGTTATTATTTTTATCGTTGGCCCTATTAACCGGCTGCGCCACGGGGATTTCCCCCGGCCTCCAGCAGCAGGCCGGGCCGCCAGTGGAATTTGCCGCGCTTAACGCCCATCCCGAGCAGTACCAGGGACGGTTGGTGATCCTTGGAGGCGAGGTGATGACCTTGGAGCCCCTGGGCAAAGGGAGCCTGATGACGCTCAGCCAGCGGGACATGGATAAGCTTTATGAATACAAGCCGGTGCCCTCCGGCGGCACCTTTGTGGTGGAAAGCGACGAGTGGCTCAGTCCCAGCACTTATCAGCCAAAAAGCACGGTGAAGGTGGCGGGAGAGGTTATCGGCCGCAGGAACGGCTTGTTGACCCTCAAGGCCAGGGAAGTAGTCCTGGCTTCTCGGCCTATCTGGGAAAAATGGTATTATCCCGTGCCCCCGGAATGGTATGATCATGACCCTAACCTGGAAAAATGGTTCACACCGCCCTATTTTGACCCCTACCGGGATGGAGGCAGGAGGCGCTAAAGAAACCATGCATATCGACAGTTATGATTTCGGGCAAATCGTCATCGACGGGAAGACATACCGCCAGGACCTGCTGATCTGGCCGGGGCACATCAAAAGCGATTGGTGGAGGGCTGAGGGCCATCTGCTGCAAATCCCCGATGTTTTCGAAGCTCTGGCCGCGGACCCCCAGGTACTGGTGGTGGGCGCGGGCGCGTACGGACGGATGGACGTGGACCGGGAGCTGGCCATTTACTTGCAGGAGAAAGGAATCGAGTTGGTGGCCAAGTCCACTCGGGAGGCCTGCCTGGTCATCAATCAGATGGCCGAAAACCGCCGCTGGGCCGCGGCCTTGCATTTGACCTGCTAGGACGCGCTCGCTTACAAATTTACCAGGAAAAGCTTGTTTCCCATCCCCTTTCCCAGGTCTCAATTTTTTAAAGTCGCGTTCTCAAAATGTCGATAAATAAAGTCGAAGACCACTTCTTTGGAAGAGGTTCCTAATCCATGCGCGCGCGGCAGACCCGGGACCACCTCATTCTTCAGGGTCTCAAGAGCTTCCAGTGCCAACCTGGCATCAGCGGCATCTCCACTTACATTCCTTTGAATCTGCGGGGACTGATGGTTGGGGAAAGGCTGACCTTTTCCCTCTATCTCAAGACCAGTGATAACCTAGGGGAGGGATTTAAATATTTTCCCTATTTGGAAACAGGGGAAGTGCTGGAACCCAAATGGCTGGACCCCTTGATCAGGGTGAAAATCAACTGCCTGTACTTCCATGTCGCGGACCTAGGAAACGTCCTGGCCTACTTGAACAATCATTTGCAGTTACTGGAGATGGAAGGACCGGCCCAAAGCAAAAGGAAGTTCAACATCCTGACGGAGCACCTCAGCCTGACTTTGCGCCAGGTGATCAACGCCCCCCGCCTGGGGGGGCACATAGAGATGGCAGTTACCCAAGTTGATAAGATTATCGAGGAATTACTGAAAGATAAACAGACACCGAGGATGGTTTGGGAGATTCTCTTCCGGAATTACAGCCTTTATAACCACGCGGTGAATGTCTGCCTGCTGGCCGTGGGCATAATGCTTTTTCTGAAAAAACCCAAAAAGGAAAGTCGGCTGTTAGGTTCCGCGGCCCTCTTCATTGATCTGGGGATGACCCGCATCCCTGAAGATATTTTTTATAAATCCGGAAATTTGACCCCTGAGGAATGGGAAGAGACCAAAAGGCATCCCGTTATTGGGATGCAAATGTTAAAGCGCTGCTCCGCCTTGCCTGCCGAGGGGGTGCAGTTGGTGCTCGAGCATCATGAAAATGCGGACGGTTCAGGTTACCCTGAAGGTTTATTCCTGCATCAGCAGCATCCCTGGACCCGGATTCTGCGACTGATGGATGCGTACGACGCGCTCACCACCCACCGCAACTACCGGCCGGCCCAGACCGCTTTTGCCGCCTTGAAGCATCTCCAGAAACAGAAAGGGGCTCACGGCTTGGTTTTTGACAAACACACCCTCCGGGATTTTATTCGCTTCCTGGCCCTGTGCTAAGGGTTGAAGGGTTTCAGCCGCAAATCTTCAGATAATCCAGCAGGATATCCGTTTCGGTTATCAGCCCCACCAGGGCCTCATTTTCCACCACCGGCAGGCAGCCGATTTTTTTGTCCACCATCAGGCGCACCGCGTCGCATATAGCCGTACCCGGGGAAACGGTGACCACCGCGGGCACCATGATATCCTTAATGCGCAGGGTTTTCATCAAGTCTCGGGTGGCCTTGGTTTCATAACCCAGAGCCTGGGCCAAGGAACTGCGGAAGAGATCCCTTTCCGAAATAATTCCCACCAATCGTTGCCCTTCCACCACCGGCAGGTGCCGGATGCGCCCCAGGCGCATAATGTCGTTGGCCAGACTAAGCTCATCATTAATATCCAGGGTGGCCACTTCTTTCACCATGATGTCCCGGACTTTCATTTGTTGACTCCCTGAAGTGCTGAAAATTGGTATTGGGGAAAAAACTTACCTAAGCCATTGAAGGCATTAAGTTCGGGTTAAAAGGGAAAAAGGGGAAAAGGAATTCAGCAAGATAACCTCGTTTCCCTTTCCCCTTTTAACCTTTTCCCCATTTTTTCCTTAAGGCCATGTAGCAGGAAATTTTTAAGTAAAGCTTCATACCTTATAATGAGGATAACCAGTCCCGTCCCTTATAGCTCAATTCCGCCAGGAGGTCCAGAACCCTGTCCGCCGCGTCCGGGTTCAGATAGCCCATGCCGCAGGCCGGGGTCAGCAACGACCGGGAGAGAACCTCTTTGAGGGTTAGCCCGGGCACCGCCAAATGCTGCGCCTGGCCTTGGAAGCGCGCCCAAAGGCTGTCCGCGGTTTCATTATGCAGATCTTCGCCGGTGGGCACCAGGCCCCAGGCCAGCCAGCCTCCCCGGGCAAAAAATCCCTGGAGCGCCTTCTCGTAAAGGCGCAGGCTGTCAAAATAGCCGTAGGAATCGAAGCTGAGGATATCTATGGGAGTCTCCAGCAGCAGGGACCAATCGGTATTGCCGCAGCAGTGCACCCCCAGGGTAACGGGACCGGATTGGCGCACCGCGTCCAAAGTCTGGGCGAGGATTTCCATCACCTCGCCTTTGGAGATGGGCAGGTAGGCAGAGCCGAACCCGGTGAGATAAGGTTCGTCGAAAAAAATCACCGCTTCCTTGCCCAGGTCCCGGAACTGCTGCGACTGCCAGACGGCTTTACGGGCCAACCCCTGGCAGACCGCCCGGGTCAGCTCCTGGTCATAGAGTATGGGCTTGCCTTCCAGGTCCTTGACCATGCCGGCAAAGGTCACCGGCCCGGATAACTGGCCTTTCAGGGCTGGTCCCGTGGATTTGACGGACACAGCCCGCAGCAACGCGAAAAATCCCGAGGCTTCGCCGGGCTCCAGGGCAAAAGGGGCCAAATCGCCGGACCACACTTCCTCGTAAAGACGAGCCAGGGCCTCTTCCCGGGGAATATCCGGGTCCACGGCCACTATCCGGTCCTCCAGATCCACCTTTAACCCCGGCAAACCCCGGGCTGCCTGAGCCACCATCTCTTCCGGGAACCCCAGGCGCACCATCTGGGGCCAAAAAGGCACCTCAGGCAGATGCTCCAGGATCGAAGCCGCGGCCTTCTCCGGATCAGTGAAGGGTACGGAGCCGATACCGGTGGCCGCCAAGGGGGGTAAGGGGGACATGTTTCCTCCGGTGGAGTTCAAGGTTCAAAGTTCAAGGTTAGGTAAGCCTGTCTATAATTTTTCAAAATTTATGGGTGGGCTGAAAGGCCCATAAATGACCTTGAAACTATTACTTTTACGGGGGCTTGTCAAGGAGGGGCGGGCGAAGAAAGGGACCAGAGGTCATTGGCCTGGGGTTAGAGAAGAATTACTGATTACTGATCATTGCTTACTGACTACTGGCTACTGACTACTGATCACTGGCCCCTGGCCCCTGACCCCTATTCTCCCTTCTCGCGCCGTCCCAGCGCTCCAGCCAGGAGTACAGGGTTTCCCGGTAGTAATAGAGGGCGCCCCCTAACAACAGGCAGAGAATGATGAGAATGGCGGAAAAGAGATAATCTCCCTCGTAGACTTTGGCGCCCTGGAGAGTGAGCATCAGGGTGCCGGGGAGGCGGCCCACCGTGCTCAGGAGGAGGAAGAGCTTGAGGGGCATTTGGCTTAAGCCCAGGATGAAACAAAGGTAATCCTTGGGAAATCCGGGAATGATAAAGAGAAAAAAGGCCACCAACGCGCCCTGGTGCTCCATCAAGAAATCAAAGCGCTTCAGGGTCTCGGGCTTGACGATCCGGGCCACGAAGTGGACCTCCAGCCAACGGCCTAATAAGAAAGCCAGGGTCGAACCCAGGGTCAGGCCGATGGTGGAATAGAGCATCCCCAAGGGCACCCCGAAGAGAAAACCGCCGATGAAGCCGGTGGCCTCCCCGGGGATGGGCGCGATCACCACCTGCAGGGTCTGGACCAGGATGAAAATCAGGGGCGCCAAGGGCCCCGTGGTTTTCAGCAGTTGCTTAATCTGCTCCTTATCGGTGAATACTTCATAGTAATAACAGACTCCTGTCCCAAGAACATCCCGGCACCTAAAGGCCCAAATCAAACCCGCCGCCAGAATCAGTATGCCCAGGGACAGGCCTCCCCAAAGCAAGAGCCGGCGCCGGGAGTTGTTTTCCTTATCTTCCATGATTTCCGCGAGGGGTTTTACGGCAGTGACCTCTAAACGACGATTCATCTTCCCTTAACATATTCCCCTGATTTTATCTATGTCCAATCCTTTTCCTGCATCGGCAACGGCATCAGGAAACTTCATTATCTATGCAGTTCAAGGTTCAAAGGGCAGCCGCATTTGTCCCCGGGCGCCAATGCGAACCCTGCCGAGTGCCCCGGCGGGCAAATTCATTTTTAATGGAATTCAATACCCGTGATTTATCCAGGCACCACTCCGGGGCCAACAATTCCCCAGGGTGAGGATCGCCGGTGAGGCGGTGGATGACCATCTGCGGCGGGAGCAGCTCCAAAAAGTTCACCACCATTGAAACATATTCATCTTCATTAAGGCACCGGTACTCGCCGGTATGGTAAAGGGAAGCCAAAGCCGAGTCCCTGGTGACGTACAAGAGATGAATCTTCACCCCCTGCAGGGGCAATCCCGCCAGGTAAGCCGCGGTGGCCGCCATTTCACCGGGGCCTTCTCCGGGCAAGCCCAAAATCACGTGGGCCACGATCTCCAGGCCCCGGGCCGCGGCCCGGTTCACCGCGTCCGTGAAACGGGCGACGTCATGGCCCCGGTTTATTCGCCTCAAAGTGGCGTCATGCGAGGATTGGAGGCCCAACTCCAGCCACACCAGGTAGTCTTTTTTTAAATCCGCCAGCAGGTCCAAAACTTCATCATCCAGACAATCCGGCCGGGTGCCGATGCTTAAGCCCACTACCCCGGAGCAGGCCAGGGCATCTCGATAAAGCGATTGCAAATGCTCTACCGGCGCATAAGTATTGGTGAAACTTTGGAAATAGGCAATAAATTTTTGGGCCCCGTACCGCTTGGCCAGGCGGGCCTGGCCTTCCAGCAGCTGTTGACGGATGCTCAATCCCTGGCTCCAGGCCCCGGTGCCCGACCCCCGGGCATTGCAGTAGAGACACCCCCCCTGCCCTACCCGGCCATCCCGGTTGGGGCAGGTGAGACCCGCGTCCAGGGTTATTTTTTGCACCCGCTCCCCAAAGAGCTCCCGCAAATAACTATTCAGGTCCTGGTAAGGCAGGTCCGGCATCAGGCCAGGTCCCCCCAGGCGTACTGAATCAGGGTGAGCGCGACCACCGCCGCGGTGGGCACTTTCAACAGCCGGGGGCCAAGACTCACCACTTGAAAGCCCAATTCCTGCGCCTGGGCTGCCTCCTGGGGGGAGAAGCCCCCTTCCGGACCGATGAGCACCTTGATCGAGGCCGGGCGGGGCTGGCTGAGGACGGCTTGCAGGCCGCCCCCGAGATTTTCTTCCCAAAAAAGGAGTTTTATAACCTCCGGGCCTGGCAGCACCGCGGCGTAGTCCCGGGGGCTCTCGATCCGGGGGAGCAGCGAGCGGCGGCAGGATTTGAGGCTCTCCTGGGCCAGGCGCTGCCACCGGGTATGGCGGCGGGCCGCCCGCTCGGGAGTGACCTGCTCCGAGCGCTCCGAAATGAAGGGCAGAATCCGCTTTACGCCCATCTCCGTGGCCTGGCGGATTACCGCGTCCAAAGCCTCGCCCTTGGCCAGGCCGATCCCGAGAGTGAGTTCTAAAGGCGATTCCCCCCAGGGTGCCAGTTCTTCCACCAACCGCAGAAGCGCCTTTTCTGAGCCGAAGTCCTCCACCACCGCGGCAAAATTACGGCCTTGCCCATCAAAGACCTCAACCCTGGCCCCCTTCCCCAAACGCAGAACCTTGGTCAGATGGTGGGTTTCTTCTTTATCTAAGATTACTGTGTCTTCTTTGAAAGCCGCCGGCGGAGCGAAAAAGCGGCGCTGAAAGTCAGGGGGAGAGGATTTCATGACTTATAGTTATTCAAAGCCCTCTATTTTCTGACCACTAATCACTGACCACTGATTGCCAATCCCTAACCCCTAATCCTTGACCCTACTCACTGCTTGCTGCTCACTGCTCACTGCTCACTCTCTAAGGCCGCCGCAAGATCAAAGCGCCCCAATCTTCTTCCGTAAGAAATCCGGCTTCGCGCAGACCCAGGGCCAGAAAGCGGCTCTCCAGCCGAGGCCGGTCCTCCAGAAGGAAGCCGGAGATAATCATGGCGCCGCCGGTCAACAGGCGGGCGGTCAACGTTTCTGCCAGTTCCATGAGATCAGGGCCGGTAAGGTTGGCTAAAATCAGGGCAAACTGCTGCCGCAGCGACGACAGGGGAGTAGCCTCCACCCAGACCCGCTCCTCCAGAGCGTTGAGGCGCACATTTTCCAGGGCCGCGGCCACGGCTTCCGGGTCCAAGTCGATGGCCAGGACCCCGGCTCCCAGGCGGGCCGCGGCCAGGGCCAAGATACCGCTGCCGGTGCCCACGTCCAGGACCTGCCAGGGCTTGGGGTCCAGGGGCAGGACCCGGCCCCATACCTCCTCCAGGGCCCGCAGACATAAAAGCGTGGAGGGGTGGCGGCCGGTACCGAAAGCCATGGCGGGGTAGATGGTGATCACCAGTTCATCCGGGCCGGCCTGGTATTCCTCCCAAGGGGGCCGCACCACCAAACGGCGGGTGACTTTCTGGGCCTTGAAATAGGCCTTCCACGCCTCGGCCCAGTCCTCCTCCGCCACCTGGAGCATCTCCATCCTCAGGGGGGAAAGGTCGTGACGGCGCAGGAGTTCCAGGTAATCCTGCAGTTCCTTCTGCTGCCAGGTCCCGAACTCCTCGGGCCGGAAATAGGCCCGAATCACCGCGCCGTCCGCGGACGTGCTCTCATCTTCCAGGATTACCCCCCGGCCACTGAACTCGGTGAGAAAAGACGCGGCCTCTTCCTGCATCTCCGGGGGAACCAGGAAGCGCACTTCGATCCAGTTTTCTTTGGACATTATAGATATTATATTTGCCGGCAGGCTGAATTGCAATGGAGGCGAGGGATAGGAGTGGGAGGGGGCCTCCTCATTCGTGTCAATAAACCGCTCAGACTGGATGCCTTTTGCTACCGCCGCTTGCTTCCATTTCTAGATTTTTTCGTCTTACCATGCGCCTTTGCGTTTTGGGGTGAGGCATCTCTCTGGAAAGGAGCTTGGGAATGATGGCGCTTATTGTCCATCATTAGTATTTCGGAGAAGTTGCAAAATCCTCTCCGGCAGCTCATCTCGGTTACCGGGGCTGACGGTGATCAGGGTCTTATCCGGTTTCTCTTTGACCTTTTGAATATATCCGCCTCCCTTCTCCGCCACGGTGAGCAGCAATGAGACCGGCGCGGCCCAAAGCCTTTCCATTGCCTCCACAAAACGGAGGGAGAGGCACTCCATCTTGCCGATTTCATCCACCACCACCAGTTCGATGCCCGGCTTCCACTCCAGGGCGGGCAGGCCCACGTGGTGCAGGTTCTCCAGGTTCACCCCATACTTCCCCACCCGCAGCGGGCCGGGAAAACTGACGTGGCTCAGCCAGGCTACCTGGCCGTCCAGGGTGACGATCTCAAACCCCACCCGCTCGCCTTTTTCCCGGACCTCCCGGGTGTAAAAACCCGCGTCTTTGCCCGCAAAACGGGCCACCACCTTTTGCACCACCGTGGTCTTGCCGCCGCGAGGCGGGCCGGTGAGGAGGATGCGGGGTAGTTTATTCATTTGGTGGTTTCCGGAGCATAGAATCATGTGAGTAGTGATCAGTAATCAGTGATCAGTAGCCTGTGGCCAGTAAGACTTACCAAGGCAACCTGTCTTCACTGATTACTGATCACTGATTACTGATCACTGTCTTTGCTCACTCCCTCAATCCGCCTGATCACGGGAAAAATCCACGGTAACAAAGCAAACGCGGGGAAAGCGGCCAGGAAGGTGAGGAAGAAGAAGTTGGCGTAGCCGAAATAGGCCGCGCCGTAGCCCCCCAGGAAGCCGCAGACTCGGGCCCCGAAGCTGAAAAGCATGGCGAAAAATGCGTAGTGCATGGCGCTGAAGCGTTTGTCGCACAGGGCCATGAGAAAGGCCATGAAGGCCGCGGAACCCATGCCGGAAGAGAGGCTCTCCCCCTGGGACGCGAGATAAATGGGATAAACGGCCAGGGGTTGGGACAGGAAAGGCAGAGAGACGGTGAACACCGCATAGCGCGTCATGCCCGGCAGGGCCGCGGCCCAATAACCCAGGTTGGAAACGGCCTGGAGGATGCCCATGGTCCAGAGCCCCCGGCCGATGCCCCAGCGGCTGGTGGCCCAACCTCCCAGGAGGCCTCCCAGAATGGTGGCCGCCGCGCCCAAGATGCCGGAGACCACCCCGAATTCGCTGCCGCTAAAGCCCTGGTCCTTCCAAAAGGGACTGATCATGGTGGCCATGAGCGCGTCCCCGGCCTTGAAGGTCAGGGTAAAGGTAATGATGACCGGGAAATGAGGATGGCGTTTGAGGCCCTGGAAGGCCGCGGTGATGAGGGCCAGGCCTTTCTCCGCGCCCGGATTTCCGGCCGCGGGCTCCGGCCGGGGCAAGTGAAAAGGCCGAAAGACGAGAACTGTAAGGGCCAAGGCGGCCATCACTACGCCGATTCCCACAAACGCGGGCTGCCAGCCCACCCAGTCGCTGACGATGAGCAAGCCCGAACCCGCGGCCAGGGCCCCCACGCGGTAAGCGCCGTTGCGCACGCCGTTGGCCAGACCCAACTCCTTGGTTTCCAGGAGGTCGATGGTATAGGCGTCCACCGCCAGGTCCTGGGTAGCGGAAGCCAGGCACATCAGTCCCACCAACACCCAGAAAGCCAGGCCGATGGGCCCGCTGCTCAGGTAGGTCAGCGCGGCCAGGCAGACGACGATCGTGATCTGGGAGGGGACCAGCCACGCGGCCCGGGAGCCGTAGCGGTCGGCCAGGGGGCTCCAGAGGATTTTAAAACTCCAGGCCAGGCCCAGGAGGCTTAAGATGCCGATCTGTTCCAGGGGCACCCCCTGCCCGCGCAGGTAAAAGGCGAGGGTGGTGACCACGAAACCGTAAGGCACCCCCTCGGAGAAGTAGAGAACCCCCACCACCAGGAGCTTGAGAGGAAAAGAAAGATGGTGAGGGATAGAGGCTTTTTCCATGCAGGCTTTTATATCAGGAGGGTTAAAAGGGGAAAAGGGAAAAAGGGGAAGGGTTGCAGGGAAATTTTTTCCTTTTCCCCTTTTCACTTCTTCCCCTTTTGCCCCTGATTTTAGTTACAACTGCGCGGCGATCTCTTTGGCCTTCTCCAGCAGCGCCGGATTGGTTTCATAGGGCGGCCTGGCTTTCAGGTCCGCGTCGATGATCTTCTCGTCGAAGGGGAGATACCCCAGCAAAGGCAGGCCCTGAAGGTGTTCCTTAATGAATTCCAGGTCCTGGGGCTGGCGCACCTTGTTGGCCACCACTGCCACTTTCTCCAGGCCCAGGTCCTGGGCCAGTTTCCTCACCTGGTGGGCCGTCTCGATACTGCGGCGTCCGGGTTCCACCACCACGATGAGCTTGTTTACACCCCTGGCGGTGGCCCGGCCCAGGTGCTCGATGCCCGCTTCCATGTCCATGACCACCACTTCATCCCGGAGCAGCACCAGGTGGGTAATCAGGGTGCGCAAAAGCACGCTTTCCGGGCAGATACAGCCGCTGCCCCCGGTCTTGACGCCCCCCATGACGATGAGCTTGACGCCGTCCAACTGGCGGGAGTAATTCTCCGGGATGTCATCCACCTTGGGGTTCATCTTAAAGAATCCTCCCATTTTCCCGGGTTGGGATTCCGTGCGTTCGGCCACGAGTTCCTTCATCATGCATAAAGGGGTGATGCTCTCCGGGTCAGGCACCCCCAGGGCCAGGGCCAGGTTGGCGTCCGGGTCCGCGTCCACGGCCAGGACCTTTTTGCCCTGGGCCCGGAAATATTCGATGAGAAGCGCGGCCAGGGTGGTTTTGCCCACCCCGCCTTTGCCGCTGATGGCGATTTTCATGTATAATCTCCTATTCCTATTTAGAATTATTATAAAAGATTTACCACGAAGACACAAAGGACACAAAGAACCACAAAGGGAATTAATTAACTGTCCGGCGGCAAAACCGCCGGATAGTTAAAAATATCTTGGTGTTCTCTTTGTGCCTTTGTGTCTTTGTGGTTAATATTTTAATGGAGACTCTCATGAAAACCGCGATCGAACCCCTGGATCCTGAGCTGGAAGCAGGCATTCGAAAAAGGCTGGCCGCCAACCCCTTTATCAAATTCGTGGGCATCCAGGTCCCCCAGTTAGGCAAGGGCTTTGCCCGTTTCGTCCTGCCCTTTAAGCCTGACTTGGCCAACTCCATCGGTCTCCTCCAGGGGGGGATCATTGCCGCGTTGGCGGATGAAGCCGTGGCTTTCGCGCTTTACAGTCTGGTGAAGGAAGGAGAGACCTTCAACACCGTGGAGATGAAGATCAACTTCCTGGGCGCGGTAAAGGAAGGAGAAGTGGAGGCCACAGCCCGCATCGCCAAACGGGGGCGCACCATCTCCCTGGGGGAATTCGAAGTGCGCCAGGGGGAGCGCCTAGTAGCCAAGGGGCTGTGCACATATATTCACCTGGCGAAGAGATAGGGGCCAGGGATCGGGGGTCAGGGGTCAGGGGTCAGGAAAAAAAATCACTGATTTCTTATCACTGAACCCTGACCCTTAAGAACGATAGGGCTCTTGTAGTTCTTTCAATAAATTATTTTGGGCTTCTTCAGGTTTGGTTTTTCGCTGCCGGGCGGCTCTTTTAAAGGTATCCTGGGACCACCAGTTGGGGAAACTGATCTTTTTCCCGGCAAAAATATCTTCGATGGTGAAGATTTGCAGGCGGGGAAACCGTTGCTCTGGGAAGGCCGGGTCGATGAAGGACCCAGCCGCGGCTGCCTCTTCCCGCATCTGCCGGGTGGGCCGCCTGAGAGTCAAAAATACTCCTATTCCGGCCTTCTCCCGCTCCAACACCCCTTTTAAGTCCCTGACCTGAGAGACGGTGACATGACCGCCTTTCACCTGGAGGATAATCCTCTTATATTCGTTGTTATATTCGTCTCTTAAATTCATAACTCCATCGATGCCCCGATCTGCTCCCCGTTTATCCCGGGCGCTACGGGCCCCCACCGCGGCCAAGGCCCAGCATTCAAATTGGAAGGGGTTTAGCTGGAACAGCCTTTCCGCGCTGGGCACGTCCCGGGGGATGCCGATTTCTTCATAAGGCGCGAGCTCGCGGCCGAAGGAATCGTGCAACCGTTTCCTGATGAGGTCGATGGCCAGGTAAGTGACGTCAATGCCGATCCAGCGGCGCTTGAGGCGTTCGGCCACCGCCACCGCGGTGCCACAGCCGCAGAAAGGGTCCAGGACCACGTCCCCTTCGTTGCTCGCGGCTCGGATGATGCGCTCCAGCAAGGCTTCCGGCTTCTGGGTCTGGTAGCCCATATATTCATTACTGGAGCCATGCAAATGTTCGATATCGTACCAGATATCCTTGACTGGGGTACCTGCCATTTCGTCTAAATATCTCTTTTCGCGCGCCACTCCGCCTTCGGCAATCACTACCCGCCCTTCAGCCCAGGCTTTGAGCATGCGCTCCTGGGTCCACCGCCAGACTCGCACTATGCCGCTATCTGGGGGAAACTCATAGGTAAGGTTCGGCCTCTCTTTGTTTGGATTGGTTAGATCGCCCAAACGATATCGTCTTCCAGTTTCCAGCTCCACATGACGGTAAAACTTCTCCAGATATGCCGGGGCGTGCTCCGTGAATTGGGGATTAAACAGGGATTTTTCCGACTTGCTGTAGAAAAAAATAGAGTCATGGCAGCGGGAGAAGCGGGTTTTGGCGTGGCCTTTGGGTTGGGAGCGCTCCCAAATGATTTCGTTGCGGAAGTTCTTGGGGCTGAAGATGGCGTCCAGGATCAGCTTGATGTAATGGCTGGCAGTGGGGTCGCAGTGGAGAAAGAGGCTGCCGGTGGGTTTCAGGACCCGGTGCATCTCCACCAGCCGCACCGCCATCATGCTGAGATAGGCCAGCATATTGCTGCCGCGCAGAACCTGGTGCAGGGCCTTGAGCAACTCGGCCAAATCCGGGGGCCCGGCCAGAACGGCTTCATCAAAGGCTTCTTCGGATTCCGGCCCCCACTTCCAGGTATCTTCGAACGCGGCTATCTGGGCCGCAGACTTTTCCCCGGAAGGCTCCTTGAACAACATATTGTAAGTGGCATTGGAGTTGAAAGGCGGGTCCAGGTAGATCAGATCAACGCTGCCCACCGGGATATGCTCGCGGAGGACTTTCAGGTTATCGCTAAAATAAAGCTTGTTTTTCCAATCCTCCATCAACGCCTCCAAGGACTGGAGCATTTTACCATGATTATATTCTGAAGTTTTGAATTTTTATGTGAACTTTGAGCCTCAGGCGGTGGCAGCGGAGGCTGAAGCCTGCGGCTACCAAATTTTTACTGCTCACTGCTTACTGCTTACTGCTCACTAAACAATTACCACTCATAAAACCCCATCTTGGTCAGCACTTCGGCCCGGTCGTCGTGAAGGAGGGCCAGGTCTTCCAGGCGCACGCCGCCCCAGCCGGTTAGATAGATGCCCGGCTCCACGGTGACGATGCTGCCGGACTTTAGTATCGTGGCCCGGTCTTTATGAGGGCTGAGGCTGGGGGCCTCGTGCACGGCCAGGCCCACGCCGTGGCCCAGGGAGTGGCCGAAGGCCTCGGCGTAACCCGCGGCCGCGATCATATCCCGGGCCAGGGCGTCCCCGGCCCGGCTGTCCATCCCCGCGCGCAGATCCTGCTCTGCGCGCTTCTGGGCCTGGCGCACCAGGTCATAAATCTTCCGGAAATGCTCATCCGGAGGCCCGAGGATGAAGGTCCGGGTCAAATCCGCGCAATAGCCGTCCACCCGGGCGCCCAGATCGATGATGATGGGCTCTCCCTCCTGCAGCCGGTAATCTCCCGGGTGGTGGTGGGGCTGGGCGCTGTTGGGCCCCGCGGCCACAATGGGGGTGAACGCCAGGCCTTCCGCGCCTTTTTCCCGGAGGCGGCGCTCGATCTCCCAGGCCACCTGGGCCTCCGTCTGCCCCGGGGCCAAGGTCTGGGCCACTTCCACGAGGGTCTCTTCCGTTAAGGCCAAAGCCCGGCGGATCACGGCCACTTCCTCCAGGGCCTTGGCCTCCCGCAGGGTCTCCACCATGGAGTTCACCGGCTGCCAATCCACACTGAGACCGGCATCCGCCGCCGCTTTTGCCAGACGTTGATATTGCCGATAAGTAAGATAGGTTTCTTCAAATCCCAGGACGCGCACTTGCAGGTCTTTTAAGAGTCCGGCCAGGGTCTCTCCCAGAGACTGTGAATACATCAACACTTCCAGCCCTAAGACCTCTTGCCGGGCCCATTCCAGATAGCGGAAGTCGGTGAGGAGGAAGGCCCGTTCCCGGGTTATCAAGAGCACCCCGGAGGATTCGGTGAGAATTTCATCCCGGGCGGTAAAACCGCTCAGGTAACGCCGGTTTTCGGGTCCGGCCACCAGCAGGGCGTCCTGTTCCGGGGGAAAGCTGTCCTTTAAGGCCGACAGCCGCGCCATGGTTAGAGTTGTCTCCATGGCCCGGATTTTGCGGAAATTGCCGGATAAAAGCAAGGAAAGAAAAGGATAAGGACTTGAAAATTTCATTAAAGATATTGCCTGGAATAGTCGAATAGTCTGGTGAGAAAGGCCAAATTCAGGTGGAGTTTGCCATAGCCACCCGTTTCCTTGGAAACCGAGGAAATGACAAAATAACACTGTATTATTAATGAGATAGCCTATATTTCCTTTGCCCCTCCATACTTGCAGGTAGAGAATTGGCGCTCGAGATCATGTGAGGCCGGTCTGCCGATAGGGGGATTAAGGCGAACGATATGGATAAAAATATCGATTTTCGCATGAAAGTATTGGTGGCCGATGACTTTGCCACCATGCGGAAGATAGTCCGCAACATCCTCAAGCAGATCGGCTTCGATGACATAGTGGAGGCGGAAGACGGCCAGGCGGCCTTGCAGATATTGAAGAACGAAACTGTCGGACTGGTGGTGACGGATTGGAATATGCCCAACATGACCGGCCTGGAGTTGCTGCAAAAGATTCGCACCGACCCCAAAACCGCAAATCTCCCGGTGCTGATGGTCACCGCGGAGGGTCTCAAAGAGAACGTGGTGGCCGCAGTGAAGGCTGGGGTGAACAACTACGTGGTAAAGCCGTTCACCGCGGAAGTGCTCCAGGAAAAACTGGAACAAATCTTTAAGAAACTGGCCGGCTAAGGGCGGCTCAAGGAAGAGACGTTCAGGAGGCGATATTTGGCACCCAAGGCCCCGGATAACAAGAAAATCATCGAAGGCTTAGAGGGTTTGGCCCTCAAGGTGGTAATGCTGGAGGAAGGGGACCTCCCCGGCCTGGGGATTTTTCTTAACCACCTCGAAGAACTCCAGAAACTGCTAGATACCGCGGCGGCCCCGGAAGTGGCTGCATTGGTTCAACAGTTGGAGACGGTGGGAAACAAGCTGATCCTCCAGGAGATCACCGCCGCGGCCCAAGCCCAGGAATTATTGAGCACAGGGGTCAGCTTGTTGCTGACTTGGGCCCGGGAAAAGAAGTTTCCCGCGGAAGGGGAAGATTGGAAGACTTATTCCCGCCTAGCCCAGGAGTTGGGATTGGCGGAAACCGCGGAAAGTCCCGCACCAGAAGAGGCCGAACCGGAGCCGGCGTCAGCTCCGGCTCCGGGGGCCTTTATCTGGGAAGACCAGGAACTGACCACCAACTTTATCACCGAAGCCCGGGAGCATCTGGAGGGAATCGAAAGCGGCCTGGTGCACCTGGAGCAGGCTCCCACCGATCTGGCGGCCATCAATGCCGTATTCCGGCCTTTCCATACCGTTAAGGGAGTGGCAGGGTTTCTGAATCTTCCCCAAATCCAGGAATTAAGCCATGAAATAGAATCGCTTCTGGATGAAGCCCGAGCCGGCCGGTTGCAGATTACTGCCGCGACCATCGACCTCACCCTGACAGGGGTGGACCGGCTGAAAGAAATGTTGGAAGACCTGCAGGAGGCCCTGGCGGAAAATCGGACTCTCCGTATCTTCGATCTCCAGGACATTAAGGACCAGGTCAAAGAATTGCAGAATCAGGGGGCCGGTGCAGGGGAGCCCTCCCCCAAGCGCCAGTTAGGAGAAATCTTGGTATCCCAGGGGGAGATTTCCAGTTCCGATCTGGACCAGGCCCTGGAGCAGCAAAAGACCGAAACCGGGCCTACCCCCTTGGGCGAAATACTGGTGAAGGAAGGGAAAGTCACCCCCAAAAAGGTGGCCCAGGCCCTGGTGGACCAGCTGACGGAGGAGAAGGCGGAAGTTGAAGCCGCGCCCTCCCAGGCGGGGGCAGAGGGGAAACCCGCGGCAGACGCCCAAATGGCCCCCACCATTAAGATCGATCTGGCCAAGGTAGACAACCTGGTGAACCTGATGGGAGAACTGGTGATCGCCCAGAGCCAGGTGCGACAAAACCCGAAGGTCCTGGGAATCTCCGACCCCAAGCTGGAACGGGACCTGGCGCAGATGTCCAGGATCACCACGGAATTGCAGATGATCTCCATGTCCATGCGCATGATTCCCATCGGCCAGACCTTGCGGAAGATGGTGCGCCTGGTGCGGGACCTTTCCCGCAAATCTAAAAAACTGGTGGAGTTGCACATCGAAGGGGAAGACACCGAGATCGATCGCAACATGGTGGAGGCCATCTACGATCCGCTGGTGCATCTGGTGCGGAACGCGGTGGATCATGGGCTGGAGACGCCCAAGGAACGGGAAGCCCAGGGGAAACCTCCGGAAGGGAATCTCTGGCTGCGGGCTTATCACAAAGGGGGGAACGTGGTCATCGATATTGAAGAAGATGGCCGCGGCCTGGACCGGGACCGTATCCTGGCTAAAGGCATGGAGCGAGGTCTGGTTCAACCCGGGGAACAGTTAACCCCCACTCAGATCGATAACCTTATCTTCGAGGCCGGATTCAGCACCGCCGAGAAGGTTACCGATATTTCCGGCCGGGGCGTGGGCATGGATGTGGTGCGCCTAACCATTGAAAAACTGCAGGGCAAAGTGGAGATTCACTCCCGGCCTAACGAAGGCAGCCGCTTCAGCATCAGAATGCCTTTGACCCTGGCTATTATTGACGGATTGGTGGTGAAGGTGGGCAAAGAGCGCTACATCCTGCCGGCCGTGTCGGTAAGGGAAACCTTACGGCCCGCGCCCGCGGATTATTTCACGGTGCAGGGCCAGGGGGAGATCATCAAGGTGCGCAGCCAACTCATCCCTTTGCTGCGCCTGCATCGGCTTTTCCGGACCGAGAACGGAGAAACCCATCCCACTAAGGGGTTGGTGATGGTGGTGGAATATGATGGCAAGTCCCGGGGTTTATTGGTGGATGACATCTTGGGCAAGCAGGAAGTGGTGATCAAATCCCTGGGAGAGAGCCTGCAGAATATCAAGGGCCTGGCCGGCGGCACCATCCTGGGAGACGGGCGGGTGGGACTGATTCTGGATTTGGCCGGTCTCTTCACCCTGGGACAAGCCTGAGTGGTTAATGAAGGGTATTCGTCAAAAGACTAGAAATACTGAGACTTAATACGCCGCGGCAGGGCTTTGGAGAAACGATCTCTGGGCCTCAAAAGCCGAGACTGAAGGAAGGAGCAGGCCAAAGGAAAGCGCAGGAGGTTAACGGGGGAAAAGGTACGGGAGTATTTGTTTGACCGATATTAGCCGGCGGCTACGAAGAGGCCTACCGGCAAAGGGTTGAATGGGCTGAAGAGGGGCCGCGCCCGACCAGGGAGAAGGACATGAACTGGAGAAACTTGACAATCGGCAAAAAGATAATGATGGGCCTGGGCCTGACCTTGCTGTTGCTGGCCGGCATCGGCCTGTTGAGTTTCATGGGTATAGGCCGGTTGGTTAGCAATACCGAAGGCATGGTGCAAGTAAACAAGGTGGACTCATTGTTGGCCCAAAGAGAGGTGGACCATTTAAAATGGGCTACCAAGCTTTTGGCATACGTGGCCAGCGGCAAGACCGCCAAATTCGAAGTGGAAGCGGATGATCATAAATGCTCTTTGGGTCTCTGGCTATATGGCCCCGGCCGGAAGGATGCCGAAAGAATGGTGCCGGACCTGGCTCCGGTGCTGAAAGAGATTGAGGAGCCGCATCGACTCCTGCATCAGTCCGCGTCAGAGATCAACAAAGCCGACGAGCCTATGGGTATTTTTGAGAGCAAGAGCCGGCCTAACCTGGAAAAAGTGCAGGCCTTGCTGCAAAAAGGCCGGCAGGTGGTGAAGAGCCACGTCTTAAGCGAAGAGGCATTAGCGGCCCAGGCGGCTAATACCCAGCGCCAGATAATGGTCCTCAGCCTAGTGTCTCTGGTCCTGGGTTTAATGATCGCTTTCTTCATGTCCCGGGGCATTACCCAGGCCCTGGGCGGGGTCACCCAACAGTTGGAAGAGGCCGCAGATCAGGTAGCCGAGGCGTCCAGCCAGGTTTCTTCCTCCAGCCAATCCCTGGCCCAAGGGGCCTCGCAACAAGCGGCCTCCTTGGAAGAAACCGCGTCCTCCATGGAGTTGATCGCCAATGGGGTTAAACAGAATACGGACAATGCGGAAGAGTGCAACCGATTGGTGATTTTGACCAACGAAAAGACCAAGGACGTGCACAAATCCATCCGGGCCACCAAGACGTCCATGGAGACCATCGCCCAATCCGGGGACAGCATCAAGAAGATCATCAAGAGTATTGATGAGATCGCGTTCCAAACCAATCTGCTGGCCCTGAACGCGGCGGTGGAGGCGGCCCGGGCCGGGGAAGCGGGAGCGGGCTTTGCGGTGGTGGCCGATGAGGTGCGGAACTTGGCGATGAGAGCCGCGGACGCGGCCAAGACCACCGACGACCTCATCGGAGAGACGGCCAGCCACATTCAGCTCGGCAACCAACAGATCCAGGACACCCTGACCAAATTCTACGATATGGGCGAATCCGCCAAAAAGGTCAACAGCCTGGTGGGGGAAATCGCCCAGGCCAGTCTGGAACAGGCCCGGGAAATTGCCTCGATCAACCGGGCCGTGGGCGACATGGACCGGGTGGTGCAACAGAACGCGGCCAGCGCCGAAGAGAGCGCCAGCGCCTCCCAGGAACTCACTGCCCAATCCCATCAGATGAAGGGTATTGTGCATGAGCTCATGGCCATGGTGACCGGAGGCGCCAACGGCTTAAAACGGTATGGCAACGGCAGGCCTGTTTTCCGGGAGAGGTTGGCCTCAATGCGCCGAGCCATCGGCTTCAACGGCAAAAAGAAAGAACTTCTGGATCATCACCAGCATTACCTGGAACAAACCCCGGAGAGGATTTTTCCTCCCGAGTAAGGCGGAGGTGGTCAATTCATGGAACTTAATCTGCCGATTTGGGAGGATAAAAAGCGTAAAACTTAAAAAATCGGTTCCCGCAGGGACCTCTTTTCGGAGAGGGCCATGTTTCAGAAAAAATGGGTCTAGGTTTTTTAACGAAAACGTTGAGATGGCGCTTGATTCCCTTCCATCTCATCCAATTTTAAGGAGGTTTTGGTTATGCGCATCCATATCCGCTATAAGATTTTAGGGGAGTTTTTCTTCATTTTCGTGGTCTTTATGGCCTTGATCTTCGTTTGGATCTTGCCGTCCATGAAAAAGGCGATCTTCAAGGAGAAACAGACCCAGATCCAGTTCATGGTGCAATCCGTATACAGCATAGTTGAGCGCTATCATGCTCAGGTGCAAAAGGGAGAACTAACCCTGGAAGAAGCGCAGAAAAGGGCCTTGGACCGCATCAAACACCTGCGCTTCGGTCCGGAGAATAAGGACTATATCTGGATTAACGACTTCCACCCGAAGATGATCATGCATCCTTACCGCACGGATTTGGACGGCAAGGACATCACCGACTTCAAAGACCCCAAGGGCAAACAGCTGTTCGTGGAATTTGCCAAGGCCTGCAAAGAGAAGGGTGAAGGTTTCGTGGATTACATGTGGCAATGGAAAGACAACAAGGACCTCATCGTCCCCAAGACTTCCTTTGTCAAGGCCTTTACTCCTTGGGGCTGGATCGTGGGCACCGGGATTTATGTCAATGATGTCCAAGAGCAGATTGCCGCCATGAGAAATAATTTACTGTATGCGATCATTCCCGCGACCATACTCCTGGTGTTGATGCTCTATTTCCCCATGCGCAACCTGGGGCGGTTGGGAACTGTCACCCAACAGATGCAGCAGGCCTCCGAAGAGGTGCACAGCGCGTCCGCGGAAGTGGCCAGCACCTCGCAAAACCTGGCCCAGGGCGCTTCGGAGCAGGCCGCGAGTCTGAAGGAGACCTCGGCGTCCCTGGAAGAGTTGACGGCCATGACCCGGCAGAACGCGGATCATGCCCGGGAGGCCAACCAGATGATGCGGGAGACCACCCAGGTGGTGGCCAAGGCCAACGATACCATGGCGTCCACCCAGAAGGCCATGGACGCGGTGTCCCAGGCGGGTTCGGAGATCGCTAAAATCATCAAGACCATCGATGAGATCTCCTTCCAGACCAACCTGCTGTCCCTGAACGCCGCGGTGGAGGCCGCCCGGGCCGGAGAGGCGGGGAAAGGTTTCGCGGTGGTGGCGGAAGAAGTCCGCTCCCTGGCGCAGCGGGCCGCCACGGCCGCCAAGACGACCTCTGAATTGATCGAAGGTACGGTCTCCAGGATTGATGAAGGCGCCAACCTGGTGAAACAGGCGGAGGCCGCGTTCCAAGAACTGAGCCGGGGGGCCCAGAGGGTGGCCCAATTGGTGGATGAGATCGCCGCGGCCAGCCAGGAACAGGCCCACGGGTTGGATCAGATATCCACTTCCGTATCCCACATGGATCAGGTGGTGCAGAGCACCGCGGCCGCGGCCGAGGAATCCGCGGCCACCGCCAAACAGCTCTCGGCCCAAAGCCGGAACCTGCAGTCCACCATGAAACAGTTGGAAGGCATCGTGGGCGGCGCGGAGAACGGCGCCGGCTATATGGTTCAAGGCCCCAGTTTATCGGCGCAAAAACAAGTCCCTTTGAAAATGGGGGCCGCGCTGGAAAAATCCAAGACCCAGAAGCCCCAAAAGGCCGCGGGGGTTCTGCCTTCCCCCCAGCCCCAGGGACTTTCCCCGGAGCAAGTGATTCCCATGGGCGAAGAACATTTTAAGGAATTCTAGCGCTGTCGCCGATAAATCTGTAGGTGAAGAAAAGGACCACCCCAGGTGGGTGTGGGTCCAGCCGAACACTCAATCTGACTCGGACAAGGGGCATAATAAGCAGGAGGAATAAGATAATGGCACAGGCAGCAAGGCAAATTCAGCAAGATTCCAACACCCTTCAAGATAAGGAAGGGAAATACCTCACCTTCACCCTGGCTGCGGAAGATTACGGCCTGGAGATTTTGAAGGTGAGGGAGATCATCGGCATGATGGACATCACCGCGGTGCCCCAGACGCCGGAGTACGTCAAGGGAGTGATTAACCTCCGGGGCCGGGTGATCCCGGTCATTGACCTCAGGCTCAAGTTCGGACTGGAAGCAGCCGAATACGGGGAACGCACCTGCATCATCGTCGTGGAGGTGCAAAGCGAGGTAGGGTCGGTACAGATGGGCGTAGTCGTGGACTCGGTCTCCGAGGTCTTGAATATCAGCGGGGACGACATTGAACCTCCCCCTTCCTTTGGCTCCAAGCTGAAGACGCAATATATCCTGGGCATCGCCAAGGCCAAAGGGACCATCAAGATCCTCCTGGACATCGATAAGGTGCTGACCGGCGAAGAAATGGAAGGGCTGGAGAGCTTGGGCGGTTAATTCTGGGAGGAAATAGTGGTCACATTTGCCAGGGACAAAACCCGGGAAAACGGCGGAGAACAGCCGGCGTGCGCTCCAGGCATTATCACGACAATGCCGGAGCTTACCGACAATGAATTCAACCAGCTCAGCCAGTTGGTTTATCAGCACGCCGGCATTCACCTGCCTCCCCAGAAAAAGGAACTGGTGCGCTCCCGTCTGACCAAGTTCCTCAGAAGCAGGAATCTTCCCAGTTTCCAGGATTATTACCAGCAGGTGCTCAAGGATTCCACCGGCTTGGAACTCGTCAATCTCCTGGATGCCATCTCCACCAACATGACGTCATTCTGGAGGGAGCCGAAACACTTTGAATTTCTAGGCCAGGAGCTCCTGCCGGCGATGCGCCAAAAATGCAGGGGAACGCCCCAATGGCGTTTTTGGAGCGCAGGCTGTTCCAGCGGCGAAGAGCCTTACACCATCGCCATGGTGCTGATGAACACCATCGCTGCAAAGGATCTGTCGGGAGTAAAAATCTATGCCTCGGATATCAACACCCAGGTATTGAACCAGGCCCAGCGAGGCATCTATCCCATTTCCCGGGTGGAGCCTTTATCGGAACAATGGCGGCGGCGGTTTTTCCAAAAGGGAGTCAAGCAATGGGAAGGCTACGTCAGGGTGAAACCGGAAGTCAAACAACTGGTGGAATTCTTCCGCTTCAACCTGATGGATCAGTTCCGGTTCAAAGAGGGGTTAGACGTCATTTTCTGCCGTAATGTCATGATTTATTTTGAAAAGGCCACACAGACTGAATTGATAAACAAATTTTATCAGTGCCTAAGACCGGGTGGTTACTTATTCATTGGGCATTCGGAGAGCCTGTGCAACATCAGTCATCAATTTGCGTACGTCAAGCCGACCATCTATCGGAAGTAGAGGGCCGAAAGATGCAGTTGGTCGTGGGGGTTGCTGACATGAAGATCAGCAACCAGACCCAGCAGCTTATAGTTACCCACGCTTTGGGCTCCTGCATCGGGGTGGCGGTTTATGATCCCAAGGTCAAGGTGGGGGGTCTTCTCCACTATATGCTGCCGGAATCCTCTCTGGATGAGGAAAAGGGGCGGCAAAACCCATGTATGTTTGCCGACACCGGCATTCCCCTTCTTTTCAGGGAATGTTACAAGCTGGGGGCCACCAAGCAACGCATGCTGGTGAAAGTGGCGGGAGGCAGTCAGGTCTTGGGAGGGCCGGAGCACTTCAACATCGGCCGGCGCAACTATGCGGCCCTGCGGAAGATTTTTTTGAAAAACAATGTGCTTATCGATAGTGAGGACGTGGGGGGAACCCAAGCCCGAACCTTGTATATGGAAATCTCCACCGGCAAGGTATGGGTGAAGGTTATCGGCCAAAACCAGGTCATTAAATATTTATAGGAACAGCAGCCATGAGTCTAGTACCACAAGTCCTACGGTCATTGAAAAATTTGCCGCCATTTCCCATGGTGGCCCAGCGAGCCTTGCTCCTGCTCAACAAACCGGAGGTAAGCATTCAGGAGTTGGTGGAGGTAGTTAAATTCGATCCGGCCATTACCGCCAATATCCTGCGCATCAGCAACTCCGCCTACTTTGGTTTGAGGAGGGAGATTCACTCGCTGCATCAGGCCCTGTTGCTACTGGGAACCCAGGAGCTTCTGAAAATCATTATCGCCAGCGGGGCCACCCGTCTCTTCTCCGCACCTACGCCCGGCTATTTTACCGAGCGCCAGGGCTTATGGCGGCATTCCGTGAGCTGCGCCCTGATGGTGGACCTGCTGAGCCGGGAGCTTTCCCTACCGGACCATTCCATCGGGTTCACCGCCGGCTTGATGCACGATATCGGCAAGGTGGTCTTGAGCCTCTTTGTGGAGCAGAAATTTCATGAAATCATGGAGGCGGTAGAGCAACAAGGCGTCTCCTTCCAGATTGCGGAAAAGATGGTTCTGGGAGTGGACCACGCGGAAATAGGAGGCGAGATGGCCCGGATGTGGGATTTCCCGGACCGCCTGCGCCTGGCCATCACTTACCACCATCTGGATAAACCTGAGGCCTATACTGATGACCTGATATTGCTCGTTTATCTGGCCGACATCCTGACCCTAATGTTTGGCCAAGATTTGGGGTCGGACGGCCTGGCCTATACCGGTTATCCTGAAGTGTTACGGCACTTTCATTTGCGGGAGAAGAACCTGCAAAGAATCTTAATGAAATTTGGCAGCGCCTGGGATGAAGCCCAGATATTTTTCGGTCTAATGGGAAACCAAGATGGCGTACAACGTGCTAATCGTGGATGACTCGGCCACCATGCGGGCCTTGATCCGCAAGGTGCTGGTTATTTCCGGCTTTGACATCGGCGAGTATTTCGAAGGAGCCAATGGCCAGGAAGCCCTGGGCGTCCTGGAGCATCACTGGGTGGATATCATCCTGTCCGATGTTCATATGCCGGGAATGGACGGCGCGGCCCTGGTGCAGGCCCTCAAGAAACACGAAATGTGGCGCAATATCCCTGTGGTCCTGATTACCACCGAGTCCCGGCCGGAAGTTATCAACCCCTTCCTGAACCTCGGTGTTCAGGATTATATCCAGAAACCCTTTCGCCCGGAAACCATCAGAAAAAAACTGACCGGAATCTTAGGGGAGGCCATTACACCCGATGCTGTCGGAACTGAAGAATGTGACTTTTGAAGTACTGGAGACCATGTACTTCCTCTTCCCGGAAAGTCTGGAAGAGGGAGAAGTTATGCCCTCCAGGGCCCCTTATCTCCGCTCCTGGGTAGCCATAGCCGGTCCCCAATCCTTTCGCATCGGCTTGGTGGTGCCTGAGAGTCTGGCCCGCAAGATGGCCGCCAATTTCCTCGGGACCGGAGAAGAGGAGATCTACCAGCCGGAAATGGAAGACGTTCTGAAAGAGACCGCCAATATGATGGGCGGAGCTTTCCTCAGCAAAATGGAGGCCTCCACAGCCTTTAAATTACAAACTCCCCAGGCTGAGTGGTTGACGGCTGAGGAAAAAAAGAAAAAAATGCCGGCCAGCCGCCTGCGTTTCGATGTGGATGACGAACTCATGGAATTATTTGTAGAAAAGGGTTAGCAACGCATGGGTAAGACCAAAGTTCTGGTGGTGGACGACTCCGCCATCGTGCGGAAGATCTTCACCGATCTGATCTCCAAGGAGCCAGACATGGAAGTGGTGGGGGTGGCTCCGGATCCGTATATTGCCAGGGACAAAATCGTCCAATCCCGTCCGGACGTGGTGACTTTGGATGTGGAAATGCCGCGTATGGACGGCCTCACCTTTTTGAAAAAGTTGATGCATTACTTTCCCCTGCCGGTGATCATCGTCTCCTCTTTGACCCCCAAAGGCAGCCAGATGGCCTTGGAGGCCATGGACCTGGGAGCGGTGGAGGTGCTGGCCAAGCCGGGGAGCGCTTATACCGTGGGCGACCTGGGAGTCCAGTTGGTGGAAAAGATCAGGGCCGCGGCTCAGATCCGGTATCTAAAAAGCGTCAATACTGATAAAAACTCGGAGCCGCCCATTGACACCGTTACGCCCCTGACCCAAACTTCCCAAAAGATCATCGCCATCGGCGCGTCCACCGGAGGCACGGAGGCCATTAAAGATGTCCTCCTGCGCCTGCCTCCAAACTGCCCGGGGTTGGTGATTGTGCAACATATGCCGCCGAAATTCACTTCCGCGTTCGCGGAGCGCCTCAACGGCATGTGCCCCCTGGAAGTCAAGGAGGCCCAGGACGGGGATTCGGTGCTCACCGGCCGGGCTCTCATCGCTCCCGGGGCTTACCACATGTTGCTCCGGCGTAGCGGCGCCCGGTATTACGTGCAGGTGAAGGACGGCCCCTTGGTTCACCATCAGCGCCCCAGCGTGGACGTACTTTTCAATTCCGCGGCCCAGAGCGCCGGAGCCAACGCCATCGGCGTCATTTTGACCGGCATGGGCGCGGACGGTGCGGAAGGCATGTTGGCCATGAAAGAACAGGGCGCTTATACCATGGCCCAGGATGAGGCCTCTTGCGTGGTCTTCGGCATGCCCAAAGAAGCCATTAAAAAAGGCGCGGTGCATAAGGTGCTGTCCCTGAAACGCATCCCCGAGGAAATCCGGCGCCATCTCTCCTGAACGTAACCTCAGGTCGGGCAAACGTTTTTTCCTCCTCACCCTTTCTTTCCCGGCAGGATTCTTTATTGACAAGACCGGAATTGGCAAGTAACTTAAAAAGGGGTGAGGAGCGCTCTCTCCTTATTATCACGCCTCGTTACCGGGATAATAATTTGCTGAAATTGATAGCTTTCGATTGCGACGGGGTCCTGTTCGACTCCCGGCAAGCCAATATTGCCTTCTATAATGCCATCTTGCAGCAGTTCGGCCGGCCGCGCCTGACGCCCGCGGCCGTGGAATACGTGCACAGCCACACATTTTTTGAATCCGTGGACTATCTCTTCCAGGGCTATCCCGACCTGGATGCGGTGCGGCAGTTCGCCCGCACCCTGGATTACCACCCTTTCATCCCCATGATGGTGGAAGAGCCGCATCTGCGGCAGTTCCTGGAGTTTTTGCGGCCCACTTTCGCCAGCGCCCTGGCCACCAACCGCAGCACCACCACCAGGGCTGTGCTTCAATACCACGGATTAGAGGACCATTTCGATCTGGTAGTCTCCGCCATTGACGTGAGCAACCCCAAACCGCATCCGGAGGCCTTCCGGCGCATTCTCCACCATTTCGGCCTGGACCCCCGGGAGGCCATTTATTTCGGCGATTCCTGGGTGGATGAAGAATTCGCCCGCAACTCCGGGGTGCCTCTGGTGGCCTACCGTAACCCCGAGCTTAACGCGGACTATTATTTGGATTCCTTTGCCGCGGCCCCGGCTTTGATTAACGCCTTGACCGCAGGAAAAATCGCGTCCCGGGGATGAACAACCGTTTTCGGTTTTCATTTGTCTGTTAAAGGAATTGGGACCGGCCTAATCCAGCGAAAGGAGAAAGACCATGAAGAAATATCAATGCGAAATCTGCGGTTATATCTACGACCCCGCCGCGGGGGACCCGGACAACAATATTCCTCCCAATACGCCTTTTGAGAGCTTGCCGGAAACCTGGGTCTGTCCCATCTGCGGGGCCACTAAGGATCAATTTTCGCCCATTGATTAACGCGCTTAAGCGCTAGAAAAAATATATAAGCCAAGGGAATTATGGCTTTCATGGCAATTAATAACAAAAAAGACAGCCCTCAAGACGCCGGGGTGAAAAAACCCATCTGGCGGGAATACGGCGAAGCCTTATTCATCGCCGTGATCCTGGCCCTGCTGATTCGGGCCTTTGTGGTCCAGGCCTTCTCCATCCCCTCCGGTTCCATGATCCCCACCCTGTTGGTGGGGGATTACCTGCTGGTGAACAAATTCAGCTACGGCGTGCGGAATCCCTTCACCAACAAAGTCTTAATTCCCACCTGGACTCCGCAGCGGGGCGACATCGCGGTCTTTATCTTCCCCCAGGATCCCTCCAAGGACTATATCAAGCGGATTATCGGGCTTCCCGGAGACCGGGTGCAGATCATCAATAAGAAAGTCTACATCAACGGCGAGCTTTATCAGACCCCCCAAGCCAGATTTGTCGATAACGTGCTCATGCCCGCCAACCAGGGCACCCGGGACAATTTCGGGCCGGTGGTGGTGCCCAAAGACTCCTATTTTTTTTTGGGGGACAACCGGGACCAGAGCTATGACGGCCGGTTCTGGGGTTTTGTGCCCCTGGACGCGCTGCGGGGCAAGGCTCTGATTATCTACTTTTCCTGGGAAGGATCGGACAACGAACCCTTCTTGGTGGCTCTGGTATCGGGGTTTAAGGGATTAATCAACCATCGCGCCTGGGATGCGGGCGCGTTTCACGTGCGCTGGCAGCGGATCGGCAAGCTTATCAACTGAGTTCGAGGTCCAAGGTTCAAAGTTAAGAGCTTGGGGCGAAAGTTTTGAGTTTTTAACCTTGAACCTTGAACTATTTCTTTTCCAGAATCAAACATGTATTGCCAACAATGGGGACTGACCCTCTGGCTTCTGCTGCTTCCGGCCCTTTTGGGGTGCGGGCCTGACGGTGGTGTCATGGTCTTTTGTTCCCCGGATTCCCCCCGGATGCGCCAGGCCATTGCCGGGCTGGAGGCGGGTTTAGGGCAAGGAAAGCTGGAAGTAGTCTGCGTTCCCGAGTTCGGGCCTCAAGGGGAAGAGGAGTTGCGCCGCGTCCGTAACCGGCGTCCCCGCTTGCTGATAGCATTAGGCACCCCGGCCTTGCTCCGGGTGGCCCCCGCGGAAAAGAAGGCTCCTGTGATCTTCGCGTTGGTGGCCAATCCCTATTTCACCGGCGCCGCGTATGAGCCGGAAAAGCCGGAGATTCACCAGGAAAACCTCACCGGCATTGCCTCCCCTCCGCCGCTGAGCGAGGCTCTGGAACAAGGGGCCTCGTTGTTGGGCCGCCGGGCCTGGGGCCTGCTTTACGACCCCAACGACGGCGCGGCGGTGGAGCTGAAGGAGCGCTTTCTAAACGAAGCCCCCGCGTATAGGATCAAGCCTTTAACCGCCCCGAGCAGCGACCAGGCCACGGACCGCCAGGGCCTGGAGAGCCTCCGGGCCCAGGGGGCCAGGGTGATCTATTTGGCTCCCGCGGCCAGCGCGGCGCGTTATGCTCCCCTTATCCTGGATTGGGGGAAAAAGCGCCGGGTGATGGTGGTAAGCGGCAACCCCGAATTTCACCAGGGAGCCCTCTTGTGGGTGACTCTGGACTACCGCCAGTTGGGGGAGGAAACCGCGGCCCTGGCTAAGCGGGTCCTGAATGGCGAGCCCCCGGCCAAAATTCCCATTGCGGAAAAGACCCCGATTAAGGTACAAGTGGACGAGAAGCTGCTGCGACACTGGAGCGGCTATCCCGGACCGACTTAGAGAATTCTCACGCAAAGACGCTAAAGCGCAAAGACGCAATATTTTTCTTTTGACCAAACTTGGAACTCGGAACTCGAAACTTCTTTTCCGGAGGACTTGCATGCCCCTTGCTCTCAAACTGGACCCCGCGGCCTGGCAGCCGGAAATAGAAATAGTCTCTTTTCGCTTGGACAACGGCCTGAAGATTTTTGTCCTGCCTGACGCCAGGGTGCCCGCAGTCTCCTTGCAGCTCCACTATCACGTGGGCTCCCGCCACGAACTCCAGGGCATCACCGGCATCAGCCATCTTTTCGAACACCTGATGTTCCGCGGTTCGGAGACCCTGGGGCCGGAGGAGTTCTCCCGCATCCTCCAGGCCAAAGGCGGGGAGATTAACGCGTTCACCACCCGGGACCACACCTCCTATTTCGAAAACCTGCCTGCGGAGCACCTGGAGCTGGGCCTGCAACTGGAGGCCGACCGGTTGGCGAACCTGAAATTGAATGAAGAAAATTTCCAGACCGAGCGCCAGGTGGTGATCAGCGAACGGAAACTCCGTTCCGTGGACAGCCCCTTCGGGTTGGTCCTGGAACAACTCTTTGCCGCGGCTTACACCCAACACCCTTACCAATGGCCGGTGATCGGCTGGGACCAGGACCTGAAACGCATGAGTCTTAGGGAGTGCCTGGCCTACTACCAGACCTACTACCATCCGGGGAACCTCAGCGTGGTCATCGCCGGAGACGTGGAGCCGGACACGGCCCGGGACCTGGTGGAGAAACACCTGGGGGAAATCCCCAGCCCTGGGCCTGTGCCTCTTCTAAAGGTCCAGGAGCCGCCCCAGCGGGGCGAACGCCGGGCCGTGCTGAAAAAGGTGGCCCAGGTGGAGGCCCTGTTCGCGGGCTTCCATATTGTGGGGTTGGACCACCCGGACGTCTATCCCCTCTCTCTTTTGGCCATCGCGCTCTCCGGCGGGAAATCCTCCCGCTTCTATCAGGAATTCGTACGCCCGGGCCGGGCCGTGGAGATGGAGGCGGAGATCGCCGCGCCTCCCTGGACCAGCGAAGACCCGGACATCATGGTCCTCACGGCCATTGCCGCGCCCGGCCAATCCCTGGCTCAACTAGAAGACGACCTCTGGGCCGCACTGGCGCGCCTGCACCAGGACGGCATCCAGCCCGAAGAACTGGCCCGGGCCAAGAAGCTGCTGCGGGCCCAGGCCGCCCGGGGCCTGTCTCAGAATTTCTACCGGGGCCTCATGGTGGGCCTGTTCGATATGAAAACCGGGGACCCGGACCGGGTCAATCAGATGTTCAAGCTCTACGAAGCGGTCACCCTGGAGGATCTGCACCGGGTGGCGCGGCAATACCTCCGGGAAGACAACCGCACGGTGGTCGTCTTGAAGCCTGTCTCTCCAGAGGAAAGTCAGGCGTTGGGAGAGATGGTTTAAAAGCAGTGATCAGTGGCCAGTGATCAGTGATCAGTAAAGCCTGGGGCCACACCCATTCTATATTTTGGACTGACCACTGATAACTGATTACTGATCACTATGGGGAAAAGATATGGACAATTATATTCCAGAGATTCACCGGGCTACTCTGCCTAACGGTCTAACTCTCCTAGGGGTGGAATACGACCGGGTCCCCTGGCTGAGCCTCACTTTTATGGCCAAGCGGGGCGCGGAGGCCGACCCTCCGGGTAAGGGGGGGGTAGCGGATTGGACCGCGGAGTTTCTCACCCTGGGCACCCAAAAACGCTCGCAGTTGCAGTTGGCCGCGGATATCGAGGCCCGGGGCGCGGCCCTGTCCGCCCGGGGGGGCTGGGACGCAACCTTGGTCAACCTGGAGGGTCTGGCCGAAGATTTGCCGGAATTGATGGCCACCATGGGGGAGATCGTCCAGACCCCGGCGTTTCCCCTGGAAGAGTTTCCCCTGCTCCAGGAGAGGCGCCGCGCGGAGCTGGCCCATTTGCTGGATGATCCCCGGGAATTGGCCAACCGCCGCTTTACCAAGCTCTTTTTCGGCGACGCCCCTTACGGCCATCCCACCCCCGGTGATCTGGAAAGCGTGGAGGCCATCAGCCTTCAAGACCTCCAGGATTTTTACCGGCAACAGTTCACTCCCCAGGAGTCCACCCTGGTGGTGGTGGGCATGGCGTCTTTTATCCGTATGCAGGAGGAAGTGGAAAAGGCCTGGGCCTCCTGGAGCAATGGCGGCCCTGCCGGTCCCCCTTATACTGAGAGCCCGGAGCGGCTTTGCTCCCCCGGTATCTATCTCCTGGACCGGCCCGACCTGACCCAAAGCGAAATCCGCATGGGCCATTTGGGCCTGCCCAGATCGCACCCGGACTACTATCCGCTGCGGCTGGTAAATTATATTTTAGGGGAAGGAGGATTTTCTTCCCGGTTGATGACCCGCATCCGTTCGGATCTGGGCTGCACTTACGGCATCCGCAGCAGTTTTAATTACCGCCGGGCGCCGGGGCCTTTCGTGATCTCCACTTTTACGCCCGCGGCCCAGACCGGACTGGTGGTCAAGGAAATCAAGGCAGTGATGCAGGAGGTCAGGGAGCGCGGCATTACCGCCCAGGAATTGGCCGAAGCCCAGAGTTATTACGTGGGGCATTTTCCCCTGGGTCTGGAGACCCCCCGGGGCATCGGCTCCCGGGTGGTGTCCATGGACCTTTATAATCTGGGCTTGGATTATCTGCACCGCTACCGGGAACGCATCCAGGAAGTGACTTTAACTTCCGCGCAAGAAGCAGCCCGGAAGCACTTGCACCCCGAGGCCCTGGTGGCGTTGGTGGTGGGGCCCGCGGCCCAATGCGCGGAGGACCTGAAGGCCTTGGGAACTCTGGAGATGATTAGCTGAAATTAAGTCTATATTTTTTAGTTGACAAATTGTTTGTGATGTTATGAGATAGGGTGGATATTGTGAAAAAAAGGATAAGCCCTTTGGGGACCATTTAACAAGGGAGGAGAGTTTTCATGCATAAAACCCCATTGTTGGATCAACTGGAGTCCGGTCCGTGGCCCAGCTTCGTTAAAGATTTGAAGCGCGCCGCTGCCCGGAAAAAAAGTGTGGCTGATTTGTTAGGAGTGTTGGAGCGTTCCTACAAGGACAAGATCACCCACTGGAAGCACGGCGGCATCGTCGGCGTCCTGGGATACGGCTCCGGCATCATCGGCCGTTACACGGACCTGCCGGAAGAGTTCCCCGGCGTTGAGCATTTTCATACGGTGCGGGTCAACCAGCCCTCCGGCTGGTTTTACACCACCAAGGCGCTGCGGGAACTGTGCGAGATCTGGGATGAGCACGGGAGCAGCCTGTTGAACGTGCACGGCTCTACCGGCGACATGATCTTCCTGGGCACCACCACCCCCGAGTTGGAACCCTGCTTCGCCAAGCTGACAGCCAAGGGCTGGGACCTGGGCGGCTCCGGTTCGGCCTTCCGCAGCCCCTCCTGCTGCGTGGGTCCGGCCCGGTGCGAGTGGGCATTGTACGACACCATGGAAGCCTGTTATCAACTCACCCAGGAAATGCAATTCGACATGCACCGGCCGTCCTATCCTTACAAATATAAGTTGAAGCTCTCCGGCTGTCCCAATGACTGCGTGGCCGCGGTGGCCCGGGCCGACTGCTCGGTCATCGGCGTCTGGAAGGACGACATCCGCATCGACCAGGCCGCGGTCAAGGCCTATGCCAGCGGCGAACTGAAGCCCCGGGGCGGCGCCACCGTGTACAAGAACGTGGATATCCAGGCCGACGTGGTGGCCCTGTGCCCCACCGCCTGCATGAGTTTTGATGGCAAGACCCTGAAGATCGACAACAAGAACTGCAACCACTGCATGCACTGCATCAGCCTGATGCCCCAAGCCCTGCGGCCGGGCACCGAGACCGGCGCGGCTTTCCTGTTAGGCTCACACGCCCCCATCCTGGAAGGCGCGCAGATGAGCTGGGTCATTGTGCCCTTTATGCCCATGGAGGCCCCCTTTGACGAACTGAAGGAGATCATCGTCAACATCGCCGAGTGGTGGTCCGAGCACGGCAAGAACCGGGAACGGGTGGGCGAGTTAATCCTCCGTTTGGGCATGCGGGCCTTCCTGAAGGGCATCGGTTTAGATCCGCAGCCCCAGAGCGTCAAGACCCCCCGGGCCAACCCCTTCTTTTTCTGGCACCAGGAGGACTTTGACGCCGAGGCCGCGGGCCGCAAATATATCAAACTGTAACGCCACATCACCAGGTCTTTACTGGCTAAGCGCCGATCTCTATAAGGAGGAAAGAATAACATGTCTGAACGGATAACCGATATTGGCCCGCCCCATTATAGTAAGTTCTTGCCGCCCGTCATCAAGGACAACTATGGCAAGTGGAAATATCATGAAATCCTGGAACCCGGTGTGCTGATGCACGTGAGCGAGTCCGGGGCGAAAATTTTTTCCGTCCGGGCCGGCTCACCCCGTATCCTGACCACCGATTTCGCCAAGGAACTCTGCGACATCGCTGATAAGTTCTGCGAGGGCTACCTGCGTTTCACCTCCCGGAACAACGTGGAGTTTTTGACCCCCGACCAGGGGAAGATCGCTGGTATCAAAGATGCCTGCAAGGCCATGGGCATTCCCGTGGGCGCCACCGGCCACTCGGTGAGCAACATCGTCCACACCCAGGGCTGGATCCACTGCCACACCCCGGCCATCGACGCCTCGGGCATCGTCAAGGCGGTGATGGACGACCTGTTTGAATATTTCGGCAGCCACAAGCTGCCGGCCCAGGTTAGGGTCGCCCTGGCCTGCTGCCTGAATATGTGCGGCGCAGTGCACTGCTCCGACATCGCTATCCTAGGCGTCCACCGCACGGCTCCTAAAGTAGCCCACGAAAAACTGCGCCACCTGTGCGAAATTCCCACCACCATCGCTTCTTGTCCCACCGGCGCCATCCGCCCCCACCCGGACAAGAACCTGAAGAGCGTTGTCGTCAACGAAGAGCGCTGCATGTACTGCGGCAACTGCTACACCATGTGCCCGGCCCTGCCTTGCTTCGACTCGGAAAAGGGCGGCGTGGCCCTGCTGGTGGGCGGCAAGGTCTCCAACTCCAAGAGCCCGCCCATCTTCTCCAAGCTGGCGGTGCCCTATCTGCCCAATAATCCGCCCCGGTGGCCGGAAACTGTGGCCGCGATCCGCAAGATCCTCACCAAGTACGCGGAAGGCGCCAACAAGTATGAGCGCGTGGGCGAGTGGGTGGAGCGCATCGGTTGGGAAAAGTTCTTTGAGATTTGTGAAATTCCCTTCACCTTCCAGCACATTGACGACTACCGTTGGGCCTATGAGACCTACCGGACGTCGATGCATTTTAAATTCTAAGCAGGTGGTTTAAATGGCACTATCTAAAGCAGAACTGGCGGAGTACATTTACGACATGGTGGCCAAGGCCCAGGGCAAGAAAAACCTGAAGGCCATGGACGTCCAGAAGGCCGTGCTCAAAGAGCATCCTGATCAGAACAAGAACGACATCAAGTTCGCCATCAAGGATCTCATTGACGGCGGCCGTTGCGTCTACACTTACTTCGGCGGGAGCTACATCGAGATCCCCCACGAGGAAGGCGCAGCCAAGAAGGTCTGATGAGTCGGTCCTGTCCCCGCTTGCTGCTGGCAGCGCTCCGGGGCGGGGCCGGCAAGACCACCTTGACCCTGGGGCTCCTGGCCGCCTGGCGGGCCCAGGGGCGAAGACTGGTGCCTTTTAAAAAGGGACCAGACTATATCGACCCCGCCTGGCACGCCCTGGCAGCAGGATGCCCCAGCCATAATCTGGACCCCTTCCTCATGGAGGGGGACCAGATTTTGGCTTTGGTGGCCCGGCACGCCCAGGACGCGGACGGCCTCCTCATCGAAGGCAACCGGGGGCTGTATGACGGTCTGGACGCGCAGGGAACTTCCAGCACCGCGGAACTTGCCAAAGCACTGGCCACCCCGGTCGTGTTGGTGGTGGATTGCACTATGCGCACCCGCACCACCGCGGCCCTGGTGCTCGGTTGCCAACACTTCGATCCCCTGACCCCCATCCGGGGAGTAATCCTCAACCAGATCGCCCGTCCCCGCCACGAAGCCCTGATCCGCAGCGCCATTGAACACTATTGCGGCCTACCCGTGCTGGGGGCCTTGCCGCGGCTGAAATGCGCGGTCTTCCCGGAGCGGCACATGGGCCTGGTGCCCCCCCAGGAGCACGCCAAGGCCCTGAAGGCGGTGGACACCGCCCGGGACCTGGCCCAGCGCTACCTGGACCTGGACGGCCTCTGGCAGGTGGCCTCCCAGGCCCCTCCCCTGCCAGTGGCGACAATTCCGGAAACTCTTCCGGTCGCCGGTGAACCGGTAACTATCGGCATTATCCGGGACTCCGCGTTTCAATTCTATTATCCCGAAAACCTGGAGGCCCTGGAGCAGCAAGGGGCTAAATTGGTGGAGATCAACGCCCTGGAAGACCCGCTCCTGCCTACGCAACTTGACGGGCTTTATATCGGCGGCGGTTTCCCGGAGACCCATGCCAAGCAGCTCTCGGAAAACCTTAGCTTCCGCAACTCCATCAAGGCCGCAGCGCAAGCGGGACTCCCCGTTTATGCGGAGTGCGGCGGCCTCATGTATTTGGGCGAAGCCATCGTTACCCAGCAAAGGGAGAAGTTTCCCATGGTGGGCCTCTTTCCCTATGAATTCATCATGGATAAACGTCCCCAGGGCCACGGGTATACCATCCTGGAGGTGGCCCGGGACAATCCCTTCTTTCCCACTGGAACCATCCTCAAAGGCCATGAATTCCATTATTCCCGGATTCAGCCGGTTCCCGGTGATCAAGAGAACCTGGTCTTCAAGGTGAACCGGGGCGCAGGGCTGGGAAGCCAGCGGGAAGGTTTGGTGTATCACAACGTTCTGGCCACTTATACCCACCTCCATGCCCTAGGTTCTCCCTTATGGGCCCCCGCGCTGGTGCGCCGGGCCCGGGAATGCCGCCAGGCCGCCCGGCTGCCGGGAGGAGGCCCCCGGCCACAGAGGTACGATGCCGCAGCGCGCGGCAACCTGGGCCGGGGAGCAATTCTCTCTTAGCCAATTGCCCGGCTGCGGCAATTAGCGTCGCAGGGTCTGCCCCACTCGCAATCCCCTCCTTAGGGTTTCAAAATCTCAAATTCAGGTTATATTAAATATAGATGGCTAAAGAGATATCGTTTTGGCCGGATAGCAAAAACCGATAACCGTATTAAAGGAGGCGAGATTTAATGGCTTGGCGGGTGGAAGTGGATGCTGACAAGTGTAACGCTGACGAAGAATGTGTCAACGTTTGTCCCGTGGGTGTCTTTGAAATGCAGGAGGAAAAATCAGTCCCGGTCAATGAAGATGAGTGCCTGGGCTGTGAGAGCTGCATAGAGGTATGCCCCACCGCGGCGATTACCGTGACGGAAACGTAACTTAGAACCTTTTTCGCTAAAAAAACCGGCCTGCTTTCCAGGCCGGTTTTTTAATGGGAACAAACAAATAGGCTCAGGCGCAGCTTACCCATAGTCTTGCGTCTTTGCGCCTTGGAGTCTTTGCGTGAGATTTATTTCAATTTCCGCAGGTCATCCCTTCAGCACAGGATTTGCACTGCTTCAGGGGTTGTATTTCCTCCGGGGTTGCGGGCCGCAAAGCCACCACATGCACCGAGTAGTGCAGGTCATGGCCGCAAAAAGGGTGATTGAGGTCCAAAATTACCTTATCTTCCTTTACCTCTTTCACTCTCAGGGGATATTCCGGGGGAATGGGGAGATGCGCCGGCAACACCTGCTGCCCAGGCTTCAGTTCCATGTCCGGGGGGAAGACTTTGCGGCTCCACTCCTGGACGTTATCCGGGTCATAAAGGCCGAAGGCTTCCGCCGCGGGGATTACAAAGTCCACTGTATCCCCTTTTTGAAGCCCCCAGAGACGCCTCTCCAACGCCGGGAGAAGTTCTTTCCAGCCGGCCACGAAGGTGAGGACGGCCGGGGCTTCCTCCGAACCCCGGACCCATTCGCCGCTATCCAGCCGCAGCCGGTATTCCAGTTCCACATATTGATCTTGAGCAATTATTGCCATTTAGCTCTCCTGAGAAAGTATGCTATAATTGTTACTTAAGGGTCCTCTCCTGTCAAGGGACCCTGCCCATTGACCATGATTCGCAAGGCCCTGATCAAGGAAGTACCGGATATCTGGCGGATGCTACACGAGTTCGCGGATAAAGACGTGTTGCCGCGGACTATGGCTGACTTATACAGCCAGGTGCGGGAATACTTTGTCTTTCGGAAAGACCAGGGCCCCATCATCGGCGTGGCTGCGCTCCACGTCTATTGGGAGGACCTGGGGGAGATTCGCTCGGTTGCGGTCCTGCCGGATTTTCAAAAAACGGGCATCGGCACCCGGATGGTGAAAAAATGCGTGGAGGAAGCCAATACCCTGGGCCTGAAAAAAGTCTTTGCCCTCACCACCCGTCCCCAATTTTTTAAGCGCCTGGGGTTTCGCATCGTCCCCAATGACGATTTGCCCAAGATTATCTGGAGCGAATGCAAGGACTGCCTCAAGTTCCCGGATAAATGCAATGAGATTCCCATGATTTTGGACTTAGGCACTTAAATTAAATGGACGCAAAACTAACTTTCAAATACGATCGAAGAGCGGATATACTTTACATTGACAAGTGCCCCCCTTACCCTGAGCAAATTTCGGAAGAGCTGGGGGATGATGTTATCGCCCGTCTCAATCCAAAAACCAGCGAAGTGGAAAATCTGGAAGTTCTCTTCTTTTCCACCCGTCTGTTGCGTACCGACCTGATTGAATTACCGGTGACGGCAACCTTGCGTCTCCCATGATTCTTCACTTGGATACAAGCGAGACGAGAGGTTGATTCGATTTTAACGAGTATTATGATATAATAATATTAATTGTATAAGGACGCGATTCCCCCGGTGAAGCCCAGCTTTATCGGGTTTTTATCTGGCTAAGAATATATGATCGAACTGATTCTGAAAAAGATTTTCGGCAGCAAAAATGAGCGGGAGCTGAAGCGCCTGGCGCCGATAGTGGACCGGGTTACCTCTCTGGAGCCGCACCTGCGCGGGCTCGCCGATGCCGAATTACAACAATATACTCCCCGGTTCAAGGAACGCCTGGCTCAGGGGGAGGACTTGGACGATCTGCTCCCCGAAGCCTTTGCCGTAGCCCGGGAGGCTTCCTTGCGGGTCCTGGGGATGCGGCCCTTCGACGTGCAGATCATTGGCGGCATTGTGCTGCATGAAGGCAAGATCGCGGAAATGAAAACGGGTGAAGGTAAAACCCTGGTCGCGGTGATGCCCGCGTATCTCAATGCCTTGACCGGAGACGGCGTGCACATCGTCACCGTCAACGACTACCTGGCCCGCCGGGACACCCGCTGGATGGGGGGGGTTTTCCAATTCCTGGGCCTGACGGTGGACACCATCGTCCACGGCCTGGACGACGACCAGCGCCGCCGGGCCTATGCCGCGGACATCACTTACGGCACCAACAACGAATTTGGGTTCGACTACCTCCGGGACAACATGAAGTTCTCCCTGGAGGACTACGTACAGCGGGGCTTTAACTACGCCATCGTGGACGAAGTGGACTCCATCCTGGTGGACGAGGCCCGCACCCCTCTGATCATCTCCGGGCCCGCGGAGGAATCCACCCAGCTTTATTACATTCTCAACCGGGTGGCCGGGCAGCTTAAGAAGGAGCAGGATTACACCATCGATGAAAAGGCCCGCTCGGTGCTGGTCACCGAAGACGGCGTGGCCCACGCCGAGAAGCTGCTGAGCCTGGACAACCTCTACGATCCCCGGAACATCGAGGTCCTGCACCACCTGCAGGCGGCCCTGAAGGCCCGGAACATCTTCAAGCGGGATGTGGATTATATCGTCAAAGAGGGCCAGGTGATCATCGTCGATGAATTCACCGGCCGCCTCATGCCCGGAAGGCGCTATTCCGACGGCCTGCACCAGGCCCTGGAAGCCAAGGAAGGGGTGAAGATCGAAAACGAGAACCAGACCCTGGCCACCATCACCTTCCAGAACTATTTCCGCATGTATAACAAGCTCGCGGGGATGACCGGCACCGCGGACACGGAAGCGGAAGAATTCAAGAAAATCTATAACCTGGAAGTGATGGTCATTCCCACCCACAAGAAGATGATCCGGGATGATTATCCGGACGTCATCTACAAGACCAGAGACGAAAAATACCGGGCGGTGGTGGAGGAGATCAAGGACTGCCACGAGCGGGGCCAACCCGTGCTGGTGGGCACCACCTCCATTGAGAATTCCGAGCTTTTAAGCCGCCTCCTCAAAAGGGAAGGCATCAAGCACGAAGTCCTGAACGCCAAGCACCATGAGAAGGAGGCGGAAATCGTAGCCCAGGCCGGGCAGATGGGCATGCTCACCATTGCCACCAATATGGCGGGGCGGGGCACGGACATCGTCCTGGGGGAAGGCGTAGTGGACCGGGGCGGCCTCCACATCCTGGGCACCGAACGCCATGAATCCCGGCGCATAGACAACCAGCTCCGGGGCCGGTCCGGACGCCAGGGCGACCCCGGCACCTCCAGGTTCTACCTGTCCCTGGAAGACGACCTGCTGCGCATCTTCGGCTCCGACCGCATCAAGGGTGTGATGGGCAAATTAGGGATGGACGACGGCCAGCCCATTGAACACCGGCTGGTCTCCAACGCCATCGAAAGGGCCCAAAAGCGGGTGGAAGGGCACAACTTCGAAATTCGCAAACACCTCCTGGAATACGACAACGTCATGAACAAGCAGCGGGAGGTGATCTACGCCCAGCGCCGCCAGATCCTGGGGGGCGAGGATCTCCGGGAAGATCTCCTGGAGATGTCCGAGGAACTGGTGGAAGACCTGGTGGCGGAGTACACCGCCCACCGGGTGCAGGAGGAATGGGACCTGAAAGGCCTGGAAGACGCGTTTTTACGCCAGTTCGGTTTCCGGGTCTCTTTAAAAGAAGAGATAGATGGTGACCTGGAAGAAGTTCTGGTGGAGAAGGTCAAGCAGCGTTTCGCGGACCGGGAAGCGGAGATCGGCCTGGAATTCTTTGCGCACTTACAGCAGATGGTGATGCTCCAGGTGGTGGACAATCACTGGAAAGAACATTTGTTGAGCATGGACCACCTCCGGGACGGCATCAATCTCCGGGGCTACGCCCAGCAGGACCCCTTGCGGGAATACCAGCGTGAAGGCTATGACGCGTTCATGGACCTGATCCACCGCATCAAGGCGGACAGCGTGGGCGCGCTCTTCCACCTCCAGGTGCGGCCCCATCAGGAAACCGCAGTGGAAGTCGAACAACGCCGAGCCCAACGCCTTTCCTTCAGCCACAGCGACAGCGGTCCTGCCCAGCCCCAGGAGCGCCAACAGAAAAAAGTGGGCCGCAACGACCCCTGCCCCTGTGGCAGCGGGAAGAAATATAAGAAATGCCATGGGAAGTAAGATGATTGTGGGGGGAGGGCCAGGGACCTGAGGTCCCTGCCCTCCCCCCACACCCCCCTCCCAACCCGCATACTATAAGTAGTGATGATGGTGATTAGGGCCCAACCTTCCATTACCTTTAAAAAATATACTTGGCATTTTCATTCTGCCATTACCTTCTAAATGAGCAAATCCGCTAAGTAAAGTAACTGAATAGGATTCAGCATATGAATGTTACAGCACTATTTGTAGAGCTTCTTATGGTTGGAATCGGCACAGCCACATGGCTTGCATTATTTCTATCAGCTATTTTGAAATACAAATTTGACACCATGATCTTGACCGACAATAAAGCTCTGATTGGGACACTAATAGCTATTGTCTATGTTTTAGGAATTGTTATGGATCGTCTTATTCGCGACATTTTCATATCTACAGTAGAAGCTCAAGCTAAAAGGAGGGTCTTCACCGATGATAAAATTAAACACATTAAAGAGATCGCCCCTCACATTAATGACCACAATTTGGCCATGGAACTTGAAAAATTCATCCGTTCACAGTCCCAGTCATTGGCGAACAAAATTGATTATAATCGCAGTCGTCTGAGAATTTGTCGTGCATGGGTTTTACATTTTATTCTCATTGGTATTAGTTTTATTTGCTGGAACCTTAGGGTCCAAGCTTTGCCAATAGCGACATCCATGTGGCTTTTGGGTTTGGACATATTATTTCTTACTCTCACTTGGAAGGCTACCTATCTACTCGCTGAAGACCATCAAAAAGATCTAATCGAATCTTTCGAACTAGTAACGGTTGCTGAGAGAATGAAGAAAGAAAACCAATAGACTAATTCAGGCGGCTCTCTTAGTTCTTGGTTGTTTAACTGCAAGGCAAAATATTTTCTTTGCGGCCCTTTGTGTCTTGGTGCCTTTGTGGTAAGTTTTTAATTTTTAAGAGGCTGATATGATTATCCCAGGATTTAAATTCGCCGCGGCCATGGCCGGCATCAAGAAGCCCGGCATTTGGGACCTGGCTTTAATGGCCGCAGATGAGCCGGTCGCGGCCGCGGGGGTTTTCACCACCAACCGGGTGAAGGCCGCGCCGGTGCTAGTCACCAAACAACGCCTGCGGTCCGGCAAGGCCCAGGCCATTTTAGTGAACGCAGGGAACGCCAACGCCTGCACCGGGGATGCCGGCCTGAACGCGGCCCGGGAAACTACGGCCAGGACTGCGGAACTCTTGAAGATTCCAGAACGTCTAGTGCTGCCCGCGTCCACCGGGGTCATCGGCCAGCCGCTGCCGGTGGCGAAGATCAAGGCCGCTCTCCCCGATTTGGCGGCCAATCTCAAACCCAATGGATTCCCGGAGGTGGCTGAGGCCATTATGACCACCGACACCCGGCCCAAGACCGCATCGGTGAAAGGGAAGATTGCCGGGATGGAATTCACCCTGGCCGGGATGGCCAAGGGCGCGGGTATGATCCACCCGGATATGGCCACCCTGTTGGTCTTTATCTTCACCGACGCGGCCGCCACGCCCGGGGTGTTGAAGAACCTGCTGCGCCAAGCCCTGCCGGTGAGCTTCAACCGCATCACCGTGGACGGGGACACCTCCACCAATGACACCGTTTTGCTGCTGGCCAGCGGTAAGGCCGGAAATCCCGCAATTGAGAAGACCGGGCCGGAAATGGCGGCCCTAGGCGATGCCTTAAACCAAGTGATGGGCGACCTGGCCCGGCAGGTGGTGGCCGACGGCGAAGGGGCCCGGCATTTTTTCCGGGTACTCGTTAAAGGCGCGGCCAGCTCCAAAGAGGCCCGGAACGCGGCCATGACCGTGGCTCTGTCTCCCTTAGTGAAGACGGCCATGGCCGGGGAAGACGTGAACTGGGGCCGCATCATGGCCGCGCTGGGGCGCTCCGGCGCGCGGTTTAATCCGGAAAAGGTGAATATCGCTTATGGGGAACAGGTCGTGTTTCAAGAGGGTTTGGGGCTAGGTCCAAGCGCGGAAGCCAAAGCCCAGGAGGTCATCAAGTCCGGCAACTTTACCCTGAACATCAACCTTAACGCCGGAAACTTTGCCGATTACTACGACACCTGCGACTACACCGAAGATTACATCAAGATTAACGCCAGCTATCGGAGTTAAGGACCAACCACCAAGGCACCACCAATACGCAAAGGGCACAAAGACCACAAAATAATTTAGGGTGCGCCTGGCGCACCCTTTTTCATAACTTGCTAGCCGAACCATAAACTATTCTTACCATCTAAAATCTTTTGGCGATTAACCCGATGAAGAAATATATCTATTTGCTGATCGCTGCCCTGCTTACCAACTTCTATCCCCCATATTCTTATGCCCAGGTATTGAAAAAATATAACAAAGTAATCTGGATCAACCAGGAGGAGCAAGCTGGGGCTGCCTACGGGCAAGGCAAAATGCTTCTGGAGTTTCCCATTTTAACCGGGGATGACGAGACTCCCACGCCGCCAGGAACTTATGTCATAAAATCAAAAGTCAGGCATTATCATTCCCGTAAATATAATGTTCCCATGCCTTATTCCCTTTTTTTCGATTATCGGGGCAGGGCCATTCATGAAGGTGATGTGGCCGCCCCCGGGGAAAAATCGGAGTGGGCGACCCACGGTTGTATCCACGTGGAACAGCCCTATATGGAATGGTTATATAATTGGGCGGAGGCAGGCAAGACCGTGGTGGTGGTCAAAGGACGGAGAGTTTGGGAAGACGGTGAGAGTAAGGTAGAGAAAGAAGTTATCGGGGAGAATGAAGTTATCGAAGATAAAGAAGAAATCGAGGAGAGAGAAGGAATTGAGGATAGCGGGGAAAACGAAAATTGACCGGCGCTCCTCAATGTGACCCACAGCATAATCCCGGAACGTAAAACGTAATGTGTCACATGCTTTTCTTCTCTACCACCCACCTGGAAGATCCGGCCGCTCACGACTAGGCATTGATCAATTTCCAGTGCCCCGCCGCCTCATCCACCACTTGGCCGCCTCCACCACCGGCACAATGAGCAGAGCCAGGGCCGCGGCCAACAGCCAGTCGCGCCAGCGCAAGGGCGTGGTATGAAAGAGCGCGGCCAGAGGGTCCCATTCGATTACCGCCACCATCATGGCTAAAGAAACCAGAGCAGAGGCGATGAGAAATTTGTTGGCGAAAATGCCCACAGAGAACAAAGAAAGGTGGTCGGAACGGCAGTTGAAAACATTGACCAGCTCCGCCAGCACCAGGGTGATGAAGACCATGGTTTGGGCCTCGATCAGCACCTGCTCAGAGCCCTTTAGACCCCAGGGATTCCCATAATAGTAGTAGGCAAACAGGGGAATGAGGACCAGGGTCAGATAGAGGGAGATCACAGCCAGCAGGCCGGTTACCGCGCCGGTAAAAACCCCCTCCTGGGGCGGCCGGGGAGGCCGGGACATGGTGTCCGGGGCCGGAGGATCCACCCCCAAAGCCAGGGCCGGCAAACCGTCGGTGGTCAGGTTGACCCAGAGAATCTGCAAGGCGATGAGCGGCATGGGCATGCCGATGAAGAAAGCCCCGGTGAGCACCAGAATTTCCGCCAGGTTGCAACTTAGCAAGAATATCAGATATTTCTTGATGTTGTCATAGATGGCCCGACCTTCCTCCACCGCGGCCACCAGGGTGGCAAAATTGTCGTCCGCCAGGATCATGGCCGCGGTCTCCTTGGTGACTTCCGTGCCGGTGATGCCCATGGCCACCCCGATATCCGCCCGTTTCAGGGCCGGAGCGTCGTTGACGCCGTCTCCGGTCATAGCCACCACTTCTCCCTGAGCCTTGAGGAGGTCCACCAACCGCAGCTTATGATCCGGAGCTACCCGAGCAAAGACCGCCACCTCTGCCAGGGCTTCCCGGAGTTCCTGGTCGCCCATGATGTTCAAGTCATGCCCGCTGAGGACTCGATGATCATTATGCTCTCCGGAAATTAGACCCACTTCCCGGGCCACGGCCCGGGCAGTATCCGGGTGGTCTCCGGTGACCATGATCACCCGAATGCCCGCCTGGTAACAACGGGCCACCGCGTCCCGGGCTTCGGGCCGGGGAGGATCGATCAAGCCGACAAGCCCCACCCATACTAAGTCGGCTTCCTCGGCCTGGGGGGTAAGCTCGGGAACCTCCTCCAGGCGGCGATAGGCCAGACCGAGCAACCGGAAAGCTTCTGCGGCCATATTTCCAGCGCGGACCATGATCTGCTGCTGCTCCTGGGACGTCAGGGATTTCTCCCCTTCCGAAGTCAGAACCCGTTGACAGTGGGACAGCAGGCTTTCCGGCGCGCCCTTGAGGCACATCAGGAAGGCGTCCGCGTCCCGGTGAATGGTGCTCATCCTTTTCCGATCCGAAGAAAAGGGGACTTCCGCGACCCTGGGGTATTCTCTTTTCAGATTTTGCGGATCGAGACCCGCTTTCCGTCCCAGCACCAGCAAGGCCCCTTCCGTGGGATCGCCCAGCACCCTCCAGGCACCTGCACTTTCTTCCAGGGAGGCGTCATTGCATAGCATGGAAATACGGGCGGCAAATTCTAGGACCGGTGAGGCCGCGGGGGCCATCTCTTCTCCCTGGACCGAGAAAGTCCCTACCGGCTCATACCCCGAGCCACTGACCTCCAAATCCAGGCCTTCAAGAAACACACGGCGCACGGTCATTTCGTTTTTGGTAAGGGTGCCCGTCTTATCTGTGCAGATTACGGTGGTGCAGCCCATGGTCTCCACCGCGGGCAGCCGCTTGACAATGGCGTGGCGACGGGCCATGCGGGTGGTACCGATGGCCAGGGCGCCGGTGACCACCGCGGGCAGGGCCTCCGGCACCGCGGCCACGGCTAGGCTGATGCCCCAGATGAGCATTTCCAGCCAGCCGTAACCCCGGAAAACTCCCAGAATCGTTGCGCCTCCGGCCACCACTAGGCAGATGAAGCTCAGCACCCGGCCGATGGTGTGCATCCGTTTTTCAAGCGGGGTGCGCTCGGTGGCTACTTCTTCTAGGAGGCCGGCGATGCGCCCGAACTCTGTGTCCATGCCGGTGGCGGTGACCACCGCCAAACCCCGGCCGTAGGTAATCACCGTGCCGCCGAAAATCAGGCAGCGCCGGTCGGCAATGGCCGTGTCCGGGGAAGGCAGGGGGGCGACGTCTTTGGAGACGGCCGTAGATTCGCCGGTGAGCACCGCCTCATCAGCCATCAGGTTAAACTGCTCCAACAGGCGGCCGTCCGCGGCCACCCGGTCGCCGGTATGCAGCGCCAAGATGTCGCCGGGGACTACATCCCTAGCGGGAATCACCTGTTCTCGCCCGTCTCGGATGACCGTAGCCTCGGGCGCGGCCATTTTTTGCAGGGCCGCAGCCGCCCTTTCAGCCCGGTACTCCTGGACGAAACCCAGGACCGCGCAGGCCAGGACAATGATCAGGATGACGTAAGCATCCAGGCTTTCTCCCAAGATAAAGGAAATAATGGTGGCCGCGATGAGAATGGCAATCAGCAGGTTGCCGAACTGCCGGAGAAAAATCAGGAGGGGAGAGATTTTCTTGCCCGGGGTCAACTCATTGGGGCCGAAACGCTCCAGGCGCTCCTGAGCATGGATGGAACTTAAACCCTCCGGTACGGTTTCCAGCAACTCCAGGACATCCTGGGGACTCATGGTATGAAAAGGTTGATTGCTTGTCTCCATGGCCGAATCTCAGGTTTTTTCAGGAAAACTTGGGAAAACGCTCACCCCACATCCCTTAACTATAGGGGGGCTGGGGGGAAACTCAAGGCCTGAACTTGCATCTTTAGGAATAAATCCTTAATATCTTGACAATCTAAAAGTCAATCTAACGAGATGGGCTTCATATTCGGCCAGGAAGGAGGGAGAATGGATTTTAAATCAGCCTCAGCCGGTTTGAAAGATGCCTTGCGTGTCCGCACCGAACCCCTGGGAATCTGTTTTGTGAAAGATTTGGCTGCCTTGCCCAAATGCCGCCAGCCCTCCCAGGTCTTTAAGAAAAGGGTGACCATCTGCCAGGGAGTGACCATGGCCCGGGTTTACGGCTGGTCCGTGGGCCTGACCCGGGATGACCTGGTCTGCGTGCCCGGCATGTTGGCCTTCGGCTTCACCCCCGTGGCCGACCCCATCCTGGAATTGGCCCAGCTTTTCTGCGAAGTGGGATTCAACCGGGAGTTGGGACCGACCTTAAAAGAAGTGGAAAACCTGCCCCGCTTCGCACCGGAGGAGATAGCCGCCATTTATCTCGCCCCCCTGGACCGCCTGGGCCTGGAGCCGGATATCGTCGCGGTCTGGGGCAATCCGGCCCAGATGATGCGCCTCATCCAGGCCGCCAACTTCAGCCTGGGAGAGCGGGTCAGCGGGGATTTCAGCGGCAAAGTGGAATGCGCCTCTTATCTGATCGCCCCTTACAGAACTAACAAAGTCACGGTTACCATCCCCGGGATGGGAGACCGGATTTTTTCCATGACTCAAGATGACGAAATGGTGGCCAGCTTCCCGGCTGCCCTTCTGGATGCCGTTCTCCACGGGCTCCAAGAAGCAGGCCGAAAAATCGGGGCCCGTTATCCCGTCACCGTGTACCAGAATTTTACTCCCGCGTTTCCGCCCATGTATGAGGATCGGGCCAAGAAGTGGGGCATTATTTAGTGAGCAAGTAAAAAGGGAAAAGGCAAAAAGCAAAAAATGAAGCCGATGAGATTGCTCGCATCATTGGCGCAATAATCGTCAATGCAAAAATTAATCGCATCGCCGATAATTTTTGCCTATTTACTTTTTACTTTTGCATTTAGTTTTTGCATTTTTACTTTTTACTTTTACCTTATCGGGAGTTGCTCCATGCCTGCCCATTCCTCCATCTCCTTCCGGCCCATTGCCCTGCGGGTTTTGGAAGAGCGCTACCTGCGGCGGGACCCTCAGGGCCGGGTGTTGGAAACTCCGGAGGAGCTTTTTCGGCGTGTGGCCAAAGGCGTGGCTGTGGCTGAGGCCCGCTCCGGCGGGGCCAAAACGGTGGCCCGGCAGAGCGACGCCTTCTATGCCGCGCTTTCCTCTCTGAAATTCCTGCCCAATACTCCCACCCTGATGAACGCCGGCGTCCCGGAGGGACAATTGGCCGCGTGCTTCGTTATTCCCGTGCAGGATGACATGCGCAGCATCCTGGAGGGAGTGCGGGACATGGCCCTCATCCATCAGACCGGAGGCGGCACCGGCTTCAGCTTCACCCATCTGCGCCCAAAGGGGGACCAGGTGCGCTCCACCAGCCGGGTGGCCTCCGGCCCCGTGGGTTTTATGCGCATCTATGACGTCACCACCGAAGTGGTGAAACAAGGAGGACGCCGCCGGGGGGCCAATATGGGCATCCTCAACGTGAACCATCCTGACATCCTGGAGTTCATCAAGACCAAGGCCGATTTGGGCATGCTCACCAATTTCAACCTGTCGGTGGCGGTTACCGATGCTTTCATGGACAAGGTGGAAACGGAGGAAACCTACCCCCTCATCAATCCCCGAACCGGGAAGGAAGTGCAACGGCTCAAAGCCCGGGAGGTCTTCGAGACTATTTGCGAATATGCCCTCAAAACCGGAGACCCGGGACTGGTCTTTTTGGATGCCATCAACCGGGCCAATCCCACCCCGGATCTAGGCCCCATGGAGGCCACCAACCCTTGCGGAGAGCAGCCTCTGCTGCCTTATGAATCCTGCAACCTGGGGTCCATCAACCTGTCCCGGCTGGTGCGGGACCGCGACCTGGATTGGGAGGAGCTGGACCGGCTTACCCGCCTGGGCGTCACCTTCCTGGACGACGTCATCGACCAGAGCCATTATCCTTTGCCTCAAATCACCGCCATCACCCGGGCCAACCGCAAGATCGGCCTGGGGGTCATGGGCCTGGCGGATATGTTCATCCAGTTGGGGATCGCTTACGATTCTCCTGGGGCCCTGGAACTGGGAGAAAAGGTTATGGCCCGCATCCAGGCCACCGCGGTGTCCCAATCCGAGGCCCTGGCCAAAAAGCGGGGGCCTTTTCCCAACTTTTACCGCAGCCACTGGCACCAGACGGGTTGGCCCCCCCGGCGCAACGCCACGGTAACCACCGTGGCCCCCACCGGCACTATCAGCATCATTGCCGGCACCTCCAGCGGCATCGAACCCCTCTTCGCGGTGGCTTACCGCCGCCGGGCCCTGGAGGGGGAAGAATTTGACGAAGTGCACCCCTTATTTTTGCAGAAATTGCGGGAATCAGGGCTTAAGGAAGAGGAATGGATTCCCCGGGGCCTGGCCACCGGCAGGGTGCGGCCTCTGGATCAACTCCCGGAAGAGCTGCGCCGCCTCTTTCCCACCACCTTTGAGGTGAGCGTGGACTATCAGGTGAAGATGCAGGCCGCATTTCAACGCCACGTGGAAAATGCGGTCTCCAAGACCATCAACCTGGCCCCGGACGCCACCGTCGCAGACGTGGCCCGGGCCTACAAACTGGCCTATAAACTGGGACTGAAAGGCATCACCGTTTACCGCTACGGCTCCAAGCCCGGCCAGGTGCTCAGCCTGCCCCCCCAGGCCGACGCCCTGACCCTGGCTCACGAATTCGCGGAAGAATGCCGCCAGTGCTCAGTGTAAAAAAATTTTAGGGGAGGGGGCCAGGGGCCGGGCATAGGCGTCTCGCCTGTGGACCTTAGCCCCCCTCCCCCAAACCCCCTCCCCCAACCCCTGATAGTTTTATAAAAAAATAGGGACAAGCCCCGAGTAGGTAAACGGAGTCTGTCCCCTTAATTTTCCTAAATTTTTTAATTTTCTCTATTTGCCAGCAGGACCGATGGGTCCGCCCCGCATGGGTTGCTCAGTGGCCTGGGAGCGGCTGGTTTTTTTGCCTTTTTGCGGCCCCTGAGACTGCTTCTTGGGGTTCTTCATTTGCTGGAGCCGTTTCTTCTGCTGTTCCTGGGTGAAAGTTTTATCGGTCTGCATGGGGCCACTTTGAGCCTTGGTTCCGATTCCCGGTCCTTGACTCCACGAGTGTCCCGGCAACATTAAAATCACTGCCAGAATAATGGCCGCCAACCGCATGGGAAAAAGATTCACCACAGAGACGCTGAGAGCACAGAGATTCACAGAGAATAAAAGTATGATGGGCCAAAGGCCCATCATACTTATTTTTTTCTTTGTGTAACTCTGTGTTCTCTGAGCCTCTGTGGTGAAGTCATTTTTCATTTTTGGAAAATCTCCCATCGCTAAATCACCTTATGCAGGGGATACTCCACAATTCCCTGGGCCCCAGCCCGGATCAGCCGGGGAATAAGCGTTCTCACCTCTGGCTGGTTCACCACCACTTCCACGGAAAACCAGTCCGTCTCATAAAGGGAGGCAATGGTGGGCGCCAGCAGGCTGGGAAGCAGGGCCACAATATCTTTTAACTGCTTCTCCGGGATATTCATTTTCAGACCCACCATGTTCTCCGCGCGCAGGGCTCCCAGGAGAAGCACCGCGATATTCTCCATCTTCTCCCGTTTGATGGGGTTGTTTTGCCAGACCTGGGGGTTGGCGATGAACTGGGTATTGCTCTGAAAGAGATCGTGGATGATTTTGAGGCCGTGGGCCCTAATCGTGCTGCCGGTTTCCGTCACTTCCACCACCGCGTCCACCAGCCCTGCTGCCACCTTGGCTTCCGTGGCCCCCCAGGAAAATTCCACACTTACCGGAATCTGCCGCTGCTGGAAGTAACGGCGGGTGTAATTCACCAGTTCAGTGGCGATCTTTTTGCCAGCCAGGTCCCTTAAGGAACGGATACTCGAATCCGCAGGCACGGCCACCACCCAGCGCACCGGGTTCTGGCTGGACTTGGAATACATGAGATCGGCCACCACTTCCACCTGGGAATCGTTTTCCATGGTCCAATCCAGGCCGGTGAGGCCGCAGTCCAGGGTGCCGTCGGCCACATAGCGGCTCATCTCCTGGGCCCGGCACATGGAGCAGGCGATTCCCGGGTCGTCGATATCCGGGAAATAGCTGCGGCCGTTGACCTTGATGTGCCAGCCGGAACGGCGAAAAAGTTCAATGGTAGCCTTTTCCAGGCTGCCCTTGGGAATGCCTAAACGTAACTTATCCACCCCGATATACCTCCTGGGGATCAAAGATTAAGGAACCCACTACCTGCCAGCCCTCCCCTTCCCGGCGACGGTAAAAACAAGAGCGGTATCCGGTATGGCACGCGGCCCCGCCTGCCTGCTCCACTTGGAGCAGCACCGTATCTGCATCGCAGTCCAGATAGACGGCCCTAACCCGCTGCACGTGGCCCGAAGTCTCTCCTTTGCGCCACACCTTTTTGCGGGTGCGGCTGTAATAATGGGCCTCGCCGGTCTTGATAGTCAGGTCCCAGGCTTGCTGGTCCATGAAGGCCAGCATCAAGACTTCCCCCGAAGCCGCGTCCTGGACAATGGCAGGGATCAAACCCCCCATTTTGTCGAAATCCAATTTAACTTTCTCATTCATATCTTTAAAAAATTACCCTTTTTCGTTTAAATCTGCAAGGTTGGATGCTAAATTTTAATTAGCCCTGTAAACCAAAGAATCGGCAAACAGTGCTCTCTCTAAATTAACTTGCTGGTTTAAAAGCAATTTGGGTGCGCAGGACGCACTTTCCATTCATATATTTGCGTCTTGCTTTGCGCCTTTGCGCCTTGGCGTGAGAACTATCTTTTCAAGCCGACGGGAAAGAAAATGGGCAAGATCATTCCATACAGCGACCTGGCGCGGCAGCACCAGCTCAATTTATTGGAGCACAAACGCCGGGAATACCGGGAGCGGGAAGATTATCTGGCCCGGCTTAGACGGCTGCTCTTCAAGGTCGAAGGCCAGATGCGCCAGGCGGAAATTCAGCAACTGCAAGTCTTTCGGGATCTTGCCGCAGACCTTAAATTTCCCCTAAAATTTCCCGATTTGGGGGATCGGGTGGGCTTGCAGGATTTTTTCGCCACCAACCCTTTTTTGCTGATCCTCAAGGAATTCCTGGCAGAGCGTTTAAGCGCGCCGGAATGCTATCAGAAGCTGATGGAACTGCGCCAGGAAGAGCCTGTCCCCGAGGGGGCATAAAAAAACTGGCCGGGTGGGGGAGGAACCCGGCCAATCGGTGAAAGGAGAAAATGGTATATGAACTTTGATTAAGGGGGGGATGTGGGTACCTTAATTCAGGATCATATACTAACCATTTTATATGCAGCAACCGTGCCAAACTATCAATATTGAAAATTAGCCATATTAACAATAAGTTATCCAGGCAATCGATCCCCTTTAAGCTCTTCTCTGTTCAATAATTTATACTTTGAAAGGCCTTAAATTTTTCTGCCCTCAATTAACCTACCAATATCATTAGTTAATTAAGGTTATAAAAAATTTTGGCGCAAAAAAAACTGGCCAGGTGGGGGAGGTACCCGGCCAGTCGGGTGAAAGGAGAAATTGGGTACATGAACTTTGATTAAGGGGGGGATGGGGATACCTTAATTAGGCTCATATACTCGCACTATTTATATGCAGTATGCGTGCCAACGATTAATAAAATAAACTATCGTGATTCCAACAAGATATCTTTGCTTGAATATAACCCTCTCCCTTTCCGGTTCAAAATTTTTAACTAGGGTAGCCTAAAATCAACAAATTCCTCCAAGTATTTGAACCGATGAGGTTCCTTAGGGGGAAAAAGGTTAAAAGGTTAAAAGGGGAAAGGGCCTTTATGTTTTCCTTCCTCACAATTGGTTTCTTCCCCTTTCCCCTTTTAACCTCTTCCCCTTTTTCCCTTTTCTTTCACCTATCCGTCAGCGGCTCAAGAGTATATGCCCTCGTGACAATACCTCCCCCCGGAAGCCCGGCAGGACCAGAAGGGTGGCGTAATCCTCCAGGACCAGAGCCGGCCCGGAAAAAGAACCTCCCGGCGCCAGCTCTCTGCGGTCATAGAAGGGGATGGTGGCCGGACCCTCCTGAAGCCACACCTGCCCCTGGCGGGGGATGGAGACCAAGGTGGAAAGCTGCGGCTCCAATCGGGGCAGGTCTCCACAAAACCCGGGGGCCTGAAAATGAAGGCGCAGGCTCACGGCTTCCACTTCCTGATCAGGGAAATCATGGCCGTAAAGACGCCGGTGTCGGGCGTGAAAGTTGGCGGCAAATTCCGGAAGATAGGGCGCCGTCAGAGTGTCGCTCTGGCCCCGGTAACGCATCTCCAGCTCCCCGGCCACAGTCAGTCCCTCCAGCGGCCAGGACTCCCCGCGCATCTCTGCCAACCCTTCTTCTCTCAACGATTGGAATTCTTGCTGCAACCTTTCCCAGGTCAATTGCCTTCCCGAAAGTAGCAAGGTCCGGGTCCGGTCCCGGCGCAGGCCCGCCAGAGCCATGCCCCAGGCTGAGAGTACCCCGGCTTGGGCGGGGACCAGGATGCGCTTGAGATCCAGCTCCAGAGCCAGATCGCAGACCTGTAAACCCGCTGCCCCGCCGAAGCAGCAGAGGGTGAAGTCCCGGGGATCGAAGCCCCGCTCCAGGCTCACCGCGGTCAGGGCCTTGGCCATATGGCTGTTGGATACCCGAATGACGCCTTGGGCCAGCTCCGCCGGAGCCACGCCGAAGGCCGATGCCAGACGGGTTATGGCTTTTTCCGCGGCCCCAAAGATTAGGGGCATGCGGCCGCCCAGGAAATTTTCCGGCCTGATCCTTCCCAAAAGCAGATGCGCGTCGGTGACGGTGATTTCCTCACCCCGGCCGTAACAGACCGGGCCGGGGTCCGCGCCCGCGCTTTTTGGCCCCACCCGCAGCGCCCCGCCCCGGTCCTTATAGGCGATGGAGCCGCCCCCTGCGCCCACGGTATGGATATCCATCACCGGGATGCCCAGGGGATATCCTTCTAAAAGATATTCCCGGGTAAAGGGAATCTCCCCGGCCAGCAGGGCTACGTCCGTGGACGTCCCGCCCATATCAATGGTGAGCAGATTATCTAGCCCCAATTCCTGGCCCAGGCGCCAGGCGCCATAGACGCCGCCTGCGGGTCCTGAAAGGATGGTCTGGAGGCCCCAGGCCGCGGCCTGGGCCGCCGGAAGGAAGCCACCATTGGATTGTTGGATATAGAGAGAAGCCTCGGGAACCCGCCGGGACCAATCCGCCAGATACCACTCCAGCACCGGGCCCAGATAGGCGTTGAGCACCGTGGCCGCGGTGCGCTCATATTCCCGAATTTCCGGCAGCACCCGGCTGGAAAGGGAAATAGGGATACCCAAATCAGTTAGAGCCGCAGCCAGGCGCTCTTCGTGCTCCGGAGAGGCATAGGCATGGAGCAGGCAGACGGCCAGGGCTTCCGGGGCCATCTCTCGAACTTGGCCGCGCAGCCGTGAGATTTCTTCCGTAGCCAACGGGGTAATAACCCGACCATCAGCCCCCAGGCGTTCTTTAACCCCCAACACCCGCTCCCGCGGTAAAATTTCCGGAGGTTTTTCCGCGGTCAGGCTGAAAAGCTCAGGCCGGGTCTGGCGGCCGATGAAGAGCACGTCCTCAAACCCCGCAGTGGTCAGGAGCGCCACCCGCGCGCCTTTTCGCTCCAGGAAGGCGTTGGTGCCCCTGGTGGTGCCGTGGACCACCTCCACTCCCTTCAGACCCTGGGGGCACAACTCCTTAACCCCTTCCAGGATCGACCGGAGAGGATCGGCAGGAGTGGATGGCACCTTATGCACCCTCCCCTCCCCTGCCCCCAGGAGGACGAAATCGGTGAAAGTGCCGCCGCTGTCGATACCGAGACGCATGGTTAAGTAGCCAGTAGCCAGTGGTCAGTAGTCAGCAAAAACATGGACATTTCTTTTTCACATGCCTGAAAAGTTCCGAGTTCCGGGTTCCAAGTTAATAACGTTATATTCCCTGCTTTTTCACTAATCACTGATTACTGATCACTGACCTCTCTCCCCTAATCCCCAAACCCTACCCCTGATCCCTGACCCCTGACCCCTGACCCCTGGCCCCCTGCTTAGTGCTTACAGCTGACAATTTACTCCTCATTTATTCAGGGGTCTTGATTTTTTTAAAAGTAGCCCTATTATATTTGCAACTGAGTTGATTTTGGAATATTTTCCCAATTATGAGCGATCTCTGCGATTTTCCCCAATTATTGGCGGATAATGGCGTAAAGCCCACTACCCTGCGCCTGGCGGTATTGGAGGCTCTCGGGGCCGCGCCCCGGGCCTTGCGCGCTCAGGAAATTCTGGACGCGATCCGGACGCAGCGGCGGGTGAATAAAGTCAGCGTTTACCGCATTTTGGATGATTTCACCCGCCGGGGCCTTCTCCGCCGACTGGCCCTGGAGGACCGGGTGTCCCATTACGAACTGGCCTGCGAGCACCACCCGCCCCACCCTCACTTCCAGTGCCATAGCTGCGGCCAGGTGCAGTGTCTGGAGCCCGCGCCCCTGGAGCGGATGTGGGCGGAACTCCAGGGCCCCCTGGGGAATCGCGCAGACCGCATCGATATCCGGGTGGAAGGGATCTGCCATAAATGCCGGGAGATAAGTTGAGAGAGGCAACTGAGTTGCGGAAAAGATTTTTTTCTGTTTTCTGTTTTCTGTTTTCTGTGATCATGCTTCAGTCATGGAGCATTGCCGCCGCCGCGAAAATCCCGGTGGTGGCTTCCATTGTGCCTCTGGGGGATTTCTGCCGCCAGTTGGGGGGAGAACGGGTAGAGGTGCAAACCCTGATTCCCCCCGGAGCCAGCCCCCACGTGTTTGAGCCGCCTCCGTCGGTGATCGCCCGGGCCGCCAAGGCCCGGCTGTTTGTCTATATCGGCGCGGGCATGGAACCCTGGGCCGCAAAGCTGCTCAAATCCCGGGGGACCGTAAACCTGGAGGTGGTGGAGGCCGTCCAAGGTGTCCCTTTGATCAAAGAGGCAGGTGAGCATCATCAGGGAGAGGAGGCAGAGGGAAAGCATCTTCACCATAAGCCGGAGGCCGCCAAGGACAAAGCCCACAATGACCACCATGGGCATGAGGGCGGCAATCCCCACGTCTGGCTGGACCCGGTGTTGGCCCAGGACATTTGCCGCCGCATTGCCGCGGCCTTGATCCGCCTGGACCCCGAACACCAAAAAGATTACGAAGCCCGCCGGGATCGCTATCTCCAGGAACTGGCGGATTTGGATGGGGAGATCGCCCAAAAAGCCTCTTCCTTCCGCGTCCGGGAATTTGTCTGTTTCCATCCCGCGTTCACCTACTTTGCTAAGCGCTATGGTTTGAAGGAGGCAGGGGTGATTGAACTCTCTCCGGGGCGGGAGCCCACTCCTCGCCATCTCCAGAAAGTGGTGGGGGCCATAAAGAAGTATGGCCTTAAAGTGGTGTTTGCCGAACCCCAATTGAATCCGAGGATAGCCGAAGTCATTGCCCGGGAAGCAGGCGCGCAGGTCCTGCTGATCGACCCCGTGGGGGGCAGGCCCCCTTATGGGGAGGATTACCTGAAATTGATGCGCTACAATCTCTCCGTCATGGAAGAAGCCATGAAATGAGGGGATCATGCCGGAATTAGCCGTGGATATCCGGGAGCTATGGGTCTATTATAACGGCGCGCCCGTACTGGAGGAGATCAATCTCGAGATCGAGACCGGCAAGCTCGTGGGCGTCCTGGGCCCCAACGGCGCAGGCAAGAGCACCTTGCTGAAGGTGATCCTGGGCCTGATCGCCCCCTCCCGCGGACAAGTCCGAGTCTTCGGGGAAGTGCCGCAAAAGTTGCGGCACCGGGGGGAGGTGGTGGGGTATCTGCCCCAGCGGCCTTTGAACAATCCCCATTTCCCGGTGTCGGTGCTGGACGTGGTGCTCATGGGCCGTTACGGCCGGGTAGGGCTGCTACGCCGCCCCGGGCCCCAGGATCAGGAGATCGCGCGGCGCAACCTGGAGCGGGTGGGGATTCCCCATCTGGCGGAGCGGCCCATCGGCGAGATTTCCGGCGGTGAGCAGCAGCGGGTCTTTATTGCCCGGGCCTTGTGCGTGGAGCCCCGCCTCCTGGTGCTGGACGAGCCTACGGTTTCGTTGGACGCCTGCGCCCAGGACGACGTTTATGAGATGGTGCATAAGCTCAAGGAAGAGTTGAACCTCACGGTGCTTATGGTTTCCCACGACATCGGCGGGGTGGCCCGCCACGTGGAAGACATCATCTGTATCAACCGCCGCATCCACGTGCATCAAGCCCCTCCCATCGGCCGCCTGGGGCTGGAGAGCGCGTTCGGCTGCAGCGTGGAATACCTCTTCCACGGGGAAATTCCCCACCGGGTGGTGAAGGTCCACGATGACTGAGCTGCTGAACATGGGCTTTCTACAGCGGGCTCTCCTGGCCGGGATCATGGTCAGCCTGCTGTGCGGAGTGCTCTCCGTTTTTGTGATCCTGCGGCGCATGGCCTTCATCGGCGTGGGCATCTCCCATTCCGCGTTCGGGGGGGTTGCTTTAGGTTTTTTGCTGGCGGTGGACCCCTTATGGACCGGCATCGGCTTTGCGGTGCTGGTGGCCTTGGCCATCGAGTGGGCTCAGACTCACAGCCGGGTGGAGGAGGACACCGCGATCGGCATCTTTTTCGCGGCCTCCATGGCCCTGGGCTTGGTTTTTCTGCACCTATCGCGCACCTATAACGTGGACGTGTTCGGGTTTCTCTTCGGCAATATCCTGGCCATCGGCGAAAAGCAGTTGCTGGAAATATTATGGGTCACCGCCGGGGTCCTGGCGGTCACCCTGGCCTTTTATAAGGAACTGGTCTTTTTAAGCTTTGACGAGGAGATGGCCTGGGTCAGCGGCGTGCCGGTGCGGGCCCTGCGCTACCTTTTCCTGGTGATGCTGGCGCTGGTGGTCATCATCTCCATCTATCTGGTGGGCATCATTCTGGTTTCCGCGCTGCTGGTGATCCCCGGCGCCACCGCGCAGAACTTGACCAATCATATTCGAGGTATGATTTATGTTTCCGCGGTGGTGGCCGTGGGCGCGACAGTGGGGGGGCTGTGCCTCTCCTACCTGGTGGACTTTCCCACCGGGGCCACCATGGTTCTGTTGCTGTCCCTGTTTTATCTCCTCACCATCGCCGTACCCTGGGTATGTCCACGGAGGGACAAGGCTTAACAGTTCCTCTTTCCGGCTTCCTATTGTCAACACCGGTCTGGGTGATTAAGTTTAATTTTGTTCCTTATCTATTTTGATCCTGGAGGAAGCAGACCATGACTTTTCGCACCGCAGCAGCCATTTTCGGACTCTTGCTCTTGCTTATTTGCGGGTGTGGCGGCGAGCCGGCGCCGGAGAAGGCCAAAGCCACCCTGGTGAATTCCCAAGGCCAAAAAGTGGGGGAGGCTCAGTTGGAAGAGACTTCCGGTGGAGTCAAAATCATCCTGAAGGTGGAAAACTTGCCTCCGGGAGTGCATGCTTTTCATATTCATGAAAAAGGGGACTGTCACGGCCCGGACTTCATGACCGCGGGAGGCCACTTCAATCCCTTTGGTAAAAAGCACGGGCTGAAAAATCCGGAAGGGCCGCACGCCGGCGATCTTCCCAATCTGGTGGTGGGCGCGGACGGCAAAGAGACTTTGGAGACCATTGCCACCCAGGTCACCCTGAAGCCAGGGAAGAATTCCTTGTTTCACCCCGGCGGCACTTCTTTGGTGATCCACGCGGGACCGGATGATTACCTGACCGACCCCGCGGGCAACGCCGGAGCCCGCATCGCTTGCGGGGTAATTACAAAATAACTTGCATGTGGGACCGCCGTATCAGCTGTCGCGCCCGTTTTTTTAAGTTTTTCGGCTTTCAGATTCGCTTGGGGAAAAATTAGGAATATAAAGAAGCTTCCGGGCATATCTCCGAAATTTTGCCGCCAAAGTTGAACAGCCTGGCTGAAAGGATTTCCAAAAAAGAGAGTCCTGCCCTAATCTGACCCGTGACCGCGAATGCACCAGGTCTTAAGGGGGTGTGGGAGGAGCTACAAATACTCCTAGTAGGACATTAATGGTTACGGTTCGCCAAGCCATCAAAGAGTTGCTTCTGGAAGAGCCTCTCACCAGCCTGGAGCTCTCCCAGCGCCTCTCCCTGCCGGAAAAAGAAATTCTGGACCACCTGGCGCATATCGCCCGGGCCCCCGGGGAGGGTTACCGATTCCACCTGATTCCTGCAGTCTGCAAGCACTGCGGCTTTAGCTTCAAAAAAAGGGAACGCCTTACCATTCCCTCCCGCTGTCCCCGTTGCCGGGGAGAATCCATCAGCCGCCCGCGGTTTGAATTGATGAAGCAGAAGTAAAGATTCACCACAAAGACACGAAGTCACAAAGGGACACAAAGAATAAAAAATGATGTCCGGCGGTTGTCTGTCTCTTTGTGTCTTGGTGCCTTTGTGGTAAATCCCTTTATTCCACCGTCACGCTTTTGGCCAGGTTGCGGGGCTGATCCACGTCGGTGCCCCGCAGATCGGCGATATGGTAGGCCAACAGTTGCAGGGGCACCACCAGGACAATGGGAGAGAGTTCCAGAGGCACGTCGGGCACGGTGATGACGCTTTCCACCCTTTCCCGGACCTGGTAGTTATCAGCCTCGGTGAGGGCGATGAGGCGGCCCCCCCGGGCCGCGACTTCCTCGATGTTCCCTTGGACCTTCTCCAGGACCGGGCTACGGGAAGCCAGCACCACCACCGGCATCTTTTCGTCGATCAGGGCGATGGGGCCGTGTTTCATCTCCCCCGCGGCGTAGCCTTCCGCGTGGATGTAGGAGATTTCCTTGAGCTTCAGCGCTCCTTCCAGGGCGATGGGGTAATGCAGGCTGCGGCCCAGGTAGAGAAAGTTATGGGCGTTCATGTACCGCTTGGCCAGCTCCCGGATTTCGTGGTCCCGGTCCAGGGTCTCCTGGATCTGGGTGGGCAGCTTCATTAATTCCATCAAGCGATGGCGCACCTGGTCCCGGGTAATGCGGCCCAAGCGGCTTGCCAGAAACAGGGCGATGAGATAGAGGGCCACCAGCTGGGTGGTGAAGGCTTTGGTGGAGGCCACGCCGATTTCCGGGCCCGCGTGGGTGTAAAACACGCTCCCGGCCTCCCGGGCGATGCTGGAGCCCACGGCATTGACGATGGCCAGGGTCTTGGCCTCCAGTTCCTTGCCCGCGCTGAGGCCCGCGCGGGTGTCCGCGGTCTCCCCGGACTGGGAAATGGGAATGAGGAGGGTCCTTTCATCCACCAAGGGTTGGCGGTAGCGGAATTCTGAGCCCAAATCCACCTCCACGGGCAGGCGGCAGAGGCTCTCCATAATGGCTTTTCCCACCATGGCCGCGTGAAAGGAAGTGCCGCAGGCCACCAGGAAGATCTTGTTTAATCCCTTGATATCCTCAGTGTTCAGATGGATTTCATCCAGGATCACTTCCCCCAGGTCCGGGTCGATACGGCCCCGGAAGGTGTCGATCAAGGCCCGGGGTTGCTCAAAGATCTCCTTCTGCATGAAGTGCTTGTAGCCCGCCTTTTCCGCCATGGCCGGGCTCCAGTTGATGTGATTCTCCGGCCGCTCCACTTTGTGCCCCTCCCGGTCCAAAAGGAGGTAATGGCCGTCCCGGACCACCACCAGGTCGTGGTCTTCCAGGAAGATGACCCGGCGGGTGTAGGGGAGGATGGCGGGGATATCTGAAGCCAGGAAAAACTCATCGTCTCCCAGGCCCAGGATCAGGGGGCTTTCTTTGCGCGCGGCCACCAACATGCGGGGTTCTTGGGAGTTGACGATCACCAGGGCATAAGATCCCTTGATCTCCATGAGGGTCAGGCGCACGGCCTCCAGGTAATCCACCCCCTGGTGCATGTGTTTGACAATGAGATGGGAGACGATTTCCGTATCCGTCTCGGAGGCAAAGCGGTGGCCTTCTTTGATGAGCTGCTCTTTGATCTCCAGGTAATTTTCAATAATGCCGTTGTGCACCACCGCAATCTCCCCCACCTGGTGGGGATGGGCGTTGGCCTCGGAGGGACGGCCGTGGGTGGCCCAACGGGTGTGGCCGATGCCCACCTGGCCGGGCAGGGGCTCCTGACGCAACAGCTTGTCCAGTTCCATCAATTTGCCCACACTGCGCCGGATGGCCAGGCCGTTGGCGCCGATGACCGCCATGCCCGCGGAATCGTAGCCCCGGTATTCCAAACGTTTCAGGCCGTCCAGGATAATGGGCATGGCCTCCTGGGGGCCTAGGTATCCGATAATGCCGCACATAGTAACCTCTTTAATCTCTTTCGTTTTGCCAGTGATCAGTAATCAGTGATCAGTGATCAGTAAAAACCCTTCAACAACCGATTGATTACTGATTACTGATCACTGATCACTGATTACTCGTCTTTTTTCTTGCCGATAAGCCGCCTTTCCAGGTTCACCTGGCGGGCCCGGGAGATGCCCAGCTTATTGGGGGGCACGTCCTTGGTGATGGTGGAGCCCGCGCCCACGTAGGCGCCAGCGCCGATGGTCACTGGGGCCACCAGCGCAGTGTTGCTGCCGATGAAAGCCCCTTCTTCGATGGTGGTTTTGTGCTTCTTGGCGCCGTCATAGTTGCAGGTAATAGTGCCCGCGCCTACATTGGTCTTGGCCCCCACCTCCGCGTCTCCCAAGTAGGTGAGGTGGCCGGCCTTCACTCCTTCATGGAGCACCGATTTTTTCACTTCCACGAAATTGCCGATATGCACCCGCTGCCGCAGATCGGAGCCGGGCCGGAGATGGGCAAAGGGGCCAGCGTCCGCGTCGGCAGCGAGGCGGCTTTGGGTGATGACGCAGCCCATCTTGATATGGACGCGGTCTTCCAGGGTGGAGTCAACAATCTTTACCGAAGCCTCAATGAGGCAGTCTTCCCCGATAACGGTGTCCCCCTGGAGATAGACGTTGGGGTAGATCACTGTATCCCGGCCAATGGCCACGCCTGACTCGATATAGGTGGCTTCCGGGTCAATGAGGGTGACTCCCTGGTTCATGTGCCGGGCGTTGATTTTCCGCTTTACCGTCTGGGTGGCCGCGGCCAGTTCGGCCCGGCTGTTGATGCCCAGGAGGTCCTCCAGGTTGGGGTCGATGAGGGCCTCCACCGCCCGGCCATGGGCCTTGGCAATGTGAATCAGGTCGGTAAGATAGATTTCCCCGGTGACCGGGCTTTTGGGGATTTTCTCCAACGCCTGCCGGAGAAATGGAGCTTCGAAGCAATAAGCCCCGGTGTTGATCTCCCGGATGGCTAAAATCTCCGGGCGATCTTTGGAATCTTTGGATTGGAGCACCGCAGTCACCCGGCCCGCCTCATCCCGCACCACCCGGCCATAGTGCAGGCCGTCCGGCAGGACCACGGTCTGGATGGTCACCGCGGCCCGCTGGTTTTTATGCAACTGGTGGAGTGCGTCGATGCTCTCCCGGGAAATCAGGGGCGCATCGCCGCAAAGGACCAGGATTTCTTGGGTTTCCTGGGGCACCGCAGTCATGGCCACCTGCACCGCGTGGCCGGTGCCCAGTTGCGGCTCCTGAACCACAAAGCGCACCGGGAAATCCTTCAGGGCTTCCTGGACCTTCTCAGCCTGATAACCCACCACCACCAGGATATCGTCAATTCCCAAACTGATAAGCGTATCCAGCAGGTAGGCGATCATAGGCCGACCCAAAATCTGGTGCAGCACCTTGGGGTGGCTGGACTTCATGCGGGTGCCCTGCCCCGCGGCCAGGATGACGGCGGTGATTTTGTCGGTCAACATCTCCATCCTTTATTTTTATGCACTCTTTATGCCAAATCAGATTTTTATAAGGCTTTATAGATTTAGTAATTATTTTATAAAGTTATGCCGTTTAATCAAAGCTTCAAAAGATAGATAAAGACTAGTGAAATCTGTTCCATATATTCGATAGAGCTTCGAGTAATCAGTATCATTTATCTCAACATCTTGTGGAATTATCTGAGTAATAAAAACCATCGAAATAAATCCAAAAGTATCCATACCGGCTTGCTCTGCCTTTGATAAACACATGTCATAGACTCCAGAATTTACCGCCTTAACTCTTGGATCATCAAGCATGATGGAAGCATATTCTATGAAAATATCATACGGAATAGTTCGGTCCCATGCAAGTTGTAGCAAGTTATAAATGACATTTTGTCTTTCTTTTAAGTAGTTATCAAGATTAACCATTTTAAAAATTGATATCTCTTTGGATAAATCTGCAAAACTTTGCTTCTCTGCGTCTATAAAATTTGCAGAAAATATCTTATTCAATTGATTTTTAACAAAATCATTAGGAGTAACTTTAATCTTCGAAGGCCCAAATAAACCCATATCTTAATCTCTTTTTCTGGTTCTCAAGCTCAGCTTGGGAACCAAATAATTTCACTCCATCACCGCATAACTCATTGCACGGGGATTATCCATTTGCTTGGAAGCATCCAGGATTTCCAAACCCACCATATTGCCATTCTTATCATAATCGATAATCACCCCGGGCTTTCCTTCATCGCTCTCCTCTATGGAGGCATTGCTGAAAATTATACGCAGCACATCGACTGTTGGATCATAAGTTATCTTCATAATTTTTTCGGTTAATGCCTAATCCTCCGGCTGATAGGCCCTGATTCACCCCCTTTATACAATCCAGAGAAAAGTAGGGTGCGTCTTACGCACCATCTTCTTTTTTGCCCGACTCTTATTCTCCAAATCCAATGCTCTTTATTTTTTCCTCATCGATTCCGCCCCAATCAGGCGGATAGATTCCATCCTCCACAAATCGATGGAAAGTTGAATACGGCCAATCAATTATCCGCTGCACGTATCCATGTTTCATGGGGTTCCAATGGATATAATCAAAGCACCTTTCGAAATCCGATTCGTCCCTGATATAATGCTCCCAGAATCTCCTTTGCCAAATTTGACTCTCACCACGCTTGCTCCGGGAATTGCTAATTGACCCGCTGATTTCTTCCAGAGAACCGCATCGCTTGCTTACGATTCTTTTAATAACAGCCCACCGAGAACCATAATTGTCATCATCTTCCGGCAAAGTCCAGATAGTATGAAGGTGATCGGGCAACAAAACCCAGGCATCAATGGCGAAAGGTAGCGATTGCCTAACCTCTCGAATCCCCACCCGTAAGGCAGCCCGGACATGATCGTGGGTCAATATGGGTTGGCGGTCAAAGGTTACCACGGTAAAGAAATAGGTGCCGCCTTTTACTCTGATTCGTCGGTAATCCGGCATAATTATTGGTGCGTAAGACGCACCCTACGATGTCCGACCATAAGCAATGCAGTCATAAATGTCTGCTTCCTCCAAGCCAGAATATTCGTGGAGAATTTCTTCAATAGTCATCCCACTGGCCAGGAAGTCCAGAATCAAAGAGACCCAAATCCTATGTCCCCGGATGCAAGGCTTGCCGAAGCAGACATGGGGATCAATGCTGATCCGAGACAGCAATTCCTCTCTGGTCATATGGATTCTCCTCCATGTTCACCAGATAAAATATGCTCCATGATCCCTATTCTCAACATGATATTCGATTGCTCATAAAATACTATCAATTTGTAAAAATGAAAAGGCAAGCCCGGCTTATCAGGCTTGCCTTTATGATTATCGGTTAAACGTCGGTTAGGTTACCGGCCGGCCACCTTCATGCGCACCAGGGAGCGGCGCAGCGCGGCTTCCGCCCGGGCCCAGTCGACGTCCGCGACCTTGCCTGCGGCCATGCGTTTTTCCGCCCGTTCCATGGCCCGCTTGGCCCGCTCGATGTCGATCATATGGCCCACTTCCGCGGCCTCGGCCACGATGGTCACCTTGGCGCCGGTGACTTCGGCAAAACCGCCGGAAACCGCCAGGTACTCGGTCTTGCCGCCGGTTTTATAGTACATCTCGCCGATGTCCAGGGCGCTCAGGAAGGGAATGTGGCCCACCAGGACGCCGAACTGGCCTTCCACGCCGGGGCACACCACCACATCCGCGTCGGTGGAGAGCACCATGCGGTCGGGAGTCACCACTTCCAGTTTGATTTGCTTTTCTGCCATGGGCTTAAGCCTCCCGCCTTAGACCGCGGCCAGCTTTTCGGCCTTGGCCACCGCTTCTTCAATGGCTCCTACCATGTAGAAGGCCTGCTCCGGCAGGTCGTCGTGCTTGCCGTCGATGATCTCCTTGAAGCTGCGCACCGTATCCGGCACCGACACGAATTTGCCTTCCATGCCGGTGAACTGGGCGGCCACGAAGAAGGGCTGGCTCAGGAACCTTTGAATCTTCCGGGCCCGGGCCACGGTGAGTTTGTCTTCGTCTGAGAGTTCGTCGATGCCCAGAATGGCGATGATGTCCTGGAGGTCCTTGTACTTCTGGAGAATCTGCTGGACCTGCCGGGCCACGCTGTAATGCTCCTCACCCAGCACCTGGGGGTCCAGGATGCGGGAGGTGGAGTCCAGCGGATCCACCGCGGGGTAGATGCCCAGCTCCGCGATCTGGCGGCTGAGTACCACGGTGCCGTCCAGGTGGGCGAAGGTGGTGGCCGGGGCCGGGTCGGTCAAGTCGTCCGCAGGCACGTAAATGCACTGTACGGAAGTAACCGAACCCTTCTTGGTGGAGGTGATGCGTTCCTGCAATTCACCGAGGTCGGTACCCAGGGTGGGCTGGTAACCTACCGCGGAGGGCATGCGGCCCAAGAGAGCGGATACTTCGGAACCCGCCTGGGTGAAACGGAAGATGTTATCGATGAAGAGCAGGGTGTCCTGGCCTTCCACGTCCCGGAAGTATTCCGCGGCGGTGAGAGCGGTCAAAGCTACCCGGGCCCGGGCCCCGGGGGGCTCGGTCATCTGCCCGTAGATCAAGGCGGCCTTAGGGAGAACGCCGGAGTGTTTCATTTCCAGGTAGAGGTCGTTCCCCTCACGGGTGCGCTCGCCCACGCCGGCGAACACGGAGATACCGCCGTGGTGCATGGCGATGTTGTGGATCATTTCCATCATGACGACGGTCTTGCCCACGCCGGCGCCGCCGAACATGCCCATTTTGCCGCCCCGGGGGAAGGGGACCAAGAGATCGATAACCTTAACCCCGGTCTCCAGCACCTTCACCGTGGTGTCCTGTTCCACGAAGGGAG
>Ga0233423_10000008_pt1 | contig 215168 bp, 294 predicted proteins | sample Watercolumn_Mata_FD_180713 | JGI IMG/M metagenome (GOLD analysis project Ga0233423, IMG submission 180713) | Freshwater microbial communities from Lake Matano, South Sulawesi, Indonesia - Watercolumn_Matano_2014_112_MG | ecosystem: Environmental > Aquatic > Freshwater > Lake | place... | reverse complement strand
TAATATACAAATGCTTGAAATGTTATTTAGTAGCGAAGAGCACATTATAACACTTCATCCATTATTTGACAAGTATTTCTTACAAAATCGTGATAAATTCTTAACAAATAAAATTTATGATGTCATTAATGGTTATGCTGGCAGCGAATATCGAAAAGCCTTAGGAGAATCATCTCGAGATCTTGGCGCAGTACGCAAAGACGATATAAATAACTTTGGTTACTCATGTCGTAATGCATCTCATTGTGTACGGCTACTTTATGCCGCCACGCATGCGCTGAGCACCGGAGTCTTTCCAGTCATGCTTCCAAAGGATATAAGAAACACATGTATGCAGTTAAAAAGAGGTGTAAGTACACTAAGCGAGTTTAAAATTGCTTATGAGTTTTGGACTGTTATGCTTTTTGAAGCAAAATTAAGAAGCGTGCTTAAAGATGAGTTCGATTATAATTGGTTAAATCAAATGTTGGTAAATATACATAAGGACTTATTATGCAAAAATTAATTATATGCCGAGGATTACCTGCGAGCGGCAAATCAACTTGGGCTAAAAAATACGCCGCAGATCACAGCGGTGTTGTAATTGTAAATCGTGATACATTACGTTTGGAAAATCCAGGCCGCGGGGAACAATTTATACGAGATTTACGCGATGAGCGTATAAACAATGCACTATGCGCCGGTTTCGATGTAATATCCGATGATACAAACTTGATACCCAAAACATTTGACGCACTTGTAGCACTGGCTACAAGTAACAATGTTGCGTATGAAGTACAAGATTTCACTGATATATCTGTAGAAGAGTGTATTAGACGAGATGTCGGCAGACCAAATGCTGTGGGCGAAAAAGTCATTAGAAGCTTTGTAAAATATATTCACATGGCAAAGCGACAGCCTATTGTGTCTACTACATCAAATCTCCCAAATGCAATACTATGTGATTTAGATGGTACATTGGCTTTATTTAATGGCCGCGGACCATTTGAAACAGAGAAATGCGAAACCGACTTGCTGTCAATACCTGTTGCGCGTGTATTAGAAGCAGTACGTTCTTTATACTTGCAAGAGGGTAATACTTTAAGTATAATATTAATGTCAGGCCGTGAAGACAAATTTCGTCCTCATACTGAACGATGGCTTGCCAAGAATAATATATTTTATGACGAATTGTACATGCGTAAAACAAAAGATATGAGAGCGGATCAAATAGTAAAGCGTGAATTATTCGATGCACACGTTGCAAACAAATATAATGTTTTATTCGTACTAGATGACCGTGATAAAGTTGTACGTATGTGGAGACATGACTTAAACCTAACAGTTTTTCAAGTTGCTGAAGGAAATTTTTAATTGAATGCAGACCCTGAGCTAGACGAGTATATATGTAGGTATTGTGAAATAGAACCCCCTATCACCTACTCCAAGCTAAAAAATGCTGCCGACGCTCGGGGTCTTGTTTTATTTTCGTATAACTTAAAAGAAGGTATTCGGCATGTATTGGATCATGACGATCCAATATTTCCCTATAAAACTAAAACCGCGGCTTACAGGGAAGGCCTAATACGTTGGATTATAACTAATGGCAAAAATAACGATACAAGTAGATCAAACACCGGTAATTATAAATGAACAGGATTATGAAGACGTTATTAAATACAGTTGGCACTTAAGATATGGGCGACCTAGAGCAAAAATTTATATACAGTCTTCAATTCCGAATATTACTTCCCACGCGCACCAAATTCCACTAGACCGTTTTGTACTTAATTTAACACCGTTTAACAATGTAAAAATTATCCATCCATTTGATGATCAATTACAGTGTGATCGAAATGACTTGTTTACTACCAAGAAAGACGTTAGTAAGTCTTCAAAATATAATGGAGTGGTGCAGCAACGGAATGGTTTTGTAGCCGTCGTATTAGGCAATTCATATGGACCGTTTATTTATGAACTAGACGCGGCAAAAAGATATGACGCAGAATTAATCAAAGCTGTGGGATGGCGTGCAAAAACAAATTTTTATCAGAATTTAAGGAGCGAATGTCAGTAAATATAGGTATAGATTGCGACGGTATTATGTTTAATTGGGCTAAGGAATACTCACGTATCATACGCAGTATTGGAGGGGAACGATATCCATTGATTACAAACGAAGTGGAAGAAGTCCTGTCATACGATTGGTCAGAATGGTATCCAGCCGATAAAAGTTTGTTGGATAAGGCCTGGAGAGTCATGACGGAAAAAGAACATTTTTGGGAACACGCCGAAGTGTTAAATCCGAGCCAAGTACAGTATATGTGTGAGCGACTGGATAAAGATCCGTATATCAATGTTTATTTTATTACAGCTCGGGTACCGGCAAAAGGAGATACATTAATACGACAGACTATAAAAAGCTTAGAGCTCATAGGATGGACGTCACCGCAGGTAATAGTATCATTTCGAAAAGGAGCAATCGCCAGAGCATTAGATTTGCGCTATTTTCTTGACGATCGCGCGGAGAATTGTGTTGAAGTAGCTATGTATCATGATTCTACTAAAGTATTCATCTTGGATAAACGGTATAATCGCATATTACAAGATAAATATTTTAAAATCACACGTATAAAGCGTTTAGAAGAGTTTACCGATCAAGTCATAAAAGAACTACATACACCAATGAACTGAATTTTATGGTATAAGAATTGCACTGTACGTAGTTTAATATACATTACGAGAGTCTCAAGTTTAACCCCGCACATCTACTAGGGATACGACTCCCCCGAAAGTTTTTGCCCTATCGAAAATACAAAAACTGTAAGATTGTGCGGTCCAGAAATCACTTGACTTTACATAAGAAATTATGTATATTTGTAAGTGGGGTCGTTGATACAGCGTTATCCCGTTAAGATAAAACCGCTGAATCTCTTATTATCTCACTATTATTTTTGGGCCTATAGCGTAATTGGGAACGCAGTAGCTTTGCAAGCTAAAGACTCGGAGTTCAATTCTCCGTAGGTCCACTAAGCTGAGTCGGACGCAAGATCGTTATCTTATCTTACCTTACAAAGACAAAAAACACGGTCTTCAATCATTTATTCAGCTTCCAAGTTTAGGGGTCGAATCAATCATCGTTATCTTTCGCATAAGAACCCGAGCACAAAGTCCTGTGCTCAAGTCGATAATATCGACAGGTTAGGCAACCGGTGGTTAAACATTATCCCTTTAATTTAAAACAATCAACACTGAACCGTGGTAGAATAATGGGTAGTCTGCCCATAATACGTAGTGGCTGCGAAGATCAGCTGCTGGCAGTACAGTATACATGCGTAAAGGTAAAACGGCCAGAGTCGTACAACTCTGAGTCTCGTAAGAATCGGACAAATCGCTTATAGACAATCCTGAGGACTGTATCCGATTGGAGGTAGATTCCTCCCAGAATTCCACGCAAGTGGAACCATAATATATTAGGCCAAATATATGGTCTGTGCCTGAATAACGTAGGTATTTCCAAGGCTTATAGGTAATCAGTAGCCCTGTCGATTCATTGTTGATCTTATAAGGAGTCGTTATGAACACACTTTCCAAACAAGATATATTTGAAAGATCCGCCGCATGCTTATCGCATAATGTGGACTTCATTACATTACAGCCTTTTAAAGAAGATATGACAACACATGCTTATTCCTTAGAGGATACTGTAGTCTTTACACAATTTGTACCAATTAATCCAAATGCACATAAGGCGTAACCATAACATTGGTATCGCGGAAAATGTAGGTTCGAATCCTACCATTTGGGCTATCGGGTCGAATCGGCTTGGTTATCAATCTAAGAAAAAAGAACGCGGTAGAGTCCGCAACTAGCCTAGGAATGTAAAAGGCAATCTCCGAGCTCAATATTTATCCGGTAATTTTTAGAAAAGAATATAATATCCTTGTTTTGCTTAAATGCAAGTAAGTGATACTTTAAAGAAATTAGAGTTTTTAAGATATTAAAATAGTTGTACGTGACAGTGGTTGCTTACTTGCGACTGCTGAAGTCGGTAGTGACGTTCCGCGCTAGGCCGCAAAGCGACCGATGCTTCACTGGTGGAGGTGCCATTCTTAGCTACTGGGAATACACAGTAGTATGCGTTGCTATTCCGCCAAAAATAGAATAGCATTAGTTTTTCTTGAGGCCGAACAAAGTTGGTTATCATACTTGAATAAAATCAATGGTAATACCATAGCATTCGCGAATATGTGAGTAGCGAGTGCGTGTTACTTATAACATAAATAATGTCGCCGGTTAGCGTAGAAACCGATGCCTTGTTATTGGAGCTGCAATCTAATAATGCTGCTTGTCAAAAGCATCCGACTTTAAACATTGCCTCATTTTTTTACATCCTAATAGAAAGGGAGTCGAACATGAACAAGAAAACACCATACTCGCAAACTGCGAGACAATTAAATCCAAATACACCCGTACCACAATCACAACCAATTCCCGGCAAGACTATGGTACAAAACGCCGCCGGTGGGTACGTGTTTGAACTGGATAAGTGGCAAAGACTAGACAGATTTTTAATACTTGGTAGCGAAAGCGGTAATTATTACATTGGCCCGCTAAAGATGACGCAAGATAACGCCAAGAACGTTGCCGCATGTATTAAAGAAGACGGCAAGCGTGTCGTAGATGTTACAGTGCAAATTTCCGATTCTGGAAGAGCCGCAAAGAACGATCCAGCCTTATTTGTTTTGGCGATGTGTGCTGCGGCGGATGATATTGATACGCGTCAATATGCTTTGCAATCATTACAAAAAGTAGCTCGCACCGGAACTTATTTATTCCACTTTGTTGAATACATTGACAAAATGCGCGGCTGGAGTCGTGGATTACGTACTGCCATCGGTAACTGGTATACCAATCGCAAGATTGAGTCACTAGCAGTACAGCTGGCAAAATATCAATCTAGGGACGGCTGGTCGCATCGCGATGTGTTGCGTTTGGCGCATCCACACCCTGAGACCGAAGCACAGACTTTGGCATTTAAATGGGCTGTCGACCGTATCAAACAGCAAAAAGATAAGGATTCAAAGTATTTTAACATGGATGCTTATGAGCATGATATGTCCAAGTTAAAAGAATTGTTACCACTTATCGGCGCTTACGAAGAAGTGAAAGCTACCGACAATAAGAAACGTATTGTCGAGCTTGTACAAGAATTTGAACTTCCGTTGGAATTAGTTCCTACGGAAAAGCGCACAAAACAGGTTTATGATGTGATTATACCTAATTTAGGTATTACTGCATTGATCAGGCAGTTACCAACGCTAACAAATGCCGGAGTTCTTGGTGAAGTAGGATGTGACAATACAAAGTATATAGTGGAGCAATTCACTAATCCTGAAGTATTGAAGAAAGGTCGTGTCCATCCAATACAAGTTTTAATAGCACAGGCAACATACGGTGGAGGAAAAAGTTTCCGTGGGACATCAACATGGAGCCCAGTTCGAAAGTTAGTGGATGCATTAGAAGATTGCTTTTATTTATCTTTTGGTGCCGTTGAACCGACGGGAAAACGTATTTTAATAGGATTGGACATTTCAGGCTCAATGAGTATGGGGTCAGTAATTGGTTCTGAACAATTACGCCCATGCCAAGTTACCGCAGCTATGTCGATGGTAACCATGCGCACTGAAAAGGATTATGTTATAAAGGGGTTCTCGACATCGTTTTGTGATCTCGGTATCTCTCCAAAACAAGATCTAGCCACAGTAATGGCTAAAGTGGCCAACCAAAACTATGGTGGTACTGACTGTTCGTTACCGATGATATACGCCGAACAGCACAAAATACCTATCGATGCTTTTGTGGTCTATACGGATAATGAAACTTGGGCTGGGCACGTACATCCAATCCAGGCACTGAAATCTTATCAGCAAAAGATGGGTATTCCTGCACGATTAATCAGTGTTGCCACATCGGCTACAAACGGAAGCATCGCAGACGATTCTGCTTACACCATGAACGTCGTAGGATTCGATGCATCTGCACCGAAGATTATAAGTGACTTTATTAGAGGTTAATTAATATTAGGGAGATAGGTCATCATCTCCCTTTTACTTATGCAAGTAAAGATATTAGTAACTGGCGAAAAATATGGATTTAAATTTGGAGACATTGCTTATGTTTCCAAGACAAAAATTATTGGGGATACAACTATGTTTGGAGTTAAAGCCCCAAAGCAGGGAGTCGGAATAATCTGGTTTAACCAGCGGGAGATCGAAATAATTTGAGAGTTTATGATATATATCTAAAATCCGGCGCTATAATCCCTATTTCTTTTGACGGGGGTAGCAACCAATTGCTAACCTTCATAGACCAATATATGACGCAAATTTCAGGCCCACTAGAATATTTTGAATTTACCTCAATGGACGCAAATAAAGTTTTTATTATATGGGATCAAATAGCCGCAATAGTAGAAGTAAAAGAGATTACAGAATCGTAATCTCTTTTTTTAACCGCTTGACAGCTTCTAAGTTTTCTTCTAATTTTGGTCGCAGCGTCATACAGAGTTTTTCACATTGATGAAAATTATTCCAAAACACTGGAGCGCGCTCTGGTATTAAATAAGGATATTTGTTCTTTTCTTTTAATGCACGATATATAGTTACTTCAGTATCATTTATAACTTGCGTTAAATCTTTGAATACATTACCATAATCAGTATTTAATAAAAAAAAGTCGGAGGATAAACTACCCTCTAGATTATGATGCCATTTATTTCCCGCATAGCATCGATGTGATGCATCAAAATCCGCAATTAATTTTATTAGTTTTTCTTCATCAAGTGGCCAAACATGTGCACTTAATTTTATATAGTGTGGGGTTTCAGGATATTTGCTTTTAAACCATTTCATTCCCTCGACTATCATAGCCAATTCACGCGAATGCGGTTTAGTTCCGGCTATGCGTACATTGCATACAAAATTTTTGTCTGTTCCGGCATATATAATACCCACTTGTGGTTGTAGGGTTTTGTAAGTTTGTAGCACACCCAAAAGAACCGGCAAGTGGTCTTCGTTGTTATAACACGTAATTAACACGTTTATCTTCATATAATAAATATACGCAAAAAATATCGAAAAATCAAATGTGGTATAAGAGCATATGTATCCTATTTATTTAACAGTATATGGAATTGATTTTACACCACGTCAAAATGAAGCTCATTTGACGCTGGCCTATGATATGGGCTTGCTGGAAAGTGCTTATTCGGGTGATGCCAATCCTCCGGTATATGCAGGTGTGTATTATAAAAGTATACCTGGATTTCAGTTACGTTATGACAATATTACTTATCCAAAACAAGCTAAATTAAATGCAGACTGGAAGAAATACAAAGTTAAATTAATTAAAAAACTCACTTTCGCAATGAAGTCGGAAAATCTTAATACAAAAGAAATGGTGTTATTAAAAAAAGTCATTTCAGAATTAAATAAACGTCCTAAAAAATTATTATTATACAGCACATCATGACCACACAAGAGGCAGATAATTCTTTTACGCAACAAAGTGTTGCACTTACAAATCACAAGAATCATATCTCGAACAGGGATCGATGGCAATTGTTTCGATCCAACCAAACAGTTTACCGCCGTATTCGGACGCGTGCCGATCATTTCATAGTACGGTCCGAGACTGGTCCTTATATACATAATAAACAAAATTATTACATCTCGGGCCAGGAGATAAAAAGCATAAATATCAAGAAAAAAATTATCCCCGTGGTACGAGAACATACGTTGCAAAATATTTTTGAAGATTTGTCCAGAATTTATTCTTTCGCAATACCAGATCAACACTGGATATCTTATAGTATCTGTATACAACTTGCGCGACAATTGGATGAGATAACTATAATAGATTTGCTTGAAACCACTATATTTACTACATACAGAGAAGACGATCACACAATAACATTAGAAATATGAAACGAAGAAAATATATTGATTACGAATCATACGATGCCAATGCGCTGACTACAGCGATTAGGGAATTAACTGCAGAAAAAGCAGAGATTTCACGAGAATTACAGCGTGCAGAAGAAGCACAAAAACTTCAAGCTCTTGATATAAATACTTTGGTGGGAAAGGCTTTTTCCATTCCTGATGATATTGACCCAAACAATGTAAAATCGATCTCATATATACTCATAACGAGTACTGATCCGGATGCCGAAATTACGTCATATAGCGATATTGCTAATGGTCTGCAAATAACAGAGTATTTTAAAGACGACGGCAGCTTAAATTATATGGAGATGTGCACGCCTCCGTCAAATCCAGATATGTACTATATCGATGGTGATAAACTTGCAGAAAGCACCGAGATCACCATAGACGAATTCAAGATGAAGTACGAAAAATTTAAAAGTTTTGTTGAAAAAAACTTAAGTTGACTTAATAGAAAAATTTTCGTATATTAAAGCTTCAATTAGGAGCTATATGTTTAAACTTACACTTTCGGTCTCTAAGACCCAAATTAAAACAAAAACAGAAGGTACGTTAGTTACAGAATTTTTAACACAAGAATTTGATGTAAATAACGATACGAATTTAAAAGAACTTTTCACAACTAGATTGTATAGCACCAATTATTGGGAAAGCGGTAAATGTAGTAAACGTAATTTTTCTGGATTATACGGCATAACAGTAGATATTGATAACGGCAAATCAATAGATGCGGCAAAAGAGATATTTAAAAATTACAATTATATCATACACACTAGCACCAGCCATCGTGCTGACCTCGAGAAAAAAGGTGGTATACAAGATCGATTTAGAATTATCTTGCCAGGCAATCCTGATAAATATCCAAAGTTTAAAGATTTAAGTAAAGCTTCTGCGCTATATGCACTTATTATCAAGAAATACCCGTTTGTGGACAGCGCATGCGCAGAACCAGCCAGAAAATATTTTCCATTTCTAAATACAACCTATCCGCAATTACTTGAGATTCATATCAATGACACCGGATTATATTATGAGGTAGATGATGGTGAATTAGTAGATATGCTTATTCAAATGGAGGCCGCACGAAAACTACATAAAAATAAAAATGCGGTATTGGGCGATCCAAATAGAAAATATATTACCTGGGAAACAGAAGTAGTATTGAAGGACAAAATTACTAAAGTACGCATACGCGACATTGAAGAAGCAACACACAGTATATATTGCCCGTTTTGTGATGATATAAATTCGGCAGGTCCCTCTGCACACATAACATTTAATATAGAGGGGTTTCCGATTCTTGTGTGCGATCACTGTGAAAGCGTGCATGAAGGCAACGAAGGAAAATATTATTTACCTCTAAGTGAAAAATATAATAATCTTTTATATATTGAAGATAAGCTATATTGTATCAAAGAAACCCAAAAAAGTATAAACCTAGTAAAGATGCCAATAGCTTACATCAATCATTTGGCGCCCGATGATTCGCGTCGCTTGCAAAACTGGCTATCAAAAAATCGATTGTTCGCTGCAGAAGATTTTAAATTACAGAAGTTGTATAATGGCTATACCGAAAAATTAAATTGGTCGTATGTTGATGGTGGGACAACCTTGGAAATTAATGTACCGCCGGTTCCAGTTCAGATACAAGATAATGATTATATTAATAACTGGATAAACAGTATGATAATAGAGCCAGAATATAACGAGTTCTTTAAAGATTACTTGGCGGTATTTGCATATCATAATCATGGAAAGGTGCCGGTACTAGTTTTAACCGGTCCACGTGGGTCAGGTAAAACTACAGTGGCTGAATTCATGTCTAACTTTTTCCGCGATTGTCACGCTGATTGGGATGGCAATAATAGTCAATTTACAAGTTACTTTGAAAAGAGATTATTGTTAGTTGACGAAGCTATCAACAATAAGAAGGAACAATATGTAAAATTAAAGGCTATAACCGGTCGCAGCGATCTTCGAGTAAATAAAAAGCACAAAGCAGAGTATCAAGTAGCTAATAATGTATGTGTTGTACTACTAACGAATGAAAGCGTTCCTATGTACTTAATTGAACATGAATGCCCGACTGAAGCATCTGAAAATCAATTCTTTATGTATCATTTAGAGAAACGTAAAGGTCCTATGAATGCAATGATTGGCACCGAATTAAAAGAACGCGCCGGTCATTATATTCGTACAGAACTTCGAAGACGTTATGAGGCTTGGCGATCACGTGGAGACTTACGCAATAATAGATACGCAATACCTGTGCCAATTACAGATTTATTGCGGAGCCAGTTTGAAAATTCACGCACAGCCTTAGATTATGAATGTGACCAGGTATTCTTGGCTTGCATCAACGGTGTAGTACGTAAAGACCGAATGGGTCAACCTATTGAAACTATAGGGCCATTTGATACCGTGAGCACTGCGGATCTTCGACATTTGATTGACGCTGTAGGAGTTACAAATTCCAATGTTAAAAGTTTTCGGGAACGTATGCAACAATATGGTTATTTGAAATTAAAACGAACACATAAAAACGGACTGGATGCTTGGGAAATAGATCCAGGTGGATTAATAAAACTTCAAAAACAAAAAGGAACATAAATAAAGAATGGATCAACAAAATCCATATTCAGCAGATATTGCTAATTCTTTACATTTAGCAAGAGAATTAGCAATTGATGCTGGTAATCCAACAATAGAGAGTGAACACATTCTCTTAGCCATTATACAACTAAAAACAGCTGGCTATAGTTTTTTAGCGAAACAGCTATCTGTGCCAACCTTGCAGATTGCTCTTAGAAAGATAATTAATCAGAACTCATCTTCAGTGACGGTAGAAGGTAACATCTTGTTATCTAAACCAGTTTCACAGGCTTTACTACAGTTACGACGTTTTGCTAATGCAGACAGCAAAGATTTTTTACTTGCGCTAGCGGCGCAAGCTGGTTGTACAGCACAATTAGTATTGGAACGACACGGATTTAATGTGCGTACCAATGTTTCAACAACCGAGCCTAAAACTAATGCTGAGCCCACTGATAATGCAACACCCGCATTAGACGCATTTTCCATCGATTTAACAAAACTTGCATCAGAGGCAAAACTTGATCCGGTAGTAAATAGGATGAAGGAAATAAATCGTATAACGGAAATTTTAGGGCGTCGTAAGAAGAATAATCCTATTCTTGTCGGTGAGCCGGGGGTCGGAAAATCTGCGATTGTCGAGGGGCTAGCTTTAAAATTGGCAAAAGGCGAAGTAGCCCACTCGTTGCAGGGAAAGCGCATTGTCTCTTTAAATATGGCATCTATCGTGGCGGGCACTAAGCTGAGAGGTCAATTTGAGGAAAGACTAAAAGCCGTTATTGACGAACTTCAAAAGAATAAAGATATAATAGTTTTTATAGACGAAGTTCATACTTTGATTGGATCAGGTGGACCCGAAGGTACCGGAGATGCGGCTAACATGCTTAAACCTGCGTTAGCACGCGGCGAAATACAGTGTATTGGTTCAACTACGTACGATGATTATCGTAAGTATATTGAACGCGATCCGGCGCTTGAACGTCGATTTCAAAAACTCACTGTAAATCCACCTACAATAGAAGAAACTATAACTATTTTAAATCAAATAACACCGCTTTACGAGGAATATCATAAAGTAAAATATGCTGAAGGATTAACCAACATGATTGTTAATCTCAGCGATCGTTATATCACTGACAGATATTTACCTGATAAAGCTATTGATATATTTGATGAAGCAGGTAGTGTTGCGCACATATCTGAACAATCCGAAGTTACTGAAGAGACAGTACGTAAAGTGGTATCTACGATGACTGGCGTACCGATGACTTCTATCGGGCAATCGGAACGGGATCGCTTAAAGGATTTGGAAAGCAATCTAAATAAAGTTGTTGTTGGGCAAGAAGAAGCAATAGCTATGTTAGTAAAAGCAGTCAAACGCGCACGAACAGGCGTACAAAATGTAAAAAAACCATTCAGTGCGTTACTACTAGGTCCAACTGGTGTTGGTAAGACAGAGACAGCAAAACAACTTGCTAAATGTTTATTTGATTCCGAAGATGCTTTGCTACGTGTGGATATGAGTGAACTGTCTGAAGCTCATTCTATATCTAAATTAATAGGATCACCTCCTGGCTATGTTGGTTATGATGAAGGCGGCCAATTAACTGAACGCGTGCGACAAAAACCATATTCTATTGTATTGTTAGATGAAGTGGAAAAAGCACACCATGATGTGTTTAACGTGTTTCTACAAGTTTTTGACGACGGTATTTTAACAGATGGACGTGGAAAAAATGTTAACTTTAAAAATACAATTCTTCTAATGACCTCTAATATAGGTACGGTAGAAGCAGCTAAATCTAAACTCGGATTTAGCAACGATAATGATAAAAAGTCCAAAGACGCAAAACGCAACGAAGCGTTAAAAACCCATTTTCGTCCAGAATTTTTGAACAGAATCGATGAGATAGTACATTATAATGATTTATCTCAAGAGGCTGTAAAGAAAATTTTAGAGTTATATTTAAAACAAATGAGTGTACAAGTAATTTTATCCCCAGAAGCAACTGATTATCTAGTTGCTAATGGCTATTCTAAGGAATATGGAGCTCGTCCTCTACGCAGACTTGTACAAAATAAAATCGAATCCCCAATAGCTGATCTATTAATAGATTCTCCGGAACTAGATTTATTCGATGCAGCTGTTGTTGAAGACACGATTAAAGTTACACCACAAATTATAGTAAAAGAACAGGAAATATAATGAAACTGTTTTTATTTGACGTACGTGAATTAGCAGCAGGTTCACAATTCATTCTACAACCCGGGGACGCTGGTATTGGAATCCATTTAAAGGAAGATAACCAGACGATCTCGATGCAACCCGGCGTACCCGAACATCGTATTATACATTCTAAAGGCGTGGTAGTTTTTGGTATACCCAGGCTACTAAAGCAGGATCAACGTAATTCAACTACTTCAGTTGCAATGCAGGTGTATAATTTTGTAAAACAATTACCTGATTGGGATCCTAATTATGTATATAGACCGGTGTTTGATGTCACAGTAGATGATGCAATAGCTTTGGCATTAATGGATAAGAAACACAGACAAAAATTACTGTTATCCGGAACAAAATTATCAGCATTATTAACTGAATTAAACGAATGGACTGCGAATAGATACAATTTTGTAAAAACCAGCAATCCAAGACTCTTAAATTATTTATTAAAAATACATCCATATCCTTTCTACGATTATGTCGGGAAATCTCGAACTGAGTTATGCGAATTATCTCTTCTGGATCTTACAGAGGCAGTTGTAAAAGATTTCGATAATATCGAGCCGGTGCTTCGTACTTATCCCGATGAATTGAAGTATGATATATTACATGAAAATGACCGTTCTGTACTTATTCGATCAAAAACCGATCGCTATGGCGCAGACGATCTTATAGCACAGCAGTTATTTGAATTTCGTCCAAACGTGGTTCGTGTGATTATTGCACGTAAAATCAAAAACACAACAAAGCACTTTATAACAATTTGCAACTCAAATATTTATAACTCTGACTTAAATGTATATAATTACGTAGACACCAAAGAATTAAATATCGGTGAGAAAAAAGTCAGCGGCGAACCCGAGTGGAAAAATTTAAAGGTCACTGCTTTGGGGCCCAGAAAAGGAACTGCATTGGCCTTAGATATTGTATGGCAACATGCACAGATAAAATAAATTACTGGTTATTAGATTGGGCAAATATTACACGTGGTACACCGGATATACTAAGTCAAGGACACTCTGAACATGATGCTAAAACTTTGACATCTACGCAACTGTTAACAACAGAACCAGATTTTAATTTTTTAGCGCGTTTTGTAATAAGTCCCAATGAGATAGAACAATTTCCAACAGAATTTCATATTGACGATGTCTTAAATAATAGACTTTCTATCGATCTAATTAAAGGAGCCAAACATTTTTTTCTACTTGGTGATCGATATGAAATTGTCGGAAAATTGTCAAATAGTATCAATAGTTATTTTAAGATTCAAAATATAATGGGGTTCCACGTTGTCTTAATTAAGACATTTAGGTTAGGGGCTCCACTAGATTAAAATAGGGTACGTTGTACCCTATTTTTTTTTATTATCTTAATAAAATTGCTTCTTTTCAGGATCTAGTTCTTGTCCGAAAGAGGTACCTTGTAAATAAGCCGGCATTGGATCCGTGCCTTTTAAATTAGTTTCGTAACCCATCGCAGCCCCCTCCTGAATGGTTTGTTTTAATCTGTTGGTTGTTAAGCGACTTAACCAATCTTCTGACTCCAATGGCAAGACATCAATACTTTTGAAGAATGGTGTATATGCTATTAATGGTTTTCCATTTAAAGCCAATTCACGGTTTATTTTTTTCACCGCTGTAACAGGTACTGTATCACCACGTAGCCAGGTTACTGGAGTATCGGTCGGTATATCAGTTATTTCTGCAAAATTACTAGTTCCTCTTATTACCGTCTCGATTGATTTTCGTGCAAACTTTTTATCATATATATTGTTTATTTCATCGGCCGTGTATAATTGCGCTGTCAAATGATCCTTTAATTGCGAAAGCTCTTGCGGTTTTATACTACCCATGGTTAGTGCATCACCCTTCTTTATAGTTTGCCCAACAGAAACTTTAATTGTCAATCCGTGTGGTATATAATATCGTTTGTCTTGAATATACAAATCATGACCGCCGGCTGGATTCGGTAAAATAGATTTTACAATTCCCGCCTCTTCTGCTAACACTGCTTTATCTACGACGGTTTGAGGAACATATAATAATTCCTTCAAACGAGGGAATCCGGCCAAAATACCTCCTTTAGTACCAGCTACTCCGCCTGTATGAAATGTCTGCAATGTTAGTTGTGTGGAACGCTCGGTGATAGCTTCTGCGTCTAATATACCAACATTTTCGCCGATACGTGGCGGGGTTCCGTTGGCCATTAGTCCATAACATTTAATGCATACACCGCCATCCGATTCACACAATAAAGGAGAACGTACCGGAAGTAACTCAATCTTTTTACGTCTTGCCTTGTTAATTAAATCTACATCAACTAATTCATTACGTACACCTACACCACCAATTGTTTTTGCCAAATATCTGTCAAATATTTCTTTACTGTCAATAGCTATTTCTATATATTCTGGTGTGCCGCAATCATCTTCTACTACTAATAAGTTTTTGGTATTGAATAACAACTCTTTATTTAGTCCACCGCTTTCCTGAGTATTGATAGATTTATCTACAACGCCTTTTCTAGCGCCATAAGATTGATTCCAATAATCGAACGTATCTACTCCTTCTGACCACGATTTTTTTATCGGAAATGGAATAGGATTACCGTGAACGTCTTCTACTACACCAGGCATTGATAATATTTGTGTTATTTGCCCAGCTTTATTAGTACTTCCACTTCGTAGCATATCATAGAATCTATTTTTATCTTTTAATTCCTTATCTTGTTCGTGCTGTATTTCTTTTTTTGCGGCCATATATAATTCTATACGCTTTTCCGCAGGTGTTTTAGAAGTAATTTGTTTCTCGTACTTATTTAATATTCTATCTCTAAATGAGCGATCAATAGCTAAATCTGTTATTGAAAGGGTGCTTCCACGATCTATGGCATATTGTCTTCCAACGTTTTTAAAATGATCCATAATTTTTCCAAATTCGTTAGGATGATTTTTGTACAACACGTCAATTAGATTTTTTACATATTTAGAATCAAATTCTTGTTTATAATCCTGCAATTCTTTTGGTAGGGCGCTATTAACTAGTAATTTTCCTAGCGTTATAGTTTTACCATGCATTATAAATTGATCTTGCATATCTAATCCAGCACGTAATGCATCCTTTGCTGTTTTAAATGTTCTACGAGTATTTTTACCTGGAACTGTTAAAAAATATAATCCAAGCTGATAATCCTGACTCAGCTGATGCATATGTTCTTTATCACCTGCTTTATGTAGATTTTTACTTGGCAACATATCTTTGGCTTCATTTACTGCTGCCTCTGATACCGGAACATGTATGCTTGCAGTATCTCCATCGAAGTCCATATTTAATCCTTTTACAATTAATGGATTGACTCGGATACTCATACCGTCAAAACGTTCCGGATAAAAAGCTTGCACATTATGTTTATGTAATGAAGGTGCACGATTCATTAATACCGGACGTTCTTTTATTACTACATTTAAAGCTTGATCCGCGATAGGAGACCATTCTCGATATTGTTTTATCGCTTCTATCGGTTTATAGCCCTGTCGAACTAATTCACGTATAACAAATGGCTTCATAATACTACGAAGCATTGGTTCAGGTAAACCGATCTGATCGATACCTATAGATGGTTCTACAGTTACTGTTGATCGCGCAGATAAATCTTGTCGACGGCCCCAAACTTTATTCTGTATGAAACCTTCTTTTGGAGAATCTCCCGCCAACGTCTTTAACAATCCTTCATATTTTTCACGAGTATAGGTTATTGGATCAATTAACCCATCCAGCGCGCGCAGGCCTTGATATAAAGCAACGCGGTTGGTTTTGTTAAATTCTGTAGGGTCAACACCAGATTTTTTAATTTCCTTCAGCTGATTATTTATAAGTGAAATATTATGGTAATGCTTATTTACAGGCGATACCTGTAAATCTCCCGATGGTAATGGATAGATCGGTCTGAAAATCGGGGGCAACACTGGGATAGCCTTCATAATGTAAGCTTCTTCTGGAGCCAACTTAAAATCTTTAAGCACTTGTAAATATCTAACTCTTTTATTTAACATATTTACTTGAGTCGGCCCCGCGGTCTGTAGGGCTTTGCGAGTTTTTAACAGCTCTTTGGGCACATCTATATTTCTTAGTAACTTATGTATTAATTTTGTTCCAGTTAAGCCGTCGATTTGTAGCTCTTCTCTCATAACCTGATCATATTGTCGACCATTTAATCCTATTAATGATTGTATAGCTGATTCAAATATAGGATTGGGCATAGGTTCAGCTAATAGCATATGATTCCAATTTGTACCTTTTAGTCCACCACCAGTTAACTTTGGATCAAAAAGACCTCCTTCTATTTCTGCGAGATCTTTTCCACGCAACATATGTCCCGCATCTTTTATTTCTCCAGAACTCCACGTCAAAACGTCTTTTGTCGTAGCCGGAAATAACTTCATTTTGTAACCATTTTTAGATACATTAATACCGGCAGCCTTCATATATGATAACATTTTATCGAATACAAAGTTTTTTTGCGGCCTTGGTGGAGGAAAGCCTAATTGAAGATTACGCCAGTACTCATCGTTTTTCTGAGATTTCACCGCCGCAAATTCAAATAAATTCTGTCTGGCACCGTGCGCCAGTAATGCGTATGTTTGTAGAGGATCTATTGATTGCCCACCCTCTTCTCCCTTTGCAGGTTGTTCGTTTGCATCATATGTTCCAGGGATATCACGACTCTTAAATTTATGCTCTACTATGTGTAATAGTTTGAGATAATATTTTACACCCCAGAATACAGGGGCCTTTGTCATCGGTTTGCCATCTTTGGTGTATAAAATTTCTTCGGCGGGGATCTTATTATTTTTCAGTTCCCCTATAATATTCTTTAAGTAATCTTCGCCAGAGAAGTTTTTTACAATATATGGTTTCCCAGTTTTATAAGCTATTTTTCCTGCAGCGGTCTCAAGCATCTGACCCATATTCATACGACCCACTACACCATGAGGGTTGAATAAAATATCTATACGTGTGCCATCTTTTGTATATGGAGCTTCGTCATCTGATATAATTTTTGTTACTATACCTTTGTCTCCATAACGTGCAGCTAATTTGTCACCAACGACTAAAGGTTGTTCTTCATAAATCCACACTATAATAGAATTACCTATTCTACGAACATATTTTATAATGCCTTCATGTTCTCCATCCCATATTAAAGAACGATCACGATATGGATTAGATATTACTTTGTGCATCTGTTTTAATATTTTTTCGGTATCCGTCAATTCCACGCGAGAAAGATATGCTATCAGTACCTCGCCTGGGAGAACGCGTTCACCCTCTTTTATTACACCAGTTTCATCAAGTTTTGCAAGGTTTATGTTGTTAATTTTTTCTGGAAAATACGAAACAAATTTTTGTTTATCTAATATACCGGTCGCGCTTGTTTGCAGACTTTTCTTTAATATTACTGTTGATGTTAATTTATTGGCTAATGATTCGGTCACAACTATACCGTCTTCAAAATTATATCCATACCATGGCATATAAGCCACAGTAGCATTGATGCCATAAGCATAATTACCAGATGCATCTGTAAAATTATTTTTTGCCAGTACATCAAAAGGTTTTATACGATCTCCTGGCTTTACTAGCGGGGTCGATTGTAAGAAACTATCTTGGTTAAGCGGAAAATCATTATATAAACCAATTTTATGTTTTTCACCTGCATCTGTTTTTATAGTAATGTAATCTTTATCTACAGCAGTAACTACGCCTTTGCCCACATCATCCCTGATTCTTGTAGTGGCGATCATACCAAGTATTTCGTCCATTGTACGCCCGCTCGGAGCCTGTACTTTTACTAATGGGCTTTCTGCATTTTTTAATGGTACCGCCTGACTTGCCATTTTTGCCGCAACTGCAGCGCGGTTTCCTGAATTTGTGCCCAGAAATGGTATTAAATTTGTTGTCCAGCCAAACATAGATGTTGGATCAAGCAAGTAAGCATCTACTTCCGATTTTGGCACTTCATCGACTTGCCCGCGATACATTATTTTTATTTGATCGTGCTGAGCTCTCCCTTTTTCATGTTGATCCGGATATCCAATTTTCATGTCATAAAACTCGATTGGAGTAACTTCTTTCTGTGTGCCATTTGGCATTATGATAGTAGTAGTTAAATCTTTACCGCGTTTTCTTACTCCTAATCCTAGACTTAAAGTAACGCCGACTTTATGACCTTCGGGAGTATGCAATGGATCTAAATATCCTAGATGCGTTGGATGTACATCACGTGTTTTAAAAGTTATTGAATGTTCGGATTGTATGGCACCAGTACCGGTTACGGTTGTCTTTCTCCATTCCGAGGCCATCTCCACTGGATTAGTTTGAGGAGAAGGATTACTCAAGTCACCTGTTGTGAAAAATTTTCGTATTGGTTCCGTATAAGTATCAGTAGAAATAATTTCTCGTATGTTCTTTTTATTATCTGTGCGATAACGCAAATTTTTGACTACATCCTTTGTTGTTTTAGAAAAGTATTCTTCTAATTGTTCGTCTACCGTGTATAATTGTTTAAACAACAATGAATCACGCTCATCTTCAGGAGTCTCACCTTTCATAACTTTTAATAATTTAGTTGCGCTGGCCAGTAGGGCGGTCGGTGATACTCGATCATACGAATCACCTAATGTTATTTTTGTTACCTCCGGATCCATTCTAGTATCGTCAAAATATGTACGTATATTTTCTAACGCTTCGTTATATCCTAATCGTTGCCGTCTTAATTTCTCATATAATAACGGTATTTCTTTTTCTGCTTCATTTATTCCCGCCGCCTTGTTTTTGTCAAACAGCTCTTGCCCCCACGCCTTTATCATTTCTTGCTGCGTAGTACCTAAGGCATTTAATAATGTATAAAGATGAAAACGTTGTTTTGCTACATAAAGATAAAATACACCTTCAGCCGGATCCAATTCCATTTTAAAATTATAACCGACAGCAAGATTAAAGAACGATTCCATTTCACCATTTTCTTTTTGTCGTGTATAAACTCCGGGCTTTAGACGAAATTGATTTATAGTAGTATATTCGTTACCACCTATGATCATTGAAAATCTGTCGGTAAGTTTTGGAATATTTGCTATCTTCATATCTTTTATTTCATCTATAATCATGTTTGTTTGATTATCTCGCAAACGGAACGAAGCATAAACAGGTATTTGCCAGGTTTTTCCAAGTAACTTAGTCTCTTTTTGGGCTGGTAAATCCCGGTCGTCCAGCACATCTTTTATCTTTGGCGATCCGATTAGTTCCAAGGTATGATGTGTGCCGATAACAGGAAATTGTCTTTTTATAGATTGTTGTAAAGCATTTTGAATGAATTCATTTTGACGCGCCGGATTCAGTTTGTTTTCTGCGCTACCACGTGATTCAGCATGTACTGGTATGGATAATGGCATAATATTCTCCTAATAGTATATTATAATATATATATAAAACAAAATCAAGTCTTTTGGTATAAGAATATGTGAGAACTATACGGTAATTACGAAAGCAAGGTGATAAATGGCTGAATCCACTAATAACGTCCCCAAGACTATAGATGAGTGGGTTGATCTTGTCTGTGAAAAAGGGGACAGCAAATTGACGCGGGAATGTATAGCTGGATGTTTTAAAGATTGCGGAGCAATAATTAATTATGCGGAACTTGCAAGGCGTATTATTAAGATACGTGACGCGATCAAACAACAAGAAGCTTATAAATCTGCGGCTACGTTTAGTTGGGCATTAACCAACATAGAACAATATGTAGATGACAAGAATAAAAATAATAAACCTATTACTTCCGACTTGATAGTTGCTTTTTTAAAGAACACACAACACGGAAGGGCTCAGGTAAATCCTATGAAGGATATTTTTAATTCTGCTTGCTCTACTGACAAAAAAGCTCCTTTGGGACCGGGCTCAAAAGATCCCACGACGTAATAACTTCGTCAACTATTCAGTCGACTGACATCTGCTCATCAGCGACGCTGTACAGTGTTCCAATCCGGATCGCTGTCCACTCACCTCTTAGAGTATAGGAGGTCACCATGGATACCTATTATATCCTTGATGGTGGATGGAGACCGTAATTTCGGTTAGAAAGGACAGTAATAAGTATTTACTGTTCTTTTTTTTTGGTATAAGATTTAATGTCTTAGGACATTTTACTATGGCAGTACAAGCAAGAAATCGTCTATGCCCAAAATGTAAACGGGAATTAACTGACGAAGAAGAAGCTAAGAAAGTCCAGATGTGCTGGATTTGCTTAGCAGTGTATTTAAAGGAAATCGGTGAAGAAGCAACAACACCGGATCCTGGTACGTATGGACGTGTAGCTGGTTATAAGGAACTAGAAACACAATTAAAAACTCAATCATTACAGACAATGACAAATAGTTCGGCTCCAACACAACCACAGATAGATACTCCACCGATATCAACAGAGGAAAGAACGGAGATAATAAGACAGTTTGGTGTTGATCCACTTGCGGCTGCGCCTGTAACTACCATAGTAGTAAAAGGTAGAAATGATGACACTTTTTTACAGTTTTCCACAAGGGGCCTGATTTCGCCCGAGATGCGTAAAGAGTTTGAGAGATGGATGAAGGTACAATTAGAAGTCATGGGAACAGTCATGACCTTTGGTCCCAATTATGCTAGCACTATTCTTCAAATGAAGATGATGTCTGGTATGGAGTTTTTAAAAACATGAACTTAAACGAAAAATTTTTAGAAGTTGAACGCGAGTTGAATGGGCTCTTCGTTGAACGAAATGATCCCATAAGAGGAATTATTTTAGCTACTTTAGCTAAAACAAATGTATTATTATTAGGCCCCGCAGGTGTGGCAAAATCTGCATTGATAAAACAGTGGAATTATAGAATTACAGGCGCAAAGTATTTTGAGCGGCTGCTAACTAAATTCTCTACTCCCGAAGAAATGTTTGGTCCACCATCATTTAAGGCCATCGAAGACGATAGATATATACGAGTGACGGATGGAAAATTAGGTGATCCAGAAATCAATACTGCTTTTATCGATGAAATTTTTAAGGCCAACAGTAGTATTTTGAATTCAATGTTGACAATTCTCAATGAGCGAATATTTTATAACGATATTACCCCTACCAAATTAAATTTGTTTACCATCGCCGGTGCATCCAATGAAGTACCGGATTCAGATGATAACCTTGATGCGTTCTTCGATCGATTCTTACTGAAGTATCATGTGGAATATATAAAAGAAGAAGGCAACTTTCTTAGAATGTTGGGTAGTGATTTAGATACCCCTCCAAAAAATACTGTTACCAAAGAAGACATCATAAAGGCACAAAGTGAAGTAAAGGAAATTTTATTTCCATCGGAAATGCAACAGCTATATGTTAAAATGCGAAAAACCTTATTTATGGAGTCTTTTCATGTTAGTGATCGTACTTATAAACTTATTATAGGACTGCTAAAGGCGCAAGCATGGCTTAACGGTCGCAAAAAGATAGATACACCAGACTTTGAAGTACTAAAACACATTGTTTGGACTATACCTGATCAGAAGAAAAAAGCACAATCTTTAATACTCGATATTATTGCGCCTGAAAAGAAACGCATACTTGAAATCTTGGAAATGTGTCGGGAAACATACTCGAAAGTATTTGCCAAGAAAGCTGGAAAAGAACGCCACAGTGAGGCTATGGAAGCAATCCATAAGCTAAAGGACGCAACAACCGAAGTTACCACGTTAAAAAATATCATGGCACAAAGAGGTACCTCATTGGATGAAATAGCGACAGTGGAAAAAGAAATCGAAAGTTTCAAAAAACAACTTCTTGTAGATGAACTAGGTGTCCTTAATTCATGATATCTTTAAATAAGAAAACACGTAATTTACTAGATAAGATACGTAAGGGTGATAAATACTCCATATCACATGATTCATTCGATCTGGAAAAATTCAAGCACATAAAAGAACGAAGCAAAGAATTACTAGATACGGAAGAACTTGGGGTCAAAGACTACCCACAATTTCCAGAATTACTACAAGATACATTTGATGCATTATATAAAAATGAACCTGAAATTGTAGACGAATGGCAAATGAAGCCCGACTTCATGCTCAACCGCGAAATAGCAAAGAAATTGATGGAAAGCGCACGATATGAAGAATTACGTGTGATGACCAGGCTTGATGAGTTGTCAAGCGCACTGGGAACCGAAGTGATGTCACAACAACTCATGGAATGGCTAAAAGAGTTAAAGGAACAACGTGAAGCACTAAGCGCCTTACAACAGGCTGCCGCAGATCTAACTGATGCGGCACAGGAAGAAGGCGATGGCGAGGCCGAGACTGATACCGAAGCTGGCGGATCTGGCAACGTTAAAAGTAAAACGTCTGAAAAACTCACCCTCGAAGAGGCTATGAAAGCTTATGAGGAAGCAATGAAAAAATTTCAGATGGCCATGGAAGATAGAAAATTCGAACAAGGTATTGAAAGAATCACTTCCAAAGTAAAAGATTCGGTGCGCGAAACATCGGAGATAATCAGTAATTGGGGTCTCGAGCGTAGTGGAGCTTACTCGAAGAAACCTGTTAACCAGAAAATGGAATTACTAAATAAACTCAGATCCAGCGCAAAACTACAGCAAATCGCAAGATTGGCCGGAAGATATCGTCGACTTGCTCTACAAACAAAACGCGAGAAAGTAAAACAAGGAATGGATGAACAACATTCTATTACTCAAGGAAAGGATCTAGGAAGATTGATTCCTGCAGAATGGATGAGACTTAAACATCCTTTGACAAAGAAAATGTTCAAGGCAGATTTTATTGAAGGTAAAACCCTGATATATGAAATCCGCGGTAAAGAGAAAAAAGCTCGCGGGCCTATTATTGTTTGTATGGACGAAAGTGGCAGCATGTCAGGTCTTCCAGAGATCTGGGCAAAATCTGTAGCATTGGCGCTATTAGAGATAGCGCGAGAACAAAAAAGAGATTTTTATGTTATACATTTTTCATCTGGATACCGGATGGAAAAACTTCACACCAACGAATTCCTCAAAGATAACTTGTTTGATGTCGAACAAATGCTGGACATGGCGAGCTACTTTGAAAACGGTAAAAATTTTGCATTTTAGCAAAATATTTTGTATATTATTAATATGAACAATTATTATTACTCAGAAAAAGAAAAATCTTTAATTAAAAAATTATATCCTATTACAAGTACTAAAGTTTTAGCCAAACGCTTAGGAGTAAAGCCTAAGACGTTAAATAACCGAGCGCTTCAATGGGGGATATTTAAAAAGAATAAATGGTTAGCACCCGAGGTACAGTTTCTTATAGATAATCATTTAAAAATGAGTCCTGCTGAAATCGCGAAGACATTAAAACGTGAAATTATGTCAGTAAAAAATAAAGCGACAAAATTACACTTATATTTTCGACGCTGGACTAAAGAAGAAACAGATCATCTAAGAAAAGTTTATCGAACCGGAGGCTTCAAAGCATTTCATGCTAAATTCCCGGACAAAAGTTTTTCGACAGTTAGCGCCAAAGCACGTACAATGCGGTTACATGGTACAAAATGGTGGTCAACAACAGATGTAAAGTTTCTAAAAAAGAATTATACCAAAATAAAACATTCAGCGCTGGCAAAAATATTAGGTAAAACCAGGGCGGCCGTAGATCATAAATTAACGCGATTAGGGTTGACGCAAAATAATACATCTTATCTTGAGAATGATTTAAAAATTTATTTGAATTCTCAAAATATACACTTCAATGTACAAGTACGTATTGCCTCTTATCGAGTTGATTTTTTATTAGATAATGATGTTATTATAGAAACTAACGGATCTTATTGGCACTGTGATAGACGTATTTTTCGTAAACCAATAAACATAAAACAGAGAAAAGTATTAATAAAGGACCGTCGTAAATACAAGTTATTACGTTCCAAAGGATATAGGCTAATTATCCTGTGGGAAAAAGATATAAATGAAGATTTTTCACGAGTTGCTAAAGGCATACAAGCCGTACTTGATGGTGACATCAAGGAATATAATTCAGCAAAATCGGTGAAGACTTAATTGTTAATACCGAGGTAAACAATCTAATTACGAAAGGTAGATTGTCACTGTAACGCGTAGATAGTGAATAAATATAATCTATCCAAGAGTGCTGAACATCTCTAGAGATGAAAATGTACGCTGAACTATAAGGAAACTTATAGAAGTCAAGATAATAAACTTGACGATAACACATTGGGAACAGAATTCGAGCCCCCGTTAGACTGGGCGAGGGTTAAAATTGGTGATGAAAAACAGTGGAAAAAGGCTGATATAATATTTATAACAGATGGTCCCAAAAATTGCTTTTAATCAAAACTTTTAGTATATTATTTATATGGGAAAGCATTGGACAGAACAAGAACTAAATATACTAAAAGATCAATATAATTGTAAAACACCAAAAGAATTATCAAAAATACTTAATCGAACATACACGGCTATCCGAGATAAAGCCGAAAATCTAAAACTTCGAAGCTATAAAACATGGTCTGAAAAAGATATACAGATACTTAAAGAAAATTATGAGTATGGAAACTGGAATTTTTTGACCAAGGCTTTAAAGCGAAAAAAAGCTGCTATAACAGCATATGCTAGAAAATTTAAACTTGTAAAAAGAACTAGACCTAATATAGCATGGGCGGAAAAAGATCTGTGGTTTCTAAAAGAAAATTATGCAATCATGCCGAATAGGGAATTATCTTTACAGTTAAATAAAAGCATTTCGGCATTAACTACAATCGCATATTCTTTAGATCTACACAAAAATAATGGTCCGAAACGAAATCAAACTTACTGTTTGTGGTCGAAGAAAGATGTAACACTTTTAAAAAAGTGGTACAAAAGACTAGATGTAAAAAGTCTGGCAATTTTATTGAGACGAAGTACCGCAAGTATACATCATAAACTTCAAAAATACGGTATGAAGTTGTTATCATTGCCTCAGTATACATCTTCGTTGGAAGCGAACATGAAGAAGATATTAAAAGAACTAAAAATTCCGTTCGAACATAACGTCAAAATTGATCGTTGGCAACTAGATTTTTTAATAGATAAAAAAATAATTTTGGAAATGCACGGATCGTATTGGCACGGAGATAATCGATTTTTCTCGGATAAAACTAATAAACAACTGTGCACAATAGAGAAGGATTTTAGAAAGAAAAAATACTTTCTTTCAAAAGGATATAAGTATATAGTAGTTTGGGAATATGATTTTTATAACGATATTGAAAAGATTAAAACAGATTTAAGAGCCGTCTTGAATAGTAATATTCAAGAGTACGATTCGGCAAAAACGGTAAATACCCTTTAGGGCAATACCGTGCTAAATATAGTAATAATATACTATCTCAGTGTAGAGACTACGAGGTGAACCTAATAAAAGAATATAATCCTCGCATGAGTGCCGAACATCTATTTTTTAGATGAAGATATAGTCCGAACTATGAAGCAATTCATAGAAACGAAGATAAAGAGCTTCGTGGTAACATAATTGGAATCTGCCGTTTCTGGCCAATGGCTAGAAAACTTTAATACATGGAAAAAAGAAAATAAAGTAAATATATACAGTATTTTAATAGATACTGGGCCAAATACTCCTGTGGTTTTGAATTTATTCTCCGACAAAGTTGAGAAATTAAGCAGCATGAAACAGGATGCTGATGATCTAGCAATTTCGATCTTTAGTGACATATAATGATAGACAAGACTAAGAAAGTTTGTGACGCATGTAAGAAACTCATCAGAGATGGAGAACGCATGCGACTTATCAATAATTATCAGTTACATATGGAAGAGTTCTGTTTTTTCCTATACACGGAAAAGGTTAAAAACGGAATTTTACGTGTGCCATTCACAATAGAAAAAAGACACGATCTATAGCTATAGTTTAATTTATCCATGATTCATTTAGGATTTTTCTATTGCGTTACGCAATGGAATTTTTAATACGCGATTTCCAGATACACGCGTCCTGCTCGTCTTGCGACTCGCCGCCTTCGGCTCGGCCGCGCGGGCGTGGAAATCGCGTGCAGGCAGAGATCCATGGTCCTCCAGATCCTGGTGGCGCCGATCGCGATGACAGACGTCTAAGGGCACCCTGTGCAGCTTAAGCGTCGGTCGGCTGCATGCATATAACGAGCTCTGTAGCAAAAACCCCCATTCATAACAACCAAATATTTTTTAAAATTGTATAGCTATGTATAAAAAACGCAGTATAGCAGTAAATGTTTTAAAATTACCAAACGGTAATTATCAACTAATCGATACATTCGGCAGGAAAGAAGAAGTAACTCCGGTCGAATTCCACAGATATGTAGTACCTGACCATACCTCTCCCGAAGTCAAAAACGTCGACATGAAAGATGAATTACAACAAATTTATTCGTTCATACAGTCTGGGGACATAGAGAGCGCTAGCGCAAAGTTGGAGCTTCTACTTTAATTATAGTTATTCGGTGAAGACCTCCCGATAGAGACGCGTTACGCGTTTTCGACACATAGTAACTAAGAACGATTAAATAAAAGACGCCCCGTAGAGTATAATATAAAGATTACAGAAGTTTCACCTTCTATAGCTTTATTCGTAAAAACGAAAACAAGTGCGCTACGTACTATGTATATTACTGACTTCATATTATCACGATGGAAATTATCCGCCGCAATACACATTGCGGAGGACCAATTTCTAGTATGGAAGGGTGAAGGGTGGAAGATCTTCTTCCACCTATTTTTTTTACTTATGACTATTTTTGAATTTTTAGAACTAGATAGGGAAGAACTAGCTAAACTAGATATCCCGCGAAATTATATCACTTTTTATATTGTAAAAAGTAATGGTAAGCGAATGCGTCGAATAGATGCTCCGCTGCCAAGATTAAAAGAGATTCAAAAACAAATATTACACAAACTCATATATAAATTTAAACCACATGAACTTGCGCATGGGTTTGTCGTAAATCGTAATCCTGCTACTAATGCTCAACAACATGTAGGAAAGAAATTTATTGTAAAAGTAGATATAAAAAACTTTTTTCCTTCTATAAAAACACATCAAGTGGATGCATTGATACGCCATTTAGCCATAAGATTATCTTTAACTTGGGATATTATTGATACAGCGTTAATAGCTAATGTATTGTGTTTCAATGGCTCTTTACCGCAAGGATCCCCTGCATCGCCCGCAATAACCAATCTCATATGTTACGCGCTGGATGTGGATCTGGCAAAATTACAATATTCGAATTCCTGTATAATTACTAGATACGCGGATGACATCACAGCATCCACCGACACATATAAAAATGCGCTCCAAGCAAAATATATGATTATACGGACATTACGACAGTACAATTTTGTATCAAATAGATTAAAATTACGTATTGTGGGGAATCACAAACGACAAAAGGTTACAGGTATTGTAATAAACAACAAACTAAATACAACAAAGGAAACATGGAGAAATCTAAGAGCGGCGATACACAATTTGTCCGGTGGGAGCATTTCGGAAAAGGTATATCAACAATTGCGCGGGAAGATAGAGTGGCTGAAATCATTGAACCCAGCCAGGGGAGAGAAGCTGTTGTCAGAACTTACAAAAATAAGTGTGAACAAGCTTTCGACAGCTACCTAAAATTAGGATTGTCCTACCTAAAACTGCCTTTAATATCAATAGGTCTTTATAACACAATAGACGGTCCCAGGGTTCTTTATACAGGTTCTGAGAACAGCGTTCTATTAACAAGTATGCAGTTCATTATTGAGTTTAGTTTGGACAGAACTATCGAAGTATATATGCAACGTATGTATTTGCAGCAGGTAATTACAAAATTTTATGGTGGGCATTACACACCAACAAGAGGATTCCACTATTTGCTAAAAACTAACAAATCTACTGGAATTCAGATACATATTAGTTCATTATCACAGTTTGAAAAAGCTGTAGATGCACTTATAAAAGAAGCAAATCGCTTCATGTACATGTATTGTCGTACAGATATATAATTTAAGGATGTTATGCCAGGTTTATTGTTTTTATTGCTTGCGGAGGTTGTTACTACAATCACGCTCAGATAAACCGGTAATCCGATAAACAGATGAAAGATTAAAATTTAATATGATTGGTATTTTTAATTCTCTCATCATCGAGAGAATATGATTACAGGTCCAACCGCAAAAATTGTATCAGGTAAAGGCAATCATTACCCGCTATGTGTCGTAGATTTTAATTTAGATATTGAAAGCGGAGTGTGTTCGGTCGCAGTAGATGATAATAACCGAGCCAAAAGATGTGATGCCTGCAGCTATTGTTACGCGGCTTATCTATACAAAAAGGACCCAAAAGCATATCGCGTAAAAACGATAGTAGAAGCCGAATTTGAGAAAATAAAAAATAAATATCCAATACATATTCTCAGACTCGGTAAAAATTTTGAATGCGGTAGTAAAAAAACTAGGCCTGAGCTTATACAGGCATTGGCGTATTGTGTAAAATATAACATACGACCAGTTGTAACAAGTAAGCTGTTAGAATTTGATAAGCAAGTAGCAGATCTCGTAAAAGTCTCAAATGGTATAGTTCATCTGAGCTTGGGACGAGATATAGATGAGCCCGGCGCAATTAAACGAGGCTCTACGAACGAATGGAGACTCAAACAAGCCATAAAATATAAAAAATATGGCTGTCCTGTGCAAGTACGTATTGTCGCTGACATTACATTACCCATGAGCGCTTTTTATAAAAAAGTATATAAGCAAATGGGCGGTTCGCACGGGATTTTATTAACACCTCTTCATTATACAAACAAAGCCCACTTCGAATCATCGCGAACCGATATAACCTGGGATGAAGCAAAAGAAACCGGATTATATTCTTATGTTCACGGTGATTTGCGTCCTAATAAAATTCATAATGATTGGACGCAATGTCGCGAACGATGTGGATTAATTGCTAATAAAGAGTACTGCAATAATTGTTTGGGCAAAATTGATTTTAATAAAAAAGAATACAAGCAACAACTAATAAACTTAGAATGGAACACAGAGCCTACTGAATAAGTAGGTTCTTCATGGAAAAAATAAATGATATAGAAGTTATACAAGTTTATCCTATAACAAAATTTAGGGAACCTAGAAGAGCCCTCTGTATATGTCCAATGTGTGAAAAACCTTGGGAAACTATATTAACGAATATACGTCTAGGGCGCGCAAACCACTGTAAAAAATGCGGTGGACAAGTAGCTGCAAAGACTAAAGCTACTAAATTTGGATTTAAAGTGCCCTGTATAATAAATAATATACAAATAATAAAATATTATCCCGGTTCAAAAAAACATAAACGTGCCGCACTTGTAGATTATATATGCCCCATGTGTGAAAAAATATTTACTACCCAGCTTGCTTCTATAAAAAGCGGTCGAGCCCGTCGATGTAAAAAGTGTGGGCGTATTACAAGTGCTGAAACTAAAAAAGCACATCTGAAATTACCGGCAACTATAAATGGGATTCTTGTTTTAAGTAGGGCAGAAAAAGCCAAGGGCAGACGACAGCAGCGAGTAAATTGTATTTGTCCAAAATGTAATAAACTTTGGGTGGTGCAATTAGCAAATATAAAATCCAATAAATCTACAAAATGTAGATCCTGCGCTGCACAAGACACTTTGGTTACGATGGGGACTAATGAAAAGGAACTATTGGATAAACAAGAAAAAATTGATCAATGCGTGATTCATCGTGGAATACAGATATTAAATTTCTTTGTCGACGGTTATTGTTATAAAACCAATACGGTATACGAAGTTTATGAAAAATATCACGATAAAACAATTTGGTACGACCTTAAACGTGAAGAAGAAATTTGTCGTGCGCTACATTGTGATTTTGTAATAATATATGATAGGACTCACTAATGTCGATAAAATATATAGCAGTTGATGTTGAAGCCGACGGCCCGATACCAGGCGATTATTCGATGGTCTGGTTTGGTGCCGTGATCGTAGAACCGGGGTTAGCTAGAACTTTTGAAGGCAAACTGCAACCTATTAGCAAATATTATAGGGAAGATGCGTTAAAAATTTCTGGATTGACTAGAGAAGAAACAGAAAAATTTGAAAAGCCTTTAGTAGTAATGAACTTGTTTTTCCGTTGGATAAAGGAAAATCTTAAACCAGATGAACGTCCTATTTTTATATCGGATAATAATGGTTTTGACTGGATGTTTATTTGTTGGTATTTTTATCATTTTATGGGAGAGAATCCTTTCGGACACTCGTCCGCAAATATCAATTGGTTGTACAAAGGCATCGTTAAAAATTTTTATAAATCATTCAAGTTTATGCGTGAAACGCCTCACGATCATAATCCCGTTAACGACGCCAAAGGCAATGCGGAGGCATTTATAAAGATTGCCGCATTAGCTAATATAAAAATTTAGGAGCAGCATGGCTGATCAAAATCGCGATCTCGTACTAGCATTAGGCACATTTGCACATATACTAGACAGATCCAAAGGACATATTAATGTCAATGTCGGGCCATTTAAAACGACAGCATCTGAAACAGATGTTCCAGTAAAATGGAATGGCACAATGTATGAGCGAATTGCAAATCTAGAACAAGCAATTCAAGCATTTACTACCGCCGAAGAAGGGTTCTATGTAGTTCTACAAAATCCTGCTGTTGACGGCAAAGCACCAAAAGAAGGCACATCTTCTGTAGCAATGCCCCTAGAGGTCGGACGTAAAATTAATATTCCCGGCCCAGTATCGTTTCCATTATGGCCCGGACAGAGTACCGATATTATCGAAGGTCACCACCTACGTTCAAACCAGTATTTGGTAGTGCGCGTTTATAATGACGTACAAGCCAAAGCGAATTGGGACAAGGCCATAATTCGTAGAGTCAATCCAAGTTCTACAACACCAGAAACAAAACTCGAACTTACGATGGGGCAACTTCTAGTTATAAAAGGAACCGATGTAGCATTCTATATTCCTCCCACTGGAGTAGAAGTTGTAAAAGATGTCTCTGGAAATTACGTACGAGAAGCAGCGACGTTGGAACGTCTTGAATACGCAATCTTACTAGACGAAAACGGCAATAAGACTTATAAGCAAGGCCCTGATGTTGTATTTCCAAAACCTACTGAAACGTTTGTTGTAAAAGATGGTGTACGGAAGTTTCGTGCAATAGAATTATCTGAAATATCCGGCATTCATGTGAAAGTCATCGCAAAATATGATAATCACGACGTTGGTGAAGAATTGTTCATTACTGGTAAAGAAACCGCTATTTATTTTCCTCGGCCAGAACACGCTATTATAAAATATGATGATCGTGAGATACATTTTGCCGTTGCAATACCTGACGGCGAAGCACGATATGTCTTACAACGTGTAGATAACGAAAAGTCCGGAAGAAAAGCTGGTACGGTACGGATGGTTAACGGTCCATTAATGTTCTTACCAGATCCGCGCGAAGAAGTTGTTGTTCGTCGAAGATTAGATACTAAGTTGGTGCAAATGTTATATCCGGGAAATGTTGCCGCATTACAATATAACGAAGGCCTAGCACAAGAAGCCGAACGATCTAGCCTAGCCCCTTGCACATATAGTTCAACATCTTACGCTAATTATTTAACCTCATCATCTGCTATTAGTTCCAAAGAACTGGAAAAAATGCGCGGTGTAAGTTTAGTCGGAGATGCTATATCCAGAAAGAATTCTTTTACACCTCCTCGAACTATCACTCTAGATAATAAATTTGAAGGCGTTGTAAATATACAGTTATGGACTGGCTTTGCGATGTTAATTGTCAATTCTGCCGGTAAACGTAGAGTTGCCGTAGGACCATGTAATGTAAAATTGGAATATGATGAAGTCCCACAGGCATTCGAATTATCTACTGGAAAACCAAAGACAACTGATAATTTATTGCGTACAGTGTACTTGAAAGTTCAGCATAATCAGGTATCAGATATTATTCGAGTTACAACCAAAGATATGGTCGATGTCGACATCAAAGTTTCATATAGAGTAGACTTCCAACCCGAAAAGCAGGACAAATGGTTCCAAGTTGATAATTATGTAAAATTCCTCTGTGACCATGCGCGTTCGTTATTAAAGAATATTGCCAAGCAAGCAAGTATAGCAGAATTTTATAATAATGCCATTAATATTGTACGCGATACTATTTTAGGTGCTGCCACCGCTGAAACAAAGCGCCCAGGCCGTGTATTCGATGAAAATGGTATGGTTATATATGATGTCGAAGTTTTGGACGTAAAAATTGCGAATCCTGAAATAGCGTCTTTATTACAATCTGCACAGCATAAGGCTGTATCAGATGCGATATTATTAACGAATAAAGAACGTGAGTTTACACTTACTACTAGAGTAGAAAAAATAGCACAAGAACTGCTTAAAATACGCGATGAGACTTGTGAAAGACAGCATCTCTTTAATCTCGATAGTATAGACCGCGAATTGGAACAAAGTACTAAACGCGCAAATATTGAAATTGAGTTAAAGGCACAAAAAGTAACAGCACAGTTAGATGAGATCGACGCAGTTAATAACGCACAAAAGACGCAGCAATCGGCTTTGGACGAAATAGCTAAAGCTGTATTAGCGCGCAAAGCAGAAGAAGATAAGTTGGCATTGGATCGATTGCAGCGAGAAGTTGAAATCGAGACAAATGCAATTAAAGAAAAAATGATCGCAATGACGCCAGATCTCATGGCCGTATTACAGGTTTTTGGTGACCAAGCATTATTACAGAAACTAGCCGATGCATTAGGACCAATGGCTATTGCTCAAAACGTACCAGTTGTGGATGTCGCAAAGAAGATGTTCGCTGGAACTGCGTTTGAACCAATTCTCAATAGTTTGGGCAAAAAAGTTGCACAAACAACTGTTCAATAACATTAAATTCACACCGAAAGATGCAAAAGGTAATTATACCATTATCCCAACTTTAAATAACAAGCGCTTATCTCTCATCGATGTAGGAGCGTTTAAAAAAGTGTATTTCCTATCAAAGCAAGCTGTTCTAAAAATATGTAGGGATGATAGTTCATTTGACCTTGAAATTAAAAAATATAGGTTAGCAATGAAGATAGATAAAACTATAGTTGCAAAAATTCTAGCTCATGACAAAAGTAACTGTGCAATAATACAGGAGCGAGTTAGTACCAACGATGATTATATTAATCAGACAAATAAAAAGACTGACAAACGTCGATTGTGTTCTATAAGAAAAGTTTGTACGCGCTTAAATTTATTTGATGTAAAACTTGAACATAACTTTTATCGTAATATTGGTGTGAAAAGGAGAAAACTCGTGATCTATGATTTTGGGGTATAAGATTATGTTAGATATAGGAATAGTATAACATTCCAATCAATAACTTTTTTCAAGGTCATTATATGCGTACCTGAAAAAGTATACAGGGGGAGTTGGGCAACTCCCCTATATTTTTTTACATTCTTGGGTATAAGAATATAAGTAGAATACTTAATAAAAGGAGGTTCAATATGAAATATAAACTGCAATTCATTCTTATACTGTGTATTTGTGTGATAGGTTGTTCATCAAAAAATGATTCTATCACAGCAACGAATACAGAGAATAACTCTATTCGTTTAACATCTGGTTGTTCAATCAGCAAAGTTCTAAAAGAAAATAATAATGTACATGTAGTGTATTTGGAGTCAGGTTTATACGATATTACTGCAGAATTACTTTTTGGAACGTACAATATTGTTGGTGTAGGAGACAATGTTAACTTGATTGCTGATAATGATCAGGGCGGCGGATTATCTATACAAGGCGCCAATTTAACTATGTCCGGCATCAAAGACTTTTTTAGTACTGGTGGGTCATCACCATTAATTACAATTGCATCTGGATATTTAGAAATACATTTCATTAAAATGCAATCGAATTACGACGCCGTTGTGTGGATATTAGGTGGCGTCACTAAATTATATGGCGATACCCTTATTAGCAGCGATGATAACGCTATTATTGGGCACGGTGGTGCGTATGGTACCATGTATATGTATATCAAAAATATTGTTGCTAAAGGTATTTGTCGAGGAACTATTACTAATGGCGGGGATCTTGGAGAACCATCTAATCTATTTTATTTGGGGCGGAAACTAAAGTTATAGGGCAATGCGCGATTCATTCCGGCAAACCAGGTGGAATAATAATGGCGTTAGGTGATGTTCAAATAAATGGCACGATAAAAAATACGGTGATAGTGTGGAAATAAAAATAGGGAAAGTATATTCCCTATTTTTTTTACTTTCTTAACATTTGATTTTTAGCCGTATTTTTCGTATATTATATTATGACGAAAAAGAACTTGTTTATTTGGTCGGATTCGCCGACATGTGCAACAGGTTTTGGTATAGTTGCCAAGAATTTATTTAAAGATTTACATAATGAATATAATGTAAAAATACTCGGTATTAATTACTATGGTACCGAATCATATGATGTTTCCAAATATTTTATTTATAGTATTGATGGGAACGATCCATTAGGCGTCGGTCGCATGGAGCGTGTGATCAAAGATGCCAATCCAGATAAAATTATTTTATTTCAAGATATTTTTAATATTCAACATGTTTTGCCAGTTATAAAGAATTTATTCCCAAACGTACCTATCTTGGCTTATTTCCCGATTGATGGAACTCCCGTCAGCCGATTTTGGGGGCCTGCATTTGATACCCCACAAAAATTAGTCACATACACTAAATGGGGGATTAAGTCAATATTAGAATCTCACGCGCATTTAAAAGATAAAAATATCGAATATTTATATCACGGTGTGGATACTAGTGTTTTCAATGTAATGCCAAATCCCATAATTAACAAATCTAAAGACGAGGCAAAATGGGGAGGGAAATTTTTAGTAATAAGTAATAATCGATATCAACCAAGAAAAGCACTTCCATTAACAATGCGTGTAATGGCATTATTTATTAAAGGCTATAAAAAATGCAGATGCGGTAATGTCTATATAACTACAAAGACTAATTGTGATTTAAATGGATGTGGTGAAGAAGATGTATTATCAAAACATCCTGGGCATACCGATGTAATCATATATTTTCATGCAGCAATGTCAGAAAAAGTAATGGGCCCTGGTCCAGCAAGTACACTAGGAGCAGCAGCAATAAATGCAGGATTTGTAGATTCTGACATTCCAAAACATGTGGCATTGTTTAGCGGCAATGCGTATGAAAAGCCATATTCTGATAATCAAATGGCCACGTTATATAATGTAGCTGATGTAAACATTAGCACGTCGCTTGGGGAAGGCGTGGGACTATCGTTGATAGAAGCAGCGGCGTGTGGCACTACCAGCATAGCTCCAAAACACTCTTCGATACCTGAGATGCTCGGTGATACAGGACACATAATTCCAAATATAGCACATATGTCCCTTCCACTAGATAATAATCACGTTCGTCCCATCGTTAATGTTGAATTAATGATAGAAGCATTAGAGATTGAATATAATAAATGGGTAGCAAATAATCATAAAAAAGTAGTCAATCAAAATGCGGTCGCTCGGGTAAATGAGTTGTTTTTATGGGACGATAAACGGGAAAGACTGTCTGAATGGTTAGAACAGTTATAAAGCCGAGAGTATCTTACAGCATTATTTTAGTTCTTATTTGTGCATTAGCAAACTTACCTATTTCGCTGTCGTTTATAGTAGGAGGAATTTTTGAGTTACTAATGGCTGTTATTTTATGTATTAAAATGTCCAATGAAGAAGAAATAAAAGCAACGGGGGTCTATGGTTGGATATCAGTACAATATGTCGATAATAATGAACTACATACATTAGATATCATAAACATGGTAGGAGTAAGAATTCTTGCGTATTCATTAGGAGCACTCGGAGCATTGTATTACATTCCGACCGCTTTACTGCTAATTCTCACATACTTTGATATAGAAATAAGGCACTGATTGGTGCCTTATTCTATTTTTTCAAACCACACAGTTATTTTAGGAACACCGTTTCGATCATAAGCAAAAACATCTTTTATAATTTCTACTGTGGGATCGTTTAACAAGGTTTCATATAGCTTCTTGTCTGCCGGATCCTTCAGTTCGTATACTTCCACCTTCTTCATTTATTACTTTCCATTCTTCTGCTTCTGCAGTTTTAACACCATCTTGAAAATTCTTTAGGTCTTTGCTGGGAATTTGCTTTATTTCCCCAGTCTTTGTAGATTGTACTTCAACCATATCACTATATTTTATCATTTTGATTCTTTCTTAGCCTTGCTTATACGTTCTTTGTGCGGCCAGCTTTTTTCTTCATGTTCCATCTTTTTTATTTCATGCTGCATCTTTACTTCTTCGTGTGCGGCCATTTCTTTTTCATGCTTTTGCTCAACACTGGCCATTTCTTTTTCATGCACCATCTCGCGTTCGCGCATAGTCGATTCTGCCTGTTGTTCCGGCGTACCGCCATACACAGCTTGCAGTCGTTGCATTACGAAACTAAATGCTAATGGAGCCTTTTGCTGTAGCATTACTAAAGCTTGCTGCTGTGAAACAGGATCCATACCCGCAATTTGCGCGGTATATTTTTGCAATATATCACTAGGGTCTTGATCCGGAGCTTGTAATTGCTGTTTAAGTTCAATAACAAACATACTTTCGCGTATACGAGCCTGTTCTTCTAAGAAAGCATCCATAGCTTTTGCACGATAACGCTCAAGTAATACTTGTGATTTACCTTGCATATCCGCCTGCGCAGTCATTTGGTCCATTTGTAGATCAATATTAGTCTTATTATCTATCTTCTGATATTTGCGTTGTTCTTTTGGATCCAGCCCAAATTCAGTTTGTAAATATGAATCTGCGATTTTACCTAGTTGTGCTAATTGTATAAGTGTTTCTTTTGTTTGAATATCGTCGCTCATACGGAATTTCTTTAACACAAATTTTACCGGAGGAAACCCAAGATACGCCGCTATTTTAGGACTTGCAAAATAGTTCAGAAAATCATGAAGTTCTTCACGATAAGTTAAGAAATGATTCTCGACTATACGTAAACTTACACTGCTGCTAGTCCAAGTAGCGCCGCCTTTAATAAATTCCGTCGGTACGCCAAATGAGTTAATAATCAGTTCCTCAAGGAATTTTAACTCTGGTGTGACTTGTAACATCTTTGCATCACCACTTAATCCTTGATAACCAATCGGTATAGGAAATACCGCAATATGATTTGGATCTCGGCGCCATCTGGAAAGATTATCTTCGATTTGACTGCGCCATGAACCTAAATGCATCTGCGAAAAAGGGTCGATATTACCTTGGCTGCTTGGAAAAACTGAACGCATAGGTACTAAATGGTCTGCGGCTATTGCTTCGTTCCCACGGCGTAATGTCTGTGTGTACCAAAGCATTGGTAGTGCAGACAAGATAAGTGGTTTGCCCCATCCTTGATCCTCTTCTGCTAGAGTAGCCCGTTTAAAATGATAAAGATTTGTAGGGTCGAGCATGATCTTACGGTTGTGTTTTACAGCTTCGATAAACAACATAGGGGTGCGTTCAATAACTTCGCGCTTACCATCTATGATACCTTTTTTGGTGCCTGGTTGCATATCATAATAATATTTATTTTCACCTGTTAACTCATCATGATCGATAGAGATATTCTCTGGTGACCAGCGAATGAATTTAAAGTATTTTGAATTTTTTAACGTGCGATCATCAACTTTAAAGATTACCATCTTTGCACCACAGCGGGGGCAATCACCATAGAATGAGAAATCTCTCCATTGATATTTTGCACGTTCTATAGGTTGGTTTTCACCGCAACTGGGACATACTAAGAAGCGGCGAAATTTCAAATTAATTGATACAAAACAATTACCATATGTGAAATAATCAAGTCCTATCTCAATTAATAGGCGTTTTAGATTTATATTATGATCGATTAATTCGCTGTAATCGGCTTGTAATTTTTCATCTTCTAAACCCTCAATTAGAAGATCCGTTACTGGATATTCTGCGAGTTTAGTTATAACATTGTTTACAAATTCATTACGATAGTAAAAGATACGGCAGAGCTTGAACAGTGATTTAACTGTTCTAGGCATGAAGAAACGACTAAGATCTAAAAATGGATTAGGGTAAATTAATCTAGTTGTCGCAAGCGCCTGGGCATCTCCGCCCCCTATTAATTGATCACTGTACGGCGTGGTCGGCATTATTTTATTTCCTTATTTTAGTATGTGGACAGGACTTATAAAAGCCCTTTGCACAATTACAATTATAACACAATATTTGATATTTATTAGCCGGAAATTTATTGCGGATAATAAAACGATATGTGTCTGTTCCTATATTTATATTTTGTTATTTACGTTCTTTATTACCATTATTAAAGATATGATCAATGGTTAGTAGTACTTAATTCACAATTACAATTTCTGCAATTTTTCATTCAAATATTCTAATATACTTAAATACTTTCCAGCTTGAATTTCTTCAGTAGTTTCGCCTAAGGGGAAAGGTCCTTTAACAGATAACTCTTTCGCTTTTTCTAAGTAGGGATTTTCTAGCCCAACTTGTGGCGGATAAATAAAAACACCGGCATCATTACACATAAATTTTATATATAATTGCACTTCTTTCGAATACTCTAAACCTGGTCTTATTTGATCGGCTAATTGTACAGCATACCAAATCTGCTCTGGCGTACAACCATCGAGTTTCGTGAAATCTGGAACTATATCATTTAATGCCAATGTTATATCTTCAAATGCATAAAAGTTTTCCCAGAATTGACGTGTGTGCTTTAACACTTTTAGAGCCATAGTCTTATTAAACTCTTCTTCCGATAAATCCGGATAGAGTTGTCTAAGAGTATCAGGTTCTAAAACGTCGTCTTCTTGAACAAACTGTAATAAATCTTCAGTACGTGACATCAATCTTTCTTCATATGATTAGATGGTTCATTAATAGTTATATTTAAACTATCTTTTGCTTTTGGTTTTGGAGCTTCGCCTGGTTTAACTGGTGGTGTCGAGTCAGTGTCAGGATACATCTCATGGGTACCAACAGCTAATTTTTCAAGGCTCTTAGCAATCTTTTGTCTTACAGGCGTTGGCAATGATTCAAATATATCCAATCCCTCAGGTCCTTTTAAATCTTCAGCTGTCGCTGCATCAACTATACCATTAGGTAATTTTCTCAATGACTCGAGATTTATTTCAATACCATTATAACCCGCTACCTTTACAAAACGTTGTGGAGTCGTATCAAACACAGAAAATACTGGATCTTCTATCGATTTATTCCATTCACGGTTTAGTCCGAGTTTACGATCGATTTCTTCTAATACTTTAGCAGTTTTTACTGGACCTAATGTACTTGCTTGTTTTGCTAATTCATCGAATACGTTTCGTTCGGCTTCCAATACATATCCTTTACGTGCTGCTATTGCTGCACCAAAAGTACGACTTAACGTATTAGGGTGTATATTTGCGTACTTTTCTATACGTGTTCCTTTATAATCTACACCGAATTTATCCGCAGCAATTTTAACGTTGGCTGCAAACTCGAACGCATTTAACGGTGAAAATCTTTTCCAATGATCTGTAAAGTAAGCCATTGCTTTCTTTACTAACTGAGCGGTATGAATAGGATATTTTTCATGCAAAGCATACTTAACATTTTCATCAGTATTCTTTTCACGCATAGCACTAACTTCTGCGATATTCACCCAATTGGTTGCTTGTTTTTCCTCCGCATATTTTTTTATGGTTTCAGGAACAGGTAATTTATAATAATGTGCAGCTTTAGCTAAATGGTACGAGGCCACTTTTACCAATTCCACTGGAAGCGAATTTGCTTTATCTTCGAAAATCCGCATATTTAGTTCGGTAATGAATCTATCACACATGGCAAGCTTTTTCATTTTTCCGATGTGCGGGTGAAAGAGAATCAATGCGAACTTATCATCAGCCATTTTTTCAGTTTCGTCTAAGGACGGAATGTGCGCATTCTTTATAAGTTCATCCTTACCTTTTGTAATTTCGACCAAATAGTCGATTTGTCCTGCAGTCACAAGATCAGTAACATCATACTGCAACGACGCTAATTTTTTCATTTATTTTTCCTTAATTTCTTTACAAACGCCGCACCAGTATTACCTGGACAGCTTGGCTTTCCTTGTAACTCATCGTGTGTATACACGTCTTTATTTGTTAAATATAGTAATTTTCGTAGATACGCCACTGTCCAAGCTAAGGCATCTATCTGCGCTTTAGGGGACTCACCGTCGCGACATTTTACTAACTTACCATCTTCTATATAATTATAGTAACCTCCAAGACAAATAGCAATAGATATCGTATTCTTATTCTTTACATGCGAAGTTATATCTTCCAACTTATTGCATTGATATATTTTACCATCTGGCTCAATAAAAAATGTATACGCGATTCTTGGCATACCTCGTCCTAATGTAATATTAGGTGAGTTAGTAATACAAAATTTATTCGTATCAGCAACCGTTTTGGTCCCAAGACTCTGATGGATGACAATGTTTTTTATCTGTGATACCTGTCGTTTTTTCCAACGTTGTCCGTTTGTATTCCAGGGTAGTGTATCTGACACATCAATTATATTCATGGGTGCTCTTCATTTGACCAGTCAACATTTTCGATACGACTGGCACCACCAATACTAGTAACAATATACTTTGATCCAATAATATACCCGAGTAAGGATAAACCTACGAGGTACCATAGATATGATAATATAATACCATTAAACACAAAATAGATAGTAGAATAAAACCACACAATCCACGAACCTCGTCCTAATGAGAATTTCTCTTCGCCGGTTCGTTCATCATAATCGCTTACTGAATCTACAAAAAAGTCAATTACATTGACTATAAATTTTTTAATTAAATCAATTGTTTTGTTTGCCATAGCTTTAAAAAACATAAACACTTACTCCCAATCTTAACTTGTCATACCAGTTTGACCCATTTGCTTTTCCTACAACCTGATAGCTCATATATACCACCCAATTATCAAATCTGTAACTAGCGCCAGCATATACCTGTCCAACTGGATTCACGTCAGCTGAGAGTGCAAAAACCTTAAATGGTATCGGCACCATCTTTTTATTGTTAATTATTATTAACGAACTATCAATTGGTGGACGTTTTGTTAAGGTCCACGCAAACTTTTTTGTTGTATCCTCTAATGGATAATATGTTATTGTTAACACACCAAACGAACTATCAGAAATAGTTCCTTCATATGGTGTGCTTAATTTTGCGATTAAACTATCTTTGTTAAATGTTGAATCTAATAGAGCACGTATGCGTGCACGATATTGATCGTCTAACTTTGCTATTCCCGCCGCATAACCACTCGTGTCTTTACGTGGTATATATTTATGTATTGTAATTGTGTCTGTTTGAACTGGAGAATTAGCAATAAGTTCCGTATAAAATTTATCGTCTTTTGCTTTTTGCTCGCTGACGGCTTGTGCTTTATCACTCACATGCCATAACCAGGCACCTAAAATAATAACACCAACTAATCCAATAATAATTAATGTGCTTTTATATGCACCGATTAATTCTAATAATGTATTCATTTTTTATGTTTTTTCTGGAATTCTTCGAACTCCGTTTTATCCATAATCACTAATTTTTTCTTCGCTTGATGGATTAACCATATAAGCGTTCCATACCCTCCAAATGATCCCAATCCTGCGGCTATAATTCCTGCTATTTCATATGTAGTAAAAAAACTAACTACTAAAAACGACATGTACCCTGCAAAGACTCCGACAATTGCGTGTATGATCATCAATCCCAATGACAGCTTATCTAGTTCCTGTGATTTCGCCAGGAATTCAGATAAATATCTTACGATACCGCCTAAGATACTTGTTAATATAATTTGTATTGTATACAACGGGTCAATTGTCATAGTGTGTGACATTTCTTTATCATAGATGGTATCAGTATTAACATCATTCCTGCCAGCAATACCGCAAGGACAAACACAATTGTATAATTATCACGAATGGCATCTAATGAAAATGTAAACGAACTTGTAAATGTAAACACAATATATACAAATTTCGCGCCGTTGGGAGTAGGTTCAGGAATTATTACCCACGATATCAAATAACGTACACCATCTGTTCTTGTAATAACCACTGGCGCTAAGTCTTCTGGCAGTGTAAAATGTTCTAAGCTATTATAAAATCGAGTAAACTGCCCAGGAGATACCGTTCCGATTTCTTCCGCGCGGGCAATACTATTTTTGACATTGCCCACGGACATATATTTTTGGTAATATGGATTTCCACCTATCCATATAAATGGATATCCATTTTTGGGATCATATCTTGCCATTATTTGTGCTTCAGTGTTATCAATTTTAGTTGTAGTGGTTAAAAATTTAGCCAACTCTATTTCATTTCGTTCCTCAGCACGCGTATGTTTGAAATAATAATCAGACATACGTAATAATACTGTCGTCTTAAAATGTACACGTTGTGAGTACAAAGAACGCTCTATGTCATATAAAGCAGTCCTTGTCACATACAGGGTACCTATTACCAATACTATATTACAAATTATAAGGAGTATTAATGAAGTCAGTTTCCTTCTCATTTTAAAATTTTCCTTGGAGGCGTCCATAGCCGCCTATAATTTACTCTTCGACCAATACCGTGTCGATAAGTGGTACTAATATCTCGCCGGGTATTTTTTCGGCGCTTATTTGCGATTTTTTAATTTTTGTAAACACAACTTCATGTTCTTCGGTATCAAGTTTTGCTAACTCCACTTGATAGTCTTTTATAAGTGCTGGATCAGAAATTTTCGTCAACATCTGTCCCTTATCATCCGGATATTGTTTTACTTCACCTTTTTCATCTTTATCAGCGTATTTTTGATGAAGTTCTTTTGCAATTTCTTGTGCTTCATTTAAGACTTTATCGCAAGCACGAATATTTTTTGCTATTTCAAATGCTACGGTTAGGCGTTCTTTACCTAATTTTTGTAAAGCATCTTTTATCATAAATATTTCTGCATATTTCATAAATTAGAATTCTCCTTTATATGTGTAATATAAGTATAATTTACGAAAAATGCAACAATTTATTCGGTTATTAACTCTTTTAGAAGATCAGCAATCTTCGGAGCAACTGTTGTGGCATCGCCTTCAAATGCGAAAATCTGCTCATTTCCGCCGGCCATCGCTGGCCCAGGAAGCGCTTGATTTTTTGAAGGCGCAATAATAGATACTTGCACACCATTAGCTATTTTACGAAAATTTATTGATGCGGTAACACCGCTTTCTAAAAGTGTTGACATTGATATTTGGGTCATTTTATTTATCCTTTTAATTGTAATTCCAATTCTAAAACTCGTTTTTCTAATCTAATAATTTTATCTTTTTGTGTTTCTATTTGTATATAATGTTTTTGTAATTCATTCAAAAGCAATACAGGCAATTTTTCATATGCAACATAGTCAGGTCTACCATTGTTGTCATATCCAACTAATTGTGGAATAACGCTATTGACTTCTTCAGCGAGTAATCCAAATTGTCTTTCAACAATATGAAATTCTGGTTTAAAATTAAAACTGATAGGACGCAATTTGTAAATAAGGGTCGAGTCTAGTTCTAAATCAGTTATCCGCTCTTTATATCGCAAAGAAGATGATGTAGTTCCCAACAAACCATTACTGTCAACATAAACTGCGCGAGTACTTACTGTTCTTGAATAAACGTCGGGGACAGTAAATTGACCGTCTGACCCTAATTTCATCTTTGTTTGTGACCCAGAACCTAAATTATCATAATCAAAATACAAAGTGGTTAAATTACCATCCAAATTAATACACCAATAGTGTGGTCCATTACTATTCACAAGTTTAAACCCCGCATAATACGATATACTCGAAGTATTAACACTAATAAGTGTATTCGCTGAGTCAGTTGTTGCGGATATATTTCCAGAAGCAGTCATTGCACCGGCAGTTAGGGAGTTGGCAATAGTAACATTTGCTGATGGATCAATAGTCATAGCCAGACCATTATATGTGTAAATCTTTAGGCCATTATAAGTGGCTGTATATTTTTCAAAGTAAACATCAGAAGCACCTACATAGATATTCCCATCTACAAGTAAGTTGTTGTCTGCAACATCACTTGCACCTCCAACGTGTAAACCTTTAGAGATGGACACGGAGTTGGCGTTACCTGTGAATACGTTGGTATTTGGAAGTGTGAATGTGCTACTACTCGTTATTGCTCCATAAATATCTACTCCACCATCTATTCTTACATTACCTCCACCTGTGTTATCACTGAATCGTAATCCTGTACCACTTGTGTAAATGTCCCATTGATGCGAAGAAGAACCACCGCTATAGATATTGAGTGTAGAACCGCCCGAACGAGAAATAATTAAACTACTGTTTCCGTTATAAGTAATGTTGAGTGTGCCAGCAAGGGTAGCTGCACCGGCAGTTAGGGAGTTGGCAATAGTAACATTTGCTGATGGATCAATAGTCATAGCCAGACCATTATATGTGTAAATCTTTAGGCCATTATAAGTGGCTGTATATTTTTCAAAGTAAACATCAGAAGCACCTACATAGATATTCCCATCTACAAGTAAGTTGTTATCAGCTACATCTGATGTACCTCCTACATGTAATCCTTTACTAATGGATAATGAATTTGTGTTTCCAGTAAGTACATTAGTATTGGGTAAAGTTATAGTTCCTGTAAAGTTCGCAGAACTTGAAATAGTCTGTCCGTTAATAGTGCTTGCTACTGCTAAAGTGCCAGTAAAACTGGCAGAACTTGAAATAGTTTGTCCATTTACTGTTCCACATTGAAATGCTGCTGCCGTCTTTAATACCGCTGCACTATCTCTATATAGCCAAACGTCGATAGGATCACCAGTACCTTCACCAAATCCTATTCCCTTTTTATTAAAAGAAGGGCCAGCATAAATTCCTATGTAGTATAGACAATAGTTAGCATTTTGACTTGTTCCAGAATAAGATATTATATCACCACCACCATAAAGTACCATTAGACATGTATTACTACCATTTAATAAAAAAGTAACATTCTCTGCTGTTACTGAAACGTCTCCTCCTTGTCCAGTGGAAGATGCATACAAACCTCCAACATTAAGAGTTCCACCAGAAATTGTTCCACCAGAAATTGTTCCACCAGTAATTGTTGCAGTTGAAGTAAAACTGCCTACTAACCGCATCACATTATTAGAAGTATCATAACCTATATAAACAGAACCATCACCTTTACCAACATAAAAATAGGTATTATTAGCTCCTATAGTTCCCCACGGCATTGTTACATTTCCGGTGGTTTTAGCTGCGGCAAAAACTGGATACGCCTCAGACTCCCAAGATGCACAGAAACCATATCCATTTTTCCAATCAGGTGTAGAACCCCAATAGTTTCTGCCCACAAAAGCCCACATCCATTGTGAATTTATATACTTGCCTACATACATAGAAGGATTGGTTGAATTGGCTAGTAGATTCAAGTATACATTATTTGAGTCATTGTATGTTAGAGCATCAGAACCAATAACCCAACTCGCTATTCGTGCCGTGAGTACTCCTGTAGATAAATTTTTAGAGAATTGAACATAGGGAGTGCTGGTATAATCTGGAGATAATGAGAATCCAAATTCATTCTGCCAATCACTGCTATAATACAGAAGCCCTACATTAACACCTATCTTAGAACTTGTATTCCTCATAAACAACGATGAAGCTACTGAGTTAGCAATAGAATATAATGTAGAGTAATTATCACCTGATGTTTTATATAAAGCAGAATCTGTAAAATTCCAACCGGCAATCTGATACTGACGAGTTGTCATTTCAAATACTGGGGCTGTATTATAGTCGGCAGCTAAAGTAAATCCAAATTCATCACGCATACTTGATTCACGATAAACATTTCCAATACAAATAAACGGACCTGATGAACCGCCACGCATAATAATTGAAGGCTTAGTATAAGCGCCGCTGAATTGGGTCGCATCCGAGAGAATATAAACATAATCTTGACCGTGATCATGCCACAAAGCTTTATTATTAAATCGCCAGCCCGCAATATGCGCTCTAAATGAAGAACTATTATCATTCTTATCACACGATATCTCAAATAAGTTGCCAAGATTCCATTGAACAAATTGAATCCCATAACGTACATTATTTCCTGTTGCCGTCCATTTAGATACCCCACTCCAAGTGCCTCCGGGATCAACATCTGCTACCCGTCCAACAAATAATTTAAAAGTATCAGAACCGCCATTATGATTACCTATTGTCAAACCCGCCGTATAATCTCTCGCTGCATAATCTTCAAATCTACCTGCTTTTGAAGCTAAACGAACTCCAGTTCCTTGCCAGTATTTTTCATCTACTGCATCAGATAAGGAATCTTTAGCAAAAACCGTAGGGTCGAAAGACCAACCGGCAATATGACTTGTATTAGTGGCATCAGCAGTTAAGAAAAACAATTCATTTCCAGAAGCATCATAAGCATTTATACCAAATTTGGTAGACCAACCCCATGCTGTTGTTAATATTCGACCAACCGTTATTCGAGCAACACTTGTTGTTGAATAAGCAGCACCGTTAACAATAGTTAAAGCAGCGCCACCAGCATCTTGATAAAGTGCCACAGATTGTGTTCGACTATCACCAGCATTTTTATAAAAAGCGTATTGATTTATTCCCCAATTGGCAATATGAGCTGTTCCACCGGAATCAACACGCATTATAGATGTTCCAGATGAATTTAATAGCTCAAAACCAACAACATCACTACCAGAATCAAAAGCTTTAAGAGAACCAAGACGTAAATTCCATCTTGATCCATCATGAAATCCTAAATAGGTTATAGTTCCAATAACGCCCATCTCCATCAGAACGCCAGAAGAACCTCTTAGCCAAAAAATTGGTCTTGATCCATTATCCCAAAATCCGAATCCGGCAGAGTTATTAGCTTCTCCTATACCGGCACTAAGATAATTACCTATTTGAAGAATAGACCCTAATGTCATTCTATTTGCATCAAAACTAAATCCAGAAATTGTTGCTGTCCCACTTGTAGGTAAATAGAAATTTTTTGTTGTTCCAGAACCAGTATATCCAGATATGCCGGATGAATTAATAACAACGGCTTGATAACCATCAACGGTATAACGTCCAATGTATGTTCCTGCTGCTGCAATAGCTGTTGATGTTCCAGCATCAAGAACTCTCATCCCAGCAGAAGATAGAGATATTGTTGGATTTTGAATACTTCCACCAAATCCTCCTGCTATTGCCCACATACCGTAACCTGACCCAGTATTACTTCCATCTGTTTTTTGATAAACAGTAGTTATACTACCGCTTTCAACTTGCAATCCCCAGAAGGCAAGTTTCTTAGTTGCTCCACCACTATGACGCAATACCCAGTCCATCCCCGACTGATAACCAGTAAAACTTGTTCTTACAACACTTAATCGTGTCCAAGTATCAGCGTAGATAGTTCCAAACACTCCCCAAATATCGCTATTAACTGTACCGTTTGTATCAGTCCAAACCCAAACCGATGTAGTGTATGTTCCACTGGATAACGCTCCGGTCAAATTCAGATAATACCATAAATCAGTTGCATCATCAGATTTATGATATAATACTGTACTTCCATCTGGCGCAGTTACATTACCAGTAATATCTGTACCGACACCACCACCAGATCGCCCATAAAAACAATCATCGGATACACCTGTAAGTAAGTTAGTATGTATCTTACCAACGTAGAAAGTATTACCTATGGTAGAACCTCCACCTACAGCAAGTGTTCCAACAATATTTGCATTACCTTCCGCATACAAATCTCTTGTATAAACTCCAAACGTGCTTGATGCTAATGCTCCATATGTTAGTGTATTGACTCCACTTAAATCGCCAATTTGAGAACGAGTTATTAAATCGGTCTGTGGAGCAGTCGTCCATGTCGCTATGCGATCATACGGACGATTACCTACTTCATTCAGCGCACATCTTTCTAAAATACCGTTCCCCGATACTCCATAGTCTAAAGCAATAGTTCCTTTTGTATAAGTAGTAGATGTACCAGACTGTTTTGTATATGTGTAACGCTGATATTTATTTGTGGTATCTCTATCATAATATGTTACAGTCAACCACGCTTCAGTAATATCCAAATGAAACGCGCCCATCGAAATATTCTTAATGCGAACATAATCTCCGTCAGCAAAAACCTGACCTGTATAGCCAGTGATTTCTTCTACATACAAATAAGTATCAGTACCACATACAAAATCTTGATATAATTTAGCAGCAGATTTACAAATAATTTGTCCACCAACTAATGCTTGTTCAATATCAGTAATAAATGATTTTGCATGCATCTCATTGACAGTTAGTTTTCCAAACACAGAGCCAACTTGTGTTAAATAATATCCAGTATATGGATCACTTACAGAATAGGTAGTTGAATAGATAGCTTTTGCGTTTGCCATTATTACATTGCCAGCAAATGTAGCAGAGTCGTCACTTTCTAAAATACGTAGTGCTTCAACACCGGCAACTGTAACAGCAAATCTTGCCCCTCCACTTGTTTCTCTTGATATATACGTATTTGTCCCAACACCAAGCATGTATCCTTTACCCGTAGCAATAGTCACATTTCCATTGGACAAAGTAAGATTACTTGGAACTACCACATTCCCAGAATTGTCAATCGTGATTGAATTAGCTAAAGCATAATTATCGCCGCCCAGATACAAATAGCTGTCTGTACGCTTTAAGACTCCTATAAATGCTGCTGATGTATTTGATTGAGGTGCTATGACACATATATTATTTGGTATAACAATTTCATTACCTTGAAATTGACCGCTTGTGTAAGAAGTTAAATTAACTCCAATAGCAACGGCTCTTGTTGCTTCACAAGTGCCTAATTGCAATACTCGATAAGCACCACTATAACCAAAATAAGAATCTGTTATGTATAATGGTGTTGACCCTATACCAACACCGAGCGTACTCTTATTTAATCTAAGTGCATAGCCAACGCCATACGAATAAAACCCCAAATCATTTGTTGTCTCAATTAAATTAACATCCCAAACCACTGAATCAGATCGTTTTATCCTAAATGGTGTCTGACTTCCAGCAGCAGTAATATTTACAATTAGTCCATAATAATCATAATTGGTTGTTATATAACCATTCGTTAAAGTAATGTTATTTGCAAATGTAACAGCGTTAGTAGTCTTATCAAAAATTACTGTATTTGTACCACTTTCGTTGTAAATATACAAATTACTATTACTAAGCTCTCTTTGACCAACAAACCATTCTCCGGCTCCATTAGTTCGATAAGATAGTCCGAGATAGTTTGTGTTTGCAGGACGATTTAAAACAAAATATTTATTGGTAATTGGCTGTAAATATATGTTCTCCTTGAACATCCAAGAACTATTGCTAATGTGAGCTGAATAGCCATAACTTGTATGCTCAACATAATATTCACCAACGGGAGTAGTTTTGGAATTATTAATAGTTGGATTTACTGTAAAACAATTTAATAACCTCCAATTTATATTTACTCCGTAAGTTACTGGATTTAGTTTAACGTAAACAGACTTTGCTCCTCCATTTACTCCCTCCAAACGCACAGCCAACAGTCGAGGATTGTAAGAATGATGCTCAATTTCCAACATAGGAGAATACGAATCAGGAGTATAATATGTTGTCATTACTTTTATTTCAAAAGGCTGCTCATTGTCTGTAGAACTAATATATCCTTTAACAGTAGCATAACCATATTCACCTCCAAATGTGAATAATTTTAGCCAGACAGGATCGCTACCCGCTTCCCAACTTTCTGTGTAAGTCGTTGAATTGTACATTCCGTTGCTTATTACAGCATTAGCAAATGTAGCTACATGATCAGCTCCAAGCGTTAATGTTAAAGCATCATCAGAGCCGTAAAATGCCGACCAGCCATCATCGCGCACAAGAAATCGTGTACTTCCACTTGAGTTGGATGCTTCAAAACTGTATGTACTCGAACTTGTTCCAGTACCACGAACAGATAATCTACCATTACCTATTACTGGAATGCCTACAAATCCATTTTTATCTATTAACAATCTTACTAAATCAGGCGCACTTAATCCTTGTGATGATTCTGTCCTGATTGCGAAATCACCATAAGCGTATTGATCGTTACCTAACCACCAACGTCTTGAGTCAGATGCTCCAGATTTATAATCCCAAGCCACATATTTACCATCTGTAGCGCTTGGTAATGTTATAGATGTAAATGGAGTTGCTGTTTCAACACCGATATAACCATTGCGCTGGGTTATTCCAGCGTGCCAAGAGCTACCATACCAATCATATAGCGTCCATGCAGAATTACTTAGAGGATTAAGGGCGAATGCTGGGGTAGAAGAATTATAAGCTACCCCCAATCCTGTAGATTGCGAACCTGCTACAATTGTAAATCGTGAAGTATAATATCCATTTATGGTTGGATCATTCCCTCCAACAACCACAGATCCAATTGAAGAAGCCAAAACTACAGCACCCTGAGAAGAAGGATTGCCTGTAGTCGTCGTACCATCAGCAAAACTCGGTGTTATAAAATTACCTAAATGAACAGCAGTACTTGTAAAATCATATGAAACTGTTAATTTAGACCCAGAATCAAATAAACCATTATTCTGGTAAACCTTAACCTTCATCACTAAGGTTGATGAAGAAGCGGTATCAACATCTAAAGTGATCGAATTAGATACCCCTTCTTCATAATCCGACGCAATATACGCCGTCATATTATATTCACCACCTGCATACCAATCTCTTACTCTTACAGTATATCTGCGAACCAAAAAAACAGGATTGGCATTACCTGTCTCCATTCCAGAAAAAACTAAAGTAACTGTTCCAAATAAAACCCCAGACTTGTATCCTGTATCTGGATTAGTAAACTGGAGAACTTTGCGAATTTGGGAATCCTCTGTATAGCTAAAAACTTGAGAACCAGAAAAACGCTTACTTAATGAAGGCGTACCAGAAACAAACTCAATACTACCGATATTGCTCAAATCAATAACAGTTTCAGAACCAGAAGTATTTCTTGTAGCCCATGTAACCCAATCTGATTCGGCTTTATTTAGAACTCTTATATTACTTTGATGGAGTAAGACCCCCGAAGTTCTTAGATCTCCTATCGTTATCCAACTACCAAAAAGATACCCACCATAACCGCTGCCTTGATTACAACGGACACTCCAACCACTCTGATCGTTTAACAAACCAATTCCAGAAGAATCCCAATATAAATATCCTTTAATAGTGCTATCGTGATTCGTCCTCATTCTAATACCGCCAGAAGTAGGACTTCCTCCAGAAGAAATGTTCCAAAAGTTTAGACCGTCACAATACCAATGCGTAGTTTGAACTTCATTATATAATCCTGTTTTATTAGTCGTAACGTAAAACCAGTCGTCGGTAGAAACTATACTTGTAAAATAGGCCCGCATACTTTCATGAACATAAAATGGTCGCTGCCAACTACCTCCAACAGCACGACGGTAAAGATTCATTTTATCACCACTTACGTGCCACATCCAACCAACGTTAGACTGATCTGTTTCACAGAATGCTAATGTAGGCGCGTCACCTACAAGTTTAATTCCTCCACCCCAACCTTCAGGATTTGAACTGGTATCAAACCAATTTTGATATATCTGCAATTTGCTATTATAGTCAGTGGCAAGATTACCACCAAGAATAATAGAACCTCCAGAAGTGGCATTTAATATTAATGGCAAAGTTGAATAAGAGGCGAGTTCGGCGTACTTAAATGTCTTACCAGCATTGGTAATATAAATATTAAAATTCATATCGACGCCATTTGTTATATCAACTAATCTGTTAGCACTTGACCCCTCAGTCGTATCAAATATACTCAAACTCGAATATCCGGCATTTGCAAAAACACCTTGCTTGCTAATTGATACTTCACCATAATGGTTAATCTGCATGTGAGCTATAGCACCAACAGCCCAATTATTCGATGTGGCAAAATACATCTTGCTACCATAAGTACCACTTGATTGCACATATATACCGGCATGTGTTTTGTCAGCGTAACTGGGATTCGGAATACCCCAAGTTATACCTTGTGAATAATCATAATAGCTGACATCATTAGTAGGCTCAAAATGCAATCCACATTGCGAAGTCAATCCGGGAGTGGGATAACTAATATTAATTGGAACTTTATCAATTGTAATATTACCGCTACTCGTTATAGCACCAGAATTAATTGTTGATGCAAATGTAGCATTGCGTGACGTATCAAAACTTAATGCTGCTGCCCCCTCATAATACAGACGAAAAGTATCACCTGTTATTTCGATATAAGCCGACCTGGCAGTTGAACCAGTTTTATTGAAGTAAACGTACGGATTAGATGCATTTTGTGTAATTAATACAGATCCCTGTATTGTGCCCAAATTAGAAAAATTACCTGTTGTAATATCCCAATAACTTAACCAATAGCTATTTGAATGATTATAAAAGCCAATTAGACTTGATGTAGATGTCCCTGAATTTATTATATCTACTTGCTTTCCATCTGTGTTTGATGCAGTAAAACGCAGATAACGATTATCAACAGAGTTGTCTTTAACAATTTCAATTCCTGGACTTGTTGAAGTAGTAACAGTGAGTTTCCCACTACTCATTATAGCACCTACTGTAAAGCTACCAGTACCTATACTAAAGTTTGCTCCTAAAGTAGGAGCCGTTTGTGAGCCCTTAGCAACATGTGCTCTGGTTCCTAACGCCCATTTGGTATTAGTAGTATCCCAGTATATTAATCTATTTGTTCCGCCGGTTCCACTATCGATTTCGAATCCAGCATAATTAGGAATTGCTGCGTCATTATTAACTACTTGAAATGGATTAGCAATGATAACTGTACCATAATTAGTCCAGGTTCCATATGAAATAAATGAATTATAAACGGTCAGTGAGTCTATTTCGGCGGTAAATCCTTTTAATTCCGCCACACCAGACCCAAATTTTAAATACTGACTTTCACTATTTACTACATATAATCCTTTAGCGTTTAATTCAGAAAATGGTGTAGTCGATTTAATTTCGATATCATCTATATACAAACCTACTTGATTATTACCAGATATCGTTATTGTTATATCGCTATCAGTTTGCGGTGTAAAAGTCGCTACAAATTCAGACCAGTCATAAAGACCGCCCTGACCAGAATCATAATTTAAAAGTTCATGTTCAGTATCATCATAATTTGCATATACTCCTACAGTGCCTTCCATAGGCCAATACCAAAGTGTAATTGAAGTAGAATGTCCTGGAACGGCTGCACCAAGATTTTTTGAGGTCCAACACATCCAATCACGTTCAGACGCACCTGTTCCCAAAAAACTATAAGTGCCGGTATGTGCTTTAGATGTAGATCGAGCAAATCCAGTACTTGTACTCCAACCATTTGCACTAGATTCAAAATCAGTAGTATCTAATCCACTGGAAGTAATTGAGCGCCATGATGTATTTCCAGTCATATATGTGATTGGTATACTATTAATATCGTTTATATACAAACCATAACTATCAATAAGTACTTTAGCTGTAGCATAACTTGTACCGCCAAATCCTCCTACTGTTCCCCATAGTCCGTATGTGTTAGTTGTTAAATATCCTAAACGTGCTTTCTCTGAAGAACTGTATTCGGCCATTACATAAGGATGACTATCAGCTACACTCATAATAACACCGGTACCAGAACTAATATTTTCAATTGTATTAGCATTGATTGTCCAGCCACCGACAGTTATAACTCCAGCAGATGTCCATGCGATATTACTACTTGCCAAATATCCAGAACCATTTGTTGCTAATGAAATACGAGTATAATCATTTCCACCAGAACGATAAAGCAGTCGAACACCGTTTGTTGAATCTACAGTAACAAATGAGTATGAATTGGCGTATTTACCGGCAGCGAAGCCATAAACGTTTGACGAATAACCGTATATGCCATTTAAATTACCAATTGCCCAATGTTCAGTCCAAGCATTATAAGTTACATCATTATCACGGACATTTCCAACGATCGTAGGTCCATATTGTGCCGCACTTTTAACACTACGCAACGAATATAAATCGATAAAACCATCTCCTGTGACCCCAGTATTAAATATTGCGTCGCCGGCGTACCATGCATGAGCTGCATGTTCTTCGATGTTTCTATCCACTACGTATGTGTAAGGTCCTACTCCTGATGGACCGGATTCAATTTTCATAAATTCAATTACTGCATTTGCTTCTAAATATACAATATCACCAACAACCAAATTATTATGTTTTGTATATATTGTAGTGGCAGATTCGCTTGCAGCCAAATCCGACGTTAGTACTGTGGTAGGTCCTACCAATACGCGGCCGCCAATTGTTGCTAATGTATCTTGTGCTACTAATGTCTCAACTATAAGTTCAGCGGCATGTAAGGTAAGATATTTTTTACTTAATGAACCAAGATTTAAATCGTAATTACTTGCGGGTAAAATATCATTTCCGGTAGGATCAAGTATTATATCTCCGCCAGGAGCGATGTTTAAATTTACCCCTGTGTCTGTATAAAGATTACCACCCTTAACATATAAATTACCAGTTAATGAGGCACCAGCGCTAAATTCTACTAATCCAGAACTACCGGTTAATGTATTCGAGTTGGGCAATGTTAATGTGCTGCTTAGTGTTAAGGCGTCTGAAATCGTTTGTCCACCACGTCCGGCAAGATACAAATATTGTGTATGATCATCACCTGTTGTTAAATTCGATAATGCGTGGTGATCTGTAGCTATATAATTCGATGTCGGCAACGGAGTAACTGCGCGGTAATCTGCCGCTTCGATATACGTTGGAGGGCTTCCAGTATTACGATAAATTATTCGATACAATAATTTCATCTCTGCTACCGGTAATGTATCGTATATTAGATTTTCGGGAACATTGTTTGCGCGTGCATTTGCTATATTAGCATCGACTCTTTGTCCCATCAACACCATAATAGGATAAGATGTATTATTCGACGCAAATACCCAGTAGGCCACATAATTATTCGCCGGCACAGCTGTTAGTGTTGTGCTATTATTATATTGAATATTACTACTTACTTCATAATAAGGAACGGCCGATCCTGCTATTGACTTGTAGGCTGAGGATCCATCGTGATATAATACCATACATGAAGTTTGTTGCGTAATTTCATGTTCAATATCTTCATCATATATTTCTCCCGCAGCAATCGTAATACTGCTATTACCAAATGTACCTGCTAAACCAGATGCATAACGAGTTCCTACAGTTTCATGTAAGTATTCATGCGTCCATTGATCGCGCCCCATCCAGTGACGTTCGTCTGAAAGTATTCCTACACCAGTAGTTGAATTCCAATAAACACCGGCTACTAAGCATTGATCGAAACCAGGATATGAACTGCTTGCAGTTAATGTGGGTACATTATCAACTAAACTATAATATATCCAGTAAAAATTAGTTGAATCTGTAATTGTTACATATGATGTATTTAATGTATATTCAGAACCGTTCAGATAAACTTTAAAATTTGTACCTGTAATAGTCATACGACGGTTTGTATTATTAAATGACAATGCTGTATCAGCACGATTTGGAAATCCTGTATAGTGCTTAGTCGTTGTAAACAATGTAGGTAGTTTTACTGATGTGCCTAATGTTAACGCAACAAAAGTCGGTGAACTAGATGATAATACCGGATTCGCGCCTTCGACTACTGATACATTATTTATTTTGTAAGTTTTGCCTGATGCGAGATTCCAGTGTTCAGTTGATGTCCAATTAGTGTTTGACAGATCCCATAAGATAGTCTTATCAGTAGTGCCCTTCAAAATAATACCACCACCGTCTGCCAATGCATCGGTTGGATTTGTACTAACAGCCATTGAAATTTGCTTGTCGGCTACTTTAAGAACTGAAATATCTACTTCATCAATATCCCCAGTTAAATATATATTTCCGGCAATGTATATATCTCTTCCAATATGTACATCACGTGGTCGTCCGGTGTTTATACTTCCAATATCATATGTCGCGTCAGTCTCATAATTGAAACTTGCCCCACCGTGCAATATTACTCCGTTTTTAGTTATTCCGGTCTGCCCACCTGCACCAGTTCCAGTTCGTTTTGCAACTATCCACGCTGAATCTCCAGATGAATATGTTAGTAATTGATTATCACCGCTAGTGTTATCTACTTCAATTCCACCATAACTTGGTAATGCGGCATTATAATTCAAGACCTGTATCGGAGCTGAAATAACTACTGAACCATATTGATGCCAAGTACCATACTGATTAAAATTACCATAGATGGTTAAGTCTTCTACTTCAAAACCACTTCCTTTTATCTCTGCTATTCCCTTGCCGAATTTGATATATGAATTTGCATTGTTTACAAGGAAGAGTCCTGCTGCGCTTAACTCCGAAAACGACGACGAATATTCCAGACGTACTGTTGAGAGATAATATTCATACACAACTGTGCCTGATATAGTAACAGTAATTATACCATTAGTGGTAGTGGTGAAAGTTTTTTGCCACGTACTATTTGTATATGGAGGAACGGTTACAGTATAATCGGTATAACTTCCGCTATGTGCAATGCGAATAGTAATATCTGAAGGAGCATTAGCGCAATTATGTTCTATTCTTAAAGTATAAGTTTTATTTGCAACTCCGGCCCCTAAACTTTTATAAGTTGATTTTCCAGACCCCGCTGTTGCTTTAATATAGTTAGTTATCCAAGAGAAGCCATTTGTCACATCCCAACCTTCTGCGCTGGAAGCAAAGGTAGCGTTTTCTACAACTGTCGTATCAATAGAACGCCAATCAGTATCACCAGTAATATATGTTATGGGGGCGCTATAGTCATCATTAATATATAGTCCAGAGCTATTAATAAATACTTTTGCGTTATCATACGATGTGCCGCCAAATCCACCAACAGTTGCCCAAATACCATTTACATCACTAGATAGATAACCCATTCTAGCATATTCGGTGACACCGTTACCAACACCTATGTATGGAGTATTTGTACCAACCACCTCTATCTTGCTTCCTGAAACTTCGCGTACTAGGCTGGTTTCGGTAATTGCCCATCCGCCGATCTTTGCATAGATATCTGTCAATGTTCCAACAGTTTGACCATCATTATATAACGCTACCACTGTCTGACCGAGTTCATCAATTCCTCGGATACTTGCAGTATCGATTATGAAACCAGAAGCACCACCATCAGAGATGCTAATCCCTTTTTCGACCCGAATACGTCCGGCATCGATTTCGTCGGCCGCTAAACGACTTGTAATTTTTATTTTGAGATTAGAATTACCAACATGTGCACCAATGATCTTTACTTTATAAGCAGCACTTATCAATGATGTTGTAAGATCATATATAATAGTTTCACCAACAGCAAGATTACATGGATCGGCCGGTGTGGCATTCCAGTCAGTTAAGTTGTATGCGGTGTCAAAATCCGGCGTTGTAATAATTGGATTTTTATGTTGTTGTATTAATGTTATTTCAAGCCCAGATACAGTTGCAGTACCCACATTTGATATGGATACTCGTGTGGCATTTATAGCAACAGCATACTCTACTAATACAGTTGAATCATCAATAATAGTAATAGTTTCACGTAACAATCCTTGTATATCGGCTGGTTGTATAGGATCAAGCATATCATCCCCCATTATGTCGATCCATTCCCAATCGCCATTTGGTGTCATCGCTTGAATCATTCCGCTACCAATAAATTTTATATGATACCGTCCGGATGGAATTTCACTTTCGTCTTTCGTTATACTCCAGTAACCATCTTCATCTGTTGTGGTATAACCAATGATTTCTTGTGTATCTGCTCGTAGTAATTGAATATAGACACCAATTACTGGATTTCCGTTGGTATGGAATTTTTTGCCTTCAATTGTTATTCGATGATTTTCTATTTTGTAAGATGTTGCCATTTAAACCTCTTAATTTAGTGCCGGTCGCCCAAATATCACTATAGTTCCTGTTACTCCTGAATAATTATCTGGATCTGTTCCATCATCATAAAGATCCACAATTATGTTACGGTCTCCATAATCTTCTTTTATAACAACGTCGCTAGTTTGTACGAAACCTACGTCGCTCCCGGTAATCAGCAGTGAATCTGCCAGCGCTTTACCAGTTACTCCTTCTTGATACCAACGCATACGACATTTGCGTCCAACAAGAACATCACAATCAAAATATGCTTTGGTTATTTCGTAATCAATTAATAACCCTTTCGCCACGTACACAGTTCGGCCGCGTTCTGTTGTACCAATACGGAATATACTATTTACCGTAGGATCGGCGGTAGACCCGTTCATCGCACGTAACACCATAGTAGTGCCTTGATCATTTTGATCTAAAATATCCGCTACTATATATGTTCGTCCTGACGTTTCATCCGAAAATACCTCGCCTATTATTTCTCTGGTCAATACCGTTCTAGATGTATTCGTGTCCCTTGTCCATGTGCCGGTTACATTATCTATATGAAAATATCCTGATTGCCCGCCCGTAGCGTAAATCACTAAATAGATAGTTTTTCCAACTGTCCCTGTCGGTATTGATGCAGAAATTGTTTTTGTCGTCTTCGCAGAGAAATTTGCTGGTATTGTGCCTTGATATAAATTTGTTGCCGCGCAAGGCGCAGCAGTGCCTGCAATAGATTGTCGCAACATTACTCCCAAAGTATGTTGTGGCGTCGAGCCTTCATATGATACCTCAAAACTCATCTCAATCGAACTAACTCCTGACGGTATTACAAATTCCTGACATATTGCAGCCTGCATTGGATCGGCAGTGCTATTTACACCCATTTTTACGTGACCGCCGGTAATACCACCCCAGTCTGCTGCGTTCACCCATGCTGTATTTCCATGACCGCTGGTCATATCATATCCAAAGAAGTTTGTCCATCCAGCAATGTTGGAACCGAACGTACCGTTTACTACTGATACACTTTCAGATACTAATCCACTATAGGCAGGAGTAACTACATCTTTAACTCTGACCACACTATAGTGTTCGCTCCCACCACCGTAACCAGTACCGCCATAAATCGTAGCATCTATGATACCCTGAAACGTTCGAAAGTTAATAGGTGTTTGCACTATAATACTATCATTAGGTGCAGCACCACCTCCGCCTGATACTACAGTAGTAGATAGTCCGGTCGATACTGCAACTTGTCCGCCTACTAATGGTCTAACAGTGATTCCATAAGTATATCTACCGGGGGTAGAAATTTCTACTTCAGTGTGATTAGTCACCACACGTTGATAATTTGGTGTAGTTAAATTTACACCACCTGTTGCCGATGTGTACAACACTTCATATGCGGTTGCTAGAGTCCAACCAGCTGAACTGGTGGTACCAGGATTTATAGCAACTTTAAAGCCTGCGTATGTAGGAGTGGCAGTAACAGATGCATTAGAATTATTCAATAATGCAATTTTTGTTATATATGGAATTGTGTAACTAACCACACCAGAATTTTCATATTTTAAAGGCTCCTCTTCTTTAGTATAAGAACAGTTGGAGTTTAATTGTTGATACGCCGATTTCATAAACTGCGTACAACTTCTAACGGATATGGAATATTTTTGTCCTAACGGTAAATCAACTGTCGCCTCCGGAAATACAACTAAATTACCATTAACATCTGTAATTGTATATTTTATCGACCATTCTCGAATCTGCTGTCGATCTTGTTGTCCAGTATCATATGGTATTGCAACAATCTCATAAAATTCTGCATCATCGTGTATCGTGACAGTACCAGCTAAATTTTCTGATGGGGTACTACCATCTAAATTACGTATCGTAATTGTATATGTATTAGTAGCGTATGAACTAACTGTTATTTCATAGTCTTTGTTCCATGTATGATGATATAAGTGCAATCCTACCAATGCATTTGCAGCCGAATAAGGAACTGTTGATATATATGATAACTGTGGAATAGTCAGTATACCACCACCGCCGCCGTCAGTTGCTGTGGCATTTACTATACCCCAAGCTAATTTTACTGTAACGTTAGTACTAGCCATTGCTTTCTTTGTATCTATTGGCAAAAATGCGTCCATAGTAGTGTCTATGTGCTCAATTATTTCTGCCGGTAAAACGTCCTTAATTACAAATAATTCTGGTTTGGTCGGAGCTGTACCTTCAGTCAATACCTCTGAGCCCCCAACTTTTAAAGATGTGGTAACTGTAACAGGACCGCTTATTGTTTGTCTGTCAGTAAAATCTGTACGTACGACATAACCTGGTAACGGATCAGTTTTTAATACGAATAAATTCTCATCCCTTCGGTCATCTATAGCCGTTACTACTACGCCGGAAACTGTAATATCTGCTATTAATAATCCAGATGTTACCGTATCCCAAGCGAAATCATATCCATCAATTTCTCTGGTTGGTGTTAAGTTTTCTCCCGCAGTATATTTAAAACCATTCATCACCGCAGTATATCCAGAATTATCTGGACTGCTATAAATGTATAACGTATGCACACCGTTGGTGCCGGGTAGAGCAAACGTTTGTGGCGACTCAACATCTAAGAACTCGAGATTCTCGGTCAAGGCCGTACCTGCGGCTATATTTATAAACCCAGGTGTTGTGTAAGATGCCTTTAACGTGGTATCAGCTGCAGCAACCGTACCATCTTGTGCACGTTCGGCTATAATACCAAAAGTCTCTATAAATGCTCCTAATGAATTGGCTATACCATTTTTTATATAAGTTTGTAAATCAGTAAATAATTGTTCTAAATTATGACGTGCACCATTTTTTGCTAATACTTTATTCATATTATTCCTCGAATCCTAAATATATTTTATGGAAATGTATAGGTAACAATTTATCACGATAGTCCTCGTAAAATGTCACATTATATGTTAAGTTTTCAATATTATTTTCTATTAGTAACGTGTTATATTGTGTTAACGCGTTAGTATACTGTCCTATTTTTGTTGGATTATTATAATAATCCCATACATTTATTCCGGAAACCAATAAATCAAATTGATCAAGTTCTGTACCTGAGGCGACAATGTTAAAACCAGAGGGTATTAAATATTGTTCATTACCAACTGTAACTGTATATATGCCTTCGCTATATACGTATTCAACTGTACCACCTTCATACGCAAAAGGTAACCCCAGCGCTATAGATAAACCATCCTGTAATATTTTAATCGTAGGCTTTTCTAACTGTTTATTCAATAACGCCCATATTAAAAATTTCAAATGTTTATACTTATTTTCTGAAGTATTTGTCTTATAAATATTATATGAATTAAATTTTTCAATATCAATATTTACCATACGGGCCCAAGTTCCGAGCAAGACAGGATTAACTCTATATACTAATGGTACCGAAACAGTGAATACTTCTAAGTTTGTGTAACGTTCATCCCAAAACGGATCTCTTAGCCAATACAAAGTATTCATTCCAGATATTGAATAATCTACTCCTTCGATATAAACGTGATCTACTCCGCTAGCCAGATAACTATATCTTTGTTCCATCGTTGGAATAGTTAAAATCCAGTCATCCAGATAATACTTAAATATTACAGTAGGATCCTCCATTACATTAATTAAGTCTTCAATCCCTGAGCATACAAATGTATAAGTTAATGGACCTTCCTCTATAATTGGGGGCAAATATTCCAGTGATCTAGAATTTTGAACATCCATCATAAATGTGGACAAACGCTCTATACCGCTAGACAATGTTTCCCACTCAGCTTCTACATTGGTTTTGTCTACAACCTTTGACCAAGCATCGCTTAAGTAATTCCATAAATCTTGAGCATTGCGATTTACTGTTATCATTGTTTTGTTAATCCAGTCATTGTGTATTCGTCAGCATATAGTCCATGTAAAGACGGAACTGTATAACTTGTTACAATATCTACTTCACGAGTAAGTGTTCTCTGCTCATTCCACTCTCGAATTGAAATATCTATTGTAGAGACATCTATATATGTGGCACCTGCCGCCATTAATTTAGATATTATTTCGGATATTGTTATAGTTTTCGTACCTATCACATAATCTTTTATGGTTTTGTATGCTTTATCCAATGTCAACGATCCGCTGTATACCAAGGTATTCACAAATAGTAATGCCGGAGGCATTATTTTGCCTAGACTATCTGTTCCAATAAATCGATTTTCTGGAGCATCTAGTAAGGCTTGTAAACCCACTCCATCGCTATAATATCTATATGTTATATCTAGATCAATATCTAAATAATCAGGCGATATTGCTAAGTATGGAACGTCTCTAGTGGAATAAGCATTTCCTACATTTTCACTAAACAAGTTCCAGTCGGTACCCTCGACCAACTCAGTTTGTTGCACAGTCGTGATTATTTTTGCGACATTAAATAAAGGCAATACTACACCTTCGACATTAGTCAGATTTATACGACCATCGCTAGTTGATAAAGTCTGTGTTCCTTCCATTATTTTCTCAGGATCATATACATATATATCAGACTTTCCTCCAACATGTATTCCCGACGGTGATGTGTTTTCGATGCTTACATAATAAGTAGTAACATTACTTACATCTATTTCGGCAGTTGGTGTAGTTACACAAATACGTACAAAGTTATCCGTATCTCTATAAGTACTTGATAATGTTATAGTAGTGCTTAACACTGCCAACTCTGGAGAAATTGTGCTATTATATGAATGTGTTCCAAATAATTCCCATTCTTCTAATAATCTATTCCAGATATATCCGTTGATGCCGGCAGTAGTACCATCCATTCCATATCCATGATATTTTATTGTTGCTGTGGTTCCATTAGGAAATTTAGAAGGTTCCGCCTTTAGTTCAAACATCGCCACTGTATGTAGCGAATTCAAACTAGCGATTTGAAGATCATCATAATACCATTCAGCCCCATTAGTTTCTAATACTGCTATACCAAAATGTGTCCCATTCGATCTTGGAACAAAGCCTCCGTGCGACACATGTATCATATTTGGTAAAGATTCATTGAAACCGCCTAATGCAAAGTCCCAAATCCAGACATCTAAAGAATAATTTTGACCGATATCCATTCTAAACGAATATTTTGTATTTGGATTAATAATCCCAGATGCCGCAGCAAGAAACGAATTCTCCCCAACATTTTGTAATACAAACTTATCTGTAAACATTATATCATCGGTTAATGGATTACTATCTACCAGATATACATTGTATTCAGTTCCACCAGCCGAGTACCACGCAAAACCTAATCCATCGGAGGGGGCAATAGAATTTTCTTGTCTTAACACAGTTATATAACTTAGTTTTCTATTGATATCACTTGTTTTAAAATTACCAGTGACGCTAATTCCATTATGTACAGTTAGCGGCGTGTGTAATATCGGCAAATAATTTTCCGCTTTTGGTGTACTTAACATAGTGTTAATATTTGAAATTGTATCCTGTATTAATTGTAATTGTTCTTGCATATTTAATCCTCTGTGAATTTATTTTCTATTCCCAACGCATCTAGTAAATTGGTAGATAATGCGTTTTGATCTATCATTGATGCATAAGATGGATTTTGAGTAAGTGCCAAATTAATAACATTTTTTATCAAAGTCATAAATCGTTTGCTAACAGGGATAGGAGTTTGTTCTAAAACCGCCGCAGCTGGAATGTATCCAAGTCTTACACCATCATCAGTGGCAGCAATTTCATAAGCATTCCACAACGAGCTTGTGCCAACATATGCGTCTCCCGCAATCCACTTCGGATCCAAAGCTCCGCCAACAAAAGGATCTTGCAATAATAATGTTGTCTGTAAGGTTGTCTTATAAGCATCTTTTAAATAATAAATATTTGCATACTGCGCAGTAGTAAATTGTGTTATATATTCATCTGGTATAGGCATATCGGGTACTAATCCTGACGTGGTGGGGTCATCATAAAATAACGTCCAATATGCTTTACTTTGAGTATACGGATATTCATCAAATGATGGTACCGAATCAAACAAACCGCTTGTTCTTATGTAATATCCTCCAGAGGCAGAAATATAAAAATCTGTGACGCTGATCTTTCCCCTATAGTCAACCAAATAATAATTTTCCAATGATTCAACCCCTGAATAATGTAAGTCACGTACCATACGATCATCGCCTGCACCAATAACTACTGTTTCATATACTGACGGAAAATTTTCAGTAATAAGATTATTAAAACTCTGTTCGCTGGCAAGACTTCGGTTCATTACGGCGTTTATTAATCTTTCGGCATATTCAGTATTTGTCTCTGCTAATATCCCGGCGGCAAACGCTACTGGGTTCGTTATCTGCGACGGTTCAATAGCAAAATCAGTTGATGTAATAGAATTTGGATCAAGTGGTGTTCCCAATGTGTCATATGTAGCTACTACGGGAATCAATCCAGTGGAATATAAGGGGAATCGCCATAAATTGGCATTCATGGTTCCTTCAGATATAGTAAATGTTTTTGTCGTTGCATATATACGACTATCCAATGCAGTAAAAGTTGTACCAATTGGGATCGATATGTTTTGTGCGATATCATAAAACATTTCTACATAACCAGTGGATGGAATCGCTTGTCTGCGGTAAACTAAAAAATTACTGCCGATAGCATCTAGTTCGTCGGGGTTGATCTTCTCTGGGTCTTTCAATCCCAAATTATCTAATAAATATTTTAATTGAGTAAGTACCGGGTCCATCATGGCCGCAGCTGGATTCACAAATAATTCAGACAGTGGAGAATTATCTGATACATCTAGATTTGGCAGTTTAGCTTTTAAAATTATTTTTATGTATTCTCTTGTTGTTAACATATTACACCGTTAATATATATTCTTCATTACTTTCTGTTACCACAATGACCTCAACCAGCACTGTTGTACTATCTGTTGGATCTAAATAGATATCACTTAATTGTAAATCTACTAGTAGTTGATTAGCTGCTAATGTTTGACCGGCTTGTGCTTCTAATATTTGTTTTTTTACCGATGCTAACGCTGATGTCACTCGAACATGTAGTTCTAATGTATCAGAAGTATTTTGGACTTTTATCTGCGTAATTAAAGAGCCCATACCAGGATTAAATAAGCTTTCCCCAAAAGTCGTAAGTAGTGCAAGAGTTATTTTATCTAATAAAACTTGCACACCAGTAGATTTTTTCGGTGCCGCACCAAAAGTCAACGAAATTTCACCTGTATTTTCATCGACACTGACTATGGACATACTTACACCTTTGGTCGAGGTTGGTAAATTCTCAGTTAATTCAAAAGTTAGTCCAGTGTCAGATGATTTAAAAATTTCATTATATGCACTCATAAAGCCAGCCCCATAAAAAAGTCTGATGTTGCGTCGCCAGTTCCTTCCCACCAAGGCGCGGTATCTGGCGGTTTGTTTTCGTCAGCCTTGGCTGTTTGTTCAACTTGTTTACCTTGAATCTTCGCTTCTTCGTCAACTTTAGCATTTGTTAGCCCAGATTTATTATTAGCATGATTACAATCACCAGTTATTTTTTTAAATAGATTGTTTACATTATTTATTGCACCGGACGCCGTTTCAATCATAGCCGTTGCAACGCTACTTAATGTATTTGCCAGATTAGCAGTTTGGCCGGATACCAAACCAGTTACTAACGCGGCGCCAAATGGACTTTGCTGTGCTAATTGTGATAATGCTTTTGTAACCGCAGAAACCAGCGGATTATTTAATATATTTAATTGTTTTAACAAAGACAATAGATATGTATCTTCGGCGATAGCGCGTAACAATAATGCCCGCACTTCAGTAAATAACACAACAGCTCTACGTAATACTGCTTTATTTAACGGTGCAGTGACAGCGAATCCTGTAATAACTAATGAGAGCTTTAACAAGCTATCTATAGCTTCCTCATCATACTTTTGATACGCAGTGGAATTTAAATATGTTTGTATTTTTTCTATTATATAGAAATCACTGGCCACCGCGTTAAAAGCTTCGCCCGCTTCGGTTTGTTGTGCTAATAATTGTTTTGCACCTTCTAATTTAGTAACTGTCCATGCTTTAAATAAAACTGGTTTGGCAATGGCGTTTGTTAGTGTTCCTGCCGCAGCACTATCTCCTACTTCTTTCAGATGTTTTGCAACACTAGCTTCTACTTCTTCGATTATTGACTTGGCTGGACTCAAAGAATACCATAGTACTTTAGCAGAAGTCTTTAGTGTTGACCAATTGAGCGTCCAATTTTTAATTAATTCCACCTGCTTTTTTATTACAGCGTGAGTGGCAACCAATCCCTTATTTGTATCGATCCAAGATAAAGTTTGCAAAAATGAATTTTCTTTCGGTATATCTTTACTCCATTGTGTTTTTAACGTGTTGTATTGTTGTTGTCGTTGTATTAATATTGTATTGCGGTCTTTTGCAACGCCGGGGATGGACTTCCCAAATGTTAAATCGATACCTTTTATTTCAACACCAAGGATACTTGCGCCAGAGGTTATGATTGCTAATTGTGTTAGATGCCAAATATATGCTTCAGCCAGCATTATATGCTCAGCAACTACACCTTCTAATATAACATCTTTAAAGGCCTGTCCGACACTTTTCTTTTTTGTAAGTATATCGTTAAAAAACTTTTGTCCTAATTTGCGTGATCGATCCCCGGTTATAATTCCAATAGCTACGTCGATATTATAAATTACTTGCCTCAGTAATGATGTATTAAAACGTGGTTTTTCTGAAGATAAACTTTTTTGTATTACGTTTAAATCCTCCAATGCTTTTTTGATAAAGGGATAAGCGTATTTTAATTGAGTGTTAACTGATTTTATATATGGTTTTGATAATCTTCGTAATATATTTAATGCGCCGTCCGTATGATATAATATTTCATTTAGTGATAATAATCGTAATGCGACCTGCCTTTTCAGGGAATCCAAGGTCATCCCAAAAGAGACTGATTCGGCTTCCGCGGATAGATTCAAAATAGAAACTAGGCCGGCCAAAGCACTAGATGCAAATGCGCCTAATTTTTCTTGTGCGGCTTCTTGCATTTGTGTCACAGCGGTTTGTATACCTGCGGAAGTTAATCCTCCGATAGTATCAGATAATCCCGATATAATTGAATCCAGTGCAGGTATTCCAGTGCCAGCAAATGCACCTGCAACACTAGCTTCCTTTGAGGCTTTTACTTTCTTTAATATATCCTCCGAAGTAGTCGGAGGGCACACAAATGATGCCATTACATACTTTCCTTAACACGTTGTGCTATTCTTTTGCTTATTGTTCTAATCTCTTCTTCAGTTTTATGTAACTTACGTGATATTTGTTGTAAGTTTAACTTCGGGGCCCCACCTATTCCAAACCAATACTCTATGACTTTTTGTTCTTCGGGGGTACTACTCCAATATACAAATTCTACGAGGTCTCTACTTGAATCTGTCATATTCAATTGACTATCAAAGAACGCCTCTTCCTTACCTTGTATGACGTTTAAGTCGGCGCGTAATTCAGCCTGCATACGTTCTACTTCTGCAGGCGACCACTGTAGTTCATCGGCCAGTTCTATTACTGTTGGCTCACGATTTAGTGATTCGGTTAAGTTGGCCTTTATATTTTTAAATTTACTTATGGCTATACCTCGGTTTTCGGGTATTTTTCCAACGTTTTGATACTCAAGCACATATCTATGTAAATGCTTTAACTCATGACCAACATGCGTATTTAATTGCGTACCCATCGTCGGCTTAAAGGTGCTAAACGCCTTTAAAGCCAAAATACGTGCCTGGCTTTCAATTGCGGGTCTAGGTAACGGCGCACCAGTATATTTATTTACATATGATTGTAAAAATGGATCCATTGAACGCAACAACTGATTGGCGAATTGAGGATCACCTGTATGCTTCCATCGCTTCCAAATTGCTATCTCGTTTTGTTTTAAATTATTACTCATTTTTTAGTGCTTTTCTATATTCATTCAAATATGCAGAATATGCTGCATCCCGGTCTTTCTTCAACTTATCTAGTTTATCATCTGTCATACCTGTTCCTGCTTCGATGCCTATCGCTGCCTCGCGCTTTTCAGTAATTAGTTTAGCTTCGGCTTCCGTTACCTGAGCAACTAAATCATTGTATATCTTTAATAAATTATTCAAAGTTGTTTTTAAAGTCTTCGATGTTGCTATTCCTGGAGTATACTGATTACGAACATAAGCGTTATAAAAGTTTTCTTCCATTACAGCCCAAGTCATTTGAAACTGTACCAAATACTGATTATTGGTATCTCTAGTTAATTGTAATTGTACCGGATAACCAATAATTGATGACCGTTCAAAAAACAAGCCTGCTATATTATTCTGTTCCACTAGTTTTGTACCGCGCAACTGCTCATCGTAAAACATTTGAAATGAGGTAGACCAACGATACTGATCGCGAGTACGCAAAGAAAACATTCTGTCGACATCGGCCAAGCCCAATTCGACCGCCATTAATTCACCGTATATGTTGTCATTTGTATAACTTGAGTCTAATGCCTCAATAAGCATACCTTGAATTGTATATACCTTAGTACGCTCGCCGAAGAAAAATAATTTCGATTCTCGAAATGTCTCAATTATTTGAAATCGCTCCAATTTAGGTTTTGTTATACTTTGCAGAAAGAAATTTTTAGTCATATATTTAATACGACGATCAGTAGCATTAAATATTGATATAACTGCCGGTTGTTTTATCTCCGATAAATTTATTGTATGAGATTTTTCATTTTGTTCTGTTGAAATCGTTAAAGCATCGTCTGCATCTGGAGTAACCTGACTTTTTTCGGGTACAGTCATTATACTATTAAGTGAACCACCGGTAGCAGTAACTTTTGAATAAGTATTACTAATTACCGCAGGTATATAAAATAATGGCATTATTCTAATCCTTTCCAAACAGCTACGGCCGGGTTTGTAGCTTTAAAAATATTTAATATCATGTTTTGTCGTTCTCGTATAAAAGGTCTAGGAGAATCCATGTCAACTTGCCCTACGAAGTAAGGTTTTCCTGCGGAGTCACATAGTGATCTAGCGGTTAGTTTATCTACTGCATTTGATAATCCAGACATTAATTCTTTTAACGTAGCTAATCGTCGATATGTCAAATCATCTGTGAACTTTTTTAGGGTCGCCGTATCTTTTATAACATTGTATTTTTCTTGTAATTTTGCGGCGCATTTACTTGTAGAAAGTGGATCTATATCTTCGCCCCTAGCGTTTAATTGTAAATTATTAACACAATAATCATAAACTGAACTATCTGAGCGTCCAGTCAAATACACGTATAACCTTCCACCAACTTCTTTAACATTAAATTCAGATAATGTCGGTGGCAATATGTCTTTATATGGATCAAGGAAATCGGCGTAACTTTCTGTCGGTAGAGATGTATCAACACAAGATACGTGTGATAAATTTATATTTTGTACTGCTTCTCCTTGCGCACTGATATTTATAATATTTGTAGTAATTACACCAGTGAGTGGACCAAAGTCTTTTAACAATAATAACGATTGTGCACCACACACTCGATATGGCGAAAAAGTAACACGCAAAGCAGCGGTTCTGCCTATACGACGCTTCTCTACGTAAATAGTTTCAGCAAGTTGCATTTTATAATTCATTAATGCTTCAGAACCATTACCCATATTCATGCGATCAAATAATTTTTTATCTGTATCTATCTTTTCGAAATTTTTATCAGAAGAAATTGCTGCAGGAGATTCAACTTCGGTAGATAACGAATCTTTTACCGCATTCAATAGGAATGCTTGTTCTAAAGCGCTATCATCTTTTTCCACCAATGACACGACACCACGCATTGCCTCTTCATTGGTGTATTTTAATATATCAATAACATCTTTATTTAATACGGCATTATCATTAGATATAGTTTTATTTTGTGACAAAGTTTTAATTTGCTCATTTTCAGTGCTCGCTAATCCAATAGTTTTCTGGTTTTTAAAAGATTTTATATATTTGTCAAATGTATCCACAACCCAACGTTCGGATTCTTCAGATTTCACGGCGCCTTCTCGCAACGCTTTTCTTGAAGACGCAGTTAACTTTGAAAGTTTATTTATTACATCACTGACCAGTATTTTTGCTGGCACAATAATAGCCAACATAGCATTTATAATGATGTTGCCGCTTTCGTCTTTGGTTGGAATTGTATTGGAAGTATAAATCAATCTAGTTGGTTCATTTCTCCAAGAACGATTCATTTGTATTGTTTCGACGTCATCATCGAAAAATACATTATTGGATATGGGCGCCAACAGATTACATTCTGGTGCAACAATAACTTTAGACAAAGTTAATTCAGCAATGTCGCTTAAAGCATCGATTGTTAGAACCGGCGCCGCAAATTCCTGAAAAGTATATTTAAACGGCTCTAAAATTTTTCGGATAGCTGATGAAACAGGCATTGATCCTGAACTTGCGATACCACGTATACGTTCTTTTAGATATGCTAGCACGGCAGTACTCTTTGCAAGATTTTCCATAGTGCCAGACCCGATATAATTTATCATTGAATCAAATAATAAACTTTGCATCAAGCCATTTAAAAACGGGCCATACTTAAACAAAAAGTGATTTATAACTAGTGCAATTCTTGCACGCAATTTTGTACCGCGGTGAAATTTAAAATCCGGCCCCTCCGGCGGATTATTTTTCCAATATGCTTTTAAACCTGCCATTAATTTATTACGACTATTTGTCGAGCCTAAAACTTGTTCATAATCTTTTATAGTTTTGTCGTCTTTGGTTGTATCCATAAAGTTCACAAGACTAAGTAATAGTGAAGGAAACTTACTATAATATATCCCCTTTCCATCTGCCCCAGTATTAGTAAAATAATTTATACCGAGCATAACGGATTCAGCTGCCGTTGGGATAGTAGCATCTATCGGTACTATCGGATTTGTATCCCAATTACCTGTAAATCCAGTAAATGTTAACTGCACTTCGGATGAGGTCGCTGTACGATTCAGCCCGTTATCAGTGTATTCACCAAAAAATATAACCACTTCTTCATATACAGGTATTCCATCTTTATAACTTTTAATTTCTTCCAAGGTTATAACACAAATAGTCTTCGGTAAAATATTAAAGATATTTTTTATAGGAACCACATTTATGATAGCGGTTGGTGGTGTTCCGATTTGTTCGATTATATGTATATTTGAAAAATCAATTTCTACATTTTCAAGATATACATGACATTTTATTTTTGATGCTGATAGCATATATCCTCGTTACCAATGTACTTTAACATTTATATAACCAGTGGCTTGATCAGCAGCTTTTTTCAGCGTAGCTGTGTTTGTAATAATTTCTTTCAATGCCGCTGCCTGCGCAGCGTTACTTTGTGCTTGCATCGTTGCTTCAGGACTTAGTCCTCCAGTCATACCTATTGCGCCGAACTGTTTCATTTGTTTTGCTATTAGATCCAGTTGGTCATTTACCTTTTTTTGATCTTTCAGCTGATCGTCTACTTTTGCTTTCTCGGCACTAATTCCTGATTCTTGTAATAGATCACTGGTTTGAGAATTGAAAGTATCGGCACCAGTACCTCGTCCGATAAGCTCGGCGGCGCCACGAGCGACCACAGCGCCAGCGCGGTTTAATGTGGCTGTCAGCCATTTATTTGCTCGAAATGTCTTACTAACTTCAACACGCGATGCAATATCTTCACGTTCTAGCCCCCATTCATCTAGCCCCCGCGCTATTCCTCGTAAAAAAGAAACTTGCGGGCCTGCTAATATATCACTTACTGTTTGCTCTTCTTGTGCCGCAGTAGTTTTGTTATACAATTGTGTTATTCTAGTTGCTTCCCCCTTAGTCATCCCGGGTTTAGCAAAATCTTTTATATTTGACACCAACTTTTCATTTATAAGAAGTTGCATTTTTTCTTGTGTCATTGGCTCGGCAAGTCGTTCTTGCAGCGTCTTCTCCGCCGCCGTGGTTTTTGAATCAACTTGACGTAATTTATTTAAATTTCGATTTATAAAATATTCTCGTGCAAGAGTTGTTTGTTTGTCATTTGCGTCAGACACACTTTCAAGTATATTTTTTCGTTCATTTTCAGAAGCATATATTAAGTCGACCACCGCTTTTTCAGATCCAAGAACTTTTTGTAAATCATCGAAACGTTCGTGATCTATTCCAGTGAACAGGGCGTTTATAGCAGAAGTGCGTGTACGTGTTATATAATCAGGCTCTCTCAATGTTGCGTTACCAAGTACTTTTTCAGCGTATTGTTCTAATCCTCGCAAAGCCGTAGGTAATCCTAGAAAGTTTCCTGTAGCAGCCATTGTATTACTAATGACATTTGTAAAACGATCAGACATCTGGGCAAGTGTCGATGGAGCCATATCAACCGCTGTTTGATAGCCGGTATTACGTAGTTTAGCTATATTAACCGTTGCACCTCCTGTAGCCATTCGATATGATGATTCGGCATCTGGTAACGACACCCCTAGTGTTGTCTGCGCAAATCCCATAAAATTTTCCATTGTAGGATTTATATTTAACATCTTCATAACTGATGCTATATCTAATCCGCGCATAGCCGCAAGGACTGTGGGATTTTCATTACTGATTAATTTACCCATACGACCCTGCATTCCCAATATGCCTTCGATTCCCCCGGCACTAAGATTTGCAACTGCGGTACCAATCGCTTCTTGTGGACTCATACCAACGGTACCCATTAATCCGCCCGATGTCATACCCGCAGCAAAACGAGTAAAGCCATTCATACTATTAGCCCATTCGTATCCCATACGAGTTGTATTTAATGTATATTGTTGTATTCCACCATACTGTTGTATTAGTTCCATCGGAACGGTGCCTGCTTCGACAAATGATTTAGTACGTAATAATGCATCCATTCCTCCCGCAAACGCTGACCCTAAATTTATCCCGGTACCACGTACCATCTCCGCAGCTTGTTGTGCAAATGACATAAATTCTTTTGGTGTATAACCAGCAGCATATGCCATTGTAGCTGTACCTATTGCTGAATTACCGGTTATAGGTCGTCCATACATTTGCATGGTATTCATATACTGTAAAGCGTCTTCTTCAGTAAGACGTAATATCTGCATTACTTTGCGATGATTCTCAATCATATCTTTTGCACGAGTTCGATATTCTTCTGCTGATCTTACAGTATCGAACCCACCAATAGCGGTATATTCCTGCATTACACGTTGTACATCAGTATTTGTAACACCATATCCAACCAATGCCTCGCTTCTTGCTACAGTTGATAAATCCTGGCCAATCTGTAAAGCTTGCTGTCTTGTGAATCTTCCAGCAAATGTACGCCAAGAAGTATTATATGCAAAATCACGGATTGCGCTTGCTTGTTCGTAATCTCGTAATATGGTAGTTCCTGCGACATCATATGCCATATCACCTACCATACCTCCGAGTACAGTTCCAATAACACTTCCAAAAGGTATTGGAGTTAGGCTTCCTGCTATACCACCAAGCATTGAACCGCCTATTCCAAATGTTAACCTGCCTGATTGATTAGCAAATTCATAGCCTGCGCGTCGTCGGAACTCTCCTGGCGTAAGTGACATTGATGGGTCATATCCCAAACCAATAACATTGGCGGTTAAGTTTTGAAAAACACCGCGGTTATGAAATGACGGTATTGGCGCACCTTGTGCAGATGCAAACATGGGTACATCAACCTGTGATAAATAAGATGTCATTACATCGTTATTAAATTTCTGAAATCCAAGACGCATGGATTGCATTGCACGATGTACATCGTTCTGCGCATTCTGTGCCGCGCTTATTGTATTATTTATATCTTGCCCTAGCGATATTTGTGCATTTGCCAGCGCTTGCTGCATTGGGAAAGCAAAAGCTGCGGGTTGTGTTGAAGGAGTAATTGTATTAAATACTTGCGCACCGAGGGCCTGGTCGATTTGTGCGCGTACCTGTTGTAGTTGAGAAGCTAAATCACTTGTGTCTATTTTTAGTCTATATTCAAGATCTTGATCTGCCATTGCGTTTTACATAGTTTTTAGGAAACTTCTTTTCAAGCGCGGATAATTTTTTTATTTTATCTTCAAATTCCTGCTTGGGTAACTTCGTTTTTTGGTATCGTTCGGGAAATGTCAGCTCATCCAAGTGTTGTTGTATCTCATTTAGATTTTTTACTTCAGCCGCATTTTCACGATCTACTATTGCCGCATATTTTTGCAGCGAACTATGTATATACGCTAATAGATCTTGTCGTTGTAATTCATTTAACAGTACATATTCCCGTACTGATCCTTTGCCCCCAGGATTTATACCTTTGATGTAGAGTTGGAGTCTGCGCCTGTTCCTGGGGTCGTAGTAAAATTTTCCTGTAATGTCTCCGGGGTAATTAATTGCTTCAATTCTTTTTCGAATTTAGTTTGCACTTGTATCATTTCATCGATAACTGCAGTAGGGCGGTTTTTTACAAACTCCAATGCTACTGCTGTACTGTCGAAGACGGTCTTTTTATCCTTTGTTTCATAAGCTTTTAATACCTGTGCCAACGTTTGAATCGCAAAAGAATGCAAAACATACACCGAAGCACCTTCAGCCGGTATAGCTTGTTCAATTGCCAGCTGTGTTCCACCTACTAATGAGGCGATAGTTATCTTGGCTAAACCGCGAATTATTTCTTCGGTAGTAGTTGTTTGACCGTTTATAACAAGATCTTCTAACCACTTTTGTTGTTTTTCTGTTAATTGTGTCATGTATTCTCCTTATGATATGATTATACTGTTTTTTATAATCAAATGCAAGACTATTATGGTATAAGATTATTGAGTTTCAGGTGTTTTATTATTATAATTAATGAAAAGAATTGATGAATGTAAATATAAGTGGTGAATTAACCATAACCGATTACACAGAAGACGAGGCACACCAGATAAAAGCGAGCCTTGTGACCGAAAATCCAACCTGGGTAACGGCTATGAGTATGAACAAAAGTCTGTGGGGGATCGAACCAAAGCTTCGATTTTACACAGAAGCAAACAATACAATAACCGCCCCCGTTGGTTTCCTTTCGTCATTGAAGATAATAAATCCTAATTTACAGATTGATGATAATCGCTATTATAGCAAAACTCCTATACAAATAGAATTTACCGGGGAGTTACGAGATTATCAAAAAACTGCAGTAGATGTATTAAGTAATACAACAAACGGGGTTTTATGCTCTATCACGGCTTCAGGAAAAACCGTTATAGCCTGTGCGTTACTTGCAAAACTAAAACAACCTACATTGATACTGGTAGATACTATAGAACTTGCGCATCAATTTATTGCGCGATTAAAACAGTTCACCTCAGTAAAGAATATAGGAAAAATCGGCGCGGGCGAAAGAAAAATAAAACCAATAACTGTAGGGCTATTACAAAGCGTAAAAAAAATTGATCAATCAGAATTAAATAAATTCGGAATGATAATATGCGATGAGGTATTGACAAGGTCCACATATTACGTATAATAACTTATGAAAAATAAAATTAAGATATTATATAAAAGTGGGTTGTCGGCTTATCAAATAATGCAAAAACTACACATTGCTTCAAAAGAATTAGTATACAATGTTATACATGAAGAAAAATTAACTAGGGACTACGAAGAATGCAGACACCCTGGTTTGAATAGTCGTTATTTTAAAAATATAGATACAGAAGAAAAAGCGTATATACTTGGATTAATATTCGCCGACGGTTGTGTTAGAAAAAATCGCCCAGGCATGACCTTAGCACTACATCCGAATGATCTGTACATGTTGCGACGGATTAAAGATATTTTAGGAACCAAGGCAAAGATTCAAATATCAAAACAACCTTTAGCGGTGTATTATATAAATAATAAACAAATGAGATTAGACGTCATAGCTAAAGGGTGCTTGCCACAAAAATCTCTACGAGGTGGAAAACCCAAAAATATTCCTATAAAATACACACATCATTTTATTAGGGGTATATTTGATGGTGATGGTTCGATATATATAAGAAAAGTTCCTCATCTTAGATACTGTTTTGACATATCTGGCAATATCGATGTTGTTTCTTGGTGCCATAAAAGATTAAAACTTTATACTAAGATAACAAAACACCGCTCAATATTTAGATTAGAGACGACTAATTTAATTGAAGTTGTTAGAATATTTAATTATTTATATAAAGACAGTACAATTTTTCTAAAGAGAAAAAAAGCATTATTTGAAAAAGCTTGTGCCGCACTTGATCGTAAGATCAAAGGTGTAAATCAAGGAAAAACGGTAAAAACCCGTGATGGGCAATACCGTGCTAAACGCAAGGATAGCAAACAGGCCCTGCGCAGTGTAGAGCATAGGAATTGAATAAATATAATATTCCCAAGAGTCCTTGACATCCTTATAGGATGAAAATATATGCCGAGCTACAAAGTAATTTGTAGAAATTGAGATAACAACCTCAATGATAACAAAATGACACATCGTACCAGCAAAAACATACGCTGAAGTTATTTCAAAGATACCAGCAAAATATAAATATGGATTATCAGCCACACCAGAACGAGCTGATGGTCTTACTAAAGTAATATTCTGGTTAACCGGCCCATTGGTACATCAGGTTCCAGATGCCGCTGTTGCAGATAGAATTGTAAAACCTGTATATGAGTATATAAAAACTTCATATACGTATCCATTATTTGATACGTCAGAATATGGTATCATGATAACGGATATGGGTACTAATGACATAAGAAATAAATTAATAGTTGACACCGTAAATAAATATAAAACACAACAATGTGTTCTATTGTGTCATAGACAAGAACATGCTCAGAGACTGGGTGCGTTACTACCGGACTCCGTAGTTTTATTATCCAGTGTAAAGAAAAAAGATCGCGCCGCTATTATGCAGCAACTTGAAAGCGGTAAAAAGCGTATTGTTGTTACTACCTGGCAATTGTTTCATAAAGGCATCGATCTGAAGGAGCTTGAGATCTTATTTATATGCGCACCAACACGAAGTAAAGTGTGGTTAAAACAAAGCGCCGGCAGACTAATGCGAGTTTCAAATAAGATAAAAAAGAATCCAGTCATTATTGATTTTGCGGATGTAAATATAGATTTACTAAAATTCCAATGGTATGCAAGAAAGAGAGTATTTACACAACTATGATTATGACCAAGTACAGACGCAATTTTACAACATGCAAAATAATATTGAAACCAGAAGAATCACACTGTTTATTAATATATATTCTTTACTTTCTTGGAATAAAAATTACTACTATAAAAGAAACATATAACACGTTATTGGACGCTGAAAATGCGTATGATTATTTATGTAAATATCATGAAAGGTTAAAATATGGTTGTGTCGATAAATAAAGCAGATAACGAGGCACAATTGCGGATATTACGAACACCAGCTACTCGTGGTGAAGTGGGCCCAGCGGCCTTGTTGGCAGTAGATTTAATAGACACCGCTAAGAACTATGAAATATGTATGGGGCTGGCAAGTAATCAAATCTGGACAAAAGAAAATGAGCCCATACCGCATGTATTTGTAGTAAATATTTCTGATAATTGGAAAGTATTTATAAATGCAACGGCAAAAAGATCGGGTAAATACTTCTCGTTTGAAGAAGGATGTATGTCAAAACCCGGGTATAAGAAAAGATGTATTCGTCGAGAAATCGTTACCGTATCATATATGGATGAGGAAGGTACTCCACACGTTGATAAATTTGTCGGTATGCCGGCAATTATTATACAACATGAGTTGGATCATATGACCGGAAAATTAATTTAAGGACTTAAATGACTGAAATTATAAAAGAAGTATTAAGAAAATATCCGACTGCAAATTTAGCGTCAGAGAGCACTATCGAAGAAATAGCGGATAAGATCGAAGCAAGATTTGACGAGTTATTACAAGACAAAAGCAATATACCAAAAGCAGTATTTACGCAACAAATGTTATATGTTTTCAAACAGGTGGCGCAACAACTAGAGAATGCAAATCAATTAGACGCTATAAAGGTTCTTTATGAGGAACTAGTACAAGTCTGTAAATATTATAATAACGGACAGAATTTATTAGGACTTTCCGAAGCATTGTCGGAATTAATAGCCACAGCTGCCGAAGCCACATCAGAACTAGAATCATGCGCTACGAACAAAAGCTAACAAGTGGAATTGTTTTTTATTACGAGATAACCGGCAAACAGGTAGATAAGTTGTTTGCCGTTTATTTTAGTTACGGCAGCGTAAAAGATGAGACAGATTTTCAGTTTCACCAAGAATTTTTAAAGCGAGATTCGTTTAGTAGTATGCAAAGTACTATTGAAGAACTAAAAAAATATTGTACTAATAAAGGATTTAAACATGTCTCTACCAAACACTGATTATACGCCGCCAGGGTATCAGGTCGCTAGAGCGTGTGGCAATTGTTTATATTATAGAAAAGTAACTGTTTCACACGGCACATGTCGACTAGAAACACTAGCTAACCCGACAGCTCCAAAGCGACCGACGCATCTAATTTGTACTTGTGATGCGCATGTTTTTAAAAATCACAGCGTGACTATACATAGGATACACCATGATTTCAATGCAGCCATTCCAGATGACAGACAACTATGACTGCTTTCAGTTTGCATTCAGAGATAAATTTGATTATGTAGCGAAACAACTCGAGATTGCTACAGCATTGGACTCCAGTAAAATCTCCGTGCCTTTCTCCGTTGTACATTTAAATAATTTTTGGTTATTCTTACCAAGTACACAGCATGATGATACGCATCATATGATTATTACAAATGTAGTTTCATCGCTCGCACATGTATTTTTATCAAGAATACGTATGCGTGTACATTACACAAGACCACAGTCTATCAATGTCATAGGAATTATAGAGGGCCATATTGGATTGAATTCACGACGATTATTTAATTCTATAAGTATGCAACCAGATATGTTTATGAAAGCACCGACATATGAAACTATGCGAGAAGACTTAAGAACCGGTTTATGGATAACAACTTAATCTTTGCTATTGAAAAACTAGGGGCCACGATCTACTTATTTGGTGAATGTGTTTGGGCAACAGCATTAAAAATAAAAGTGCAGTATTATAAGTTAGCTATAATTGGAGTAACCCGCGAACAGGTAATTCCATTGTTAGATAACTATACATTGCACAGAACAAAACCAACACTGCAGATAAGTGACGGTGACACAACATATGAATTGTATTTTTTGAATAGTATAGATAGTGTACCATTTGATCCTATATCGATAAACAATGCTATTCTCAGTCTGGATGGCAAGGTATTTCGCGCCGATGATTTAAAGAATAAACTCATTCGTGCCAATACCTCCACATTTCTCGATTACCCCGAAGAGTTATTACGGATATGTCGCATTGCTGCGCAAACCTCTTTTGCCGTAGATGTCCCAACGTGGGTAACAATGTACGAACATTCACGATTGATCAAGAATGTAGTAAAGAGCAACCCAGCATATATTGGAAAACAATTGCAACAAATAATTATGTCAAAAAATCCGGGGCATGGTTTTCGTTTGATGTTAGAGACCAACGTACTACAATATATTTTTCCAGAGTTAGCACGTTGTAACAATATTCGTCAAACACGTCGGGGCGAAGGCATCAATGTATTTGAACACATATTGTTGGCTATAAATGCGGCAGCACTTGAAGAAGAAATCAGATGGACTATGTTATTTCATGATATGGCAAAACCAACTACTATGGATATTACTTCCGATGGTAAAATGCATTTTTTCAAACACGAATTTGTAGGCGCCGAGCTCGCTGTAACATACATGACAAAATATAAATTACCGCCGTCTCTAATACAAACTGTAAAGATATTAATAGAGAATCATATGTTTGACGCGGACCCGAAGTTAACCGTAAAGGGCGTGCGTCGTCTAATTAAAAGAGTCGGCAAAGAAAACATATATCAACTTATAAAAGTGCGAGAAGCGGATAGACGTGGTACCATGGTTCCACCGTCAAATGATAAGATAGAATTGTTAAAAACCAAAATCGAAAAAGAATTATCAAATGTTTAACACCTATATCATAATTATTGTTACAACGTTAATTATTGCCTTAATTTATACGGCATTCTTTTACAGGGTGCAATATTTAAAGATATATCGACAAAAGAAAGCATCAGAAGTCCGCCTGGGACAAATAGCCGAACATTTGGTTCCGTATCTGAAACATTTTCAATATGATCCAAAAAGAGCTCATTTTTTAGGGATGCCTGTAGATTATATTGTATTTGACGATAATGCAATAATATTTTTAGAAATTAAAACTGGAGCGTCAGGACTAAATCGTACACAACGCAACATAAAAAAATTAATTGATGATGGTAAGGTTAGATGGGAAGAATTACGATTAACTTCGAATTCTATGTATCCTAAAGACGACCAAAAACATAGCTTTGACTTATTAAAAAGAGCAGGAGTAGAATTATAAGTTTAATTTGCTTTTAATACACAAATTTAGTATATTTAAGCAATGACAGACTTTAGTAAATACTTCGACAAATATATAGTTTTAGTGACAAACTACACCACATCTCCCCAAGAATTAAAATCATTAAAAAGCGAACAATACGATATAAAAATAGTTAAATATAACGATAAGTATGTATGCGTACGCAGTTTGAAAGAAGATGATTTGCGGGATGAAGACTATGTTATTTGGCTGCAAACAATGTGGCAAATCGAAGAAGACATAACACTTTTCTTGAGGAATAGCAAAGAATGGATCGAAAAAGATCTAGTCAGAACATCACAAAAACAGCCTTAAAACCATACACACGCCTAAAACGCAAATATCATTCAGTCCAGGTACAAACTTTTTTGATAATGGTAACCACGGAAAACGTCGAATCAGACGCAAATAAAAAATTTGATCATACCGGCTTTACATTAAAAGTTGTTGAAAGAGGTATCGATAATTACTATGGTGTGCGCACACAAGAATTATCGTATACCAAAAGCGGTCATGTTGCATATCCGATTTTCACTGATTTTTCACGAACTACCGTTCTTGATACATTGCGTACACTAGGAAATACACCGTCTCCTGTAATACACCGCTTGATACGAATAGGATTAAGCGCCAGGCAAATAGGTCAAATACGAAGATGGCATATTTCCGACTGGCGGGTATTACCCGTAAAAATACATTTTAGTAAATAGGATTAAGTAATGAAAATATTACCTGTGGGTTCCTCGAGTTCCGGGAACTGCACATTAATTTATAACGATAATACACGCATCTTAATCGATTGCGGTATATCGGCAAAAAGGGTTTTTGAGAAAACAGGGCACAAGGAATTCAGCGCCCTGTTTATTTCTCACGAACATAGCGATCATATTGTTGGCGCAGGCCCTGTTGGGCGTAAAACCAAAGTTCCTATATATATTCATGAAGCTGTTTTCAAAGCAAAAGAAACAGATTTAAATGATTGTGAAATCAAATATATAAATGAGACATCTGTACTGCAAATTAAATCTTTGATAGTTAAACCTTTTTCAACAAAACACGACGCAAAGTTTGCACTGGGTTTTATAATTGAAGAGCCCGCTACAAATACGTTTCTCTGCTATTTAACCGATACTGGCAGCATCAGCAAAACTATGCGAGAACGTACAAAACATTGTAACGCCTTTTTCATCGAATGCGATTATGACGATGAATTATTGGCAACTTACGACGGATACGACCAATTATTAAAGGATCGTATTAGCTCCAACTTTGGTCACCTTAGTACATCACAGGCTTTAGAATTTTTATCTGAGTTTGATTTGACTAAGACAAAGGGAATAGTTATTGGTCATATAAGTCCAAGGACTAATTCGCCCGAAAAAGTTAAGGAGCATTTTATGAAGAAATTTGCAACACTTGAAAATAAATTTCATATTGCTCCATTTGATGCCCCCTTAGAATTGACATGATATATAAAACATTCTTTAAATCGGTTTATTCACTTGGGCAACATTCCGACGACTACAAAAAGTTGATTGGCAAACGTGTCGGCAAAGTATACGAATATACATCATCGTCAGACACCATTATTGTGCATCTTGGCAATACCTATCTTCATATAGCAGTTGGTAAAGATGTTCAGGCGCCGGTATTAAAGAACTTAATAAGCGTTGCATTAACCCACAAGAAACCAGTGAAGTTGGAATTCTGTGAAAACTTGCAGAACCTTCAGATGGTGGATCAGGTAGTTTTAAAAATAAATGAGTATTTAGGATTTCAAGATATTTTAATATAAGGTATAAATGGTTTTTCAAAAAGATACAACTGTTTTTAATAAACAATTAGCCTTCGACATCGAAACCATCCCTACGCGGGATGTTGTGCCCGATGAACTAGAAGAACTGATAACACGTAAGATAGAAAGGGCACAGAAGTCAAATCCACTGCTCAATGTTACAAGCGAACGCCGTAAAATTATGGCTACTGATCCTTTGTTAGGACAAATTATTTGTATAGGTATGTATTACTCTACAAGTGACACAAAAGTGGCACTCACCGATTCTTCTGAAAAAGTTATTTTAGAAAAATTTTGGAAAGCAATTAGTGTATTTAATGGTGTTTTCGTTGGGTTTAACTCAGTTAGATTCGATGTCCCCTTTATTATTAGACGAAGTATGTTACATAGGATAATACCTACGAATTCGTCTTTTCTGCAATATACACGCTTTGATCCATTTCCTCCTCATTTTGATGTAATGCTTCAATTGTCTGGACGAGACGGATTTTTAAGTTTAAAAAATGCATGCGCGGCATTCGGTATTCCATCACCAAAAAACGGCAAGATACACGCAGAAAATGTCGAACAAGCATATAATGAAGGAAAAATAAAAGAGATCGCCGAGTATTGTTTAGGCGATGTTGTGGCTACTCACAAGTTATACGAAATTATAATCGATTATATAGTAAAATAATTAATGAGCTTATTTAAAAAACCAACTAAAGACGATAGACGGTTAAAGATGTATGTATTCGGCGAAAGCGGTGTTGGGAAAACGCTAACTTCGCTATACTTTCCATCTCCTGCCGTAGTCGACATCGAAGGTGGCACACATTTTTATGTCGACAAATTTGAAATGACGCGATTACTTACAACGGATATAGATGAAATAAATCGAGCCGTCGATGAGTTAATCGAAGATCCCACAGGAATAAAAACATTTGTTTTGGACAGTATGACCGCATACTGGGACTTGTTGCAAGACAAACACCTAAAACGTCTAAGGGTGAAAAAGGCAAAGCCTGATTATACATTTCAACCGATGGATTATCGGTTGCTTCAGGCTGATTTAAAATCCTTTATAAACAAGTTGTTAGCATTAGATCTTAATATCATTGTAACAGCTAAATCAAAAAATGAATATTCTGCAGAGAGCAGTGAATTCATGAAAATAATTGGTAAAAAACCAGACGGTCCAAAGGAAGTACCGTTGACATGAAAAGAAAATATACTGGTCCAATTCGTTTTTAAAATAAATATGTTTATCTTGAAATTACAGATAAAAACACGAATATTGGATAAAATAGCGGCCTATGTAGAGAAATCTTATAGGAAAATCGGGAATAACGGAGAAACTCCTTAACCAGTAAGGACAATTCCGTAGCGGAAACGCTCGAACGACTGACAACCGACTTCAAGTATGAAGATGATACAGTCTGCTCTATAGATATATATAAAACTATAGCTAACACATGGATTTATTTGACATAGTCCTTGAACTTATGTTTGGTCCAAATGATACCAGAATAGCAAAAGTTATAAAAGATCGTACTAACACATTACCAAAAGAGTTTGAATACACATATCAAGAGTTAACGAAGTACTTGGATATGAAAGAACTAGAGCGTGAACCTGTTGCACTCCGTGCGGTACAACGCTTGAATCAAGTTTCTAACCGTACCGTTGCTATAACACTAGATGGTCAAACCGTGATGACCGGCGGTATAACAGTAGAAACTTTCACAAAACTTCGTGACATTATTCCACATTTTGAGGAACGGGAATTAAAAGATAAATTACAGGAGGACTATTATGTTGGTTCTCTACTCGATCTGAAAGAAGACGAGGCAAAGCAGTTCCTTACTGATCTACAAGCAAAACTAGGTATTAATAATTAATGAGCTATAACTTACGCGATGTTAAGGGATCGAGTTTTGATCCTATTCCAGAAGGCCGTTATAACCTAACGGTGGATAAAGCAGAGTTAACAACTGCAAAAGATAGTGGTAATCCTATGATCAAAGCGACTTTGAAGATTCTCGATGGAGACTTTAAAGGTCGTTTAGTATGGGATAATTTTGTATTAACAGATAAATCCCTGTGGAAGTTAAAGGGAATTCTAGAAGCAATTGGTAGTAATATTGCTGAATCTGTAAATGCTACTGAACAAGATATAGCCAATGCATTACAAGGTGCAAAGGTGAATGCTTGGTTAGAAATTCGTATTGGTCCAAACGATCAAACATCAAATACAGTAAAAAACTACGCCAAAATAACCGAAGAAACGGTTGCAAGCAAAAAGAACAGTCTTTTAGCTTAATAGCTTTATTGGCCTCGGTAAATATCGAGGCCTTCATGTATTATGGATAAATTCATACAAAGAGCTTTAACACGTTCACAAATAAATGAGATACTACAATTTTTGTCGTATCATTTAGGGTATACGCCGCCGCAAAAGTTTACTATAATTTTTGCTAAGACTCCAGAACAATTCGCAAAGTTGCATGGAACAGAGCCGGGCCAAACGACGGTAGAGGAAATAAATTCAGCTGTACCTACGTTACCGGCAATATTTGATCATGGAACGAATACGGCGGTATTTCAAGGATTTTCTTACGTTCAAGGTCTTGCGGTACCGCATTTCATAATACCTATGGCCACAATCTTACATGAATGTATACACTTTTACCAGTATTCCGCCGGAAATTTTGGGTCGTGGCAAACAATGTACGAAGGAACCAGCGAAATATTGGCTTGCTTCTTTGCCGATGATTACCAGTTCGATTACAAGAACGAAGTCATATATAGCTTTAACTTGGCAATGATCATCAACGATAATAATTTCTGGGAAGCAATGAACTGGATAAAACGCTACACTGTTCATAGTGATAAAAATGGATTCGTAGCACGTAGTATTTTACAGACACCCACATTTGCAAAATTTAGACCGACTAATTTGATGCGGTGGTTAGATGCTAATACGTTACATAAGATTAAAAACGAAGAGATACGAAATTTATTTACAAAGTACAATCTTTCGTATATTAAAAAACAATTACATAAGAATCGTCAACTAATTTCATGAGGTAATATGAAGCTCACGATGCCATGCCCGGGCGGATGTAACGGTACAGGAAAAATAAAAGCATTACGAAGACGATGTGGTACATGTCACGCAGAGGGAGAGATCACTCTGACAAAATATCATAAAATACTAGGTAATTATACAGAACTTAGGAATGTATTAGCTTTTGAAGAATTCCTGGCTGATCAAAAACGAAAAAAGCATGAAATTTCAGTACAAGATAAACGGCAACCACAGGGGTAGCCGTGATACAAAGGATAGTGCGATAAGAGCAGCCCGAAAAGCTGCTCTTTCCATTTCAGACAGAGGTATAATTCATGTAGAGGTAGTAGACGAAGCTTCTGAAAATGTCATACATAGAGACATGGTTTTAGATGAAAATATAAAATCATTAGAAACAGATGATTTAGCTTCGATCGGCATGATAGTACCTGGAACATACAAAATAAATAACGACATCAAACCAAAAGCTGCAGAAAAATTATTTAAGATTGGTGACTATACAAAGTTAAATAATGAACTGTATAAAATAATATCAGTATCGGAATCCTGCGCTCGCGCGCAACCGGTATTAAAGAAAAAAGTAAAAATAAAAGATAAACTTACAGATAAAGAACGAGAGTTCTCCATAACTCGCCGTGCTGTATCATTAGCTCCTTCAGCAACAAATGTTTTAACTACGGAAGAAGTAGAAAAAGAATTAAAAAGAATAAAGGAATTAGAAAATGGAAATAGTAACACAAATAGTGGAGTCGATCGAAGCAATAGTAAACTCATTGCACAGCCAAAAGGAAAAAATTCTGGAACTGGTGGACACAGGAGTAAAAATAGCAGAAAAAATAAAGTCCGAGGAAAAAGATGAACGACTTACTGATCCAAATTAAAGTTATAGAGGACGCCGCTGACTTTGTCACTAATCCTAATACACAAAAGAAACTCTTGGATATATTATATAAAATATTCCAAGATAGAGGAATCGTAGTATCAATCGATGTCAATGAATCAACTAGAGAAGAGGATACAACAAGCCAATCTTAAGTACCGCAAAAATAAAGTTGCGGTAATCAATAAGGTTGAAGTTCCTATTCTCCTTACCAACCAAGGGCTCATACCAAAACAAAGTACAGTAGATTTCACAGGTATTTATAAAAGATCAATGAAAGAACATAATAAGTACTCTTCCATTGATTATGACGAAATCGTTGTAGGGCAAGGTATAGCCTTTGATGCAAAAGAAACGTTAAGTAAAACTTCGTTTCCTCTAAATAATATTAAACAGCATCAATTAATATTTTTGGAGTATTTTGAAGACTGTGGAGGAACAGCCTTTTTTCTGATACATTTTAAGAAACTACATGTCGATCATGCGTTTGTCACGCCACTTGCTTTTGTCAAAAAATATTGGTATGATGAATCCTCACGCCGAAGCCTTCCTTATGCTGAATTCGACCAGAAATGGCTTACGGAAATCGATAATTATTTAAAGTATTTTAATGACATTTGACACTTTTAACAATGAATGTTTAGGTATTGTTATACAAGATTGGCCACACATGTCTATTGGTATGTTTATGGCTATAGATGTAGAATGGGGAAAATTATCTCCGATTCCAACAACTAATCCACTATCGAAAGAATGGGCCTGTGTTGATTCCGATCTTTATATACGCTTAGACAAAATAAAATTAATTAAACATATAAAATATGCAGAAAAACTCAAACAAGAAACAAAAAGTATCTTCGACGATAACAGTCCCGGTAAAAGTGCTATCGGATAAAGCTATATTACCAACTAAAACACATGATACAGACGCATGCTACGATTTGTATTCTGTAAAGCAAATCAGACTAGCTGCGAATGGCTTTGATGCCGTTCAGACTGGGATCGCGTTCAATATTCCAAAAGGATATTTTGGCAAAATATATGAACGCAGTGGAGTATCGTTACAACGTCCTATAACAGTGAAAGCTGGGGTTATAGATGCTGGATACACCGGTGAAGTAAAGGTGATCGTACACAATCACGGTGATTATCCAGAAATGATCGATGCTGGTACAAAATTGGCGCAAATTGCGTTTCATGCGGTACCTGACATCGAATTAGTTAAGGTAGATGAATTTAAAATCACCGCACGTGGTGATAAAGGATTTGGTAGCAGCGATCAATGAATTATTTAGAGGAATTATCCAATTTTATTTTTACGAGCAAATATGCTCGTTACAATGAAAAAGCTGGTCGTAGAGAGTCTTGGGAAGAGGCTATAAAACGACTTGAATCCATGCACAAAAAACACTATTCATTTCTATCTGATGAAGATAAAAAAGAAATCGAATGGGCTTTTGACCTTGTGCGTGTAAAACGTGTAGTACCGTCAATGAGATCAATACAATTTGGTGGCAAAGCGATTGAAGCACATCAATCACGTATTTTCAATTGTGCTTGTCGCCATGTTGATTCTCTTCGTGCGTTTTCGGAGATATTTTATTTGTTATTATGTGGTAATGGCGTAGGAATTGGTTTATCAAATATGTTTCTTAGCCGATTACCTAATTTAGTAACTGAAAAAGACAAAACAGGCACAATCATTACTTACGCAGTAGAAGATACCATCGAAGGATGGGCCGACAGTTTAGAAGCGTTGTTGAACTGTTATTTTAAAAATACTGCATACACAGGTAGAAAGATTGTGTTTGATTACAGTAAAATACGTTCTGCCGGCACTCCGTTAAAAACGGGTGGTGGCCGTGCTCCCGGATATAGAGGTCTAAAGAATGCTCATAAAAAAATAAAACTTTTATTAGACCATATTATCGAGGATTTGCATCAATTAAATTTAAAATCTATCAATGCATATGATATATTAATGCATGTAGCCGACGCAGTAATAAGTGGAGGTATTCGTCGAAGTGCTACGTTAGTATTATTCGATAAAAACGATATTGATATGATAAATGCAAAAGCATTCTTTACTGTACATAAAAAAGGTCGTTTTGAGCTAAACGCGAAAACAAATAAACACGAAGGTTATGTAATACTAGAAGATCCTGCATACCCAGGCAAACAAAAAATCGAGGTAGAACTAGATGACTGGGCTTTATCTGATTTGCAACAGAATCAACGTATAAGTTGGTTTGATGTTTATAAACATAGAGCAAGAAGTAATAATAGTGTTTTGTTACTTCGAGACCAGTTAACTTCAGAAGAGTTTAAAGAAATATTCGAACGAACAAAAAATTTCGGTGAACCCGGGTTTATATTTGGTAACCATCCATGGATGAGTACTAATCCATGTGCAGAGATCGGCTTTATTCCGGTAACTGATGATGGTGTTTGTGGCGTACAATTTTGTAATTTAACTTCCATTAATGGTGCAGAAATACATACACTAGATGATTATTTAACTTGTGTAAAAGCTGCCACAATCATTGGGACACTACAGGCCGGCTACACATATTTTCCTTATTTATCACCGGCCGCAAAAAAACTAACTGAAGATGAAGCATTGCTGGGTGTATCAATGACCGGTATGATGGATAATCCTCAAATATTATTGAATCCTGCGTATCAAAAACAAGCTGCGCAATTAGCAGTTGCAACAAATAAAGTGTGGGCAGAGAAACTTTATATAAAACAAGCTGCCCGCGTGACGTGTATAAAACCAGAAGGAACCGCAAGTTTAGTATTGGGAAGTGCGTCTGGTATACATGCACATCATGCAAAAAAATATTTTCGACGGGTGCAAGTAAATAAACTTGATCCGGTATATATGCACTTCAAAATCGCAAATCCGCACATGAGCGAAGAGTCGGTTTGGAGCGCAAATAAAACAGACGATGTAATCACCTTTCCTATAGAGGTTCCGGAAGGGGCGATAGTAAAAAAAGATCTAGATGCCATAGCGCATTTAGACCTCATTAAATCAACACAACAAAACTGGGTATTACCAGGAACCAGTGTTGCTAATAGAAAAAATGTTACGCATAACGTATCATGTACAGTCATAGTAAAAGCTGATGAATGGGACAAGGTGCGTGAGTATTTATTTAATAACAAAAATAATTTCGCCGCTGTAGCATTGTTGGCACAAACAGGTGATAAAGATTTCAAACAACCGCCACTTGAAGCTGTGATAACAGAGCAAGATAAACAATTGTGGGATACTATTATAACTTCGTTCAAATCTGTAAATTACAAGACACTAAAAGAAGAAGAGGATAGTACTACATTACAGCAAGAATTAGTATGCGCAGGCGGACAATGTGAATTACCAATTTTAAGTAACGGATGATTAGTGAGATATGAATGTGTACGGGATGATATTCCTGTAAAATGGCATGAATTGGATTTACTACCCGGATTAAATAACGAGTGGATACTAATTCAGTCAAACGGTATCGTAGATCCTTCTAAAACAGAATTAATTAGGAACCAACCGGCTGCCGAGTTTCGTGGAACCTTTGAACAAGCTAATATAGAATTAGAAAAACGTATAAAAACGCTTGAGCAGCTAGGTTACGTTAAAGTCGAAAAAAAGACGGATGATACAGAATTATTACAACCTTAAAATAGGTTGTCCATTAAAAAAAGTAACAATTGAAAACCTAGAAATACGCCGCCCTATGGGGCGAAATAAGTTATATCTTAAAGTAACTGATGGGCAGCGCTCATTCACTGTAAACGAAATATGGTGTAAAGATGATAACAAACCTACACAAGGCTTATGGATGGATTTTGACCAAGACGGTCAAATTTTTGCTACAAGCGACTTGGCTCGATTACTTGCTTCTTTGGATATTAGTTCAATTGGCGAATTAATCGGCAAAGTTATAACAGTGAAACCAAAAAATAATGGATTTCTTTGTGTAAAAATAGGTGCCTGACAACAGGCACCACCAAAAAAAATGACTATACAAAAAGCTATTACGTTGATTCCCGATGAAGAGTTGAGAAAAATGTTTTATACCTTTCTTGACAAACATAAACTTCTTGATCATGAAGTAATTACTTGTTACCAAAACATGGGCGGGATTATATATATTGAACCATTTACTGCAATCGTTAAAAATAATCGTACAACACTTTCGCCTGTTCCATCATATCATGTATCCGGAGGATACCATGGGCCGAATCAGGAGTTAATGTGTTTATATGGTTTGATGTCGATTTTGCTTGACACTAAATAAAAAATTACGTATATTAATACATGCAATTCTTCGAACAAAAATATCGCACATTTATTGTAGGACTTGATAACCCATCTGTCATGCCCTGTGGGTGGTATTTATGTTCACCATCCAGACCCCATCTATGGGGCGTACTGACAAGGTCCGTGAACTAAACCGCCGCTATCATCTAGTGGCCCAGGATATAAGATTCTCAATCTTAATACACGAGTTCGAATCTCGTTAGCGGTACAAAAATTACAAGAGAACCCGTTACACCACGGTGAGGAACTTCAGCTCATACAAAGAAGCGAGTGGGAGAAGAATGTGACCAAGATATACTGAGGAAGTTTGTGGCTATCTTTCCGAACGTAATTCAAAGCCATCACATTATTCGTTCGCACCACCAGCAAGTATGCAACTCAAACAGACCCAGGACGGCACGCTTCTTGTCTAATAACGGTCGGGTAGAGGCCAATAGAGAAATGACGGGATAAAACAAAAAGCTGGGTAAGCTCGGTAATAAATGGCGCTATCGTCTAGTTGGTTAGGACACGACTCTTTCAAGGTCAAAAGGCCGGTTCAATCCCGGCTAGCGCTACTAATGAAACAGAAAGAACCGAATTTCATAGCTCCGAAGTTTAAATGTACTTGCGGACAAAAATTAAAAGCAACAGACCCCGAAGCATTCTTTAATACTGCATATACATATATTTATAAATGTCCGGTTTGTGGAATAAAGTGGATAGTAACCTGCGAAGAATCTGGAAATGATTATGAAAATGGTATTAATCTTTTGACAGGTGTTATAGAAGAATAATATTAATGTATTTACAAGATGAAGAACTTCAAAAATGGATTTCACAAAAAACAGGGCTTGCTTTTGACTCAATAAGTGAAATCGATTTATTACAAATTATACATAAAAAACATTGGAATTGCTATGTAAGTACGATAGGATATGCCAGCGAGGCGCGGGTTGATGTTGCACATCTTTATTCTTTATTAATGGATCCTAGACAATATTATTATCGTATTTTAACCTGTACGGGCGTACAAATTTGTCATTATAATAAATTATTTCCATGTTTGGTACATGGTGCAATTGGGGCGTTAGTGTAATTGGTTAACACGCCTGCCTGTCACGCAGAAGAGTACGGATTCGAGTTCCGTACGCCCCGCATGAAACACAACAGAGACAAAGATGAATTAAAGGTTTTAAAACGTAAAAGAGTTTGGGATAGATTTAAGTGGTGGTATAATAATCAAACGAATAGGTTGTTTAAAAATCATTGGTTGAAAGATAGTTGTAGTATGTGTAAATATGAACAAGCTATCAAATATCGCGAACATACTATACAACGCAGAAAAGATAAAAAAGTCATTAATGAACAATTAAATGACATGGAGACATAGCTCAGTCGGTAGAGCTCTAGGCTGAAGACCTGGGTATGCACTGGTTCGATTCCGGTTGTCTCCACAATAAACGACGCGTAGCTAAATTGGTGACGGCAGCCGCCTTATACACGGAAGATATGTGGGTTCAAGTCCTACCGCGTCGACTAAAAAATACAATAAATTCAGCAGTAACTCAACGGTAGAGTGCCTGGCTGTTAACCAGGATGTTGAAGGTTCGAGCCCTTCCTGCTGAGCTAGCGGGTCGATAGATGTTAGTTATCGGTTAAAGCATATATCTCAAAAATATAACACTCTAGGTTCAAGTCCTAGCGCGTATGAAAATACGTAGTAGCTAAATTAAAAACACTGACGTCGCTTAAATTACCCGCGATATGTATCTGTTGAGCAACTGGCTGGCTCGCCTGACTGTAGATCAGGTCCCCTTTGGGCGTGGGGGTTCGAATCCCTCCAGATACACTGTGGCCGTAGGACAATTGGCTTAGTCCGACAGGTTGTGGCCCTGTACGTTATGGGTTCGAATCCCATCGGTCACCTACATTCCCCTTGTGTCCCTGAAGAAATTCAAACCTTGGGTAGAAAGGAAAAACATCATGAGTAACATTTTATTGGAATTACAAGCTGGCGAGGGTGGAGCGGATGCAAAACTCCTCGTCGAGGATCAATTAAGTATTTATTTAAAAGTCGCGTATAAACACGGACTTTGAGGCAATTCCAATATATGTTAGTGATGGGTTTGCTTCAGTTCAGGTTATCGGACAAAGAGCAAAGGAATTATTTGAAAACGAGGGTGGTGCGCACCAATGGCACAGAGTTCCTCCTACAGAAAACCGAGGACGAACACATACCTCTGTTGTAACAGTTGCAGTGTTGGATCTTATAGAACTTCCCGAGGTCAGTATAAATTTTAATGACGTTGAAGTTACAACCACTAAAGGAAGCGGTCCTGGAGGACAGAATCGTAATAAAGTTGAAACAGTTGTTGTATTAAAACATAAATCAGGGTTAACTGTTCGTTGCGGTTCCGAAAGATCCCAGTACCAAAACAAACAACTTGCTTTTGAAATATTATATTCTAAGTTACAACGTATCGCTAAATATAATCATCAAAAACAAGCGGCCCAAAATAAACGATTGCAGATGGGGTCGGGACATCGAGCAGAAAAAATTCGTACTTATATGGTAAAACATAATTTATGGATTGACCATAGAACAAACGAGCGACGCGATCTGAAAGCGTGGATAAAGGGTAAATGGTAATAGCATAGACATAATGACAGACATTATATCTACGTTACGATCTTTGAAAATAGAGTACCAAATATGTTTGAATCAATGTTGCGCATGGTTTGCCCAGCAATATACATTGTCGTAAAAGGTACAAAGCTATAATAGCTACTCGTGCATACGCATAAAAATATAATTAATGGACTGCGGCTTTAATTGAAGTATTTTATGCCTGGAAATGAAACGTTCCATTAAGAGTAACCGCAGAGTCACAGCTATTATAGTTATGGGAGATTAGCTCAGCTGGTTTAGAGCGTCGGTCCTACAAACCGAAGGTCCACGGTTCGATCCCGTGATCTCCCACACATATGGAAAAGACAGACAATACAATCACTGTCGATATGCGCAAACATTTTAGCAGGCGTCTTCGAGAGGCTGCTAATAAAAAACTTGCTTCCATAAAGCAAGAGTACGGCGATCTCGACAAACACATGTACGATTATAAGGATGAACGGGACACGGCTGCTTTATTACCATTAATCCTAAGCAAAGAAATTACGGTTGCGGATATAGATATATCCAAACTAATCAATCCTTTAAAAGAAGCCATAGATGAAATTTATTCTCCAAGTATCGATATCCTCGATCTTTTCGGTTCCACGGCATCGGCAAAAATAAGTAAACAAGGAAAGCAGTTACTACTTAAACATAAGGCGGCATTAGCTGAATGTGCAAAACGTGAAAATGCCGTCGAGAAGGAAATAGCCCGTATTGAGGATAAATTATTTTTTGGTGGAAGCGGAAAATCATTATTAAAGCTTCTAAAAGAGTTCATTGCAAAAAAGTTTTAAATAACAACCGACAACATCATTGATGTTGTCTTACCGGAGTGTAGCGTAGTTGGCTAACGCACATGCCCTGGGCGCATGGGATCGCTGGTTCGAGTCCAGTCACTCCGACACTATAAATAACTAATGTTAAACAATTTCTTGGTTTAATTTGACAACTTATAAGAAAACCGTTCATGATTTAGAAAGACGTTTTAAGGTAGCAGAAATTTTTATATCTACATTAAATGCACATAGGTATCATGTCACAAAAGAATTAATTCCGTCGTTATTAGAGGTTGGAACTTATTTTGAATATTATGGAACAGTTTTGGGACATACATTATTGTTAGGAATATTTCGACACATTAGTGGAGCAGCTACGTATGATGTAGAATCAGGTGAGGATAATTTTCAATTTAGTCAGGCTAATTTTTTAAGAACGTGTGTTTTTGCAGCTAGATGTTTATACAGGTCAGATCAAAAAATAAATTACAGGTACGAAATTCCCGGTATTCCGGAAACTTACTTCTGTCAAACAATTCATTGTTATTCTATAGCAGATATAATAAAGGCGATTGATGATAATCATGCATTTAGACGACCACTTTCAGCGGCTGCAAATAAACGTGGTCTTTACACATTAGAAGATCGAAAACGTGTTGCACCTGAATGGTTTGATAAGCATCCTCACGAAGAATCCGTAATTTTAGCGAAAGAAAAATATGTAAAGACCAAGATGCTTATTATTACTGATACACCAAAAAAAATTATATCAGCACCAGAACTTCTTATGGATGCCGAATTATGTGATTCGCTGGAAAGAATATATCCAGATCTTGAATTAATATTAAAATTCACAGGTATTGAATCCCCATTCATACGAAAAGGATTTGATGCTAAAAAAAGTGAGGACGGAAAATTAATAATCGCTAGCGGAGAAGGATATTTCAATTTTCATGCTGATGAAATGATTCGTGCATTAGTCCAATTAAAAGAACAGGGGCTGTTTTAAAATTAAACGGAATATGGGCCAATTGGTAGGCCACCAGTTTCGGGAACTGGACATCGTGTGGGTTCAAGCCCCACTATTCCGACAAATGCCAAAACAATACAAGATATTGACAAGCCGAGGTATACATTTATCGTTTAGAAAAGGCATACTTGCGGGAAATAGGAAATTAAAAATTTACGGAACATTAGATTGTTATAGCGGCAAACGTATGAAAAAAAAGAATCGAGTATTTTTTCTTACAGAACTAGATGCATTACAATGTAGTTATCGCCCCTGTAAAATTTGTATGTATAAATGAATTATTATAAACAAGTAAAAATACAATATGATGATGGTGCATTTGAAATATGTTGGATACCTGAAGAATTTGCACACAAGCATCGCCGAATTATAGTAGATGATAAATATGCTAGAGTATTAATAATCTATATGGACATTCGTTTGACTGAAGATCTTATTGAAATAAATCAAAAATTTCCGTTACGGAAAGCAACCGATATATGAAACAATATCCAGAAATTCCTAAAGATGTGCCATCTTTTAATGCACACGTGTTCGATAAAATAGATGGTAGTAACTTACGTTTTGAATACAGCAAAAAACGTGGTTGGTTTAAATTCGGTACGCGCACAAGATTATTTGACCAATCAGATGACGTATTTGGATCAGCAGTTCCTTTATTTCACGAAACGTTGTTATTCCCGCTTACCCAAATTATGATTGATAACCGATTTGAACATGCGGTAGTGTTTGCAGAATTTGCTGGGAAAAGAAGTTTTGCTGGACAACATGAAAAAGATGATGTGAAGACACTGACGGTGTTTGATGTGGCCTTAGATAAAAAAGGATTCGTATCTCCTAAGATGTTCATAAAATTATTTGACGGTAAAGTACTGATACCAAAATATCTTGGATATTATCGCTGGAATAAAGAATTTACCACTAAGATCTATTATAATGAAATAGAAGGAATCACTTTTGAAGGAGTCGTCGGCAAAGATGGGGAGGGGACGCACTACAATATGGCAAAAGCTAAGACATTGCAGTGGTTAAATAAAGTACATGCTTTATATTCAGATAATCTAGCAGATAAGATAATAAATAGTTAATGGAACAACTAATCTGCGGTAAAAACCATAAGAAGATCGGGGTAACTCCTTCGATCGTACTAATTAATCCTAAATATCCAAGAAACGTTGGCGCAATAATACGTGCTGCATCTTGTTTTGGTATAGCCCAGGTTTGGTACACCGGCAATCGTGTATCAATGACACCAACAAAAGATTATCGTTTACCAAGAGAAGAACGGATGAAGGGTTATAAAGAAGTTACACTCACACAATTTGATTATCCGTTTGATATGTTTGAAAAAGCAATTCCTATTGCAATTGAAGTGCGAGAAAACTCTGAAAACTTATTAGACTTTGAACATCCATATAATGCAGTGTATGTTTTTGGTCCAGAAGATGGTGGTATTGAACGAGTACATATGCAACACTGCCATCGAATTGTCACTATACCCACGAAACATTGCACAAACTTGGCAGCGGCTGTTTATCTTACTTTATATGATAGATATGCCAAACGAGTACGTGCAGGAAAAGATCAAATATTCAATATAGGAAAAAATGAACAACGAGGTTATGAAGAAGGGGCTGAATTTGGATGATACCAAAAGAAATTGAATATAAATTTTTGTTCTTTGATGAGAATGTTGTGCTTCCACAGCTGGCTCAAGCTAGTAAATCAATAAAATTAATGCAGGGTTATACAATAGATGGGATTAGGTTTACTCAACGAGTACATGAAGATAATACAAAAGATTATAAAATAAATTATAAATTAGGAATGGGTGTAGTTCGGGACGAAGCACAATGTCAAATAGATGAAAATGTGTTTATTGCAATTTGGCCCTTAACAATTGGTCGACGTGTTTACAAAACACGTTATCACTTTCCACTGGAATCTGGTCTTATATTAGAATTAGATGTATATCAACATTCGAGGAAATGGCCATTGATCACTGGAGAAATAGAGTTTGCTACGGAAGAGGAAGCAGATAATTACTCAGACACTGAATTGGGGCGCTTCGGCAGTTTTTTATATGTAACTGGCGACTCTGAGTATCTGAATATAAACTTAGCCTGTTAATAAATTATGCTCTCGTACATCAATTGGACAGAGCTGCGCCTTCTAAGCGTGAGCGTTGCGAGTTCGAGTCTCGCCGAGAGTACAAGATGCCCCTTAGCGTATTTTCATTCATAAGGAGAAAATATATGCTACCTATTTTAAAAAGAGACTTTGCCTCTGATATAGAATATTGGCTTAATGATATTAGAAAAGCCTTTGAGGAGGCAGCAAATTTGGAACTATGTTTTGAACCTATTGGTCGAGCATTTCCAAAAGTAAACATTTCCGAAACAGACAAGGAATTTGTCATAGAAGCGGCTTTGCCTGGTTATGGAAAAGATCAAATTAAATTAGAAGTTACAAATGATAAAGGAAGAAAGTTTCTTACTGTAAAAGGTGAGAAATCTGGGAAGGCTTCTAAGAAAGATACACGTTATCTTGCTCAAGAAGTACATTTTTCCTCGTTTCATCGTTCCTGGGCGCTTCCAGCCGATGTAGATGTAGATGCCATCAAAACTAATATGGATAGTGGAGTTCTTACTATCGAACTTCCAAAAACAAGTCCAAGCATCGACAAAAAAGAAATAACTATTAGCTAACTACGCTCAAGGGGCATCACTTTATGACAATACATATAATTGGTGATATACATGGATTATACACAGAAATATATTTGCCTATGATCAAGAAGATTGATGGACCTTCAATTCAATTAGGCGATATGGCCCATGGATTCCCAAATACATTTTTACCTGAGTTGCCGTCTCAACATAAATTTATCCGCGGTAATCATGATAATCCAGAACTATGTAAAACACATCCTAATTATCTTGGAGAATTTGGATATATCGAAGAATGGGATATATTCTATCTAGGGGGTGGTTGGTCGACAGATTGGGACAGTAGAATTCCTGGTGTATCTTGGTGGTATGATGAGGAACTGTCAATGCGACAATGTTATGAAGCCTTAAAATTATACGAGGTGTCAAAACCACGAATAGTGCTTTCACATGATTGTCCGGAAATAGCAAAGATAAGTATGCTGATATATTTATACGGAAAACATGCGTATAATCAACCTTCCAGAACAAATCAATTATTGCAAGCCATGTTTGAACTTCATAATCCATCTTATTGGTGTTTCGGTCATTTCCATCATACACGAAAATTTATAATTCACAAAACTGCCTTTCAGTGTTTAGGAAAGGCACAATACACAACAATAGAGGTTTAACAATGCACGAACTAGTAAAAAAGGCACGAAGCTTTGCAGAGAAACGACATGCAGGACATAAATATGGTACATTGCCAGTGGATATTATAGTACATCTTGATAACGTTTATCATGTTTTAATGGAATTTGGCGAAACCGACCCATCGATGTTAGCGGCAGGATTCTTACATGATATATTAGAAGACACAAAAACTTCGCAAGAGGAACTGCAAGAAGAATTTGGTATGATAACTACTGCATTGGTTTTAGCGGTTACTGATGGAGAAGGTAAGAATCGTAAGGAACGCAAAGAAGCAATGTACAATAAAACGGCGGGTCATTTGCGATTCACACGTTTAAAATTAGCTGACCGTATAGCAAACATGCGGTATTCCAAGGCTGAAAAGTCTCCGCAGCTGACAATGTATATGAAGGAGTATCCAGAATTTAAAGCTCGCTTATTCTTTGCGAACGATGGTAACGAAAAAATGTGGGAAACATTAGACGCTTTAATGAAAAGTGTGATTCCACGGACATTCAAATTGAGTCGTGAAAAAGATGTTAGCGGTGTTTCTGGAAAAGGTATAGTAGGAGAAGGAGTTATATTTACAAACGGTAAATGCGTAGTAACATGGTATGGAAAAATAGCATCAGTCACTGTTTATAACACATTCGAGGATTGTGAGCAAATACATGGACACGAAGGAGCAACAAAATTTGTATTCGATAACAAGTTTTAAGGACGAGTGGGAATTCTTATCAAATTTCTATCCAGCCCCCATCACATATGATGGCGCTGAATATCCTACGGTTGAACATGCTTTTCAGGCGGCCAAAACATTGAATCCTGCGCAGCGCGAAGAAATTCGAGTTGCACCGACTCCGGGTAAAGCAAAACAGTTAGGACGAATAGTTGATCGTCGTCCTGATTGGGAACTTATAAAACAAACTGTTATGGCCCAGTTGTTGGCGGCCAAGTTCACTAATTACCCCGAATTACGAAAAAAGTTAATAGCGACGGGTAATCTTTTTCTTGAAGAAGGTAATACTTGGCATGATAATTACTGGGGAGCATGTACGTGTGATTACTGCAAAACTCAATACAAGTATAATATTCTGGGTACGTTATTAATGACAACTAGAGTATTTTTGCAATTGGATTTGGCATGAAAGGATTGTGAATAATATTAAACGGCATCTAGCTCAACTGGTTAGAGCATTGGTCTGATAAGCCAAAGGTTCTGGGTTCAACCCCCAGGGTGCCGACGATGAAAGCAAAAATCACATGGAGTATGGACGTTTATAAAGATCTCGACAAATTTGTAGACAGGTCCGCAAAAAATATTACGGACGAAATAGACAAAGCCTTTGTTAACATAATTACACGAGAATATTACAAAACAAATCCATTAGTATTTAAATTAAGTTACAGAACAACCTCTTTACAAGAATTCTTGAAAAGCAGCACTCGTAGCAAAACTGGATAATGCAGCGGACTTTTAATCCGTTAGGTGGAGGTTCGAGTCCTCTCGGGTGCACAAATTATTACGGCGACAAAGGAGCGAGATAGAGTGCCGAAGGTCTGAAGTGGGTGAAAGGTAACGCAAGCAGACTGCTCAAAGCTCATAAGGGATAATGACTTTCACTACCCCCGATCCATATTTGAGCGCCGTAATAAATTATAAATTATGCTAGAACAATATAAACAAGAGGTGCGCAAGTATTTAACTTGGTGCTATAATTTAAAAGTTTCATATGGCTGGAATCCAGCATCAAAACTTGAATTCGATCAGTTCGAATTAAGTCCAAGAGATTATTTAATACTCCTTGAAAAAAATGCTTATCTAAAAGGTATGGAAGCATTATTGAATCTTAATAACATAGATATTAAAAAAATATATGCAGAAGTAGAATTATCCGGGGGATGGTGAAATTGGCAGCCACATGGTCCTTAAAAGGCCACGCGAACAGCATGAGGGTTCGAATCCCTCTCTCCCGACTATTAGGAGTTGCACAATAAGTGCACCTAATGCAACAAAACAACATAAAGGATCAAAGCAACATGGAACAAGGCACAGTCAAGTGGTTCAATAATGCCAAAGGTTATGGTTTCATAACCCGTGCCACCGGTGAAGATGTTTTTGTACATTACAAGGCAATCACGGGTGATGGTTATAAATCACTAAAAGACGGCGAAGCGGTTAATTTCGACGTCGAGCAAGGAGAGAAAGGTCTCCAAGCGAAAAATGTTACAAAAGCAACTTCGTAACGACTGGTGGGAGTAATCCCACCTCGTCTCTTGGTGGAATTGGTAGACACAACGCGTCCAGAACGCGTCGCGAATAGCATGAGAGTTCGAGTCTCTCAGAGACGACTATGGAATGGTCTAAATATTTTTTTGATTTAGTAACTGTTATTAAAACAAAGTCCAAGGATCCCTCTACAAAGGTTGGATGTGTTATAGTTGGGCCGTATAATGAAATTATATCTACGGGTTTTAATGGTATTCCTAGATTAGTAAATGAATCTCCAGAACGATTCGAACGCCCGGCTAAGTATATGTACACAGAACACGCCGAAAGGAATGCAATTTACTTAGCAGCACGTCGTGGCGTATCTCTAGATGGTGCACGTATTTACTTAAGTTGGTATCCATGTGCAGAATGTGCCAGAGCTATAATTCAATCAGGTATCTGTGAAGTTTATATCGATAATACACGATGTGAAGATAACCCCGAAGCTAACGAGCGTTGGGGCGAAAATTTTAAAGCGGCGTTAATAATGTTGAATGAAGCAAAAATACCGATTTATGTTATATAGTGTTAAGGCCTTGTGGTGAAACTGGCAGACACAACAGATTCAAGATCTGTCGCGAAAGCATAAGAGTTCGAGTCTCTTCAAGGTCACTATGAAACAAATAAATCTAAAACCAAAATGGTTAAATAAGTATTCGCAAACTCCTTTACATAAAAAACTCTATGGCGAAGAAAAACAATATGACCATATGATAATTTGTAGTGCAGACCGTCGAAAACCAATAGGGTGTGATCTCTGTATATGTCTAAAATTTTTAAGAAAGGATGTAAAATGTTAGAACTATTACAATTCATTATGTCAGATTTTTGGATATGGTTAGGTACTTGTTTATTAATATTAGCTATAGGTGTTGCTATAAATAATATAATTGTCGGTTTTAAAGGCAAATGTGTAAATTGGAATTTCTAGCCTCTTGGCGTAATTGGCAGCCGCGTACGGCTTAGGACCGTATTCTTCGGAGTAAGGGTTCGAGTCCCTTAGAGGCTACACTATGAAAAAAATAAAAAATATATGGCCAGAGACTAAAGGCATGTCCTGGCGAGGTAAATTATATGAATGGTGGTACTGGTTTATTGCTTGGAGACACCCCCATAATATACTGATTTTAAATCGACCACCAACATGGTGCGATAAGGACGAACTTATTCGTTTAGCAGTATTTGAATATCTCGTACGTTTCATTGAGGATGAGTTTGCAATGAATCGTGTTGATTGGGACAGTGATCCAAAACATCAAGAAGCTGCAAAGGCTTTATTAAAAGCATATAAATGGATAAAAGAGGAACGTCCCAAAGCAGTAGAAAAATACGAGACATTACTACACAATGTTTTTGGCAGTATTTCGTGGGAGGAACTAGATAAAATAAGCAAAAAAGATGCAGAATCTGTGCATAAAGCAGAAAGATTTTATGAAGCTAAAGACCAAGAAATTTTACATTTAATAATTCAATATCGATCTTACATGTGGACATAATATGAACCAATCAATAGATACCTACGGATGTTTTGATATGGATTTTAATTCACTCGAAATATCTAATAAACAAATTATAACCGGTGTGATAATCGGCGTGACACTTTTAGGGTTAGGTATATTCCTTTATTATAAGTCACACAAATGAATATATGGCCGGAGTAACTCAGCGGTAGAGTACCTGCATGGTAAGCAGGAGGTCATGGGTTCAAGTCCCATCTCTGGCTCATGAAAAAAATAAGTTTCATATATACCAACTAATTCCAATCATATAGTAATAAGGAAATCTAATGATACGTGTTGATTTACGTTTACCTGCTGGTAATGGCAGAGCTGTACTACATCAGTGTTTGCTTCCTGATACATGGGCGGTATTAGGTAAATTTATTGATATAGAACTTGGTGGAGAAGTTAGGCATGTTGAAATATATAATATACATCAAGCCCTAGAAAAGTTTAAAGATAATAATGGAATATTAATTCCAGATAATTAAGCATCCGTAACTTAATTGGTAGAGTGCCGGTCTCTTAAACCGGAAGTTACAGGTTCAAGTCCTGTCGGATGCACCTAACTCACAATTTTCAAAAAATATAAAAGGAATAACTCAGTGGAAAATCAACAAGATGCGTTGTTAGATACTTCTAACACGTCATTGATTAACATGGCCGATACCAGACCTATAGCTTTTTGGGCCGATAACAAAAAGAACGAATTCTTAAAAACGTTTAAAGAACGTGTTGAAGTGGCAGCGTGGTTATTGGAACATACAGCGCACGTAATTATAGATAAAGCGATTGATCGCAAATTTATAAGTAACAAACATACAAGAAATATACAATGTGTGAGTGCAGTTATTACTAATAGTAACTGCGGTTCTTTGCACGGTAGAAATTGGGATGAGTTACAAAAAATTGCCGAAGAACGTGCCAATACCGTGCTAAAAAAACTACCGATCTTAAAAAATGCCATTAAAGTAGTTGATGCAGAAACATTCAAACTATTGGAGCAATATGATAGAGATCAAAAATCCCTACAAGAAAAGAAAGATACGTTGGATGAATTGTCTGGTACAATAGATATGAATGAGCTAGATCAAAACATGACAATCGGTGCTTTCAGAAAATATGTCAAAAAGATCGAAGCTGATCGTGCTTCATTATTGGCTCAGCTTTCACGGGAAGGACGTGCTTTGCAAGAATTAGATGTTACTATTTCTAAACGACTATATGCAGGTATTCCTGGAATATCGGAAGCTATCATTAAAGTTATAAATCAACATTATGAACGTATCACTGCGTTGCAGGCTATGACACGGCGTGTGGAAGAGCAAGTGAAATTCGGTGACAGTGCACAAGCTCTAGAATTATTAAAGCATTTTGAAAAAGATGAGGCAATAGTTTCCGATACAGTACAGGCGGAGTTTGACGAGGCGTTGAAGAAATTAGCGTTGTATAAAAAACCTAAAACAAAAGGTAAAAAATGACTTATTGTTTGGATAATGATAAATTCACTGACTGCTATAAGTCCATGGTGCGCCCCACGGGATACGAACACCACAACTTCGACGCTCCTTTTCATATCACACACAAGGGTAATGTAAAAGCTTTCATACGTGGCACCACCGTAGACAGTGATGGTGAAGTGTGTAAGAGTAATGCCATTATTGAGCATAATTGGTTATATAATACACAAATAATAAGGATAAAAATATGAACTACGGGTTATACACAGATATGTATCAACTTGTTATGGCACAAGGATATTTCCAGATGAGCCGCCATAATGACCGAGCCACGTATGATTATTTTTATCGACGTAACCCATACGGCGGCGGTTATGCATTATTTGCCGGATTAAGTGAGTTGTTAGATATCTTAAAGAATTGGAAATTTACCGAAGAAGATACAACGTATTTATTTCATCAAGGAATTTTTCACGCAGGCTTTTTGAGTTATTTACGTGACTTTCAATTCAAAGGCGATATCTATTCTGTGCGTGAGGGCGAAGTTGTTTTTCCAAATGAACCTATACTGCGAATTGAAGGTGGTTGGCTAGAGTGTCAATTATTAGAAACTCTGTTGCTCAACATTATCAACTTCAGTACATTGATCGCAACTAAAGCAGCACGTATAAAACAAGTTGTAAACGAACGACCTATAATTGATATGGGATTACGACGTGCACAGGGGTTGGGAGGTATTTTGGCGAGTAAAGCCGCTATTATTGGTGGTGCAACTTCAACTTCTAATGTTTATGCCGCAAAGAAATACGATCTCTTAGCGGTAGGTACAATGGCTCATGCCTGGATACTTGGTTTTGAAAACGAGTTAACTGCATTTCGTGCGTTTGCTAAAGAATATCCGCACAACACAGTGTTGCTAGTTGATACTTATGATACATTAAAAAGTGGTGTGCCGAATGCAATAATCGTAGCTAAAGAACTTGAAGCCAACGGATGTAAATTACATGGTATCCGATTAGATAGCGGCGACTTTGCGTACCTAAGCAAAAAAGCAAGAAATCTTCTTGATGAGGCCAATTTGTCTTATGTAAAAATAGTTGCATCTAATCAATTAGATGAATATGTAATTCGTAGTCTAGAAGAACAGGACGCTCCTATTGATATTTATGGTGTAGGCACAAATTTAATTATCGGTGCTGGCGCTGGAGCTCATGATGGTGTATATAAACTATCATCGATTCAAGGACAGCCGAAAATGAAATTTTCAGATAATCCTGAAAAAGCTACATTACCCGGACCAAAAGATCTGTATCGTTATTATAATAACGACGGCACTTTTTATGGCGACGGTATTACTTGCGCAGGAATGCCTCCACCGAAGAAGTTGTATGATCCTGTTTATCCAGATAGATTATCAGATGTTGGAGATCTAAAAAACGAAGCGCTTTTAATAAAGTGCGTGGAAAATGGAAAGGTTGTAATAACTAATCCTATCGTACGTACATCAAGACTTTATGCGGAAAGTCGTCTGCAGAGCTTAGGAAAAGAATTCACTAGATTTGAAAACCCACATATCTATAAAGTAGGTGTAAGTGATATATTACTTAAGCATAAAACAGATATGATTGCCGCACTTAGAAAATAAATTTTACGAGCCGAAGTATATCGTTATCAAAGAACTGTGTGTCGTAGGTCCGAATCCTACTCTCTCCACCCTGAAAGATAGTTGGTCCCTTTTGTTGAATGATTAAATTCATTTTATGGTATAGGACATGACAATATAAAAGAAGCCTCCTATAACTATCTTTCTGGTTGGGAGAGATAGCTCAGTCGGTAGAGCAACAGTATAAAGATGGTATATGACCATTTGCTCGTAATTTAATTTTATTATGGCTCATTCTCTAAGGTAAGCTGTAACGAGCACGCTTCAGCCATAGATAGCTATCTATGTTAAATCAAAGCACGCATATGGAATGAGTTATTTCAGGGCGTTCGGTTAATTGGTAAACCAACGGTCTCCAAAACCGTGACTACGGGTTCAAGTCCTGTACGCCCTGCTATGAAATATCACTTATATGAAGAAAAAACTGTGTGTTGTGGAACAACAGTCATACGGAAATTAAGTGCCAACATTTGTTGTAATTGTCGTAAAATTTTAACTCTTTCAGATACTTATATTACTTTAGCAGTACGTAAATTCACATTAACAAAAAGAAAAGATGTCAAGTTGGCCGAGTGGTTAAGGCATAGGTCTGCAAAACCTATATGCGTCGGTTCGAATCCGACACTTGACTCATGTAAAACTAATTAGGACATGATTTTATGGGACGAAAAACTATTAGCCGACTGCAAGAAAAAATGCGTAGGCTAGCTTCATTCGATAACACGCTAAAAACATATAAATCGGTCAAACCAGCAAAAAGTAAAAAACTCACTGGTGAAGAAGTATATAAATTGATGCCAGCTTTGACAAATTATTCGAAATTTTTCATAAATAATCTTTCTTTATGGAAATGTCCATCATATAATACAGATCGGCAGAAAACCAGTCTCATACGATTTTTGCTTTTTAAATATCCGGTACATGATATGTTTATCAATGCTTTCTTAACTACCCCAAAAGAAATAAATACGTTCGTTCAAGAACTATTCTATTGGGCGATAGATCTCGGCCAAGGGCGCTCTATAAAAGATCGAGTGAAGGGAATATTTACGGCAAAAGAGCTGCATTGGTTTTTAAACGGGCCTAAAAATAACGTGTTCTACAACAGTTGGTATGCAAAATGTAGGGCGCGTCATTGGCCTACTAATCTAATTAATTCGTTTGCCAACCGGTTAGGTCCATTTCCTATACATGATTGGAAAGAAGTTGCTTATTGGGACAAAATAATACAATTCTTTACAAACTATTTGGAAGAGTTGGACTCGGATATGTTATCTGAACTGTTGGATTTTATAAAATATGCCCATGACTACGAAAATTTTCAAATTGAGGGACGTACATTATCGTCCCTTATACGATTTTCTAATCGTTGGCATATGGGTCGTAGATTAACCGGCAAGTCAATTATTGAAGGCACATGGATGCCAATGAATATCCCGACATGGGAATATTATGATAAGGTCACGAAGATACATTGGAAGATTCATCAGTTATTGACCGGAAAAGATCTTGCATATGAAAGTAAGATACAACACCATTGTGTATGGTCGTATTCTCAGGCATGCGTGCGTGGACAAAGCAGAATATTCACTTTGCATAGTATCGATGGGATAGGCGACGAACGAAAGCATCTTACCATAGAAGTGTCTCCACAAGATAAAATGGTCAGACAGGTCCGTGGAAAATTAAACCGTAGGGCGACCAACGGAGAAAGAAATATTTTGTACAAATGGATTGATCAGTATAAACTAATTTATTAAGGATAAAATGAAACCTACTGAAATAATTGTTGTAATCGATCGCTCGGGATCGATGTCTGGATTTGTGGCTGACACAATAGGTGGTTATAACACATTTATTGATGAGCAGAAAAAACTCCCTGGCGATGCAAAAATAACTACTGTTTTATTTGACACTGAATATGATGTATTTGAAGATGGTGTAGAATTGCAAAAAGCTGTACCACTTTCACGTATATCTTATGTGCCAAGAGGCAATACTGCATTGTTAGATGCCATTGGTGATGCCGTGAAACGCGTTGAGGATCGTCAAGCAAAACTTCCGGACGATCAAAAAACTGATCACGTGATTATGGTAATCATAACCGATGGGCAAGAAAACTCAAGCGTGAGGTTTTCGAAAGATCAAATTAAAGATATCATTACGGCAAAAACAGCGCTTGGATGGAAATTCGATTTCTTCTCAGCAAATATGGATGCTATAAATGATGCTACACGTTCATATGGATTTGATAGCAAAAACGTATTGTGTTTTGCAGCAAACACAGATGGTTTTCAGAAGAGTTATAAGTCAATGAATATCTCTACAAGTAATTATCGTTTGGACAAAGATTCATAATGTCCAAATGCGGGTATCGCCTAGTCGGTATGGCACCACGCTTCCAACGTGGAATAAGGCCGGTTCGAGACCGGTTACCCGCTCTATGGAAACAATAAAAAAAGCATTGCAGCAGCCATGCAAACGATGTAATGAGGTTAAACTTGCATATATTTCGGCAAGATGTAAAGACATGTGTTTCTTTATTACGTATCAAGACTCTTACGAAACTGTAAACGAGTTTAGTAGTTTTGAAAGTTACCCACCAAGGGATGTAGGTTTAATGGGGGATGGTGATAACGTAACATTTATTTATTGTCTAAATTGTGGACAAATACAAGGACAATTTCCAGTATGACCTACACAATATATTTAAATTGGTGGTATGGTTCCCAGGAAGAGGAATCAGTGTTAAATCGCAGCGGTTATCCCGTACGCACAGAATTCCAGACTGACGAAGATCCATTCGAGATTGCGAGAAAATTATATGCAAACAATGTGACTGTTGTTATACATAAAGTACAAGAATTATATCATGGGTCGAAATATGTAATTTCGGTATGTGATGATTCTAGACCAGGACAAAGATGAGATCCATCGTTTTTCATTTTCCAACTGAATTACCATATAATGCAATCAGATATGAATTAAAATGTGATTGGGGTTTGTATTACAAATGTCGCACACAACAAGAATTTGAACAATTAGATCCGCACCTGATAATACAAGAAGGTTGTTTGATTCAGGCAATAGGTATTGATGATAATGTTATTGCAAACTGGCACTATGAGAAGAACAAATGGATAAAAAATTAGAATTTGTTTGTTATTTTCGGTATACAAAATGGTATTTTATCAGTTTAGGACTTCATTTGAGTTTAAAACCATTTAATATTGAAATACATTTACCTGCAGGATTTATACGTATAGGAGTGGAAGAACGATATCCAACAGCACCGATAAATTGGCAAGAATGTGATAAAAAGTGTTTTGGAAAAAGAATAACATATTCTCTAAACGAAAAAGAACTAGTTACTAAACTACACGCGTTTATTCTTGTGCAAGATTCTCTGTCTTCAATAAAGGACGCGCGAAAACGTCATAGCGATGCTATGGAACTATTGCATAGATATAAAATGCTAGAACGGGAATATTTACAAAATAAATATTCTGTGCCCAATGAGTTAATAACTGCAAAGAACTTTTTACTTAGAGACGAACTAGGAGTACAAATTTGTCAAACTTAAAAGACGATATCGATTTACCATTGGTAAAAACCATTGCTTATTTAAACTTATTAGGTATCAAAACACTTTGGTCGTGTTGCGGATATAATTATCCTGAACAACCTGCGCATAAGGCGCACCAAATCGGTCAAATAAATATTTCAATGGAATTTTCTGATAAGGCGGCCTCAGTCGGTATTTATATTTTACAACTTAATTATGAATGGGCTTTAAAATGTCAATTAGTGAATCCTGCTCCATTACGAGCATATATTATATATAGTGACATTAAAAGATTTCATCCTAATTGGGATGAAAACTCCGTACATTATCATGAGCATCCTTCACAGATGATTAATGGGTTGGAAAAGCGTTTGTATAAACTAAAGGATCAATTTATGGATGAAGTAGTATTAACTGATACAAACCACGCATCAAAACAAGCAAATCCCTATTGGGCTTATCCAGGGAGTGATCCATGGGTTATACGAAAAAATGATTTTATTTGTTGATGATGAAAAACAACCGGAGTGGTTTGATTTAAACCGCACCAATATTCATGTAGCCACAACATTTGAAGATGCGTTGAAATTAATTCAGAAAAATGTATATGACATTATTTACATGGATCATGATCTTGGAGATAGTTGTCATGATGGTTCTCATTTAATAACCGAATATGGCAAAGCAGGTAAGTCAATACAAAAAGTTTGTTGTATTTCGTGGAATCCACTTGGAGTAGAACGAATACGACTTGCTTGTAAAGATTTTAATATACCTTTCGAATCACATGGTATGCGTATATTTGATTTGTTTCCAGTTATAGATGGACAATCTCACTAAATTTTCAACTTTTATAAAGGATCACATATATGAAAACATATTTTAATAAGATCAAATTATTTAAAAGTAATTCTGACAGCCCGGAAAAAATATTAAAAGAAGTAACTGAATTTGCAGCTACTCAAAATATTTCGGCACATAGCTTAGGTGTGGAATATGTAGAACCCCTTGATCAACTAATTATCAGTTTGGGATACAGAGAAGAAGACGATCCCACATCGATAGAAATAATTCAACATACTATCGGAAATATATCAACCAACAGTTTGGCTGAGCTGGAGAGTAACTTTAAAAAGATACTTGATACTTTTGAAAAACCTATCTGTCATGAATTTTTCGTAAATAACGCTTTCGATCTTATCGGAATCTTTATGATAGAAAAGTAATAATTAGGCGGTTGTCGCATAGAGGCCTAGTGCGTCTGCTTGCCATGCAGAATCTCGTGGGTTCGAATCCCATCAACCGCTCTATGGTTCAAATAATATATGTATTTCTCGCAGCATTTGTGCTCGGCTTTTTATATTCATATTATATACGACGCACAGCACATGCGCAAACTTTAAAAAAACAACTACAAGCGGCAAGCTCCGGTTCAGTATTATATTTGCTTGGCGCGGTAATTGTTATATCATATGTAAGTGACCCTTGGCTATTAATTCCCGCCTGTGTGGGGGATTGGCTAGGATCCCTACTACAACTAAGGATCGATATGAATAAAGAACAATACGAAGAAAACTTAAGACGAATCCAAAAACAACATTTGGAAAATATTCAAAAACATACACATTGGCAGCCATGCATGCACGACCAATGTACAGAATGTCATGGTACTGGTATGAAACTAGATGGGACTCCCTGTGTACACGGTATAAGTTGCCCATGCCCAAAATGTAGTCCACGATGTAACACCTCCACCCTCGTAACTTAAATGGAATAGAGTCAGTCCCTCCTAAGGACTTGTGTGTGGGTTCGACTCCCATCGAGGGTACATGCTCCTATAGCTCAATTGGATAGAGCGCTTCGCTACGAACGAAGAGGTTGTAGGTTCAAGTCCTATTAGGAGTACTATGATAGCACAATTACTATTTCAAATACTACAGTTTATAGCTATTTCACTTTTTGACTTGTGGCAAATGGCTAAAAAAGAATTATTATATTGGGAAGCAATAATGGATACATTACCGTTTTTACCTCCCGACGTTGAAGAAGATACATTAATACTAAAAAACACTGCATCAGAGAATATATCTGTGGGCCAATTTATATTTTGGTTTGCTGAAGTCGCATTAATGTTAATATTCTGGAGTGGTTATACATTTGTATCGCTTGTAATGTTTCTATGTACGGTATTTTTATTCTATGCGGGGGTTGAAGACTTAATGTTCTTTTTGTTTTCTCGTTGGATAAAATTACCGGAAAGTTGGTGGCGCTCTCGAGAAGTTATTCACATTCTAGGATTTCGTTTACCAAAATATATGCCTTGGTTACCAAGAACGCGCCAAATCGGAAAGTTAAAAATACCTAGTTATTGGATGAAATTTTTCGGCGGAGAGGTTGGTGATACCGTTGAATTATATAAAGGTGGAATTATTGCTTGGATATTAGTTATTGCTATAATAAGTTTGGTATAAGATAATTATACCCCTATAGTCTAATTGGATAAAACGTCGCGCTTCGGACGCGAATAGTGCGGGTTCGAGTCCTGCTGGGGGTACATGTTTAAGGCATATGAACAAATAGAATTAGCAGTTATTACTACCGCTGCTATAAAAAAATTATTCTTTGACGATTACTCAACTCTCACTTTCACAATCAAACCTATGGAACAACATATAACAGATATAGAAAATTTTATACACAATGCTACAACAGACAAATGTGTAGAATTGTTAAGGACGTTGTCCAAAGATATAGAACTTGCTATTAAACCGGACGCCATACATGTTAAACTGAGGGCGTTGGCGCTAGAAATGGATTTAGAAGATTACCGAAAATTATTATTAACACAGTTACTCAATTCAATGGCCGCCGTAAAAAGCAAATTACATACTAATTTGGGAATTAAAGAATGAGAAAAATAACAGTAGAAAAAGCAGATAATACCAGACATTGTCATAAATGTCAAGCAAAGATAATAAAAAATGAAAAATTTGTACTTTGCACTAATGATGCTTATATACCTGTTTATTGTAATATTTGTTCAATTTGTATGACAAATCTAACTAATAAGGTGCTCGGATTAAAAAATTAACTTTGTACCAAAAAAGCAAAACAGGAAAAATTAAAGTATTAGAATTCTGGACTGTAAAAGAAAAATTCTATACTCGTTGGGGGCAATTAAACGGTAAACAGCAAGAAACTGTGAAGGTATGTGTGGGAATGAATATCGGTAAAGCTAATGAAACTACACCTGCAGAGCAGGCATTGGCAGAGATGGAAGCCAAGATCGTAATTAAGAAAAAAGAAGGTTACGATACAAAGATGCCTTCAGTTACCTCATCAATAGTGCAAACTGTTATTGATCTGGATAATATACCAGAAGCATTTTGTCCTAATAAACCTATATCTAAAACACCACAATCAATTATTGATGGTAAAAATACGTATGGACAAAGAAAATTCGATGGGCATTGCTTATTCTTGGTTAAAGGCAAAACTACCGAAAAAGTATTTTCACGTCGTATGGAAGATCGTACAGACGTATTAATACAGTTACCGCCTATAAAAAAATTATTGGCTATACTACCAAGTGAAACGTTTTTATTAACCGAATTTATATATTATAACAACACAACAAAACGTGAATCGCCTAGACATGTAGCGCAGGTTGTTCGTAAAGATGATGCTGCGGAGGCTATATCGCGTTATAACGAGTTATCAAAAGATGGACAATTCAACTGTATCCCCTTCGATGTCCTATTCTTCAAAGGAGATTTTGTCGGAAATAGAGAATATACTAAACGATTCGAATTACTCAAATCTATCAATATCAACGTGCCCCCCATATACACAGATTGGAAGGAGCTACTTCAATTTGCCGAAGAAGAAAATTGGGAGGGTTTTGTCCTTCGTGTGCCAGGTGAGAAATCATATATCTCTTATACAATGGATGGAGAAGCACATCGAGCGGGAAGTTATAAATACAAATTTCTCAAAACTGATGACTTTTTTGTCACAGAATGGCTTAAGGGAAAATCCGGAAAACACGCCAATTTTTATGCGAAGTTTGCTGTGGCACAATACGACTCCAAAGGCACCATTATCGATCGTGGATATGTCGGCCCTGGTAAACTAACTCACGATGAACTAGCACAACTTACAAAGGATCTAAATTCTGGTAAAGTAAAAAAGAACTTTGTAATCGAAGCCGAATATCAGGATATTCAAGATTCTGGAAAATTACAGTTTGGAATAATTCAGCGACTACGACCAGATAAAATACACACAGAATGCGTGGTTGAAGAATGAATGGAAAACGAGCTAAGGCTTTGCGTAAGAAAGCCTATAAAATAACAAAAGATGCGCCTTGGGTAGAATATTACGATAAAAAATCAGTTCCATTAGTAATGAAACCCACTTGCACAAGAAAAGTGTATCAACTATTGAAAGCCAAATAATTGGCTTTCTTGGAGAGTGTCCGGTTTGGTCGAGGAACCAATCTTGAAAATTGCGCGCGGCATTATGTCCGTCTGGGGTTCGAATCCCTAACTCTCCGCATAGGAAAGTCTGACCTCATTGGTGCGGGGCCTGGTCTCGAAAACCAGTAGGCGTGTAGTGCGCCATAGGAGTTCGAATCTCCTACTTTCCGCATGAGACAATATCTTATTATAAAAACTAAAACAAATGGTATAGTGGCAATAGTAGCCTCGGAAAATAATGTATTACGTGTAGTATTTGCATATACTAATAATTTAAGAATTGCGTTGGAAGAGACTATTAAACATGGTCTACATAAAAGAAGATTCGTCACGAAAACTAAATTGATAACTATTAATGCATCACCAAAAGACGCCGACTTTTTGAAAAAGCTAAAACAATATTTAATATTGTCGTTTGATTATGACGTAAAATTAATGGAGATAAAAAATGAACATATACAGCATGACGACAGAAAACATGACTGAGTTTGCAAACCAAGTAAAGGAAGTGCTTGTTAACAATCTATTAGAAAATAAAGTTATAACTAAAGAACAACATGCACTCGTATCAGAAGATTATTGTGTAGTAGTTACACCTAAAGACATATTAGGACGAGTTTTTGATAAAGTACGAAATCGGAAAGATACAGAAAAGCTACTAATAACTGTTTTAAAAGGACAGCATGTAAAATGAGTACATTGTTGGCTACATTTCATAAACCAATAAATTGTCGGGCGATAAATCCAAAATTCCAGGACGAAGAATCTGCAAAAGTGATTGCAATACAAACAGAAACGGGCACCGACAAAAATGGTACATTAAATATTTATACTTCATATTTAGTAGTATTTCATAATATGAATTTGTGGATGGATAGCATAGAAGTTAAACTGCAACCTTAAAATAAAAGCGCAAATGGTGGAACTGGCAGACACACCATCTTGAGGGGGTGGCGGAGAAATCCATAAGGGTTCGAGTCCCTTTTTGCGCACAATCATAAACTAAATAAAAAGGTATATTATGGAAAGCAAAAGATTGTTATTTCAACGTGAAATAGAAACATCTATCAACGATATTCGGGATTACAGTGATTTTATATTTGCAGTTGGTTTGGATATAAAGGAACTCACACCAGAGGTGTTGAAACTAGATATTATACCAACAATGATAATTTCAACATCCGCGTTTAACGCATTGGCCAAAATGAATATCCCAAAAGATTTTCTGGATAAATTAAAACAGGCTTCAATGTATACTTGTCCTTGGACTGAAAATACGTATTTCGGTACATTACCGATAGCAGTGGCAACATTTAATAAAAACAATTATAAAGACTTATTAACGGATTATCAATTAGACACCGAATTTCATCTCAGTATGAATGGCGGCGATGTTAAGAAATTACTTATTCCAAACCTTGTAGAATTATCATTTATAGGGCATGGTTATACGTCTGCAACACTTCCCAGCGATGGTTCCCATACACTAGTACTTTGTACGATTGAATTACCTAATAAAGATTTTGCTATCTGTTTAACTTATGCATGGCACAACAAATGATCAGAATATTTCAAGTTGGTGGTAGTGTTAGAGATTTAATATTACGCGTTAAGTCAAAAGATATTGATTATGCAGTAGTAGCAGTTTCTTGGGAAGAAATGAGAAATTATATTCTTGCCAAAGGCAAAATATATCTCGAGACCCCAGAATACTTCACTATCCGTGCTCATATAGATGGTTTTGGTGATGCTGATTTTGTGTTATGTCGAAAGGATGGTAACTATTCAGACGGTCGTAGACCTGATACTGTTGAGTTGGGCACATTGTATGACGATCTAGCCAGACGTGATTTCACAATGAATGCTATTGCGATCGACATGCAAGATCCAAAGCGTCCTTTTATTGACCCGCATGGTGGGTTGATTGACATACAAAATAATCTCATTAAATGTGTTGGTAAGCCCGAAGATCGCTTCAATGAAGATGCTTTACGCATGCTACGCGCGTTAAGATTTGCCGTAACCAAAAAAATGCAGATCGACTTATCAGTAGAAGCATGTTTTGGTAATCGTGAGTTATTAAACAAATTGAATAATCGTATTTCTTGGGAACGTAAAAAAGACGAATTGTTTAAAATGTTCAAAACAAGTACAACACGAACTTTTGAATTGTTTGATCGATACCCATCAATGCGCGACGTATTACTTTCTGATGACAAACCTTTGTGGCTTGAACCAACTTTACGAGCACGCCCATGAAACTAGGAATATTTGGTGGCAGTTTTGATCCGCCGCACGCTGGACATTTATGGTTGTGTAGAAGTGCTCAGGAATTATATCATTTGGATAGTATAGCTATGGTGCCTAATGCGCTTTCTCCATTAAAGGATCATAAACATACAGAAGCTCATCATATAGTCGCTATGACACGATTAACGGCGTTCGAATGCGAAAGTACTTATTGTGATACAACAGAGATTTGCCGTGATAAGGTATCATATACTATAGACACTGTAAAATTATTTAAAGATCATTATCCAGAAGATGATTTATATTTGCTGTTAGGTGGTGATTCATTATTAGATTTTTACCGTTGGAAGGACCCTAATGAACTTGTAGAGATTATCGGGCACGAACATATTTTAGTGGCTGAACGAAGTACTGCACCTCTGATGGCACATAAGTTTCGGTCGCTACCTATGCCCTACATACAAGTGAGTTCAACGGATATTCGTAATCGAATAAAAAATCATTTGACAATAAAAGGATTAGTAGTTGATTCGGTGCGTGAATATATAATCGAACGTAAGCTGTATCTATAATTATAGAGCTATCGTACAATTGGTTTAGTACACAAGACTTTGGATCTTGGAATCGGAGTTCGAATCTCTGTAGCTCTGCATTTTTTGGGATGTAGTTCAATTGGTGGAACGTCAGTCTCTGGAACTGAATGATAAAGGTTCGAGTCCTTTCATCCCAGCGTATGAAACAAATTTTATATTATGAAATGGACTACATGGAATTTGATAAATTAGTTAATAAACATATTCCAGCGTTTAAAGGTGATTACGAATTTGTGGCCTGTCATGAAGCAAATAATTATGCAGCATATACTTTTAATGTTGAAATGCCTAAAGATGACAAGTCATATTTAGATATTGAGCGTAAAATCCTATTAGGAGAAGATCGATATACGCGTTATATATTAATGTATTTGGTAAAACTCGGTGTACTGGCGCCAGGAAATTATTTAATAAACGTATTTTGGTAATTGCAAAAGATCGTCTAATATGAATAAGACAGCGGAGTACATCCGCTAAATAGTAGATTCAAAACCTACCTTTTGCTTCATGTATAATTTTAAACGTGGTGATAAGGTTGTAGATATATTAGACGGTCAGAAAGGCATTGTTATGCGTTATGCTTCTGAAGACCGTGATAATTATACTTATGTACAAGTAAGATGGGAAAATGGTGATACAACAATAATAAGAGAAATGGAATTAGTATATGATAAACACTAAACAATCCTGCGGCGAAGCAAAGGCTACAAACATAATGGAAGGTAGTTTGTATAAACTGCAGACATTACAAGATGAAACACAGGCAATAATTAACACGATCGCAGAAAAAACCGAGTCAATTCGGCAACAATTGCCGAAGGAAGCTATATTGGATATGGGATGCAATAAAGGTATAAATACTTCAAAAATACAAAATATACTACAAGATCGTATTAGTCAACAAGATCTTATCGTAAAATTATTGCAGGAATTACTTTCAGAGTTAATTATATAATACAATACATAGAATACGAGTATAGACGAACTGGAAAATTTCTCGTAGCGTAGAGTCACTCCATAACGCCCAGATATACACGGAATCTGGGGTCGCGGTCAAAGCCCTAAATGCAATGCATACCTGAGTCCAGTTAGGCTGTAATTAGATAATGGTTATAATTACAATTGACAGGCCAATAGGGAGGAGAAAACCTTTTCACGGTGACATCGGAAATCCGTGACTATGTGTGCCGGCTTAGCTCAGCGGTAGAGCAGGGCACCTGTAATGCTCAGGTCGGGGGTTCAAATCCCTCAGTCGGCTCAGAAAAATATACAATTGTATAGCCAGCTTAGCTCAATTGGTGGAGCAGTGCTTTCGTAAAGCAAAGGTCAAGAGTTCGACTCTCTTAGTTGGCTCGTTATGAAATTCCACATACCAAAAGAAAACATACCTTATCGTATTATGCGAGATATTGAAATAGAATTAGTGGGTCTTGATAGTGATAGTCGAAAGAAAATGCAGACGCGTGGATTTCAAGAGACATTTCACACTGATCCTTTTTACTTACATGCGAAAGATATAATAAAAATCACTACTTGGAGCAATAAACAGGAATATGTGAAGATTCGTATATTATCCTCTAGTGATAAACTATATGAAAAATTATGTGGATATGTTCGAGATCCTTCGAATGATCCAAGTTCAACATTTGACTTTTTAAATGATGTTGAAATAGAAGAAATTCCGGTATAAGATTATGTGGCAGAGGCGACTCTACCGCACTTGCGTTTAATGTATTAATTTAGTATATTAATTTGGGCTCGACAGGAATCGATTGAATGAGATGTAGTATAAATGCATAGCGTCAGTGAACCGATGACGTAAAATCCGTTTAAACAATAAGTGCAGAAGAAAAATCTGACATGACTTTTGAACAGGCTTTGGCACTAGTCGAAGTACCTGTAGCCGTAATGGCCTAATCGCTGACAAGAGAACTCGATAGCAAGGCCCCAATTGCTATGAGTGCGATAAACGGGGATGTAGGCCACTTGTCCGAATACAAGTAAGTCCTAAGTATGTAGTTGTAGCAGACGACCGACTAAAAATACAACTAACTATGTGAATGAATTTTTATTAAATCCATGCAAGACCGGGGTTCGACTTAGTATTAGGTCGCTTATATAGAAATATATATGACAAAAGAAAGCTCAAACGGCGAAACCCCTGCTAATAGCGAGGTAACACCGTCGGGTATGTAAAGAAATTTAACAGCTCGCTATCGACTTATAGAACTCTAAAGTATAAAAACTATGAGTTACTAGGATAGTTGGAAAAATTCTTTTTCAAATTGTTTTTTTCGTCGTATTTGTTCTTTGGTGTATTTACCGTTGCGAACAGTCAATTTAGCATAATATCTTATAATGAATTTCATCCGACGTGATTTCTTTGGATGTCTAATATAAGGCAATAATTTATGCATTACGTCTATTGCATCAGCACGAGTTATTTTCCAACTATATGCAATCATGTAATTTCGCTTTTGACGGCCATGATTACAAATAATTCCGCCAAAATATCGTTGTAACGGTAATAAAATTTCTAAACACGTATTAGCTACAGATAACACAGGTGATCTGTACTCTCCGGAGTGATTATGTGTTAATGTAACTGAACCCTCACCATCGACGATGCCGGCGGTCCAACTATAAATGCTTTCTATCTTCGTAGTCTTTTTGGACATGGTAATCTTTTCTCCTATATCCAAAATATACTAAAAGATAAGGGAATAGTCAAGTCTAAAATGAAAATTTTAGAGTTACTGCCCCGCGAGTCCACCAAGGAGGTTTCTTTTCGTAGTACGTTATACTTCCTCCGTTCAAAATAAATAAAGGAAAACGTACCAAGACTGCGGGGTACGTTGGAAATGGTCCCCACGAGAGTCTCATAAGCTCTGCATGCAGGTTCAAGTCCTGTCCCCGCTACAAATCGGCCGGATCGAGATTGTTATCATAGATTCGACTTCTATTTCTCCCGCCAAGAAAAAATTTGGGAGAAAGCGCAATGGACGCACTCAGTCTCACAACATTGCCGATCTATTTTTAAGGAAAATAAATGACTGCGTTATTCGTTATTTTCACTATAATTGTTTCAGTGCTTATTGATCTGGCTGTTCAAGCACATCGTAAACATAAATCATTAAAAACAAAGCCAGAGATTTATTTACATGATCCAACACTCACTATGTGTGATGGCGGACAATTAAAGGAACAAGATATGAAATAGGGCTATATCAATACCTCGTAAACTCACCAGTTTATAATATTAATAACCGCGACAATAAGTCGCTATATATTTTTACTAAAACTGGAGTTTACAATGACAAAAGAACAATACAATCAACTAAAATCCGAGCTTAAAATCTTAGCTCAATTTCTTCATTACGACAACTATAATTCACGTGCCTACCAATCACAAAATGCCGGTGGCAAAAAGAAACCAAAAGAAATACCAGAACAATTAGAAAAGCAATTTAAGGAATTAAATATAAGTCCTTGGAGAGCTCACTATGAGTATAGACATAAACACATATTTATGTCTTTACAACGTGGTAAAAAACGTGAACAAATCGAAAGACCAAGACAAGGTAACGAACCCGATGAAAATTACATCAAAAAACTTGTGGAGCAGTATGAAACAGTTGAACAGACTGTATGTGTTAGTGCGTGAAGACTTAAATCTTACATACGCTGGAGTTCAAGCTGGACATGCAGTAGCAAAATTTATGTTAGAATTCCCAGGTATATGGTGTAATACTACACTTATATATTTGCGGATAAAGAATGAGGATAAGCTTATAGAATGGCGTGACAAATTAATTGTCAGAGGTATTCCGTATGCTTTATTTAGAGAACCTGATTTAATGAATCAGGCAACTGCCGTCGCTGTATTGAGCGATGGTAATATATTTAAAAATGTAAAATTATTGTGACAGTAAAAAATGAAACTATGCAGTTAAAACCACCAAATGGGCCGGGGATCCATAGCCTCGTTAACCTCCTTTGGGCTGGCGTGTTGCCCATTAACCTTATTGGTTAGCTATGAACAATCATAGTACTGTTCGCCAGAACTGCATTCCAGAATGATTTAGGTTAATTGCGAAAGCCCCTGGAACAGGGGAGTCCTACGCATACTTACCCGTCGTAGGTGAGCCTGTCTAATTATGGGTTAGACCCAGGGTCGATCCAAAAGGTAAGCTCGATCGAAATTAACTATTGTCTGCGTGGCCGAGAACGAAATAAGCACTAGTCTCTAAAACTAGTTACACGGGGTCGTTCCCCGTCGCAGACACTTATTCCTCTGTGGTGAAATGAAAAGAGATGTATATTTGTTACGTATTAATATACATTACTAAGTCACTAGATTGAATTAGTAGGTGACAGCATCGAGTTACCAGTATAGACTGTTCTTTATGGTCAAGTTCAGAGCAAGTGTATTGGAAGAATAACTAGGATGAAGCGATTAAACCAATTGTCATGCGACGAACGTTTAGTTGCGTAGCGGCTGAATATTCAATTGAAAATTAGAATGGGATCTTTACTACTCCCTGTCGAACGCTTACAAACGGAACTGACTGTCAGTAGACTAAAAGTAATGCTGCAGGTTTGAGTCCTGCCAGAGGGATAAATTTTTATCCGGACGGCGTATTATTCTCTCGACGCCTAATAAATATGGGGAGATTATCAGTCCTGTCATAAACAATTCCGCTCAATGAGCACCGGAGCCATTTGATAGGACTTTTGCATTATATATGGCTCCGCCACGATTACAAAAAACTTTATATCAGGAGATATAATGAATGTACTAAAGAAGGCGCTATCCCCGTTCTGGAATTTTGCTCCAGATTCTGGGCAAGAAACCCCTTCTGCTGATGAGCAGCTGGCCACGCCCGAAAAAATGGCAACGCCCGCACAAAAAAGTATTAAGCCTGGACGTCAGACAGTTGATGAAGAAATTCTGCAACAAATAGTTGCAGATGTTGATAAAGCAACGCCATCAGTCCTGTCGGATTTTTATGGTCTTGTCGAGTCATTATCGGAAGCTATTGCCGATGAGTCTGCTAGATTTAAATCTGCTTTTATTGCTTTGCAAAAACAAGGAAAAGCAAGTGTAGAAATTTTATTAAATGCTATTACCGCAAAATTCAGTGCTGTAGATGCGGCATCGGAGCAATTTGATGCTGAATTGTCCGAATCGCAAAAAGGTATTGATACAAAAAGACATCAAGCGGCAAAGATCGATGATACCATTGCAGAATTAAATGATCAAATCGAGAAGCTAAAAGTACAAGCTAATGATTTATTGGTTGGTGCCGCACAAGAGGAGCAACAATTGTCTGCGCAAAAAGATGTATTTACTGCTACGCTCGATTCGGTACGTACTGCAATTAGAGAGCAAGAAACAAAAATAAAAACATATCTAGCAACACAAACAACTTCAACGCAAAAGAGAAAGGCACGTTAATGACACCAGGATTATCTGATGGTCTCGCGAAGTCATTCTGGCAACGCAAAGAGGGCACATTTGGTATGATTGTCGCAGTAGCATTAGCGGCGGCAGCTTTATACGGACTAAATCTAGCATTACCATTTATTATTGGTTTGTTAGAAAATACATTAACGGCAGCGTTTCTTTTTATGACTGTAGTTATTGTAGGTACGATCTTAACAAGTAAGCGATTTTGGACCTTATTTTTTGGTTCATTTAAACTTATTATGCGTTGGGTCACTGGGATTTTCATTACTATTGATCCGATCGGTATATTAAAAAATTATGTAGATAAATTAGCTGATAAACTTGTCTTAATTGAAAAACAAATAAAGAATCTCCGAGGTCAGATGGGGCAATTAAAAGTCACCATTGACACCAACGAGAGAGATCGTCAGCGGTCTATTTCGATGGCAAAGGCGGCAAAAACTTCTGGTAAAAAAGCGGCATTAGTATTAAATGCACGTAGTGCTGGAAGGTTGAAAGAATCAAACATCACGTTACAGCAGCTCTACACAAAGCTGGAGAGTTTGATGCGTATGTTGAACAAGATGCGAGAAGTCTCTGAATTTATGTATGAAGACATCAAACAAAATGTAGATACTCTCGAGCGACAAACCGCGGCAGTAACCACTGGTCACAAAGCCATGACTGCGGCAATGTCCTTTATTCGCGATGCATCTGATGATAAAAAGCTATATGATCAAACAGTTGAAAATCTACTCAATGATTATGGGCAGAAACTTGGAGAAATCGATCAATTCATGGAAGTTGCAACTCCATTTATTGAGGGTGTTGATCTAGCTAATATGGCCTTTGAAGCAGACACATTAAAGGAACTTGAATTATGGGAAAGCAAAGTAGATAGTTTGTTGCTAGGCGACACAAAAGCATTACTTGTCGGTAATGAAGAACTCGCTCCTTTGTTAAACGAATTACCCTCGGCGCAACAAGTGCCAATAGAATCAAAATCACAATCAACCACAACATCCAAATATTTACGAAAGAATCGATCATGAACGAAGGAACCGGAATACGCCCAGCCGGAAGGCTGCTTATTATTATGGCAATAGTTGGAACATTATTCTATTTGTTATTTTTTGGACCTCTTAACCAATATATTCCCGGCAAAGAACCCGCCAAGGCAGTTGTAGCAAAAAGGGTAAATCTGGGAAATATTGCAAATACAAAAAGTATTGCAGCGGAACTTCCGCTTCCGTCGGCAGACCCAGCACCTGCTACAAACACAACTTTCAAGTATGAAATAATGGCCTGGAATTCACAGTTTTCTCTGATGCTTGCCAATGGTGGTATTGTTACCACATCGGGGTCGCTTATGGAAAAGTACGGGGTTAATATTACACTAGAGCGACAAGATGATTGTGAAAAAATGAAGGCAGACCTAGTGGCATTTGCAACTGAGCTCAAAGACGGAAATCCATATCCATCAGAAAAACCTGCATTTGTTGCTGTAATGGGAGATGGTGCTGCACAATTTATAGCCGCACTCAATCCAGTACTAGAAAAACTCGGCACTGAATATCGTGCTAAAGTCATAGGTTCAGCCGGTTATTCTTATGGTGAAGATAAATTGATGGGGCCACCGGAGTGGAAAAAGAATCCTGGGTCTATGCGCGGTTGTGTCATATCCGGTTATCTACGAGATGGCGACTGGAATATTGCAATGAAATATACTGGTGACAACGGCATTCCAAATAATCCTGATGAAACCACTTACGATCCTAATGCTGTAAATTGGGTTGCTGCTAATGACTTTTTAGATGCGCCAGCTAAATTAATTGCGGGATATGAAGAAGATCGTCCAGTAGTTATTAATGGCAAGAAAACTGGAAAAACACAACGTATCAAAGTTCAAGGTACAGTTACTTGGACTCCTGGTGATGTGAATGTCGTCGAACAATGCGACCAAGATATCATAAATATCGTAAGCACACGTGAATATGCGGGGCAAATGCCAAATGCTATTATTGGGATCGATGTGTGGTGCAAAGACAATCGTAAAATGGTTGAAGGAATGCTTCGAGCTATTGGCGAAGCCGGAGATCAAATAAAAAGATACGATGCCGCAAAACAACGCGCAGCAGAAATCTCGGCCAGTGTATATAAGGAGAAGGATGCTGAATACTGGTTACGATATCATGATGGTACAGAAGAACTAAATAAACACGGTTCAGTAGTGCAATTAGGCGGTTCAAAACCAAACAATATTGCAGATATGGTACTTTTGTTTGGTCCTTCGGGATTATTTAAATCTACCTACGTCGCATTTGGTAATGTTGTAATTCAGCAATATCCAAAACTTGTACCAAGCGTACCAGCGCCAGAAATCGCTATCGATGGTTCGTATGTATTAGCTGTTGCAAAAGAAACCAACACAAATACCTCTACGGCAGATCGTTTTACGTTCAAAAAGGGAAGTACCTTAAAAGAAGTTGTCGGCAAACGTAAATATAGTATTCAATTCGAAATCGGTAGATCAGCTATACGTGCAGGCCAAGAGAACACTCTCGAAGCATTAAAAGATGAGCTTGCGGTCAGCTTGTCATTGAAAGCTGTAATTCATGGACATACTGATAATACTGGTACTCCTGAAGGAAATATGCGTTTATCGGCAGATCGCGCACAAGCTGTACAGTATTGGCTTGAAGGGAAATACCAAGATTTATTCCCGGAAGGTCGATTAAATATTGTTGCACACGGTCAAACCCGGCCAGTGGCTGACAATGATACAGAGACAGGACGTGCCAAAAACAGACGTGTCGAAATAGTAACTGGCACAGAGTAATTCACAAGTAATCAAAAATTTCGGGCAACCGTCAGTAATCCTGGCGGTTGCTCTAATTCAAGGAATAAAATGAACCTTACATTGGAAATGTTTTCACCAAACAAGGTTATGTCCAAATCAATTATGACTTCTATGGCAGCAATTCAACTTGCCATAGCTGTTGCAGTATGGTGGATTTGGCCCTCATACGTGGTTCCTAAACCATTAGAAGTTTTAGCTAGCTTTAGCAAGATATGGTACAATGGTTTCGGGCAAGAACTTATCACAAGTTTTATTTTATGTTTGCAAGCGATAGGTATTACATTGATCGTTTCATTAGGATTGACATATGCAACAGTAATGCCTTTTTTCAGACCTATAGCAATGTTTGTGACAAAAGGTCGTTTTTTAGGACTAGTTGGTTTTACATTTTTATTTACGTTAATCGCTAGTGGTGGGCACCAACTTAAATTGATGTTGGAAGTATTTGGTATGTCCGTGTTTTTCGTCACTTCAATGATGGCGGTTATAGAAGCAATTCCAAAAAGTGAGTTCGACTATGCACGTACATTACAAATGAACGAATGGCGCGCAGTATTTGAAATCATTGTTTTGGGGCGCGCTAGCGATGCAATCGAGGTATTACAACAAAACTTTGCTATGGGATGGATGATGCTTACTATGGTTGAAGGAGTTGCTAGATCCGAGGGCGGTGTAGGTAAATTTTTACTTGATAGTAACAAACATTTTGAATTAGCAGATATTTTTGCTATTCAAATAACTATCTTTGTATTAGGTTTATTTATTGATTATGCTATCGGTGCTCTAAATAAAACTATTTGTCCATACGCATTTATTACGAGGGAAAGAACATGAAACGGATAACAAAAGAAACTTTGCTTCGTATAGAAAACGTTTCTTTAACATACGGCAATCGACAGATTCTCAAAAATGTAAACGGCGAAATTAAAAATAACGTCGGACATGGGCAAGTTGTAGGATTATTGGGCCCATCAGGAATAGGCAAAACTCAACTATTTCGTATACTATCTGGTCTGCAGAAGCCCACGACAGGAACAGTTCGTATCACTGAGAAAAATATAGAAGTAACCCCCGGCAGTGTTGGCGTCGTAGCTCAGAACTATCCTCTCTTCGCACATCGCACAGTTATTTCCAATTTACTGTTGGCTGGGCGAAATAGAAAGGATACTCCTGAAAAAGCACGTATATTTCTGGAGCGGTTTGATTTAAAAGCACAGACACATTTATACCCATCACAGTTATCTGGAGGACAGCGGCAACGAATAGCCATCATACAACAATTACTATGTAGCGAACATTTTTTATTGATGGATGAACCCTTTTCTGGACTTGATCCTTTAATGATAGATGAAATCTGTACATTAATAACCGAAGTCGCAAACCTACATGAATTAAATACCATTATAGTAATCACACACGATCATCGGGCAGCTATTAAAGTCTCCGATATTCTGTGGTTAATGGGGCGCGATCGTGATGAAAACAACAAAGCAATACCAGGAGCTTATATTAAACATACTTATGATCTTGTAGAAAATGGGTTGGCCTGGCAAACAGATTTATCATCTTCGCCAGTATTCACGTCATTTGCGAAGATGATAAAAGAACAATTTAAAACACTTTAATAAATAGCGAACAATAATCATTATATAAGGAACAATATGAAACGCATATTTATTTTTTTATTTTTATTGTTATTTATATCTATCGGACAAGCGCAATTTAATTCTGGTGCTTGTTTCAAATCACAGTATGTAATAAAAGGTATACAGCTGTGTGCAACACCTACAATTGGAGGCTATCTTGAATATTCTACCAAAAACTTTATCGCCAATATTACCGCAGATGCAAGTATATCTGAACGCTTCTCCGAAAATACTGTTACATTCGCTTGGAGTTTGGTCAATGACGGGTCAATTTGGCTTTGCGACTATTACTATCCGTATCCCGCCAATAAATATGGGAACTTTGCCAATAAAAATCTGGGCGCACATTTTATTGAAATCGGAGGAAGGTACAATTATGCGGGGTTTGAATTTATGGCGACAGGTAATGTTTACAACGACACTACACACAGCAAATACTTACAAATCAACCGAATTATCCGATTACCTGCCGAATCCGGCCAATTATCCTTCTTTATAGGTGCCGCCATAGGAAAAGCCTTTTTCTATAATACTGAAAAAGGATTGCATGTTATAAATGTTGGAATGAGCCATCAATATAAAAAACTTGTTGTTACATATTATGTTAATCCAACTGCCGAAGAAAGCAGTGTTATTGTTACTTACAATCTATAGTTTATATATTTATTAGAGGTATGTGGGTAACTGGGCATCCCAGCAGAATCATAATCTGCCGCGAAAGCCTTGAGGGTTCAAGTCCCTCTACCTCTACGAAAGGAGAAATCATATGTCAATAATGGACAAAATTTTAGTATTAAAGTTAAATAGATCTTGGATGCCCGTAGGATTTTCTACGATCGCTAAGGCTGTTGTAGATTTATGTGCTGACATAAACTGTTATGCACTTGACATTCAATATGAACTTGTTGAAGGTCAACCAGATCTCGATAAGCCTATAAGTATGAATCCTGTTACATGGGATAATTGGATACAATTACCCGTACGACCATGGGACATACCACTGCATTCACCAAGTATTACTGTGCGGGCACCAACGGTTCTTATAGCAAGACATTTTGACGCCATGCCTATTATTGCATATGGTACTTATCCTACCACACGTCAGATCCAAGAACGAGATGAATTTACTGATCAATACACCGGAAGGAAACTCGCTCCCGCTGAGATGTCGATAGATCATGTTGTGCCAGTATCGAAAGGTGGTAAACATACTTGGGACAATATGGTATTAACACATAAAGATATTAACTTTAAAAAAGGTAATAGATTAAATAAAGAAGTAGGTTTAAAGTTAATAAAACAACCTGCCAAGCCCAGGCCTGTTGCTATAAGTTCTTTGATTCGTGAAGTACGACATGCGGATTGGAAGCATTTTTTGTTGCACAAAATAAAGTAATGGTATAAGAATTTGTTGTTTCCTAGTTTATTAAAACTAGGTGGCGGCGGGGAGTAATCCCTCCGGGTTGTCGACGTTTCCTGCAGCTTGACTGTTAAAAACGTCGTATCCACGGATCGTTTAATTGGCAAGATACTGGCATTACCTGTCAGAGACTACATGGTTCGAGTCCTGTTCCGTGGACAATGAAACCCTACCGAAAATTTCGTTTATTCCAAATAAGATGGAAAGAAAAATTAGGATATCCTGACTGTCCATATTTACATAGATGGACATTATTAATATTTGGATATTCTGTACGATTACACCATTGGATGAAATCTGATGACAGGAGATTCTTTCATGATCATGCATGTAATTTCATATCGATAGTATTAAAAGGTCATTATACTAATGTCACACCAGAAGGTAGTTTCAATGTAAAAGCCTTTTCAATTTGGAAATCTACTGCGTTAAAAAAGCATTATCTGGATATACCAAAAGGTGGTGCATGGACATTATTACTATGTGGACGACCTTATCATAAATGGGGATTTTATGTTAATGGCCATAAATGGAGACCATTGCGATATTTCCATAAATTTGGTATTATACAAACAAAGGATTATCAATAAGGAGAGTTGAGTGAGTCCGGTTTAAACTAACGGTTTGCTAAACCGTCGCCAGTCGAAAGACTGGCCACAGGTTCGAATCCTGTACTCTCCGCAAGCATTATGAGTAAAATATTAATAAAAAACCTACAGATTTATAACGACATTTATGGCCTTAATATAACAGAAATAGAGCGTGATTTATTTGACGCTTTATTCACAATGTTTAAAGGCTCAAATCTTACATATATTTATAACTCCGGACCAAATAATAAGGATTTGGTATTACGTTTTAACGGGTATGATGATGCCTTATATCTTGAACTACCGGACGCAACTGCTAAAAAATTTGGATATAAATTATTTAAATTACGCAATGCGCGATATTATTTAAAATTCGTACCAAAGCAGGAAGATATAAAATATATTAATATTATCGGGGACATTGGAAATAAAGAACAACAAGCAAAAGAGTTTTCGACCCTAGACGATCTAAAACAACACATTCTAGATAATGACTTACCGTCATTTCTTAGTAACTTTGCTTTGACACAAATAAAAATAGAAACTCTATATTGGCTTTGTAATAAACTAGATCAATATAAACCATCATTATTTAATGATCCTAATAAATATGAAAAATTGCCTGACTACATTCATTATATTGTAGACGTTATACAATTAATGGATGATACCAGAATAGCTTTATATGCAGAAGTAAATCATGGCTGTAGAACAACTATGATTGGTTACTCCATAAAATTCTATATTACAAAACCGGATAATGCTTCATATAATTGGACTGACCCTGATAGGTATTGTAGTAATGAGAATGAGAAGACTGGCCAACCTAAGGTATTCTATATTGGCCCCGATCCTGAATTTCCCGAAGAAGAAGCATTAAATAAATATATACGTGGCCATGAACATATTGTAATTGAAAATTCCACTCTAACTATGATAGCAAAGCGTGATGAACGAAAGAAAATAGAAGATGCGGTAGTAGAAAAGGCACAAGCCGGAATACAAAAGAAACTCACTGATAAGATAGCTGAATTAGAAACTGGTGGAGAGTTCACGTTTAATGACGTAACATTTAAAGCGCATTCTATTGAATATGAATCTCATATAATAAAAAGTAATAATGTGAAAGTTAAATATCTCCTTGGTAACTTTATACGCAATCTTCGGGATGATTCGTTCAATTTTGAGAATATATTTACTGCATTCTGCAAAACAGTAATTACGGAAGCACAAAATTCCGGCAGAGTGAAAATGCAGATTGGGAACATTAATGTTACTTTGGAAGTTCGTAAAAAGGTAAATTCAGCCGGAACCACAATGGTCACCAACTATATAAATGACTACCGCATAAATAAAGACGAACTTGTCGACGTATTACCGAGAGCGCTATGTTACAATAAAGATGAGGACTACGATAACTACCTGGAAAGCGTTAGTAAGTGTTCACTAAGATATCATCGCGCGATAGCAGCCGGTATAATATTACAAGCACTCGACGAAATAACTGGGGAAACCGTTGACTTCAAAATTGGATTGGAAAGAGATAAAAATAGAAATTATATCTCATTTGGAGACAAATCAAAATATGTGGTAAAAGACTCCAACAAGCTGCTCAATTTGATCGGTGTAACCTCAATGAGTCGAATAATTGATATATTAGTAGATCCGGATATAGTAGGAATTACTGGATCCGACATCAAATATATTATCGAGACTGGGCGTAAGGTATGGGCTGAGGAACGCACTAAAGAACAAGAAATGCTTTCACAGACTATTGCTTTATTTAACTGTCAAAAAATGGAAGATGCTTTACTAGACAACGGGCGGGTCGTCAGTGGTTACACTGTTAAAGGTAAATTAAGAGAATATATTGTAGAGACTTCTACAATAAGAGTTTTTGAATATCCAAGTGGGAAATATTTATGCATGGTTGACAAAGGACAAAATGAGCATGCAAATATCGCACGATTAGTTAATAGAATGTTTGCGTTAGCAAATGATTCTAGATTGGCTAATGAAATTACAACTTTACAAACTAAATGATAAAATATCAACTTATAACATCAACGGGTATGGATATCCGTGAAAAGAACGATGAAGAAGCTCTTAAAGATATACAAACAATAGTAGAGCGTAACCATCGTTGGCTGTTTTTGGATGGACAGGAAGTAAATGCAAAAACAGTAACATTGGAACAATTGCAGCAAGCACAAATAATAACACTTACTCATACAACATTAGGCGGTTAAATGCCAAAGCGTGTAAACGTTATGATAGCTGGGGCCGGAGGTATAAATTCTTGGCTTATACAGCTAATAGCGGATTTGATCACGAAAGAACAAATACCGTTATTTTGGGAATTTACCGTATTTGATGGTGATGAGGTAGAAAAGAAAAATTTACCTTATCAAAATTTTCAATTTGAAGATCAATTGGAAAATAAAGCCGAAGTACTGGGTAAGCGTTATGGCATGGCATTTAAGAAAAAATATATAAATACAAAAAAAGAGTTCGATCCTTACGACTTTGTTATCTGTGGTGTAGATAATCGGGAGTTCCGGGCGATGTTATTTGAATACATGGATGAGCATACTGATAAGCAATGGATAGATCTAAGATCAGAAGGAAAATCAATAGCAGTCTTCGCAAAAAATCCGAAAAATACTTTAGCTGAACTTAAAAACACCTTAGGTTCGGCAGAAGATTCGGGTTCGGGAAGCTGTCAATTAGCTTTCGAACTATCAGCCGGTATTGTACAACTGGGTAATCGTATAGTTGCTAATATCGGGGCTCAATACCTCCTTAATGTGGTCCGCGGAGAGCAAAATACCGCTTCCTTTGTGAGACGATTTTAAGGAAATCCTTTATATAATTGGAACAAGTTGAATATATTTGTTGGGTTGCCGCCAACAAAAAAAATTTTCACACCTATTAGGTTATAACGCTTGGCGGACTAATTTAGTTCGCCAAGTCATATTATATAAAGTTTATATATAAGAGGAGAAAATGGCAACTAGACTTAAAATAATTTTAATTATCTGTGCATGTATTTTGGTAACAGCATTAGTGATATTTGTATCAACATCGAATACAACAACAGATATAAAAGGTGTACAAAAGAATACGTTTATAGATATGTATTCAAAAAATACACGGGTACAACAATGGAAACATTATTATGAAGTTGTACAGACCAGATCCTTGGAAACTAGAAAGAGCAGGGAATTTTATTTTACGGCTATAACTAATATGCTCGCTAATAGTAAGATTCCTAGGGAACGTGCAGAAATCTACGCAGAAATACCTGATGTAGAAAGTCTGTGGAAACCCTCTGCCATTTCGCATCGTGGCGCCATGGGATTATGGCAAATAATGCCTAACACTGCAAAACGATATGGGTATAAACCAAATGATATGTATGAGCCAGCAAAAGCTACACAATGCGCTATAAAATATCTGATTTTTTTGGATTCCCTATATAGTGGAGATGTTGCGGCGGTACTATTCGCTTATAATGGAGGCGAAACCGGTGTTGCAACACATGCCAAAATATTTCAAACTAAGAATTTTTGGCATATAGAATTTACAAACCGAGAAACATATAATTTTGCTCCAAAGGTCATAGGAGCGTGGTTGTACAATAACAAATATTAAATATGAACGCATTAAATACCTATTTTAAAGATGTTTCAAAATATGGGGTATTAGACGCAGATAAACAAACAGAGATGGTGCTGAGTGCACAACAGGGAGATAAAAAAGCGCAGCATCATCTCGTTGCGTCCAATCTGAAATTCGTCATTTCAGTGGCTCGTCAATATGTAGGACAAGGAATACCGTTAGAAGATCTAATTGCCGAAGGAAATTTAGGTATTTTAAAAGCTATTGATCGCTTCGATCCAGATCAAGGTACTAAATTCCTGACTTATGCCGCATGGTGGATCAGACAATCTATATTATTTGCTTTAGCTGAACACAATAGACAAATTCGGTTGCCAGCCAATCGAATTGGTATATTACAACAATACAATAAAGCGATAATGCAGATGGAACAGGAGTTGAATAGAGAGGTGTCTTCGGGTGAAGTATTGGCAGAGTTGGGATTGGAAGCCGAAGATCTTGTGCGTCAATCAAGTGTAAGTTACCATACCATCATAGATGAGGGTACTATGCTTATTGATTTGCTACCTAATCCAGACGGCGAATCTCCTGATGCGGCTTTATTAAAAGATGCATTGAAACAAGAAATACGTCATGTGTTGGCATTGATTCCTACACGAGAACGTACTATATTAAAAATGTATTATGGTTTCGATGCACAACGAACTTATACACTGGAAGAAATAGGTGAAAAACTAGGTCTTACCAGAGAACGTATAAGACAATTAAGAAACAAAGCTATAAAAGATCTACGTAGATTAAACCGTAGACGAAAACTCGAGAATCTGAAAGATTAAATGGTACATTTTATAAAAACCACAGGGAAAGAATTCGATGAGGCATTAACTTTTCTAAAGACTTTGAAAGTAATAAACGTAGATACAGAGACTACAGGCATTGATGCCATACGTGATAAAATATTGTTAATACAAATGGGAAATATGTATCAACAATATGTCTTTGATGTCGCACGTTTACATGATAGCATCCAGTTATTACGCCCCTTCTTTGAGAGTCAAAGCATAACGAAAATAATGCATAACGCAAAATTTGATTATAAATTCCTAAAAAGAGACCTGGGTATAGAAACAGAAAATATATTTGATACTATGTTAGCCGAACAATTGTTACAAAAAGGGCGAAAAATGTCCGGGTTCGGATTAGATGTAGTAAGTGAAAAATATACCGGTGTTTTGTTAAATAAAACAGTACGCCAGACGTTTCAAAATATGTCTTACGGGGATGCAATAAGTACCCCACAAGTTGAATATGCGGCAGGTGATATAAAGCATTTGGCAGCAATAATGGACGCCCAACAAAAACTTATAATTAGAGATAATTTGCAACAGGTTATAAATACTGAGATGGGTGTTATTATGGCTACTGGTGATATGGAATTAAATGGTATGAAAATAGACCGTACCAAATGGCTAGCAGCTGAAGCTGTGGCAAAACGTGAAAGAACTGTTGCCTTAGATAAGTTAGATAAAATGCTGATACCGTATATCGAAAATGACATTTTTGGAAGACCTATTATTAATTATAACAGCCCAAAACAGTTACTTAACGTGCTACAAACGGCTGTCGACAAAAATATCACAACGACTCGTGAAGGGGAATTGAAAGAAATTAGTCATCCCATTATCGATGCGTTGTTATATTATCGTGGAATGGAAAAACGTGTAACTACTTATGGTGAAGCGTTTTTAAAAAATATACACGAACTAACTGGATTAATACATACTGAATTTAATCAAGCCGAAACTGATACCGGCAGGTATAGCAGTAAAAACCCTAAAATATTGGGGGTTTAATGAAAATTAAACAAAAAGGTGCTAATTCGAGGAAACGCTCAAAGAGCCAATCTCGAGCTAAACTTAAGAAGATTGTTTTATCTTTGTGGAAATCTAAACACCGACTTAAGAAACGTGTAACGACTAGTCGAAAGACGTAGCGATAAGTATCGCGAAATACACCTCACATTTGTGATGAAATAGTCTGATCTATATAGTAATATATAGCTGGAAAATATTCCGGAGGTAATTTAACGCATTACCTCGAACAAAATGAACTTACAAAATATACCTGTAAAAGATACATCGCTATACCGTGAAGCATTTGTTGCTCACACGGACGAAGATTTGTTAGTAGATGCTGACTACTCAAATATGGAATTGCGAATTCTCGCAGACCTTTCAAAAGAACCTAAATGGATGGAAATTTTTGAAAAGAATTTAGATATGCACTGCGAAATTGGTTCCGTAGTTATGGGAAAACCTATACGACTAAAAGGTACTAATGGGCCCGACGACCCAGGTGAAAATCTTGAATTACGCAAAATTGTAAAATCGCTTAATTTCGGAATTTCATATGGAATGGGGGCACAAAAACTCGCGAGAGAAGCAAAAATACCTTTTGCGGAGGCCCGACAAATAATTAATAGTTATTGGGCTAGTTTCCCAAACGTCAAAAACTTCTTTGACGCATATGTTGCGAAGTGCATAACTAATAGATGTGTGCGTTCGCCATATGATAATAGATTGCGCTGGCTAGAAGGATTCGATTTCGATTCCAATAAAGAGCGCGCTCGCGTGCGTAATATGACAATGAATTTTCCGATGCAGTCGGGAAATGCTAGTATAACAAAAATTGCTCTTACACACATACGCGAAGAAATAAAAAAAAGTAAATCAACTGCAAAGATTATTTGCACAATTCATGATGAGATTATACTAAACGTGAAAAAATCTCAGGCTGAAGAAGCCGAAGCTATGCTTCGAAAATGCATGTTAGAAGCAGGTGAGCTTTACGTAAAAAACGTAAAAATAAAAGTTGAATCATGCATAGCCCCCTATTGGAAGAAATAATGAATGGATTTCAATATTATTTCATGAAGGGATTAGAACTGACAGAAGGTACTAAATTAACAGAATATGAGCGTTACAATATAGCAACAAAATATGCGCAAGGAATGGCATTATGTGACTTAACAGATAGCTTTCGCGTATTGACTGGTGCATTAAGTTCTATACCAGCGGAGCTGAATAAGTTGAACGATCGGTATTCAAGTACCAGTCTGGCTTATATAGCAAAAGACATCGAAAATATATCAAAATTTTTCTATAAAAATTAATGCAAGAATTTAATTCAGTAAAAGACAACGGAGTACGGGAAGAGTTTGTCACTGGCTCACGGAGAGATACTCGTGAAGGTAAAGGACGTTTTGATCTAATACCCACAATACCTCTGCGTAGATTAGCAAGACATTACGAAAACGGTGCTGTAAAATATGGTGATCGTAACTGGGAAAAAGGTCAGCCATTAGGCCGTTATCTAGATAGTGCTTTCAGACACTTAATATGTGTCATGGAGGGACAAACTGACGAGGATCATGTTAGTGCAGTAAGTTGGAATATGTTCGCATATTTACATACATTGGAACGTATCAACAATGGAGAACTGCCTGTAGAACTTGATGACATCGGACATAGTAAAAGACCTAAAGTATAAACAATAAACCCCGGTAGATAACTATCGGGGTTTATTTTTTTTACCTAATTAAGGTAATTCTATAGGTATAATTTTTGTACAGCGTACTAATGCACTTTCCATAACAATATATTGTTGTCCTTGTATTGTCATTTGATGACTTTGAATCATGCAATTCTCTGCATAAAAAGCTGCGACCCATGGACCGGCACCTTCAGCAATTTGTGTAACAGTGTCGCTGCTTTGATACAAAATGGCCAATCCAAAAGGTGTATTAAAGAATGATGATGCTAAGTTCATATAGAATTTACCGCCTGTTTCAACTGATGGATCCGATGCATTATATGCTTGTTCAAATCCAGGTGCATCGTCTCTAGTTGTTGGAGTAACTGCAGTTGATTTATCAGTTATAGCTCCCAACAACGAATTTCCATTGAATACTACTCTATTCAATTGTATTTGTGCATAGGTTCGACCTGGTAACAAGTAAGGTACACGTGACCCTAATTCAAATAATTGAATAATATTTTTATTCTGCTGTATAGACGCTGAGTCAGTAAGCCCGATTGGAACTAAGTCGGTTACGTTCCCACTAAAGACTGCCGGACCTGCGGCAAGTACTATAGATTCTGCAGAAATAAAATTATTGAGTTTTCCATCAGGTAATAAAATATCCTGCTGTTGTGCATGCTTCGTTTTAAACTCCCATTGTGCAACGGTTGACGTTGTTTCTACTGCCATGATAATTTATCTCCTTAGAATATCAAATCGATCTTAATATAATTTACTGGATATGGTGGTAATATTGTTATACTTACCAACACAGTATCCCTGCTTACAGTATCCTGTGCAACAGATGCTACAACAAAATCATTCAAAATTCCATCACGTATTAACAAGCTACCGGCGCCCTTTATCGCGATTGTAATCATATCTAATGTAGCACGATTAATTACATATCTACCAATAAATGGCTCTACGGCACTACGTACAAATTTCGCTGTATAATCTACAGTTTTTGTAATACTTACTTCACGTTTTTCTATCGAACTCATGTCGGTCGATAACTGATGACGACATACGATAGGAGACGTGAGTTTTGATTGCTTCAAAATATAAGTTCCGCCTTGTGCGATTGTATTTAATTGTGCTTCAGTGAAATAATCGGAACTATATTTTAGTGAATTAATGTTTGCTAACGAAAGGTTCGTCATTGGTTGTTGTGGTGTATTTCCCGCAATCATGCCTGCTACTGCTGGCACACCTATTACTGAAATAGGTACTGGTACATAAGCATAAAAGAACACATCACCAGTTTCCATAGCATGCGCTCTTAATGCCAACCATAGTGCTTCAGTTATTTCTACACCAAGTCCAGCAACTGGACGAACTGTGTAATTTCGGTAAGCTGTTTGTGAATTGGTGGCACTAAATGTTACTAATTGATCGATGTATGCATTTACAGTTACACTATAACCGCTCGTATATAAATCACTAATATACTGGGGTCTCAATGTTGAGATATGTCTTAGTTCTCTTATAAATGCTACATCAGGGAAAACGTAAATAACGCGTTTTGCGCCTACGCCGGCCGACATTGCAGAATAAGCGGTCGCAGTAGCTGCTTTTGATGCACCCCAAGGAATCTTAGGCCCACCAAACACTATTCGCTCTTTCTTAGCTGTCGATAACGACATAGCGTTTACATGTGTTTTATAATTTGCAATAATTGCTGTATCATAAGTTAATGGCGCTAACGCGTACACTTCTTTTGCTTCTAAATCTGTCATAGCCAACGTGTGACTTGCTGAGGCAGTTGCAATACCTGACACATTACAAGTAATAGATGCAAAATCGTCAACAACAGTTCCGTATGCATATGTAGCTGCGTTACCGTTATTCAAAGTCTCGACCAACGCAAATCCCAACGGATTCAGCGCCGATACATCTGTCATTTCATCTACAACGGCTTGTAAAGATTCATATAATTCTACCGACATCAGATCTGAACGTAATGCGCGATAACCGATAAACACAGAGGCGCCATTCCAATCAGCATTAGCCGGAACGGTCACTGTGCCGGCATTCGCATCTATCGTCAGTCCACTTGCTATAATAAGACGAGATCCCACTGGATTGGTCACTGTACCAGTAGCTTTCATAACTAGATCAACATAGACTGACGTCGAATCTAAAGCCATTCCTGCTTCAAAACCATGCAATGTATAAGTTGTCTGTGAGCCATCAAATACAGCATAATCACTGTCTTTGGTTGAATCTAATGCTTCTACATGGTACGCTGGGCCAATAACAGCCGGTACTAAATCTGGCTGAATTAGTGTTGGAGAAACTGTCTTTTGAATTTGATTTACCTCTACTTGAGGCGGATTATATGCCATAATAGTTAACTTTCTGGATTAATTAATGTTTTTGGTACATCATATGCTAGCATCTTCGCACCCATGATTGGACTAGCTAGTCCCCAGCCTAATGCTGTAGAGGTGCCTTTAAATAATTTTTTATGTAATGGTGCTGGACTTCCATCCGGATTTGTAGTCGTCGCACCCTCGAGTACACCAAAACCTATGCCTGATCCCATCCCGGCACCAAGCGCTTTACCTAACAACGAACGGCGATAACGATAACCATCTTTTATATAATGCATGGACTCATTTGCTTCACGTCCTAAAACTTTCATTGTACGTGTTGCGACATTTCCTTTTATTCCCAATTCAGCGGCAGTCGCCGGATCTGCAATGGCCATTCCACCACGAAATGCATTACCAATTGCGCGTGTAACCGCAGATCCTTGTGGGACACTCATTTGTTGTATCGGAGCTTTTTTCGTAAATGATAACATCGGTCTATTTAGAGGACCATCTATTTTTTTAGTTGGTATTGGTCTTAAATGTTCCGGAGTTGCCCAATTTTGAGAAATATATTTTGCTGCTCCACGAACACTATCCTTTATTGTACCGCCTTCGGTTGCTAATTGCTTTAGATTATTACCTAACCCCAATATTCTTGCCGAATCCGCGCCACCTGCACCAAATCCTGCATATGTTTTCCCGCCAAAATATCCGGCTAGCCCGCCTGCGGTCGCTCCTACTAGAAACCCTTTTGATTTTTCCCCTTCAGGCGCCTGACTAGCGCCAAGTATTCCACCACCCAAAGCTCCGGCGGTGGAACCAACCGCTTTTGCAGTAATAGGATTAATTGCCTTTGAACTCAGATTTATTAATCTGGGGGCTATCTTACCAAAAAGTGCTGCTAAAGGATTTGCTTCTTTTATCATGTAATTTCTGTGGTTGTAGTGAATTCAATGTAATGCAATAATGTATCATACATATATGGTGCACCGCTTAATGTAAACAACCTATCTATACCATTACCTGGGCCTAACTCTTCCGTTTTTTCTTGTAATGTAATACCATCTAAAAATCTTGCATAAACTGTTAACCCTGATACTAATGGACGTGTGAACCAAATATATTGGCCAGATACAGTATACGTTGCATAATCTGCAACTTCATCATATCCGATGATCGATTGTAAGTAAGCAGTGCCAAACCCGCCTGTATAAATTCTTATATCGTAATTACCCGCTACAGTAGCTATGACACTTTGTTTCGAATAATATACTGTGACTGGAACTACTACTGCGCGACCAATTACATCTAATCGAATTAACGATTCTTCGCCCATTTGTATATCTAACAATTGATGAATTTCATTCTTTCGAAAATCATCTTTGTAAGCTACTAAGGCATTAAAAAGAACATCTGCAACTAAATTTGCCTCAATACCATTAGGCGAGATACATTGATAAGTCACAGATCCAACTACCAAATCGGATCTAACTTTTGTTTTGTTATCAATGCCAAGACCAGGAAACGCCTCGCGTTGATCGATGGAAGTGCGTGCCCAACGTTTAGTATTTTCGGTTAATATTATTGCTGGATACTTTTCATTGGTGCCGGCTACAGCCGAAAATTTATCGCCTATGAAAATACCTGTTAATTTAGGATTTACGTTCCAAGTATACTTATTTGGCACGTCCCTAAAATAATGTTGCGCAAAAGATAAAAATGTACGTTTAATGTTTAGAGATAGACTCATCTATCTTTTCCTCTCCAAACAACAACTCTTCCAAAGATTTTTCTTTCTTCGGTTTTATTTTATCCTCTGCTTCTTTTCGCATTTTTTGGGCCAATTGCACATCAGTTTGATGTACTTTTGGCTCCAATCGCACTTTAATATTCATATATTACGTATTATTCTGCTGATTGTCAATAGGCACTAAAAGCATATGAAAATCCTTATCCACTTGATCAACTAACGCTTTCACTTTTGGACTATCTTCCTCGTATATATCTAATTCCAATCTCCACACATGTGTAGATTTCATGCGTTTGATGCCTACGATATTAATTTTTATAGTTTTGTCTTGAATAGTTTCTTCAGATTCTTCCGTTGATTCCATAATCCCATACTTAATCCAGTGGCTAGGTCGATACCTATACCAGTGGCTATTCCTTTTCCAATATTTTTATTAAACTCATTTTTCGATGAGGTGGCTGCAGTTACCGCAGTACCAATTACAGGGCCAGCAACCAATGATGGTAACAAATATTCTTTTGTCATATGTTTCCAATCTATTCCGCCCGTCTTTGGCATATTTGCCAAATTATCACCCAGAATCGGTATACTATCTTCGGTTTGCATTTGTTGTGGATCGTCCGGCGGTATACGCATTTCCTTTAATCTGGCTATGTTTAATTGCGCATCTGGTCTTGTTGGTTTAAATTTCAGTTTAATTAATCCAGTCTTAGTAAATGCTGGATGATAATTACTCATAGAATCTCCTAATACAGGCATTGGTGCAGATGTATCGTTTAATGTAGCTGTCTGAACAGTCTTTAAACCTTTATGTATTTTTGGATCCGGTGCTTTTTTGTGAAACGGTTCAAGTAATGCAGCTTGTTTGCGTCTTGGCCAAGTTTCACTTCTAATGTCTTTGTATACAGGCATACGAAGTGCACCACTTGGTAATTTCTCCTGCGCCAGCACACGCGCTACCTGTCCTACATATTTATTTGGAAGTTCAAACATTTCTTTTCTCATTTGATCTGTGAATCCACTACCAACCCGACCAATTTCCTCTTTACCATTGTATGAATAAGTAAATCCACCAGCAGCTTTATTTTTATATTTTCCTTCCCCCGGAAATACCGACATTATACGTACATCATAATCTTTGAATAATTTTGCCTTCAATGGTACCGACTTATTTAAATCATATACTACAACGCCCTCTTGTGTTAACGGATGGTTGCCAGAACGTATTTCATCTAGTAATACTTGTTTTTCATTTATAGTCGTCGCTAGCGGCGGCATTTTTAATTCTGGTATTTCTTTTGAAATATTTTTTAGTATCTCGAGTTTTTCACTATATGGATGACTACTTACATCTTTACCTTGATAACGAACCACATCAAAAACTACATGATCAAGCGGCGCGTTTTCTTGGAGTTCTCTTGAACGCCATACATTTGACAATAATCTAGCTGCAGTGTCTCTTGATGATAAAACATTACCAGATGTTCTATCTTTTGCAAATAGTTCTCCTAATAATACTGTTTTGCCTGGCATACTCTCCGGAACTATTGCAGTATGAAGTCCAGTACGAAACGTATGATTAATTAACTTTGCAGGTCCTTTCTTGCTTGGACGATAAGAGTATATTTCAATAGGCATTCCACGTCTAAGCAAAAACGCATTCATTGCTCCATCATACTTCGGTGCTAATATCTCGGTCGACTTTGTTACATCGATGGATTCAGGCTTTATACTTTGAAATTTAGGTTTCGAAATGTTAACTTCTGGTCGAGTATCTCGCGTAGGTGTAGAGTTCATAAACAGCCAATCATCCCCACCAGTATGTATTAAAGTATATTTTTCAGTGTCGCCATTAGACTTATACACATTAAAAGATACATGATCAGGTGTACTTTTAGTAACTTCAACCTTATCCGCTGAGAATAACTTTACTGTTCCAGCGCCGTAACCTGATTTGATTTCACCAGACCATGCCGAGTACTCTGCAGTATGATCAGGTTGATGCACAGCAAGAACTTTTTCGCCTGGAAACTTAGGTAAGTTACGAGCGGCCCAACTATGTGCAATTCCGGTACGTGGATCAACAAGTCGTAAATCGAAATGTTCTCCAGCCTTATGCGCTTTATGCTGTTGCACATTAAAGTGCCAATTTTCTGGTGTAGAGAATTCGCGTGGACGTGTTTTTACGTCCCGATCAGGAATACCTAAAGCACCTGCTTTTCCTTTATGCTTAAAATATTCAACCTGTTGAAGTCTATGTACAGCCGCTGAACGTGATGAATACGGCCCGCCCAAATTCTTGCCTTTTTCGGACAATACGTGCCAACCGTCTTTTCTATGTACTATCATATCTAATAATACTAAAAAATTACGACCGGCGCAATACGTTTCTCCAATAAATTAAAAGATCCTTATTTATATCATCAAGACCTTTTGTTGGTTTCCATCCAGTAGCTTGCATAAATTTAGTACAATCGGGTATTTGTAGTGTAATATCAGTAGGCCTGATTAATGCTAAATCTATTTCTATTTTGAAATCAGTTGGTTGTATATAACTTTTAGATATTAAATCATTTAATGCTTCACCGACAGTACATGTGTGATTGCCACCTATATTATAAACTTCGCCGACTGTACATTTATTGGCGGCTAACCAATAAGCATGTACAGCATCGTCTATATGAGCATAAGTGCGCACAGAATTAAGATTTCCCACACGAATTATATATTTTGAATTTCCATAAGAGCGATTATTTATATCTTGTCTATACTGCATTTCGCCTTGTACAATTTGATATGCAAAACTAGATAATGCAAATTTCCTTCCCCGGCGTGCACCTTCGTGACTAAACATCCTGGTAGTTATTATTTTTAATCCAAATGCTTTATGATAATACTGTGACATCAGATCGTGTCCGACTTTTGATATACTATATGGATTTGCCGCTCTAATTGGGTTAGTTTCTTTTATAGGCACTTCTGAAGGATCCGGCATACCATATACTTCGCTGGAACTAACACTTACTATAATCGGATCTATACGGCCATCTAATACCGCAAGATGTATTTCATCTAATAAATTGGCAGTTCCAATGATATTTGTTTGTAAAGTATGTATCGGATAAATAAAACTCGTTTCAGGAAAACTCTGGGCGGCAAAATGCCAAATAATATCTGGTTTTGCTTTTCGCAATAACAAACTTAGACTGCCACGATCCATCAGATCCGCCTCTATGAAATTGACTCGCGGATTACCGTACAAATGTACTATATTCTCGTCACGACTGCGCCAACGTCTAGAAGCGTAAATCATGCCATCAGTATTAGCTAATAAATAATCAATCATATGTGAACCAACAAATCCAGTGGCACCGGTTATAAGATAATTAGGCATTTCTATCCCTTTCTGATATAATAATGTTCTCTTTTGCTATCGGCCAGTAAATTCCTAGATAAGGATTAAATGGAGCTATAGTAAACTGCGACGCACGTTCATAATATGTAGTCTGCTTATAACTATACACGATAATGTCCGTCATAGCTAGCAGACTATTGCCGAATCCTGGCGGCACTAATAACTGATAACGATTTTTGTCATTTAGTGTAAATGCTTGCCATTGATAATATGTTTTAGACTCTTTGTTATTATCAATAATAACAACGTATATACTGCCGTACACACATTGTACCAATTTCCATGTTTTAAAATCACCGTGGAATCCTCGAAGGACATGCTTGTATGAAATTGAAATATCATCTTGTATAAATTCATCTGGTACATTTAATGCTTTGTAGTTCTCTTTGTTGAAGGTCTCTAAGTATTCGCCACGAAAATCATAGAATACCTCTGGTATAATTAATTTTGCTTTTTCAAATTTAGTGTCTATTATCTTCATTAAAATAATTCTTTCTCTTTAAATACTCTTCTTTGTTTGCTAAAAACCATTTCCACGTATGTTCTAATCCATCGCGTAATGTAGTGATAGGTTCAAAGTTTATTAACATACGCGCTTTCGTTATATCCATAACGCGTTTTGGAAATCCGTTTGATTTTGTTGTATCCCATTCATGATTGAAATCAATAAACTCATGTAGTGTATCAACTAAATTTTTTATTGTATAATCCTTGCCACTGCCCAAATTAATATAATTTACATCTGGCATATAATGCATTGCTTGTATAATACCCTCAGCTACATCTACATTATAAGCAAAGTCACGAATTGCTGAACCATCCCCCCATATTTTTACAGGGTTCTCGCCCGAAGCAATACGATACATCAACGAAGGCACAACCATTGCATTATTTGGATCGAAGTTATCTCCAGGACCATAGACATTACAAGGACGCAATACGACAAAATTTTTAATACCGTATTGTTCTTTATAAGCCTGTATTTGTAACTCAGCCATGCGCTTTGCCCAACCTGGATACATATCCATCGGTAGCCCTTGCGTTATACCGTCTTCGTGAAATATTTCAGCACTTTCGTATGCGCCAATAGAACTAGTGAAGGCGACTTTTTTTACGTTATTAATACGACATGCTTCAAGTATGTTTGTATTAAATTGTAACAAGGGCACAAAAAAACTAGCTGGTTTCGTTTTTGTAACTTCAATCGATCCTTTGATACCCGCCAAATGAAATACATAATCCATTCCTTTAGTTATAAACTCTGCGGCATTGAAATATCGTAGATCCAAATATACATATTCTGCTAATCGATTTGGCTGAAGATCGTCTAATGATACCACAGTAACGATGGCGCCGGCGTTAACTAAAATATCAACAACAGGACGACCTATTAATCCTGTGCCGCCTATTACCAAAACTTTCTTTCCTCTAAATTCATCGTATTCTGATTGTCTCAACATTAAAAACTCCTGCTTTCTCCGCCATCTGCGGTTATACATGCTCCATTTATTAAACTCGCCTCTTCCGAACATAAGAAGCAAACCAAAGCGGCAACTTCTTCCGGCGTTCCCATACGCCCTAACGGTAATGTTTCCTCGAATGTACTTCTTTCTTCCGGCGTTAATTTATCCCATCCCGTCCCAGGAATTGCTATCGCACCAGGACATACCGTATTAAATGTAATATTATGTCGAACCAGTTCTTTTCGTATCGCTAACGATTTCATTAACGCAATCTCAGCTGCTTTTGCTACAGTGAACCACGGACGTCCTCCGGATTCCTTACCATAGATGGACGAAATAGTAACAACGCGGCCAAAATTATTTTGTTTCATCCACGGCAACGCGGCCAGGGTTAACTGTCGTGCCGTTTCATAATTTTTTAATATCACACCATCCCAAGATTCTTCGGGAGTTGTTAAAACATCATCTGTACCCCAACGCCCTCCACCTCCTACATTATTTATAAGAATGTCGATATGTAGATTCTTTATCTGTTCAGCAACTTTTCCTATATCTACTGTGTTCGTAAAATCGGCTTGTATACCTTCATATACATAGGAATGAGCTAAATCATCTACATGTCGAGCAGCTATATAAATATGTTCGTTACGGTCGTCGATAGCAAATCTGTTAGCGATGGCCCATCCGATACCATGCGTTCCGCCAGTTATTAGTACATTCATCTCCAATTCACCTTTCTTAAATGATATTTAGATGCATTTACATCTCTAGGTATACAGTACAATAGCCCACGATAAGTTTTCTGTGGGGCTGACCATATGAATTTTAACGTATCTCTCATTTCATCGTCAAGCAACAACGGATCCATTTTACCATCTATGAAGTCTTTCTCGGTTACTATATCGCAGGCTTCTTTATAATTGGTATAAAAAGAAAATCGCGGATTTATCTTCAAAAGGTTATCACGCACTATCTCAAAATCCAAAGGTATGCCGTCATATGTAATATGGCCTAATCCGTTTCTAGTATCAAAATCATGTATTATAATGATACAGTTATTGGATGGGGCCATTGATGCTAATTCTTGTTTTACAACAAAACGTAATTCTTTAGGTAGACTGGGATCGTAAAAATGAGCATCCAAATAATAAATGAGCGGTTCATTTAATGTTGTAGATATATATTTTAAGAATTTTGAACTATCCATGTGGAAAATTTTTATATTATGTTTATTTATAGTTCTTAACACAACATCAGTATAAAAATCCTCAATGATTTCACATGAATAAGCGTGTTTAAAATAACGCGCCGCTATTTGTATTCCTTGTCCTCGAAATGTGCCTGTTTCTATATATGTTTCTACTTTAAATTCCCTTGCTAACCCCTTAATTGTATTCACGGCACCATGATCAGTCCACGACATTATTACTCTCCACTTTCTTTAAAAATTTATTATTGATATAAATACGATCTCCCGCTATATTACAATATTCATCTTCAAACGCATAAACATTTAATTTCTTGTCCAACCCATGTTGTAATAAAAGCGATGCTACAATAGAGGCTAATCCACCTATTTTTGAATGTTCCTCATATACTATTAATTCTTGATATGGTTTTATGGCTTTCAGAAATTCACCCTCATCTAATGGTTTTAATCGCTCTACACAAATGCATCCAGCCTCCGGAAAAGTATCCAATGCTTCGTGCGTTAAAGTGCCATAAGTTAAAACGGCCCGAGTTCTTCCTTGCCTCAAAACATGAACATAATTATTGGAAGTTATTGCTGGTAAGTCTGGATAAATTCCTTTGTCAAGTCGAATATACCGAGGTGTCGTTGAGTTCTTGAGAATATGTACCGAATTCCTCATACTACTTTCATCAAAAGGTACAAAAATTTCAATATTAGGTAATGTATTCAAGATTCCTATGTCTTGTGGTATATGATGTGTTAATCCATCATAACTATAACTCATCCCACCACCGATGCCTATTAACGTAACAGGTAACTTCATAGCACATAGATTTACTTTTATCTGTTCTAAGGCACGTTGAATAAGAAATGCGGCAATAGTGTATACATATATTCTCTTACCTTCCATTGCCATGCCGGCAGCAACGTTTATGAGATTCTGTTCTGATATACCAACATTGACAAATTGTTTTGGATATTTTGCTTTAAATTTGTCTAATTCGGTAGCACCCATGTCGGCTGATAATATAAATACATCTTTAGATGTATCTGCCAATAATATTAATTCATTAAAAATAGCATCACGCAAGTCCATATGATAATTCCTCCAATGCAGAAATTGTATCACCCTTATTTGGTAATCCGTGGTGACTTGTTACATTATTCTCCATAAAGGATATTCCTTTACCTTTTACTGTACGAGCTATATAAACTGTCGGTGTTACTATAGATGCATTTTTATAGGCTTCTATCAAATGCAAAATATTGTGTCCATCCACAACATACGACATCCATCCAAATGCCGACCATATTTTCATTAACTGTCTATATGTGGTGTTTTTATCCACAGCATCGGTGGACTGAAATCCATTGCAATCAACAATGACTCGTAAATTTGTTAGGGCATGAACAGCTGCAAAACGTACGGCTTCCCACACTGACCCCTCATTGCACTCGCCATCTCCCATTAATACAAAAACATTGTCCGGAGTATTATTAAGTTTTTTGGCAAAAGCTATTCCTGCGCCAATACCAAGTCCATTACCTAACGATCCTGTTATAGTTATGATTCCAGGAATATGATTGTTAGGATGCTCTGATAACAAACTACCATTTTTGCAGAATGTATGTAATTCGGTGTTAGATATAATGTTACGTTCCGCAAGTACAGTATATAAAGCAATCCCAGAATGGCCTTTACTTAAAATAAATTTAGTATCATTTGTAACAATATCGCCATAATATAACGACACTAATATGTCCATGCATGACAACGCACCGCCAAGATGACCGCGACCAGCCCTTACCGCAGTCTCAAACATTTTCTTACGTAATTGTTTAGCCTTTAAATTCAGATCCATACCATTTCATTGTTTTAAAAATACCCTGTGAAAATGTATGTAGCGGCTTCCATCCATAGTCAACTAATGCTTTATTATTATCTAACGCTAGAATAGTTGGAATCGCGGGTTTAGAAGTGTCATATGTTATTTTTAAATCCTTGCCTGATTGCACTATAATACTTTCAACCATTTCTTTTACAGTTATAGCTTTGCCATAAGACACATTCACTAAATCGTATGGTTTATGTTGTAAGTTAATAGCCAAATCAATAAAATGTACTACATCGTCGACATAGATCAAATCGCGTGCTGTATCAGTGCCATTACCCCACACCGTAATCGTGTCTCCGTACTCCGCATCCATTACTTTTCTAACCGTGGCGCCGAATACATGTGAGTGCTCATAATCATATTTATCTTGTGGTCCAAAAGTATTCGAATGTCGTATAACCATATGTTTAGTACGACCTAATCTTGAATAAAATTCACACATTTTTTCGATATATACCTTAGTCCACCCGACACCAAAATAAGCCGGTACTATTTTATCCGATTCATCATAGTCCGTTTCTTTTCTCGGCGTGTCCCCAGGTTGATACATCACCCCACAACTCAGGAATATAAACTGCGGTACACTGTGTTCATAAGCCGCACGTAATAACAATGAGTTCATTACAGCATTGTCAGTTACATGTATGTAAGGTTTTGTTGTTATATCTTTCGATCCAGATGTTGTTGCGGCTGCTTGAATTATTACATCATATGGGCCATAACTCATCACATGATCTACGCCTTTTTGCGTTGTTAGATCGCACGATAATAATTTTATATTATCAGGACAATTTGCTTTAGTATGAGCAACGCCCACTACTTCGTAATCGTGTCTAAAATAATACGAAATATTATACCCCATAAATCCTGTGCAACCACAAACTAATATTTTTTTCATGTCCAGCTTCCTTTTTGCCCCTGTGATATTGTTAATAGATCATTATCCTTATAATGATCTACTGGTTTCTTTCTTTTCTGTTTCCCATATTCCCCATAAAGAAAATTTAAATACATACGATCTGCCGCACCATAATTATTTAACAATTGATGTGGCTGTGTTTCATATGCAGCGATATCCCACAAAATTTGCACAAGTCCGCCTAATTCATAAAGACGTAATGCTCGATCCAGGTCCCAATATAATCCTATAAAATTAGTATCAAGCCCTCCGATTTCATCCGATGTTTCTCTAGATAAGAATCCATTTAAGGGCACTAACGGACTAGTCATAACATTCATATTGTAATGTTGTATACTCTCAATACTTATAAGATCTGCGGAGGCATATCTACCCGAAAACATTGTTTTTTTATTCGGTGCTTTTTCCCACGCGTCTACAAATCTAGCTAACATATCGTCAGGATAACACATATCATCAGCCGTATTCATTATAAATCGACCGGTGCAGGCTCGTCTGGTAATCTCAATTGCCTGTGCGGGTTTAACCGACGTATGAATGTGTTTAAAATTATCGGGTAAAGTATATGATGGTATGTTAGGACCAGCAAATATCATTTCAAAGGAAACGCCTGCCTTGCGAAAATTCTCGTATAACTCAAGCCAAATATTAGTACGTATTGCCGCACCAAAAATACTTACCTCGATCATGCCTCCACCTTATGATATAGATCACCGTATTCAATTAATATTGTAGACTTACCATCTTCTCGGGTATATGCAATATAATAAGCATATAATATATCATACTTACTTTTTAATTGGACAACCTCAATTTCTCCGCGACATAATAACTTCAATGCCTCAGTATGATCCTGACAATGTTGAGGACCAGGATATAGCGGCTCGATAGCGCCGACGCTAGTTCGTATTATAATTTTAGGTTTATACCCGCCTTCGGATACTTTACGTATATTTGCCAAATGGTTAGTTATTTGATTCGCAGCTATGATTAAAAAGTCGGCTCTTGGATAAATACTGATTGGAACTATTCCTTCCAAGGCCATACCAATACTAAGCCCCATCTGGAAATCTTCGAATACTGGTAATTCAATACGTTTTTCCATTGGCACATCTACTAAACTTTTAAATAAGGCATGACCGTCCCACACCACTGATTGTCCGATAAACTTTGTATTTGATTGTTCGCCCAAATACTTCATTGCTCGCTTTAATTCATCAAAATAGTCCATTAGAAATGTATCCATTTCCCTATCCCTACATGCGGATAGCGTTCACGTTTATAACTAAAATATGATATATATTTTTCGGGGGATTCAATATCTACAAATAATTCGGCCGATCGTAATTTACCCCATGCTTCCTGTGTTGGCGTATTTGTGCTTAATCCATTATCTTCTATAACAAAATGAATAGGAAGATCATTACGTACCGAATACTTCACTGCTTCGTAAAAGATACCACTTTCACTGGCCATATCACCAACAAAGCACCACACCATGCGAGTTGTGTTAAGATTTAGTTTCAGTCCAGCCGCCGCACCAACTGCAATAGGTAGTATACCACCAACGATAGCTGACGTATAAAGATGATGTTGTGGAGATTGAAATGATATGCTTTGGCCTGCCAATATTTTATTTAATAACTCATCTTTGGGAACTCCGTGTAATAATGCATGATAATGATTTCGCCAAGTTGTAAACACCCAGTCATCTGGATGAATAAATTGAAATAATTCGATCAAATAATCCTCATTATTAAAAGACAGGTGAACAGGAGCTTTTATTTGCCCTTGTTCCCATCGAGCAGCGACATCACTTTCAAAATCAATGAGCTCTTGTTTTGTAATAGTTATTTCTCTTTGTTTTTCTCTAAATAATTCCATAATTATGCTAATTTAAAAATTCTGTTTTCTATACTATACTTGTAATACTTATCTCTGACAAATATAAATAATTTATTAGGTTTTATATAGCGTATAAGTAATTTCATACACGCGCGTAATGGATTAGGTAATTTAGCCGCAAAACTTCCAAGTAAGAAAATATTATAGCGTATTTCTTTTTCACGTTCAGAAAAAGACTTGTACGGGGATTTCTTTGAACAGTCTGTCATATCTCCTACATATGTTGGATCAAGAATACCTTTTTGTAAACTATATTCATAAAGTTTGGTACCATTCATTGGTACTGTAGTTGAACAGGCCAAATATGTAACCTTACCTTTATAACCAAAATCAATGATATCCATATCATCTTTCACCGTAGATTCAGGAGCCGCCAACATAAAATTAACCCACGTGCGTATTCCTGTATCTGCGATCATACGCGCTGTTTTCGTTACATCGATCTTTTGCATATGTCGTCCCAATACTGCTTCGCGCACATGTTCTGACATACTGTCAACGGATAGATGAACGGAGTAGCAATTGGCGGACTTCAACATAGCAAGTAAATCTTTATCTACGTGGTCAATGCGTAAATAGCAATTGAACGGCAAATCTACTTCCTTCTTATATCTACGGGTAAACGCATCAAGCCAACTATCTGCTTTTAATGCGAAAAGATCGTCCCCGAATTTTATGAACTCTGTGCGATAATTTTTACGAACACGTTGTATTTCATCAATAATTCGATCTGGTGAAAACCGTCTAGCAGATTTACCCTTCCCTTTATACAAAGCACGATACGCGCTATTTGCACAATAATGACAAAAGAACGGGCATCCCCTTGTAGCGTAAAAGGTTTTTTTAGGAGTATTCTTTAAGAAGGAATTATTCAACACCAAATCCCTGTCCGCTTCGGGCAAAATATTTAAGTCACTAATGAGTGGTCGTATAGGATTTATCTTTTCTTTTGTTATTATATTTAAAACATTGTCGTAGGATTCATTATTTTCTACACATTTAAGAAAGTCATCAAATACAAGATCTCCCTCGCCAACACAGAAAGCGTCGATGGCCGTGTTTTCGAAATCTTGCGGTGCAAAAGTAATCTGAGGCCCACCAGCTATAGATAAAAAATTGTGTTTTGTTTTCGCTAATTTATGTGCATCAATCATTTCTTTATATCCATAAACATTTAAAGAATAAGCTACAATGTCCGGTTTATATGAATTCAAAACAGTTGGATAATCTGTTAAAGCACAGAAAAATGTCTGATGATCACGTTTTTTAGCAATAGCGGATAAGTGCGCTATCGCTATATGATCAGCATAATCCAATTCATATATACAGAACAAAATTTTCATACAGTAAATTCTTCTAATGTAAATGGAGACGCGCCCCATGTGGCGGCGTTCTTGGTAGCACCTGCATTTATTAAACAACCGTAGATGTCATTTATTCGTGAGCCGGTTCCACCGAAACCATATCCCGGATGACTCATATGCATGGTAGCGATATCAAAACATGGTTTTACGGGATATCCTGCGAGAATAGCTTTCTTATTTAAATTACTATCAGTGTACCCTTTATAAAAATATTCTTCTTCATAACCACGTATTTCAAATAAAACGTCTTTATGAAAAAACTGAAAATCACCACAACAATCAAGGATAGACCACACATCACCAGCGCAGGCCCCACTAAAACCGTGCCCACCATATCTTGGTAGATTTTCCCTAAAATACCTTTGAACAACTTCTATATCTTTAGCATTAAATTGTTTTAATTCCGCAAAATCTACATCATGCCTAGAAATGACCCAACCTATTTTTGGGTCTGCGGTTAATTTTTCAAATGATGCTCGATCGGGTACAATCGAATCTAATGATGTTATTAATATCCAGTCTCCTGTGGACCTACGTATTGCCATATTATTACCTAGTAACCCACAACTTGCCGGCGCACCAGGATCGTTCTTTGTGACTTGATCTGTTTGTGCCTTATTTACTTTTAATACTCGTAATTTACCTGTTTTATTTATGGCATCTCCAAGCGCTGTTATCAAGTCTATACCTGACGGTGAATTCCAATCAACATAAATTACTTCATCGAATGTGGCGGTCAATGCATTAATACTAAATGGTACTCGTAAATGTAAATCACCCCGATAACCATCATTTCTACAAGTTGCGACGGCAGTTAATTTCATTTGTCGCCTTTAAATATATTCCAATTACCGAACTCCTGAATTAACCCTGCAGCCAGCGCATCTATTTTTAAGTCTACACGCTCTCCGCGTTCACGCGAAATAACATTCTTAGCTGTATTACGTACACCATTTATCGAGTGCGTCAATTTTAAAAGTTTATCTTGTTCTGAACCACCAGCACGCGCCTTGCTTTCGTTCTCCCATATATACCTATTGGTTAGCATAACTATTAATATAGCACGAATCATATCAGCACTAACTGACGGTGTTGTAGTTAATAACATATTGATATCGGCCATGATAAGTTTTTGTTCTTCTTCGTATGCTGCAGAATTCTCAGATGCGAATATTGACTTCAAGATAACTATACTAAGACGATCTATAAGTTCGGCAAAAGTAGGTACATAGTAACGTGTTTGAGCCTCCATTAATTTATCCTTTGTTTTAAAGTGGTAAAAAAGTCTCCAATTAAATGAGACCATTTAAATTTATTTACAATCACTAAGCGTTCATTTTCATCCATTGGTCGCGGGGTATCTTTTAGAATTTCAACTAATTGTTCTACTATATCTTTGTCCTTGACTATTGTATATGCATGTTCCCGATACCAATCATAAGTTGGATCATCTGGTATAATCGGGCGTGCCCCGCAAAACAAGCCTTCAATTGCCATTAATTCGAAGCCTTCAATAAAACGTAACGCTGATATATATTGTGTGCCATTAAGTACCTCAGCGAACTCATTATCTGGCATATAATCTAAGTATCTGTAGAATCGTTTGTCCCATCCAAAATTTTGTCCGGTATGATATAAAGTTTGTTTTAATTGTTTGACTGCTTCATATACTTTATCTATGGCCTCAGTTTCAGCGATATGCCCCGTAGCAATTACTTTAATGGCACGATTACCCGTATTTGTGCGACAAAAAACATTATCGTCTGCACCCCATGGCATACCATAATAAGGGATATCTTTATCAGTATATTTACGTAAGTCATGAAATGAAACGGCCATAATAGATTGTGCCCAATATTTTGCGTAATCTATTTCATGCGCACTGGCGGTAAAATAACAATGTTGAATCACCACTTTCGGTTTAGGCATCTCTAATGCAGGAATTTCTCCGCCTCCAACTACATGAACAATCATAATGTCACAATTTTCATAGTTGGTCCATTCGACCCAATCAGGCGCATACCTATGCAACGCATCTGAAATGCGTTTAAAAGCTATACCCCATTCATTTCTACGAAATTCAAATATCTTCATAATGTCTTAAATTTCACTTTCTTTATTTTATTACTTTTCTTTAAATTGCATCGCTCACACGTAATTTGTAAATTACGAACACCATTCATACGAAAGGGAGTACGTTTTTTGGAATACCGTGATACTGGTATTATATGATCAAAATGGTATATCTCGTGTTCTATTTGCTGTTTGCATATTTCGCATGTCAATACTCCGTATTTGTTTATATTGTCACTTTTAACTTTCTCGAGCACAGATGTAAATATTTTAGTGCGCTTTATGTGCCTATCTCCATCCATCTTTGTACATTTTTATGGTGTTGTGGATTTTCTTTTTCCAACAATTCAGGTGTAATTTCTTTATAAACAAAACCTATTACTATACACACTTCAGTACCAGTCTTCGTAATTTGTGCTTTGAGCCCTTCACCATTTGGACCAATATGATCCACAGCGTTGGCCACTGTTTGCAATATATCTTCTTTTAGTAATGGGCGTTCATCTACTTCGCCCCAAAAAGACATTGAATCACCTTTTAATTGGGTAAAAACTGTTATTAATTCTTTTGTGATTTTTGGATTGACTTGTTTAAAAGCATGTAGTATAGATGTTGAAATGAATTCAAGTGGCTTATCTTTTGATAATAATTCGTCTTGTTTTATTGTAAATAATGCAGACTTTAACATGTTTTTTCCGGTATAAGATAGTTATAATTTAGAAGCTTTCTTCAAACAAAAACTCTAAAAAAGGAGAACTATGGCTAAACGTCGTAGAAAGAAAAAGTTTTCTAATTTTCATATAAAAGCACTACAGTCGTATAAGGTTTTACCTAGTGAAGATACAATAACACTTGCGAACTTGCGCGATCCAAGACTAACAAGAACAGATGGTGGACAAGTACGTCCTGTATTTTATGATGAAAATCTAAATGTAGCCTTTGGGTCAAATTAGTTTTGGGTCCGAAAGGACCTAAAACTTTTTTTACTTTACCAAGAAATAGGAAAAGAATATACGATATTGTCAATTTCTACCTGTCTAACTTGTGCCTGCTGTGATATCAAAAACATTGCTTTATTAACTGTTTTTATAGTTACTACACGCCATCTGACACCTAATCTATCGACGATTATATCGGTGGGACTTAAAACAGGGGTGTTACTCATCGTTATTATAGCATCACTATCCTGCCAGTCACCATATGTTGTTAACACATGTCTGGGAGGATTATTATTCATTTGAGCTCTGAACCTGTGTGGAAGATAATAACCTCCAGTATACTTGGTATCAAAGCAAACTGTGCATTTAGAGTCAGATTGACGCTGCAAAGTCTCATCATAACATGCGGTGCAAAAAGTTCCAAAAGTCTTGCGTTTTAATAATATAAAATCTGCACCACTTAATCGATTAAGCACCAATTCACGATGTTTAATAATATACCTAGCATCGTTGTCGGATGTTACTGAAAGACCCTTTGGCAAAGAATAAACAGTCTCTTCAGTAGTATTATTTATTACGGCTATTTTATAATTGTATGTGGCGTACTTTGTAGTTAGACCAGAAATGGTTATATCATTATACGATCCATGATAATACGGAGAAATACCTGACGCAACTAAATCATAATCCGCTGCTTGCAGGGAAGGTAATTCGCTTCTATAAATATCAATATGATAATCTAAGAAACTTTCAGTTGTTGGTTCCAATGTCCAACTAACAGTTATAAACGACGGCGACACTTGCGCCAATGCGGTATCAAGAATCTTTATCATTAATATACGTCAAAAGAAAATGGAGAACTAAAACCGCCATAAGCTTGATTAACATTAAAGCGAATTTTTGCAGTCTCCACTGCTTTCTCAAATTTTGGTCTCATTACATTATAATAATTAATATAACGTCCCCATTTATCGTGATGGCTTATTTGTACTCCACCAGCATCAGAAAAAGCCAGCATATTTCTAGCCGAGCTGATTCCCTTTGCGGTCAGTAATTCTAATATAGCTCCTAATCTAACTGTACTCCAAGGCATATAGCCATTCTCACCTGGTTCAACTACCACATCTGCGATAGTCCAATAAGTAATTGGTGAAAATTCCATGTTGATGGTGTTTAAAGATTGTTTTATAAAATCAGCTAACTCATCATCAGTGGATTCAAAATCTTCGTCTAATTCGTTGAGTTGTGGCTGATCGTTCAGATAGCGTCTTAATGCTTTTGCAGCTTCTTCGTAAGTTGTATATGCCATAGTGCCTCTTAATGTGTACGACGAACAATCCTATTGGTAAATAACTTGCCATTCTCCACCATATACTTTTCGCCGGAGTCTAAGTTGATATGTATATCATAATAATATACACTGGCTCCATCCATTAATAGCGACACAGTGGGCTCTGCAATAAATTGTAATTGTGCTGAACCGTCAGCGTTATTTGTAACCTCACCTATACCCGAGGCTGTCGTATACCTTGTTATATGAATTGAAAATACAGCATCTACATCAGGAAGATCAACATCAGATTTAACGGTCCAGAAAGCATCTGTTACAATATGGCTGCCAGGCACTGTACTCAACGTGCGGGTTAAAGAATACGTGTCACCAATAGTAAAATCATCGATATTTTTAATATCTTGCATTTGTTCTCCTATTAATATACTAAAAAATTATATAAATGTCAACTAATAAAAAAGGCCAACAAATCTGTTGGCCTTTAAAATAATGTACCGCTTTTACCAAATGTTATGCATTTGACCAAGTTAATTTTGCAACTGCCTTGTTGTTGATAATAGCCATACCAATGGTCTCATATGCGGACCACTTAATCAGGTTACGTTTCTTCTCTATCCAGAATTTAACATCGTTTAGGACATAGAATTTACCCATAAATTCCTGAGGTGCGAACGCATACATTGTGCCTTCTGGAACCAAATCGCCCTTAATTGTCGTTACGAACTTTTTGCCCAAAATTGTTGCGTATTTAAAACCGTTAATATACACTTCACTTGCAGCCGGCGAACCTACTGTCGTTGCAGGTAGTGTAGCTAGTTTATTGTAATCTGCTTGGTTCATTAACACTACATCAACTACCAATGGATTTGTTCCAGTTGTGGAATCTTCCATCTTGTTGAATAGTTTTGTGAACATGTTCAACTCCATAATTCCTGAAGTTGTGGTTGTGTACGTTACCGTCTTACTCGAAGCTGCAACTGCTGCTGCTACTGCAGTCATGAATGCTGTATCTTCAATCTTCATGATCTCTTTTACTGCATTACGTTCAACTAGTTCAGTTATTGGCATTTCATATGCTAATAGCTCTTCTTCAACCTTTTGGAATTCTTTCGAACTAATACCAAAGAAAGAAACCTCTGCACGGTCGCCTTCAACGTATTGAACGTCTGGTTGTCCGCGTAGAGTAATCATCATTGCACCTGCATCCGGTTCGATGTCAACGATTTTAACTAATTGCTCGTGTAATGTAGTACGCTGTAAATCAGCCTTAGTTACATATTGTGGGTTAATAATTTTGCGAGAAAATGCGTTCTCACGCAATTTGGTACGAATATACTGACCAACCTCTTGTGCCACCTTCTCTAATTCAGTATCAAGGCGGTTAACGAAAATTTCGTTCAATGCTTTAGTGTTTACACTTTCCATTTTCTAATCTCCTTAGACAGTCTGAATATCGATAACGGTATACGTTGTTCCGAGGTACGTGAGTGAATACGGGGCTTTCACGCAAAAAGCCACAATGTGATCTGTTCCTAAAGTTGCTGTTGCAAGTTTTCCACCCGCGCCAGTCTTTAGAGGATCACCTAAACTTGGAGTTGATAAATATTGATCTGTCGTTGCAAATACTTTACCAACAATGACAGTCACTTTTTTGGTGTTAACCACATCTGGTGTCCAGCCTACTAAGCCGGTTCGATATGATTCGTTCCAAATAGGCCATGCTAATCCTGTGGCAGCTTGTGTCAGGGTCGCTTCATTACTAGCGTTTAGTGTAACCCATGATCCCTGAACACCCGAAGATAACACTTGACCAGCGCCTGATTGTGATAATGTTAATTCTTTTCTAAGAACTAACGAAATATCGCTGAATATTTTAAACATAGTTAATTACTGTCTCCATATAATAAATAATAAGTTAGATTGTCTATTTGACCTCCGGGAGCTGGTGTTTCAGTAAGCGATCCTAACTTTAATGTACCGCCTTTTATCATGTCAAGCGCTTTTATCGCTGTCTCCAACTCTTCCAGAGCCATTTGCTTGAACTCAGAAACCTTTTGCAAAACATCACTTGCTTCAAATTCCTGAGTAGTCAACAACTTTCGAATCAGCTCCTCCGCCTTTTCATATCGTGCAAGTTTTTGAATCGCTTCATTACGTTCACGACTTAAAGTACGTAAAGTGTTCGCTGCAGTTTTAAGTAGTTGTTTGTCGACCATTATACTTTCCTTCTAAATAATCGGCTACAACTGCTAATTCTGCTAACTTGTCTAGCAGCGTGTCTTCTTCAGCAAATGCTTCCAAAGCTTCTGCTAGTTTCTCTACATCTTCGTCTGGTGTAGAGGCAAGAGGTTGAGGTTTAGCCTCGGCTGACTTGCGGATAATTTGTTGCAAGTCTATCATTTAAATCCCTCTTGTATTGATAATAACCAAAACCCGCTGCACCCAAACCAAGAGCAGCTGCAGTACCTAATAGATTTTTATTTTTCTTCTCTTGTTCCTCGATAACCTTGCTTCTTTGTACAAAAGTTGGTGTCTCATTTAATTCCTTTTGCACTTCATTTATAAAAGTTTGTACTTTACCTTTTACTTTTTGTTGCTTTGCAGCGGCAACATCCGCTATCGTACCGAATACTCGAGTTTTAAATAAATTCCATTTAGGTCCAGCTGTTTTTTCAAATTCCTGAAAAAAGGCCTTTACTATAACGGCTTCTTGATTTTCTACAGAAAGCATGATTACTTACCTTCTTTTGTTACTTCCTCAACAAAAGCACGTGCCATGATGCGACCTGCTTCTTCGAGTTCGGCAACCTTCTGTTGCTCTTCCTCAACCTGTAAATCATGGTTGATCATGAGTTCAGTTAATTGCGCAACATCTTCGTCAGTATGATCCTTTGGATAATTCTGGACCATAAGATCTTTAGCAGCAGATGCGTATTTCTCAATAATACGTACGCGCTCTTCGGCTAATTTTGTCTGTTGTTCTTTTTCTGCTGCTTCTTTCAGCATCTGTTCGTGAACTTGAAGTAAACCCATATTAGTTACCTCCGAAAAACTTGTTATAAACGGCCGTGATAATTTTTGCACTTGCATTCTTTGATTGATCATATGCAGTTGGATGTTCTTCAACTGGCAATTCAGGTGCGGTTGGTACTGTTGGTTGACCATTTACTTGGATGTAGCCCTCGGGTCCTTTTAGTCTTTCACCCGCAGTTAGTTGCTGAATAATAGAAACTGCTTTCATCGCATTTTCTTGTCTCTCTGGTTTCAAAGAAATTTGCGCTGGACTGGCTGGATCTTCGGCTTTGGTTTCAACATATCCATGTGCGCCGACTGCCAATTTATACAGTTCATCGTGAAATGCACGTGCCATTACTCGGCCTGCTTCGTCCATCTCTGCTGCAACTTTCTGTTGTTCTTCTAAAGTTGGTTCTGTTACAGCTGGTGCCGGTACTGGTGCTGGTGTTGCCGCCGGTACAACTGGTGCCGGCTCCGCAACTACTGGTGCTGGCTCTGTTGCTGCTGGTACTGGTTCAGGAACTGCTTCTTGCGCATTCTTTTCTAAAGTGATGCGATTGATGATTTCTTGTAAATCGATAGGCATAGTAGAAAGTTCTCCTAATTAAATTGTGTTAAATATTAACGAAAAATTTACTTAATGTCAATAGGGATGTAATCTATAACGTCGTTGTAAAATTTTTCTAGTTTGTCTGGCTTCAATCCCAAGATAAGACGATCTATTGCATCCAAAGAGTATTCGGATGTTTTTGCCATGACCCCGATAGGGGGCATTTTCATTATCTTGTGAAGCTGGCCTAGGGTAAATGTGCCGCCCGCGCCAGCTAGAAATGGATGACGTCGTACGAAGTCTCCAAATTCAGTTATCGGCTCACCTTTCTGAAGTTTTGCTTCTTGTGATCCAGCATAGATATACGATGCTGGCACAGCCATAAGCAAACGTTTCAAAAAATGTGGACGTATGATAGCCGCGGTCTTATTAAACATAAGATCTTGGATTCCAACAGTGCCGGCTGCTGCCGCACCCAACACGATAGGAATAAGCCATGGTTTTGATAGGAGAAATTTTTCAAAGTTTCCCGTTTCCGCAAGAGTTTTTCCAGTCAGCCCAATCTTATCCATCAAGGCATTGTAACCAATATACAATGCGCCCAAACCCAATAACGGCATCAACGGATTTTTTATAGGAGCAAAAGTAGATTCCGCCGGACGTTTCAAGGTTGGGGCATGAACTCCTGGATTAATAGTAATTGCTACGGGCGATGACTCTGTAGTGAGTTCGGCCCGTTTTATCAAAACACGTTTTATAACATGAGGAACTGTTAATGACATACCTGGTGCCCAATGAGCAATTTTTTGGGCTAGTTCGTCATTAAAGTTTTGAAGTGATATATCATTTGGAAATTCAGGATCTTCATCCATATCCATTAATGATATGTTAGAGTCGTAACACGACTCGGCTAATTTTTCTTGCCCGCCCTTTGATAGAATAATGTATTGAAATTCTGTCGGAGTCGGAACTATACGCATACCCAACATAGTCGAAAGAATTTCATTAGATGCATATTTTGCTACTACTTCTTTTAATTCTTCTTTAGGCATCGGTTGTTGTGATGCGTATATTAAACGCTTCGGATCCGCATCAACAGCCGCTATTGTACCATCAACCAATTTATTTATAGCTGATTCTTTTACACCTGATTCTTTGAAGAACTGTTGCGCTATTACTGCTGATGGAATTTCAGCTTGTACAGATGCAATTTTACTAAGTACACTAGCGGTACGATCGGCTGGAATTCGTACAAAACTAATATCAAAAAATTTCAAATCAGTATCATTTATAGCGTAAATTTTTTGACCGTCTGGTAATGTAATGCCCATTTGATTTTTTAAATGATCACAATAGTCAGACACGCGCTTGCTTTTTTTCTTACATATACTGCATGTGTCAAAGGGAACTTTTACCCCCATAGACACTGCTGGATATTCGCCTTTTTCTATACGATCAAGAATTTCTTTTGCCCGTTCATTGTCAAGCTCAAGCACTAGTTCGACACGATGCATATCGGGATTGAATACCGCGATCTTTACCTGACCAAAACTTTTCAAGGGATCTTTGTTCACATGATGCTTGTATGCGTGCCCAAGTTTTTCAAATGTCTTGTGATCACGACATAACGACAAGTCGGGGAAATAATCGCCATTGCGATTTGGACCCCAGAATTCGCCAGATCCCATTGCGTTAACAAGCACATACGTCTTGCTTGCTTTCTTTTCGAGCCCTTTTACACGATCACGGAGTTCTTGTGAATATTCAGCAGTCTTCGTTAACGAGTCTGACCAGAATTGAATAAAAGTTCCGGAATCGTTATGTAAATCAAAACTTGTAAATTTTATCATAGGTTATTGAAAATCATGATACGTCATAAAACTTGGCACTGATTTACTCGGTGCCTCAGTCAAACCGCTTAATACTGAACCTAGTATTGATGGTGGTGCATTCTTTTTTGCTTCCATAGTTTGTTTTTGTATCTGTGTTAGTTCACCAACACTTGCCGGTAATGGACCTCCTGCAACATGATCATATTGCAGTGCTTGTCGAATGTATGCACCAGCGGTAAGTGGGTTCTGTGCAACAGCCGGTGAAAAGTGTATCAATGCTTCAAAATATAATTTGGCACGTTCTTTATTACTGGTTAAATCAGGATGTAGTTTTAATACTTCTTTAAAGAGGGTATCTTTTTGAGATTCAATAACACTTTTTTCATAAAGTCCTATACCAATCTTTGCCGCACCTGCTGCTAATCCTAGTCCAGTACTTACTGCCAATCCAGTGGCCAGATAACGTAAAAAGGTCGATATGTCTGGTGTCGCAACTTTTTCTAGTTCCTCTTTAAATGCAGCTGCCTTCGCCATTGTGCTTGGGCGAATTTTTCCGGCTTTATATAATTCAATAAATTTTCCTAGTGCTGACATATTATCCTCGATAGTTTACTGGAATATTGTGTAACGGGCTATTTTCTCGTTTTATTGTTTCCTTAGCCACAACTGGAAGTGCTAATGCGCCTATTCCAGTACCAACAGCTAGACCAGTACCAAATACTGCTGGGTGCTTTAAAACTTTTTTCACTGTCTCACCAATTACTCCACCAAGTTTATAAAGTTCCCATTCTTCGTATAGTTGTGCAAGTTTATCTTGCAGTGTTTTATACTCATTAGCAATCTTTATTAACAATAACGATTGTTGAAACAAAGGATGGCGTGTGTTTACCGGATGTGTATAAGCCACATCCGCTGTTTTTGTCATAGATCCAATCGGCATATTGGAAGTTAACCTGGTTTCCACTTCCTTTAACGTTTCAACAAATATCGGGTCATTATTTATACTAAGTGCCGCACTAATATCGTTATAACTTGTGCCACCAAGTACTGCTTGTTTTATCATGTCTTCCAGAACGCACGCTTCCTTTGCAAACAATAATTGACCATCAGTAATCATTCCCAATATAGTTGCTTCAGCTGCCTTAAAACGCCAATAGTCTTTTAACTTAGCATCTGCAGCTTCTTGCGGCTGAGTTTCTGCGACCTTTTCAAAAATAGGTGCAAACTCAGGAACTTCGTATTCTGGAGCTTCGTAATAATCGATATTATAATTTTTAGTTTCGGCCGTCTTTGTCGATGTAGTTGCGGCCTGAATAGCTATTGGATCTGCAGTATCAAATTGTATATATTTCTCATCACTCTTGTTAAATAAATTCATATACACATCGGTGTTGGCAGCTTCGATTACCCTAGCTACTTGTGCTTGATTTAATCCATTATCCGCCGCAATTTTTATGATCGACTCATTTAGCGACTTTCCGTCTTTCAGGTACTCTGTTGCTGCTTGTTTAGCAAAGAGTTCTAATTCATAACTTGATACCATGTAATTGATTCTCCTATAGTAGATTATACAAAAATCTTAACTCTCAGTCAAGACCTTAAGTAATTCTGTTTTGAATGCAGCGATCTTGCTTGCATTTATACCTTTAAACCCGGGAGCAGTGCGTTTCATACCAATAGCATTAATACAGCCAGGAGTAGTACGATTATTACTACCTATTTTTTCGACACCTGCGTATGAAAATACCACTTTTTTTGCTACTTCCCGTTCTTCGGGGTTTAAGTTGTGAAATACGTTAGCTATTTGTTTAGCTGACTCTAGCACTGTTTTAGGAGTAGCTAATGGTTGATGCGCTTCGGTCCTTTTTGTGTTTAGATAAAGTTTAGTTAATCTTTCATTTACCGCGTTGCCGGAAGTATCGGTAAGCCTTGAAAAACGTTTAATAGGTGTCTTCATATAGTTCTTTATTAATTATTAAATGCAGAGGCACGGTAATATAATTCTGCAGCCAGGTCTCCATACAAAATGCTATGGAAGGTGTCGTCGGCGGCAGACTTAATATATCTGTACGTGTTCTTTTCTTCGTTATATTCAATCGCAATAGCCAGTATATCTTTCGCATAATATTGAAAGTCACTCCATTGCGGGAAAACGATCTTCCGCTGTTTTATCTTAGTAAATAAATCAGTCATCACGGTGTTGCGAGATAAGGTATATGCCTGAATATGCCCATTGAACTGACCACGTTGTTTTTGATTCGGCACATGTTGAAATGCTATTAATCTGGTTTTATCATTTATACGATTTCGTACTTCAGCATTCACTGCCTCACCAAAACCGGCATCAGCTCCTATTAATGCACAGCCCCATCTGTAATATTCTGCCGGTATATGCTCATGTAGATAAGCATAATCAGCTTCTTTACCTTCATACTTATGTAGGTAGATTATTTCTGTAACATCACCGCGACGTTGCGAAATTGTCATCAACGTTTTTGACATTTCGCTGTTAATTGGCCCCCAGTCCATTCCCATAAACGTGGGATAATCTCTGGTGCGACGATCTGGTTCCTGAATCATTGGCCCACCAGTGCAACATGCTTTAATTTCCTCTTCGGTTACTGGAGCGACACCGGCATCATATGGTAGCCCTAGATACTCGTTAAAAAATACGCCTTTGGATTTTGTTTGAAATGGTATATAAACATCCGTCTGCCAATTTACCCAAGGCGCGTGGGCAAACATTAAAACACTAACTCTAAACCCCTCAAACAAGTACGATCCATCATGAATAGATTTGTCTGATTCGGGATTTGTACGCACCCATTGTCCGTTGCGCGCGTCTAGAGACATTTTGCAATATCTACAAGCAAGCCCCCATGGTTGAATGTTTTCTTCGTCAAGAAAGTTTTGTTTCTCACAATGCTGGCATTTTGCAATCCATTCATTTCTAGTAGTCTGACGCCATCGATTTGCTAATGGCCCGATAATATGTTTTGGAGTTCCTGCATATATCGAATGTTTGTAAAATGATCGCGCCATTGTTTGTTCAATGACATCGATGTTATCATCGGGAATATCTTGGATTTCGTCCAGACACTGATGACACACTATAGGTAACTTTTCTATCGCATCTCTTACAAAAATCAAGTGATTCTTTACGCCGACACAATAAACTGGTCCAATGTAATCTATATATTCGATGCGCGAATTATTTGTATATCCGTTCCAAAATATTATGCTGTCTTTTTTATAGCGTCCGACGTTATATAAAATTGTTCCGTTATATGCTGGTTTTCGACTTCTAATACTACAAAGATACCCCAAGCGAAGCCATGCCTCCTGTACTGTATTTGCTAACTCGATTGATGCTGTAACTAACTGTCCCCCGTTATGACCGAAGTCTTGTACATGCATGGCATCTCCTTTATATAAGGCATTTAAAAGGTCCGGTAGATATTGTATGTAATTTAATAATTCCCTAGGTATATATTTATCATGCGAGGTGCCCAAAGCATATAAGTATCTAGATAAAGCAGCGTTTGCAAAGTAAAATGTATTACATACAGCATTTTTATTATGTCTGGCAACAACGCCCCATTTAACTCCCATTGCTGTTAAGCAATGTCGAATTTCGTCTGAGTATGCACCTTCGTTTTGTATTATACGTATTTGTCCCGCAGGAGATATATACCCCTCAGCTAAAAACCACCCCATAAATTGCATGAAAATTTTCAATGGCGCTGAAAAACTGGGTATCTTTTTGGGATATTTATACGGAGATCCGTCTAACTTATTTGCAACAATTTGTTCAGGTAATTTAAAATCGACGGGATTGGCTGACTCCCAATTTCCCCTAACACCTAATTTAAAATTTTTTCCTGCTAACTGTTGTGCTTTTATATTAAACCAGCCTTTAACTTTTGGATTCTGATAGTAACCAGTACTTAATTCCTGTGATACGTTCATTATATGATCAGGGGTCACGCAAAGATTAAAACTGCGCTGCGTAAATTTAACTAGTTTACCTTGATATGCTTTTTGGATATACATATCGGGTAAATGATATTCTACCATTCCCGTTTTGTCATTTACTGTAGCAACTCTTTCATCGTCGAGAAGATTTTTAAATAATTTCCAACCATTCTCGGTGAGAATTTCTGTATTTGCATCAAAACAATTCATGTCAGCAGATATACCACGAATACGATCGGCAGTTGCAGATCCATAACGTAAATAAATAACACTACCATTAAGGAAACGTTTTTGGAATACGTTTTGAATTGTGGAACTACTTACAAAATATTTTTTAAATATCGGGCTTTGTTCTATAACAGTATCAACACGATCATATGAAAATACGCGTACCTGTTCAACAGTGGGCGATACTGCCAAAATTTTAAATCCACCCTTATGCCTGTTGCTAACATATGGCATTAAAATACATTTAGCTAACATGAAATTTGACAGCGTGGTAGATTTAGCGACTTGGCGACTCGTATGTAAACACAACTTCATTGGATCAATATCATAAATCAATTTCATGTGTGGATAGTCATCCAAACTGAATGGTTCATTATTAAGATAAAAAAACTTTTGTACGAAGTCTGATAATTTAAATTGTAACATAATTATTTTCTATTTATAAACGTACCGCCAACACTATTCCATTCTGACACACCGTCTGTGCCATATAGCTTTTTTTGTCGGACTTTATTTTCACCTTGTCGTTTTACAAAATCAGGGCCTAATAATGTTTTAATCTCGCGGTCCAACGCTTTATCTTGTGCTTTACGAAAAAGCCGCATCTGCCGTTTATTACCTATTCGCTGAGCCTTTAAAAAAGCACGCTCATATAATTCTGAACTTAACGCTAATTTCTCCATTACAATCTCTGCTTTTGTCATATTATCTCCTTGCCAATGATTTAGTACGTGTATCTATAAATTTTCTTGCGTCAGCGTCAGCGATTTCATCAACCCATTGCTCGCGATTTATCAGATGTGGATAACGTTTTATTGCCGGTTCTCTTCGAAATAATCTATGAGTGATATTACCTTTCTCATCGGTGCCAAAAACATTAATGTGGAACTCTTTACCGGCCTCAGCTGTGTCTACAGCAAGATCTTTGAATTTTAATGTGGTGTCATTCATACTTGATTTCAGTTCGTCCATGAATCCTGCATATAACGGATGTTCTTTAGAAATCCAGCGAACGCCTGATTTGGATGAAAATGTATTCATGAGTTCAGGTATTTTATGTGAACCCATGAGTTTCTCAACTATTGGCGCAAATAATTTCTTGGTAAACTGCGCTTTTGCCGGATTGGCAGCTAGTGCTGCCGCTAATCCTAAAGTAATGGCCTTAGATTTAAGACCGGCGTCTTTATTAATGTTTAACTGATTTGCGTCTTCCACCCTGTCCCCGATATTTACAAATACTGCCTTTATGCCGACCTATTTTTGTAAATGTACCAGCTCCTTGACGAGTATTTTTCTTACTTCCGCCTTTATATGGAGCGTTACTTTGCTTTATCATTACTTCCTTCGAGAATCTTGTTTAGTTGCACTTTAGTTGCTTCTAAAAAGTCAATACGTTTCTTAACTTCCTCTAAACGTTCGCGATGACGTTGCTTTGCCTTGCCTGAGTCGATTAAATCCAACAATTCATTTTTCTCTTTTTTCAGTAACGAAACTTCGAGGTCACCATTAGCTATTTTTAACGATGCTATATTTGTATCAAGTTTAAGTTCTAATCGTTTAACTTCTTGTGCCATTACTTCGGGAGTTACTAAAAAATTTGTATACGTCGTTGCTACAATAAATCCAAAGGCAATGAATGAAATTATTAGCGTCCATTTTTTACCGATATATTTTTTTATTTCGTCAAACATGGGTGCTTTCCTTGTTTTTTATATATTCGCCAGGCACTTTAGCTGATCGCCCATAATTACGATTACGCAACACAATCTGCGCATATCGTTTCCACACAGCTTTTTGTTTATCTACCGCCATATTTCTGGTCAAAGCTTTTACTAAGGGGTCACCTGAGGCAATTGTATATTCAAGTGATGTATATTTATTTTCTTTTTTAGCCGCTATTTTTAATCTTTGTTCTGCGTCCATAATTGTACCTTTGTCTATAGGAAATCTATTTTTACGTTCTTCAAACCAATCCTTAAAGGATTTATTAGTAAGTCCTTTGGCCCGATTCACTCCATACCAATCTGCTATGGCCTCTAATTTGTATTTTGTCGGTACATCCTTTGGATGTTTATGTAATGCCCGCCAATGATGAGGATTTCGATGATAATGTTGTTGTACTACATCACGCCATTGCATATATAACTTAGGATCCTTGGCCCCTTGTAATCCTTCTGGTCCATTGAACCATGCAGAATAAGCAGACCACTCGGATGGACGAAATTTAGTACTGTCATGTGTTATAGCCTGCACTAACGGCAAATTCATCTCGAGCATAGCTTTTCCCGTGTACCATTTATGTGGAAGCAAATATCCAGCATAGCCGACGTGTTGTTTGATCTTATCTCTGTTGGCGTAACCAAACCCAGCACCTATTAAAAAACCAGCTGCTGCTGCTGGAAGAATGTATTTATTCATACCTTCACCAATAATGTTTGAATATTACCTGTGCGTAAAAACAAATTTCGTGCTAACATAGCTGCTCGTAATTGTATTTTTGTAAATGCCTTAAACCGTGTAGCAGTTATTGCTGAACCAGTGAATGTTCGAGCTGGATATTTTGGCATTTCGTGCCAACCACCTCCGTGATATTGATAATATTTATTTAATTCGCTTTGCGATGTAATCGGTATTATCATCCAACCAGGTCTTTCAGTAATTTGCCGTACGGTCCGCGTGATAGAAGTTTAAATATTACGTGATCTTCTTCTTTATTAGGAGTGCCTGCACCCCATCTATATGCGTCCTTAGAATCTTCGTCTATACGTTTAAAAAACCTTTGCAAGGTTTTAAGCGATGTGAGCGCCTTATCATAGTCTTTATTTCGGATGGCCGTACGCACACTATCAATTTCACTTTCGATCATAATCATCATCATTTTAACATACGCAATTTCACTTGCGTACTCGACTTCAGGGTCTTTTATTTTATCATATGGTGTGGGGCGTTTTAACCAACGATCAGTCATAAGATCATAAGCGCCTAGTGATCGCTCCCACCCGCGGGTAATTTTATCTGGGGGTATATATTCAATAAAGAAAAATTGTAGTGGGTGGTTAGTGCCCGGCAGTAATACTTCCTGCCGATTAAATTCTTTAAATAAAGGATGCCACTTATCAAACTCTTCTTCCTTGGTAGACATAATTTGTACATCAATATCGGAATCATCGCTATACTGCAATGTCACATTACTACCCTGCATAACGGCATTATATAATTTAGTGAGAGGGAAGAAAGTTGATAAATGATCAAATATCCATTCTTTTACTTCAGGACGAACAGTCTCGTTTTCGAATATATATGGATTTAAAACATGTCGTGGAGGATCTAGTATTCCCATAATATTAATTTATTCAAATTTTAATTTATCTAAAGCTATACTGGTGCCACCAGTGCCACGTTTGGGCAACTCGACGGGAACTTCGCTAATGTCGGTTATTTTGGACTCAGTTTTATCAGAAGTATTTTCTACGACCAGTTTAATTTTAAGTTCATCCAATAAGTTATGACTTTCCTTCTTGCGCGCATCGCTTGAATCTAATCGATCGGCTATCTTTAATGCTAATTGTGCAAACTTCTGCGCATCATCCGGACGTAAACGTACATTTTCTTTAAAGGTAAAATATGCATCAGACAACATATCAGAAAATACTTGTTCTAATGACATATGAGGATCGGTGCCAAGACCTAACTTCCATACCAAATAATGTCTGTCACCCTTTAATGCTGCTTTCTTTAGAATCATTTTGAATTCAGCGTCACGCTGAGACTCTACAAAAAATTCTCGGTCAGCATAACCCCATTCTTCGAAGTTAGCAAAATATTTTAAGAAGTTTTGAAAATCAGGCGAGTCGTGTGACACTTCATAGCGGCCGTTTACCAGTAATTCAATATCCATGGGATTAATTCCAGATAACGCCAGTGCTGTAATAATTTTTCGTAATCTAGAATCTGCTAATATTTCAAAAGCTCCCTCGCACCCGTCGATACTGGTCTTAGCCGGTGCTGGTTTTTTAAAGCGATAATAATACATCGGAGATAACTGCAAATCTTCAAGCTCGATATCATCGAATTGTAAATTCGCAGAAGTCTCGCGGAGCTGATCTACAATAGGTGCTAAAGTTGCTAAGTCTAACTCTATATTATGCAATTTACAATCTTCCAACACCATCTCAGGCTTGAATCCTCCTGCGATTAATGTTTGTATATAAAGCTTTTCAGGTACACGTATAATTTTCTTTACCATAAGTTTTTCACGTCTTGTATAGTGACTGGTTTGGGTTTACGTTTTAACTTTCCTTCTTTTCTCAGCTTAACTTCGTAATTGGTACGATTCCCAAGCCAATAGGGTCTCTTTTCTCCCATGAGGTATCTACGAACAAAATTAACAAACTTGCTAAGCGGAATGCCATGCTTTTGCGCCATGCCTTTGTACGTACATTCCCGCAGTTCTTTAAAAAATGCTTCCTTACCAATTGTATTATAGTATTCTAACAATTTTTTATTTTCAGAACTCTGTGGTTGACGACGCAAAACACCGGGACATCTACGACCCCATCTTGGTTTTGGATGCCACTTCTGATCTTGAAATATAACGTCTTTCACATACTGTAACGAAATCAACGGATCGCCGGCTTCCTCCACTATCTGTTCGGGAGTGTAACCTTTGTCTTTTTGGATTAAAACATATGCACTCCATTTCATAGAGAAATTTACGCATATTTAATATAAATGTCAATAGTATGGTATAAGATATACAGTTTATAGAAAGGAGACTATATGTATTTATACGAATTAAAAGGTCCGGCCAGAATTCGCGTCCTAGAAGATGTCGTGACACCAATAGGCGCATTACCTATATATAAAGGAATGGTACTGAATTTTTATCATCTCGATGGCATGTATTCTGTTTGTGCTACATATGACGGAACAATCTATCATGCAAGCGCACATACAAAAGTTGAAGTTCTTCGGGGCGAACCATCGTCGCAAAAAAGATTAAAATTTAAATTAAAAGGAAAATATAATGACGCGAAAAGTAAGAGTTATTGAACCACATTCATACTTATATAGAGTTTAGTTTAGCATGAAACCAATATGTTTTAAAGGATGTAACTGCATTTACGCTAAAGACCAGCCTGAGTACCTGCCTCTGCATGTACATAAAAAATTAGATGGCGAAGTTATTAGCTGTTGGGAATTTAATTGGCGTGACCGCCTGAAAATATTGTTTGGTGCAAAGTTATATTGGCACCAGTTAACGTTTAATAAACCATTACAACCCGTTAGAGCGGAATTAGAATTTAATATACATGATCAAACATAAAAAACAATTCGGAGTATACCATTGGGATACATTCGATAATGAAACCATTCTAATCACAAAGGATTGGCGCACTTTAGAAATGGCAGAATTTGATACGATACTAGAAGCCGACGCATTTGTACAAGAACAATATGCCGGGTGTATAAGTGATCAAGGCGCGGATCAGGTAGATATTGTAGATCTACAAGGAAACGTAGTTCAATCTTATAGGGTTTGCTAACGAATGATCCGCAAAATTCGTAATAAGGCGAAAGCCTTTTGGAAACATGGAAAACATAAAAACCTGTACGAAATAAATATTTTGAATAATAGGAAAAAAATAATTAGAAGTACAGATATGGTTGATAGTATTAAAACGCTCTTTGCTAAAAAGGTGGTAAATGATAAAGCTACGTGATATATTTGACGACAAGGTAGAATTGCCCAAGACTTATAAAGGAATAAACCTTTATAAAAGTGATTGGACACATAGTGCTTTGCGTTCTATTACCTGTTCAATAGTTGGAGCAGAGATCTTAGATTTCACTATTATACAAACTGAATATGGCTTCCGTGCTTGGTGTTATAAAACTTCGTATTATACAAATCCCGTAATTTCAACTAATTTTTATTCTCCAGACACATTGTTAGAAGAAGTGCTAGAGACGTTCATTCGTTGTTTCACAAAGATAAGTCAGGCGATAAATGATATTCATTAAAGAAGATGTCATGATTAGCGGGTATACTAGTATGCCACAAGTGATAAAAGTAATAAATTGGCATATGACCTTTAAACATTGGAAAAGGTGTATTTATGAACTTATTATTTTTAGACATTGACGGTGTATTAATTAACGCACGTGGTTGTATTGCGCACGATCTACATGATATTGGACAACCGAGTCGTGCAACAGATGTTAATTTTGATCCGACATCAGTAAAATTGCTTCAGCGGGTGTGTGAAATATGCGACTTAAAAATATTCATACACAGTACGTGGTGGCATGACGGTATATACGACACTGAATATTTTGTTGCTGCGTTAGAGAAATATGGGTGGGCAAATGCTCCGGTTATTGGCGGTATCGATGTACGTGGGCGCAAAAATCGCGTCAATTATGGACTGCTAACATTTCAACCAGAAAGATGGATTATCTTGGATGATGCCTGTATGAAAGAAGAGTATGGTAGTAATATGCTTTGTATAAATCCAATGGAAGGCATAACATTTGCTGATTATGCATATATACTTACATACTTTGGCAAAGCCGATAAAATAGGTTGTTTCTTCTTTTAATTTATGGTATAAGAATTTTACTTTTAAGATAGGGTTTTATTACTTATGTGTTCGACTTCCTATCTTAGTCGAACTGTTGTTAATATTTAAGGAGATTCACATGAGTCAACTTCCGTTAGTTCCCACACAATTGGTGGCCGAATTTCGGGCTTTCGCGCGCGTGCATGATATGCGAAGGCAAGAACTGAAAAAAGCCTTGCTCACCAATGTGTACTCGAGTCTTGATAAGCGCCGCATTGTTGTGGTGTTGAAGGATCGAGTTGCACCTGGATCAGATCGCCGTAAATTTTACCCAGAGGTAAAAGGAGCAACATTACATATCCAAGCAAATGAGTGCGGACCATTTTCCAAGGGTTCGGGATCATTTGCACAGGTTGTAACAGATCTCGAAGGAAACAAATTAAGGCCAATCGTAGATTTCGCCAAAGTAAAAGGCGGATACGTAGCTCCCGGCGGACATCGTGCGATTTTTGATGCCCCAACATTAATGGTATTAAAGGCCTACCAAGACCAAAATGTGGTTACGATAAGCAAACTCACACCATATGTTGATGGTGAAGAAGCATGGATCCATGAAGATGCCATGTGCGTAGTGCCAAAAAATCAGGCATTGCCACCCGAATGGGAAAAATATACACCGGCTTTTCAGGCGTTATTGGTACGACTACATAAGGTCGCCACTATTGAATTACATTATGGTATCATAGGATAGTAATATGCTTACCCCGAAAGACTTAGAAGCGCTTAATAAAACACACAACGATTTTTTGGTGCTACCTGATCGAGTGGTTGGGTCGACCTATTTATGTTTGCCTGAAACTGATCAATGCGGCAACAGTAAGAAACCGTATCTATCTGCAGAAGAATCACGTAAACAACTTGCATTGCTGGAATCAGACCGAATTCGTGAATTATGTAGTAAACCGCGCTAGAAACTAAAAGACCCGAGATGATGACCCGGGTCTTTTTTTTTACTGTTTCAATCGTTTATGCGCTTTATCTGGTCCAAATATTTTTAGACCTAATCCGATATCTGGATACATCGGGGCTATAATAGGAGGTTGTGGTTGGTTACGATAAGGAGCGGCCATTTTTTGTATCTCATCATTTCTGGCACGTAATACCGTTAGAAATTGTGGTAAGGTACGTTGACCTTTTAAACTATTACAAGCCGGGCATATAATATTTAAATTATCAGTATTATGTATATTACCACGGTATCGTTTATAGTACGATCGAGGAACTTTGTGATCGATCGTCAGGGCATCCCACGTCATTGGCATGCCGCATGTCTCGCAGGCTATAAAATTGCCTGGGAGTAATAATTGCTTGAGTCGATTGTAAAGCCATTCTTCAGTGATGTTACTTTTACCGTTACGTTTCGAAATATCGTCACTGAATCTTTTTATTTTATTTGTTACGAGAGCCTTCAATGAAAATCGAAAGCCATTGTTACCATTAGTTTGTTTTTGTTTGGTCATAATTTATCGACACCGGTGCGTCAGGCGGTCTATCTGTATTATCAGTAAATATTAATGGAGGGTACATGTATAATTTGTTTGTAGATGGTAATGGATTAAACTGCGCTTGTGCGGCGTTGAATTCTAAGTATAATTCATTATAAAATATTATTTTTTCTATTACTACGATAGCCTCGGGTGCTTCAGCAGATGTTTTTGGAAAACGAATATCAAAACAAGACGTTTGATCGTAAGCTTCGTAGTATTTTAGTATCTCTGCCGGAGATACTGCATAAATATCTTTATTTATTACCCGTTGAAAAAGTTTTTCCGGAAACAGCTTTTCGATATAATTAGTGGCTTCATCTTTTGTAAGAAGTCTGGAAGAAAATTTATAAAATGTATTTCGAGCTATTATAACACGGCCCTTAAATAATGTATTTAATACCAATAAAACCTGACGGCCTTTTTCTCTTAAATCAGCGGTCAAAGAAATACCAGTATTTATACTATATATATTACCACTTAATATCGGACTGCCAAGAGAAGGTGTACTCATCATCGATCTTTAAAGTGTCTGGATAGTTTGCGGTGTTGTATTGTTTTTGAAAAATACGCACGATCCGACTAGCAACCGCTCTGCTAAAAATTTTATCTGTAACGTGTCGTACATTGTTTTGAATACATAATATCTTACCAGCATCGTATTGCATATTGACATATTGTGATATTTCCGACGCAATTCGAGTAGTGGCTAATAATTCTAAATCGTCTATAGTTACTGGCATTATGGTATAAGATATTTGTTATGCATTTACATATATAATATACATAAAATTTAGGAGAAAAGCAAATATGAAGGCATTTAGTATACCAGCATTAAATGCAGCTAAGAGACTAGCTCAGCTGTATCGAGATCTTACATGCGTACAAGTAGAGAACGCGTTTAAGACTTATGGTGTTAAAGATGTCGCTAGGGCGTTAACAGGGTTTGGTGATACCAATGAATGTATAATTTGTGCTATTGCGGACACATGTATAGATTGCTTTTACATGCAAGTAGCTGAAGAACATTGCACAGCGGGTGTTAATGAGAAAACTTATCGTGCAATCGCCAGCGCAGATACACCAGAAAAATTATACTTGGCCTATAAAGCAAGAATGAACTATATACAACAACTTATTGAAAGGTGCGAATATGAAATGGATGATGATGTTAGTGGTAAGTATGCTATTATATAGCTGCGGATTGTTAGAAGCTCCTGCTCCATCAAAGAATGATCCAAAAATCCAAATACAAAATTTACGAATAACCATGGGGGCCGACCATGTCCTTGTGTCCGGTGAAGCAAAGAATCTCAAAGATACCGCAGTAAGTGTTCAAATAAATATAACACTTAATGGTATAAGCGGTGGTACAGAAGTATACTTTGGAATGTATACTATGCGCGAGTTCTCGATCAAGTACCCAGGTGTTACTGAAATAAGAAAGGTGGAAATAGAATGTTTATAGTAGTAATGGATCGATGTCGCCGTCCAGCAGTTATTAACGTTGATAAAATTATATCGATTGAAATCCATGAAAACTCAGCAGACAAACATGTTGTATTTTATTTGGACAATAATAACCAACTGCACTGTCATGTTGCAGAAGACATTAATAAAATTATGGTATTATTAGAAAAAGAAACAATGCTGTTAAAAACGGAAGGTGTAAATGCATCCTAAAAATATAACGGCTGCAAGACAGTTAATGAAGTTTTATAAAACTGTGACATTAGAAACTATAAAAGATGTTTGGAACGCGCATTGTTATGAATGTTCCATAATTATAGATGGAGAGCTGATTGCTCGAAAATTAATTGGATTTAATAGATATCATTCATGTAGTTTATGTAAAGCCGTAAACAGCCAATGTGCCTTATGTATATATGCCCCCAAGAATGGACCAAAAAATGCATATATGAAAGCTTATTGTGGAAATTCTTCTACTTATAAGAACATCAAGTCTGCAAAAACACCTGAGGAGTTGTTAACGGCATTTCGAAAACGCGCTACATTTATACAAAGGAGATTAAATGCAATCGCTAAACGTGAAAGAGTTTAACGAAAAAATTTATAATGTGTCCGGTGTTAATACTGGATTTTCAGGATTAGTGCCGGCGTTAATTTTGTTTTATATACCGTGTTCATTTATGAAATCTACTGTTGATATGTTAGAAAATATTTCACAAAAATATACTGGTAAATTAAATTTATATGGAGTAGATGTTAGTGATGCTGGTTATGAATTAGCTGAGATGCTTGGTATACGTGCACTGCCGTCATTACTGATCATATCTATGACCGGAGAACCGATGTTTTTAATGGGACGAATGGAGACAAGCAAGATGTTAGAAAATATATTATCAAAATTGGGTATAGGGAGTAAAATAATTTTATGAATGTATCACGTAAAAGTTGGAAGTATGCTATTTCAAAAAGTGTATTTCCGGACCTGGAGAAAACAGCCGTTACAAAATATCAATCGAGGCTGCTATTTGCGGGTGCGTTACTCATAATGACGGTAACAATTGTAGTTTATGGAGGCATGGCGGGATTAATTCTGTATGTTGTTTTATTATGTCCTTGGCTAATTCGGATTATTATAATTAGTATAACCATTGTAATAGCAGTAATAATATATTTAGTAACTATTTATAAAAGGCTGTCAAACAAAGAAGAACCGATAATTTATAAGGATTAGTAATAGATGGCAATCATTAACAAAAAAGTTAAACCACAAAAGATAAAAGCTAAGGCCAGTTTGAAAATTGTGTGCGATATTGAATTAGAAGCTGGGATATCTATAGAGGAAGTTTGCAAAAACATTACAACAGGACTCGAGCACTTCTTAAGTGAAACAGGCTGTGCCTTGGTTCATGGAGAGGTAACATTAGATGACAATCATCGAAAATCATAATCCTAATATACATGCTTATTATGGATACTGGCGCGGAGAAGATGACAAAGACAGCACCTATTTCATATATCGTTTTCCAATAATAGGGTATCGTGTGGAGGATTCCGAGGCAATTGTACTATTGGATGACGGACGTATAGGAAGTGCAGTTGGATCTATATACACTGGTGAATATCCCGGAAAAGAAGTCTTATTACGACAAGCAAGTTGCTTCGAGGAAGTAGACGAAAGTGAAATCAACTTAGTACTCGAGAATAGTTTAATATTATCAATGGTTATGGAGAAAAAAAATGTGCTTCTATCCGAAATCGCCGGCAAAACCGAAGAGGGCCTGGTGGCCAATAAAAGTTGTAAAAGCAATTAAAATTGTGGATGGGATATGGTATACCGCGGCGCTGAAAGTCCAGATTAAGCCAGGCGTAACACAGCGCCCTGAAGTTAAAGTAAATTATAAAGAAACTGTACATTATGCCGAAGAGGGTTGGATTCATAGTTACCTGTACGCCGCAGAAAAAGGGGACAAGTTTTGTTGTCATTTTAAAATTCGTAATATTTTTTATCGTGATGTAATGGCAGTTATACCATTTGGCGCGTTTTATTTAAAAAATGATACAGAGGTAATATCATCCAAATTAAAAATTGGAAAAAAATTAATACCGTGCGCCCATGAGCCGGAAAAACCAAAAAATCCCTTATATAGGCAAATAATTCAAAAATTAAAAAATTTTGGGAGAACCTGTTGACTTTGATTCACCACATACTAGCATCCTTGAACACGAAAGACCGGAATCACGGGTTGAGGCTCATTTTATGATTGCATTAACTAGCGACGAAGCACGTGAATTTTTAACTGAATTTGGTTTCGATATAATAGCTAAATATATATACACCGAACAGCACTCAAGTCCACTAAATGTCACATTCACAGATCTATCTGATTCAGCTATAGCATCGGGAGCCATACAATACTTCGAAGAGTACTCTGCGCTAAAATTGCACAAAGTATTAAATAAGTACGGACTAGACGCATATAACGTATTAACACGTAATAACAAGGCAGATAGTATCACCGTTAAAGACATACTTGAATCAAGCATGTATACATACAGCACACAGTACAAGTTATTAAATAGTTTCGGTGTATTTGCCACCACGATATTAAATGCAGATCATGAACGTATATTGACCCCCGCTGCTTTTATGATAATTCAAGATCGAATAGCTGGCGTTGATGAAAATCTATTTAAATTATTTGAAGCTTATGTAAATTCGGCACCATTATTTTCAATTGCACCAATTCTCGAATGTGTGCCCCGTACATTGCACGCATCTGATCTAAAATTTAGCGCTATATATCATCCAAGAGCGCTGCCCATATTTGTTCAGATGTTACAAACAATCGATCCGACTATATTAAATACACATCGCGATAATTTTAATAACTGGTTAATTACAAATGTACCGAGCAGTCAATTCGAAGCTTTTGGTGTTGTTGCTGCTGGAGCGTTACAAAGTTTTTATGACAATTTACTCGAAAAGAGTGATTGGCCAAAATAGCTCAGAACATGGGCTATTTTTTTTTATTTTCTTGAGGATGAGGGGATATATTTTTTTGATTTATTTTTGGCGAATGTAATGTGCTTTAGGGCTGAAGGAAGTAATGCGGTATAAGAACATAGAAGGATTAGATGTCCTCTTTCTAACCGACACCGTGCACGGTTTTTGTCACAAAGGGAAGGCGAGTAACTATCGCCACCTTCTCTTTTACATAAATGAAAAAGGGCAGCCTCAGCCACCCTTTTCATAATTTTCAATTTGTGAGTATATGTATTTTTGTCTATTTTTTAATCGCCATGTGATTTTAAATTTATAACCACATCCTTCGCAAGTTGCTTCATCCGTTGCTACTGATTCAGTAGTACAGATAAGTTCCAACCTAAACTTCTTTTGATTGCATTTGGGACACCACATCGTCTTTTGCTTCTATTAACGATTCCAATATTTCGTTGCAAAGCTCGTTGTATAACTCAAAAAAATCTTTTGTGGTTACTACTCCGCCAGGCACGGTAAGCTGGATTAATTGCGCCGCTAACTCTGCAATTTGCATCTTCATATCAACTTCTTGATGTACAAGAGCTAGTTTTATATCATTTAATTTCATGGTATAATATACGAAATTATTTAAACAAAGTCAAATAGTGGTATAAGAGAATATGAGCAATTTACCCGGATTGTTCACAATAAATCAATAACAATCGGCCTACCTGGGCCATTGCAACGGGTATGCATAAACAGGTAAAGGAGTAATAATATGTTACACGCTTTATTAAATAGTGGCATTATGCTTGCCCTAAAAGCGATCACAATCGCAGCTGCGCCATTATCCTGGATTAAAGATGGCGGCATTCACAAACTTGGTGCTTTTGTAAATTACAGTGCTAAATGGAGCAAGCCGCAATATCCAAAAGGTAATCCCGATGATGTCCTCAAGGTCATGTGCGATACACTGCCCGACAAAATCGTGCGGTTACACGTGCAACACGAAGGGATGCTTCGATTGCTCGATGAGGGAGTAATAAGTAAACGCTGGCATGGGGGATATGATGAGTCAGACGCAGTGGTGTTAGCAAAAGTCACTAAGATATATGCTGACGATCATATAATTCATTTTGAAGCTGTTGCCGAAGGTGACGTTGAGAATTGCATTATCACTGACTCCGACGACAAGCCATATAACTTGCTCCTTACTTTCAACGAAATCGATGCTATCGAAATTCTTGACCCCTCAAAGGTCCTGCAGATCGAAAATGATGAGGATGAGAGTGAGGATGAGGACGAGAATAAATCAATCGCCGATCAGGTAAAAGCTCTTTCAAGTAAAGAGCCAGCCGCATCAAAGGAAAATAAAGAGTCATAAACCAGAGAACACTGGCTGATATAAATGAGAAAAGCCTGATTAATCTCAGGCTTTTTCTTTACGTTCTATAAGTGCAGTGCTACCTACAACGGTAGATGTAGCTATTGCTTTAATGCCTGCTGTAACTTTAGTATCGCGACCAGTTACTTTTTTGTACAAATTGTGGGCAGTATTTGGACGATAATTGACTGTTAGTATCGCGGGATCTAAATTACCGCTTTGATCATTTATTTCTACTATCCGTGTTTTGCCTTTCACATCTTTAATGACATCAGCACCAAGCAAGAAACTGCGTTCTTTGAATACTTTTGGATTAGCTTTTACTATCCTTTGTAATGATCCCATAGTTGATGATATAAATTTTTTATCTGCATGAGATTTATTTATTGGTATTACCCCACCAGCCCAATCTGCGTTACGTCCGGTAATATTAACCGGACTAACTTTATTCTTATGTACAGAAAACTCAACTCTAAATTCGTGTCTTGGTTTACCTTTATCCATACCACTACTAATTCTTTCGTAATCGACCTCAGGCTGTATAACATATTTAGACTGATTCTTAAATAAGTGTCCGACTGCTTTACGATATTGTTTTGGGACTTCGCCTGTTAATTTATAATGCTCTTGAATCTCACTAATAACTGATGACGGAAAATGTCCTTCTTGTCTGGATGCATAATCAACAGTAGGTTTAATATAATGCTTATTACGAATCTTACTGAATGCTTCCAAAAATTTTGCCTTTGATTTAGGCGAACCAACTGCTTCACTAAATGCACGACCTGGCACGATACTGTGTGTTGGATCTTTAAGTCTTGAAAACTCTATTTTGTTTTGTAATTTCTCACGAATAATATGTGATGCCGTATTAAGACCAATATCGGCTTTAGGTAAATTTGGTGTTTTGCCTAATACATCAATGTCTGCGTACAACGCACCTTCAACTTTTTTTACATTCTTGAGCTTATCAACAGATGTAACATCAATGTCGCCGTAGAATATATTCTTTAATGTTCTACTTAGTGGATTTTTACCGCTCATTATTTTTCGCGTGCCTGCGTCACTAACCCAGGTAAGTTTACCCTTTGATGCTCGTTGTAATGCTGTAGGATTCCATGCTTTACGTGCTACAGCATAAGTTGCAGCGCCTACGGCTGCGGCTAATCCGGGAATAATATATTTATTCTTTTCGTTTTTTGGCATGATCTAATGCAAACCCTAATGCACCTAATGCTACAGCAGGAGCTACGACATACTTTAATAATGATTTATTTGATGCTGGTAGATGTGTTTCTACTTTCTTTAGTTCTGCTACTAATGTAAATTTTTTTGGATTGGTGAAATCTTTTGGCATAGCAATTGATTTATTGACTTTGAATAATCGCTGTGGTAAATGTTTGGCTGGAGCATTACTGCAAAAATCTCCTTCACACTTTATATTTTTTAATCCAAATGAGTTCGCTAGATACGCTTTTATAGCAGCGGGAGAGCTGTATGAAGACTTAGTATAACGTTTATTTACACCCTTTAAGAAATTTTTGCGCTCAGTATCAGTAATGTGAGGACGCCATGCTTCATGTGCTTCTTCAGTGAGTGCTTGTCGTAAATCTTTTTTGGTTGTATCTCCGCCCGGCTGTTGATGACGTAATAAAAATTCGGAATATTGCCCCTTGCCAGTATATACACCAATATGATAAACAGGTTTATTGCGATTTAGAAATGTATCAAAACCTTTTTCCCATGGACCCTTGTCGTACGCCCCAGTTAGTAACACGTCGCCAGGTTTCAACTTGGATATAAATTTTTCTTTTTCCAGTGCTGAAATATGTACTGGCTTACTGACCTTCGGCAGACTAGAACGTCCATATGTATAAGCTATCCCACCACCGGTGCCTAATGCTACACCAGTTAGTGTGTTATTATTTTCCTTTGCCAAATAAAACCTTCATTGTTTGTTTACCACGCTTGGTTGTTGCAATAAATGCACCCGTTGCACCTCCCATGATTGCACCACCTAATACTCCGGCAATTGGGGTGTCATTGAATGTGTTTGCTCCCAAAATTCCACCAGTTAATGCACCAATCGCACCCCCAGCTAAATTGGGATTTTTTGCTAAGTGTTTCGCAACTGGTGTAAATAATTCACCTATACTAGATTGTTTTACCACAACTTATCCTTTCACTACTCTAAACCCTTCTACGCCGGGAATAGCTGAATCTACTGGTTTCTGTTGTTTCTTTAAATTAAGTAAGCGTTTATCGTGTGCCTGTGCATTTTGCGCATGCTGAATTCGATTCATACGCAATTCTTTTTCAGACAAAGCTATATTAGCCATGGAAGGCACGGTTTCACGTACTTTATTAACTAAGGGTGTTATTGCTTTATTAAATTTAGCACCAAATGCCACGCCTGCTCCAGTACCAAATGCGGTGCCCACAATAGTACCACGTGCATTACCATCATCGATAACATTGCCTCCAACGGCCCCCACTGCACCGCCAGCAATTCCCGTAGTTGTGCGAGGAAATTGTCTTACTTTGTTAATTGCTTTTGCAAATAAGTTAGCTATTTCGTTCATTTTAATCCCTTTACTCCACGTAATATTTCAATTATATCTAACAAACCAAACATTACTTTGCGCAATGCGCCTTCATCTACTAACTGTACACCAATTCTTGCTTTCATAATCATTTCTGCTAACGCTGCCACAGCATTTTCAAATAACGGGATTGAGTCTATAAATACCGCAATTGTATCTTTGTTAACAAAATTTAGTGCTAACACTTTATCAACAGTAGGTACATCAGGTATAGCGCTTGCTTCTTTAACATAATTTCGAGATACTCTTTGGATATCACTTAATTCTTTTGCAACAATACTGTCATACTCAAATGCTATCTTTTCAATGGACGAAACTGGTTCAGTAAATTCGTATTCAAACTCTAAGGCTTCACCATCCCGTAACGATCCAAGTTTTTTTACATCATCCTCTAGTGCACCTTTCTGAATTAACGTCCAAATGCCATCATGTAGGTTGACTGGTGTTGCACCATCTATTGATAATTCAGTAGCTGTTTTAATAACACGATGTTTTATATTTTTTACTTTCTTTTCTGTGCATTGTTCACAACCTAACTTAACAAATGCATTTTCTGGCACCCATGTCCACCCATCAACATTTGCAGTCTTTTCAATACCACTATACACCGCAAACTTGGCTCCATTATTTGCATACACATACTGTATATCACGCATAGCAAGTAATCGATCTACGGTTAATACATCGCTATATGTACCATCTCCGTATTTAAACATACCGGATTTATGTAATTCAGGCGGCTGTCCAGGAGGTTCCATTGATATTTTTACCGGTGCATCTACATACATGTGATTAGGTATACGAACATAGTCACCATTTTCAAGTAACACAATTGACGTGTCACTATTTTTAATTGGTAGTATTACTACAGGCTTAGATTGCTGTTTAGCTTCTAATGTTTTGGCTTTCGCACATTTAATAAGCTGTCCTTTAAATGCGGCAACATCTGCTTCGGTCATGTTATCAAATGTAATTGCAGTATCGGCAACCTTACTATTCCCGAATGTACCATGATATGAAAACTCACCATTTTTATAAATGTACCAAATATCACGGTCGAGTAAATCATTTACACGTGCTGCAGTTTTCTCGAGAACCACATCTTCGTGCGATTCACTGGCAATCTTAACTACACACGACGCTGTGCCGTTCATACGATAACCTTCAGTTACTTGCTCGTTTTCAATTTCTGTCAAAATCTTTTCACGTTCGGCCTTTGTTGTTAAAGGCAATACTTTATCTAATAATGATTCGTCTGCACCAGCAGTTTTGTAGGTTTCGATTGGTGCCTCTCTCATATATCCCAATCCGCCTGAACTAAATAACAATGTAGTGATATCACCTGTTTCTCGTTTCACCGTTTTCAGGAACGGAGTTTTACCTGCAATATATGTATTGATTGTATAATCAGTTAATGGTATAACTTGTCCATTAATTAAGCAAACGTCAAATGGATACAATTCACGATTTTTAATAACGATGGGCACTGCGACACCTCCACCATTTTCAACAATGATTGCACCAATTGCATATCCTTTTTGTTCATCTTTTTGTTTGAATTCTACTCTGACCGGATAATTAATAAAATAAGGAAATGCCACATAGAACTGTTCCATTACATCTCTAGTCCATTCAGTAGGATTTTCACTTACTCGTAGGTATGCAGTCTTTTCAAATTCTAATGGTTTAATAAATAGATCTGTCATTTTGTTTTCTTTATATAAGGTATAATTTTTAATTCGTTGAGCGCCTCTTTGGAACGATTAACAAAATAATTTACATAATTTAGTTTATCTTGTAATTGTGCTGGAGCCAATGCTGTCGTTCTTATTGCGTTAGCTCCTTCAGATGCAGGCGCTTTTTCTGCGGTCATCTTTTGTATTAGATTAGACCCCTGTGATATATTACGTTTCAATAATTGTTTTGTTAATGGTACATTGCCGTTTAAAATCAATTCGTTTGTTGTGGTAATTCGTTTATCCAATGCCTGTCGTAATGCTTTAGGACTAACGGCAGCCATTTTATTATATGTGCTTTCAGCAATACGTGCCTTTTTACCAGCAGACCATTCTGGGTGTTCGCGTTTTAATGCACGATATATTTCTTTTACCTTTTCAGGACGATCCTGGCTGGTGAATGACGGCATGTCTTTTGCGGTCTTTTGAAATCCTAGTTCTTGCATTTTTTTACCTTCACGATATCTATCCCATTCATCTGCAAAATATTTACGATTTACCGTATTGGCAATTAATGCAGATCCTGCGCCAATACCCGCACCTATTAATGCGTCTTTCCATCCTACATTGCGCCCACGTGCTAACTGATATAATATAGCCATGGGTATACCGTAAGCTGCACCTAAACTAACTGCGGGCAGTAGTGGTGTTTGTGGATCACTTATTTTTTCGTTGAAGTATGTCTTTGGTAATTCCATAGAGTGCAAATGATAGAGCTGAAGCAGGTGCTACTTTAAGCATTTTTACACCGGCTCCAGAAAAAAATCCTTTGGGGCCACCTATGTAATACATTTCTTTTATCTGCGCCGGAATAGTTTTTGACATAAGTTTATGTCCTAAAAATGTACCAGCGCGACGTGAATCTGCGATTGCATCAATAGGGGCGACAACTAAATTAGCCAAGGCACCTGCGGTACCACCAGCTATTAAGTCATCTGTTCTTTTCTTTTCAAATCCGAGTTTATTTAGATTCATACGTAATATTACTCAAATAATCTGAGTATGTCAATAGTATTAACTGATTGTTCCTTTTATTGTAATAGGTGCCGCATTTTGTTGTGCTGACGGACTACCTGCTACCATGATTTCACCAATATTAGCTGTTACTGACACGACGGTGTTGGCTGTTAAGTAATCAATAATAGCTTTTGCAATGGCTTCAAACATTTCATCATTAGTATAATTATCACGTAATTTTATTTTTTGTTTTTTCTTGTCGACCTCAGCTTTTATCTTAACCACAAGATCGCTCGCACTTAATGACATTATTCTGCCCTCGTTGTATTTGTAAATTGATTTGAACTGCTGTCTGAGCCTGGTGAATATATACTCATATCTAATGGAAAAGGTGTACTTGTAGGTGATGCCGGGCCTTGTGCTTGATGTTGATGCTTAGCGTACTCGTCCTTGACCCAACTTTCTGTCACTAATCGCTGTTCATTACCGGATCCACCAATCTTAATTGTACCGTCCGCTTTAATCGTAACATCACCGCTAGCGGTAACAGTAATTACACATTTACCATTATCTAATATAATACCACCATCACTGGCAATATCTAATTTAACTTTATCATCGGCTAGACGTAGTATTAATGCACTTGAACCCGTGCCCATTGCTAATGAATATTTCTTACTTGCACCTTCGCCACTACCAATAATACTAAATTGATTGTCCACTGATGAATCCAGTATTAGATCAACTTTAGCTTTAGCATCGTTGAAGGTCAGTGTGCTTATCAATGACTTCTCATCAAACTTCCACTGAACATTATTTTTTGTGTCAGTGTTTTTTACAGAATATAATAATGCACCATCGGTTGTCCATGTAATATCTGATGTAATTTTTAAATCTGTCTCAGCAAACGACAAAGCAATAATATTTTTGTCGCCTATTGTACCAGTTAATGAATATATGGAAGATCCAGTTGAATCATAATTTTCTTTTATCCAAAAGTTAACAGTGCCTTTAGCTTCATCTGATTTACCAATATCGATTATAAAATTATCTGGCTTAGTATCTGTTTTGTGTGTAGGTAATGCGGTAAGATCTTGATCCTTGGCATAATAGAATCGGTATATACCAGGTCTGATACTATTACTGCCTGTCCAATATTTAAAGGTTACATTTTTGAATTGTCCAAATAACGATTCAGCTCGTGGCTCTAATACTAATTGTGAATATTCAGATGTATATAAACTTAATGATCCGTCACCGAATGCTTTAACATGTGTATTATCTGCACTAGCTAATACAAATCCACCAGGTTCAGATCTAGTAATTTCTCGCGCAAAACTACCTGGAACAAACCCCAGGATAAAAACCATATATGCAGAATCTTTAAAACATACAGCATATAAATTATCGCATTTACTAGCACCAGCACGAAATCCAGCACCTCGTCCTGTTGGCATCATAGACAGTACTGTTGCTACTTCAGCTAATGACGCTTCGCTCCTTTCAACTGCATTCATACGCTTGACCTTGAATCGATAATCGTCCAGCTGTTCTAATACCTTAGCATAAAAAGTTTCCATACAAGAATATACGAAAGTATATTCAAAAATGCAAGGTATAAGAATATGATAACTAATATACCCACTATACTTAGAAAGGATAAATCATGATTCTTATCGGAATCGTTATTATTGCAATTGCTGAAGCAGTTTGTTTTGTGTTTTTTAAAGACAAAATGTCTTGGCAGAAATATGTAATACTACTGAATATTGGGTTTATAATTTTATTCGGTAGTCAATTAATAGCTACATATGGAACAGCTTTAGAAACTGAATATATCGGCGAATATGCGTTAGCATGTGATTACTATGAACCATGGAATGAATGGCATCATGATATGTGTTCACGCGACATTCCTTCGGGGACTGATTCAGACGGTAATATTACATATACCACATATTACTATGATTGTTCACATGTGGATAGTCATGGACCTAGTTATAAAATAACTACAAATCTCGGTAAAAATTATGACGTAGATTTGGGTATGTATAACTACTTAACCAAGATATGGAAAAATAAACAATACATAGACCTAGGCCGAAATTATTATACACAGGATGGTGATAAATATACTACACATTGGAATAACGATGATCATACTATTATTCCATATATTAGTACACAACTATACACTAATAAAACACGACATGCGCCAAGTGTATTTAAATTCTATCAGCCTGATACAGCACATATAAAATTGTTTAATTATCCGAAAGTGATAAATAACACCTGTCCTTCGATATTGCAAGAAGGGAATATAATGGATTATACTCAAGCAGATCAGCTGCTGACAAATTACAATGGCTTAATCGGATCAGTAAAACAAGTACGTATGTGGTTATTAATATTCCACGACCGGCCAGATGGATACGCTGTTCATCAAGAAAGCTATTGGAAAGGTGGTAATAAGAACGAAGTAGTTGTATGTGTAAGTATTAACGATACGGCCAAAATACAGTGGGCTAAAGTCTTCTCATGGACTAAACGGAATGATATGAAAGAAGATATACAAGCTATGATATTAGCTCAAAGTAAATTCGATCCATTGACTACGGTGACTAATCTTAAAGATATAGTGGCCCAAAAATTTGAGCGGCGGCAATTTAAGGAATTTGACTATTTGACTGTAGAAATAGAACCAATCATACAAATACTTATTCTTTCATTATTGTTAATGGTACTAATAATAACTATTATATTTTTCACAATAAGGAATTAATTATGATTATCAAACTTTTCCATTCTGCGTTGCAGTCCGCGTCTACAATATCGGCGTATCGTGTTTTATGTCCATGCTGTGCTGAAGGTGTACTAGGTTGCATACGGAATGATAGTGCGAAATTAACTAATTATGATTTTTGTCAAGAATGCGGCCAACAGTACCAATACCTGGATACTGCGATAAACGAAGAAGTGTTAGTAAAACATACAAATATACCAATTGAAACGTGTGTTATATGTCATACCAAAAATGCGCACACTGTCACAAATGTAGGCTACCTACCAAGTCTCAGTATTTACATAGACTTACAGCTATTACCTAAAAAATATATAAGCGACATCCCCCTAAGTCTTTGTGAAAAATGTGCACGTAGTTACGACCGCGAATTTCACTCATAATCGCCACCTAAATATTTGCCTGGACTGACCCTCCAGGCAAATATTGAAAAGTACATTTTTTACTTTTCAAAAAAACTTTTTACCCAAAAAATCCGAAAAAATTTTCCTTCGCAAAAAATTCTCATTTTGATACACTTTTTTGGTCAAAAACCCCAATGATTTTGCAACAAAAAATGACCGGTGCAGCAGCGGACCCGCATAAACAGGGGCCAGAAAAATTTTTTTCAAAATCAACTTCGACCGGTCCCATGAAAAATCGCATTTCCGATCAATGAAATCAGCTTAAAGTAAATTGTGAACTCAGAATTAGACCTATTTATATTTATTTTTAGTAAAAGTAATAATATTCTAAAGTTGAAATAAAATTGATTTTCAAATATTAAAAAACGACCCCTAAAAATGAGGATCGATATTACGCTAAAACCCTCATTTTTATTTAAGATTTTACTTTAGCGTGGTGTGCTAAGTGCTTAATTTATAAGAACTTAATCCCTCAAAAACGCGAAAAACGCGACCGGTCCCTAAACGGCGATTTTGTTCCAAAATCGCTAATTTCAAAACGTAAGTTTAAAGGCCTTCAATCAACTGCTTAAAATACACCAAAACGGCCATTTAATTTTGTCACGCGACTTTGTCAAAAATATGATAAAATGACGAAAAAATCTGCTTGTGGTCCCATAGCCATTCACCGTGGTATAAGAACATAGAAAGGAGTATATTATGAAATACGCAATATTACTCATTAGCACGATTCTTTTATATAACGTGATAGATTCCAGCACATTACCAAAAATTACGTCTATACAGGAACTGTGCGAAATTAGACAGGTGTCCTATAGTATGATCAAACGACAAATATTCCGTGAGTCGTCTTATCGACCACATGTTATCAGCCATAAAGGCGCGGTAGGATTAATGCAGGTGTTGCCATCAACTGCCAGCGATTTCTGTCAATATTCAATAACTATCGAAATGTTGAAAGATAAATTATTCAACGTAACTATAGGAATACGCTACTTATTGCATTTGCGTGGATTTTATATTTATCTAGGATATGATTCGAGCAAAGCAATGCAGTTAGCCATGTGTTCATACTATGAAGGACCCGGTGCTACTATATCTAGGCACTTCAAGGGTAAGCTTTGTAAGGCAACAAAAAAAGCTTACTATAGATATTATGTATTTAATAAAACACCAAAACCATTAACCAATTTGCCTAAAGTTAAATTAAACTCTTACGCAAAATTTATTGTCGGAGTATAATATGAATATAGCGATTCACTTTGCCGACTTCAATGCATATGGGTGTCCGCAATGCGGGTGTTCTTCCGCTACTGGTTATCTTTCTGGGAATGGGACAACTTGCGTACAATGCCTTGAATGCAAGGAAGCTTTTTATATTGTTTCGGATCATCTATCAGTATCTACCATAGGTCATGGTGATCCTGCCGTATTTCCAGAGGTATCACCACATCCACGTGCGCATGTTCCAGCACATAATTTGGTAGTGCCAGACAACCCACCTCCCGAGGGGGAATATTTTGCGCCCAGAGGTGTTGGTTATGATTTGGCTGGATTTGTAAGATGTAAGCAAGCCGGAGAACGAATAGTTCAAATGTTTACAGAGATACTACGGTGTAAACCAAAAACTTTTCTTGATTATCGTCCAAATGAACCACTGTGGATTCAGGTTAAGGTAAAAGCTGAAGATCATATAGATCTTGAAAAACTTAACGAACTTACGCAAAACGGAATCATTACAAAACAAAAGATACAGCAATGTTTAATTCAGGTATAAGATAATAAGTACCAAAGCTATCATTATATGGAAGGCGCATACCAACCATATTAATGATTAAATCATGTTACTCTAATCTGCGGACGTGAGTGTGGTTCTAAATAGTAGTATGCTAACGCGAAGCATATACTAAAAGGGACCGTTGGAAGATAACAACGTATTATCTCCAAACTGGTGATGACTATGCAAAAGTCGTTGCTTGGGTGATGATAAAAGCAGGTACTCTTTTCAGCCTATTCAATGTATGACTGAAGGGTATGCGCGAACAAAAAATTCATCCAACCTACATTGGGTCTATGCATCTACATAGGGTTGGGTCGAACTGGACTATTACTAGGATAGCCGAGGGGTACCGGCGAAAAGGTACAGTGTGTACATCGAAATACATACTTCTGAATACTAGATGATTCAGCCAAGAACAAAATCTGGAGGATCGTCCTAGCGGATCCTCCATTTTAAAGGAGTAATTTATGAGCTGGAGAAATGTTTTTTGTTCTGCCCATGTTCGTTGGGAAGGTATATTGTCTGTTCAAAGAGTAGCAAGAGCGAGTGGTTATGAGTTCTATACCTGGAACGATAAAGTATATCGTACAGATGATAATAAATACAAACCACATGCTATAATTAATGGCGATGATTTTGAAATAGGTGTACCATGATCACAATTCGAGAATCATTAACACCATCATTATGTATGGAAGGAATATGTCCAAACGATGCCGCCATATATCTATTCAATCGTAGAGCCCATACATTGGCACGGTTGATATATGTATCTCCTGAAAAAATAGTTCTTCAAGGAACTGTAATGCCTAAGTATCTTCATTTACAAATAGCCGCGACCGGCGCTCCAATGCCGATGTCGTTATTGTTACATATGTTTGCAGAGATCGAATTTAATAATAAAGTATTAATAGGATCTCTATCAGATTTCAAACACCATTTTTTCAGGGCTTGGGGCATGCCTGTGCCTGAACAACCACCTGAAAGCTTTTTTAAAGAACGATTAGATCAATGTATTTTACAACAGCTTACTCCTATCCCATTGTAGCCCGATGCCCAGAACCATTAGGTTACTTCTTTCCTGAACCGGCAGCACAACATACTGTCGGTTCAGTAGTTAATTTGGAGATCATTATGAAAATAAATAATTTTGTTAAGATTGCAGTAATATGTTTAGTGACATCTCTTTTTTGTATATGTTGGTGCGCCATCCTTAATCCCGAAGGAATATTTTTCTTCTCGCTTACTGCTGGAGCCGCGTTTTTAATAATCTCGCAAGGAAATAAAACATGAGTACCAAAGATATAATTTATACGGGCATACTTATTCTTTTTGCCGTAATATTATTTGAACAACAGCTACAGATAAATGATAATTACACTGAAGCACAAATGCGACAACTAGATTATGTAGCTGAGAAAGCAAAAATTAAGGATCGTATGAAACAAATGCAAAAGACAATCGACAGTTTAAAGATATCTTCTGATTCTATAAAAACTTATTATCTATATCATTAAAGGAGCATTATGCAAAATGTTAATATTTATGCTGTAATTGGTTTTATTGTAGCGTTGTTATTAGATTTTTTGGCGATACAATTAATACTATTCAAAAATAAGCGCTGGGGGCTAGTCCTACACATATTTTGTATGATTCTAGCTTTCATCTCGGGATTTTATCTTCTATGATACGCCTCGGAATAGTACCTATAGATGAGGTATTCACACAGATTTATGACGGCCGAGGGCGTCCAGATCGATTAATCTGTGGACAATGGATACACATGGAGTCAATACGTTATAAGGTATTTCGTCAAAGCCTAAGCTGTAAACACTGCGGACTACGTGGAGAATATTTTGCTGTGGAAAAACATATTCACGGGTACGATGCCAGTGTTGAGAACACCAGATATCATCTTAATTTATACGCACGTGTTGGTGATGAAGAAATATTATTTACTAAAGATCATATATTACCCAAGTCACTGGGCGGCAAAGATGACCTAGAAAATTTGCAGACATTATGTGTTAAATGCAACCATAAAAAAGGTAACAATATAATAAAGGACCAGCATTTGATTCCTTGGCCAAGTAAACGAATTAAGATGAAAATGATTGCAGAAGCTGTTAAACAAAAGAAAGGAGTAGTCTATGGCGGTATATGTAATGTGTTCTAAACACGGAGAATGCAAAAATGCACATCCAGGCGATCCGTGTCCTAGGTGCGGAAAGCCTGTGATTCAAACCGTGTTAACGTCAAAGCCAACACATATTCCCCGTGATCTAGGGAATCAAGTTGGTAGTATAAGTCATCGTACCCATAGCGACTATGAGCATGTTTCTATGGGAGGTCGAATTCTACCACATCGTATCATTAATTAACATATTAACCACATTTTTTAAGGAGTAATTTATGCTTGTATTTATCGGAATATTGGGATGTATTGGTATGGCTTATGGTATAATTGGTATTGTAAACAAAAAGAATCCGGAGTTTCGATTACGCGCTCCTCGTACCATACTCGCCATTGGATTTATAGTTTTCATTGCTATCATCAATTTCAAGATTGTTAACGGACAAAAAGTTGGTGTGTTATTTAAACCTAGTGGTATTGATACGGTAGCAGTTCAGTCCGGCTGGCGCTTTGTACCAATATGGTATGATCTTTTTCTTATGGATAAAACTGTACAGGTATACACATTTTCAAATAAGCATAATGAGGGCGCAAAAAGTGAGTATGACGCTATATGGGCTCCTACCAAAGATGGTATCAAGATGGGATTTAATCTTACCGTACCTTGGCGTATAGATCCAAATTATGCACCATGGATTTATGCCAATGTAAGTGAACAAGATGGTAAAGATCGGTTTGAGTGGATCGAAGAAAACATTATCCGACCAATGGCAGTTGCGGCTCTACAAATGTCGGCCAATGATTTTACCCCTGTTGAACTGTATGGTGAACGTCGTAAAGATTTACAGGCAGCGGCTTGGAAAAAAATGCAAGCTAGTTTCCGTGAATATCATATTCTTTGCGATGGCATATCTCTTAGAGAGGTATTTTATAATGAAGCATATGAAGCCATGATAAACAAGAAAAAACTTGAAGAACAAGAAAAGCTACGTCTTGAGGTTGTAACACAGCAAAAAATCGAACTCAAGAAACAAGCCGATATAGATAAATCGATTGCAATAGTCGGAGCTGAGGGGCGGGCGCGTGCATTGCAAATCGAGGGGCAATCTGTTACTAACAATCCAAAAATAGTAGCACTAAAATGGATCGAAAGGTGGAATGGGCAACCTCCACAAACATATGTAGGTGGAGCTGGAAAAGAGCCGATGTTTATATTGGATTTGAAAGACACTAAGTAACGGTATAAGAATATAAGTACACGATACCCTCCCTTTCGTGTATCTAAGCCTTCCTAATGCACGAGTTTCTGACTGGTTACTCGTGCATTTTTTTTACGGGTATAAGATTAAATAACGAAAGGAGAACCAGTCATGGAAAAAGATTATGATATGATCGTAAAACGACGATCAAGAAAAAAGATTCGTAAATTTATTCAGCACAACCTTGTTGGTGATGCTAAGAATAAAAAAGTATTATTTCTTCCAGGGGTCACCGCGTATGATGTATTTGAAATTTTTGATCCATTAGGGTTCAAGAGGGAAAACTTATATGGTTTAGAATGTAATCCTTCGCTGTATCCTCAAGTACAAAAAATTGCGCAACAGTTAAAATTTAATCTATTACCAAGGACTACCTATGCTGATTTCGCAACAATCACCACTCAGGTATTTGATGTAATGTGGCTTGATTTTCAAGGACAATTTACACAAATTGGTGGCACGTCCCCTAATATCTTAGCCAAAGATGGTATTGTAATCACTAATTTTTTGGGAGCACGTGAAAACGGATTTTCTGCCGAAACCTACGCTTTTATGAAAAATATCTATAAAGATTTAAACAAAGAGGCGCTTGTCAGTGTTTTTGTATTAAGCATGTTTTCCGAGAATTACCCTTGTAATGCAGTCGATTTTGTGACCGGTATGAATAAAGAGGAATTCGATAATTCATTTCACGAACGGATATCAGCAACAAGTACAAATAATGTAATCTCCGAGGATACATGGGAATGTATAGAAGAGGATGCCGTAAACATGACACGTAGATATTGTCAAGATTTATTAAAAGAATTCCTCAAAGCTGCTGATCATAACATTCCCTATGAGGCGCTTGCAAAATTCTTGTGGGCAGCCAAAGTTCAGCCACGTCGTGTGATGGATCACTCTGCATTTAAGTACAATAGTAATCCTAGCCCCATGTTCATTGATATGTTTTCATTTGCTCCAATAATGATAAATATGCATATTCCAGCAACCATACAGACATTAGAGCAAGCCTTAAAAGATATTGTAGATCATGGAACAGCAGCATTAGTGTCCACCATATGTGAAGCGCTAGATTGGTTTATAGATCGAAACGTAGTTCCCACAATACAAGCCCGTATTGATCTGGGAAAAGAAAAAGAGGCGGAAAGGAGAATACTTATGGATTCAATACGAGTTCATTTAAAAGCAGGCGACAAAATGCAGGCGGCGAAGGTCTTAGTAGAAAAAAATCCTACTATGTCTTCAAACGCTATTGCTAAGTTGACCGGCACCAAGAAAATGGCCGTTGCGGGACTTAAGGCACATAGAACCCGACGGCTAGGTTAATAAGTAAAATGTGACGAATATCCGTCACATTTTTTTACTATTTTGGTATAAGAATCATGTTTCCAAGAACGGGAGCGGCATCGGAGATGCGGTGGTAGGAGGGTGGGGATTTTGGTATAAGATTATAGTCCAGTAATATAACTAGCTAGTTTGTAGAACCAGTAAAAAAATGTCAAAGATATTAACATAACTTGATTTGTTAACTTCGGGTTTTAATACATTTATGGAGTCGACGACTCTAGCTGCCTGGTGAAGATATATTATGTGTCATATAAGGACCTTGTGTAAACCCAATAACCCCTAAGACGGGAAGGAGAGACTCGGGTAGATAATGTGATAGGACACCAAGGCTGCCGGGGCTTATCTCCGGCAGCTAATTATTCGAAACTGGTAAATAACTGATGAATGTAGTTCAGTATAACTCCAAATCACAGGCCAGTATCCCTGGCCTGTGCACCGAAAGGAAGGTATTATCATGTTTGAAAACACCATAGACACGATGTCAACGTTAGTCGGTGTTTGTTTAGAAATAGAATTTCCAAATCACCTTGTTGATTTTCCCGACTTCCGTGTAATTCGCTCATTTCCATTTTGTACTGAACTAGGGGGATCCCAGCTAAAAATTTGTGGTCATGTCGCTGATCAATTGCTACTGGCACGCCGAGCTATATTAATGGCTCCTCCCAACAGTCTGTTACACAGTTTAGCGATAAAGATTGAACACGATATCGTTCGTACAGCGGCAATGTATATGGGCTGTGCTCCACAGTCCTTAGTTTTACGCAGACACCCTCAAGAGACTCAAACAATTGTAGTTGTCAGGTTATAACACGCGGATCTTCCGCGTGTTTTTTTAAGGTATAAGAACTTTAGTCCGCAAGGACCATTTATATATTTAAGGAAAGGACTTTATGGATCACAAAGAAAACTTTAAAAAAGCAACCGGCAAAGATTGGTATACGGTTCCAGTATGTCATGGTGATCAGGCATTTTGTTCTGATGAATATATGGCATATCTTGAGAATTTATTAGATGCAAAAGAAACTCTTGCTCCAGTGTTACCAACTACTATAGTAAAAACATTGCCTCAACTTCCTAAAACTGTATATCGCTTGGTTAAAAAAATTGATCACACCGCTGGATGGTCAGAACAAGAAATTTATTGGTGTATACAAAAAAGGGCATGGTATACATTTGGATTGTGGATAACTGTACAAATGGAAAGTACCCCAGCACGGATACAAAAATGGTGGAATATTTATACTGGCCAATTAAAACCAATTGAATTGGATATAATACAAACCACACATGGATAAGGAGTTAAATGATTGGATAACTGATAAGACTAATATTAGTATTGCATCCGAACTGGATCTGATGTATATCGCTTGGAAACAACAACGGCCAACTGTTCAAGTGCGACGCACACTTCGAAACTTACATGTATACACACCTGTAAACGAGCCAGATAGGATTTATAAGTTATCTACTAACATTATCACTATAATATCAATTTTTGATACTCAGACAATATCACAAATCCAATCGCGTAATAAATTTGCAAAAAAGTGTTATGAGGAGCTAATGTCAATTTTATATGGATCAAGAACTAGATAAATATATATGTGAACAATTTAATATTAAGTATCAAGCACTTGATATATTAGATTTATGGGAACTGTGTTTAAGACATATAGCAGATATAAGCACATATCGCAGAACACATAAAATCTTCGGCACCGTAATTCATACCTGTCATCATGGCTGTCGATCCAGAAGATATTTTTGGCATGGAACTATTCGTCCATGGCTCTACTACCAACATGCCTATGAGCACCATATACACAGTGCGTTTGATGATGCTTTTAAGTTTAATGTATGGAGAGCAGACCCGAAATACAATAGGGATGTAGTTATAAAGGAGTGCTATGCAATGCTGTTACGGTATATTATCCAACGTAAAAATCGTTATACAACCCCCATCCCAATTGCAGGAAATTATATTACTTATCATCATCACCCTGGCCTAACCTCAATACATTCCAGAAAAAAATGAAATTTATTGACGAAGAGTTGAATACATACATAGCCAAGGTATCGGGTTATAAAATCGACACTATGGTCGACGGCCTGCTTTTATATGCAAAATTAATGAAGTTTAAAGTTTGTTTTAGCGAAAATTATAAGGAACTGGCGGTTATTGCAAATGCAAACGACTTTACATGGTATTATGCTGATGAAAACTTCTTGTATATGAGATATAATGAAAACACTCGTGTTCAAACAGTACCTATTTATATAGCCACAAAAGCCGTATATTCGGGAATTATAAAATGCTTAGTACAACCCCCATCAAGATGAACGCTGACAAACATTTGGTAATGGTTACGACTGACAATAATAATAAATATTACGATATGCATGATAATGATGACGGTACATTTACCGCCACATGGGGGCGTATCGGTGTCACAACGTCTAATCAGACTTACCCGATAAAACAGTGGAATAGTAAGTTTAATGAAAAGGTAAAAAAGGGTTACACAGATCAATCGCATTTATTTATAAAACCAACTACTACTTCAAAACTACTTACAATTTCCGACGGAAATATTAATGCGCTCGTAACTCTGTTACAGGGTTACGCAAATAAATCGATCGATGATAATTATACGGTTGATGCAAAAGTTGTCACACAAGCACAAGTAAATGAAGCGCAAAAAATTATGAACGAACTCACGATATTTGTGAATAAATGTTCGGTTGACGCAGATGAAGTCAATGAAAAATTAATACTGTTATACGGAGTTATTCCACGTCGTATGTCTAATGTAAAAGATCATATTCTATACAAAGACACAAATCCACAAATGAAATTACGACTACAGAATTTTATAACCGCAGAGCAAGATACATTGGACGTTATGGCCGGTCAAGTGTCCGCACAGGCTGCAACTATACAAACCACTAAATCCAATTATACAATTTTGGACGCCATCGGTGTTGAATGCAAACTCGTTGAAGACAAACAAACAGAGCAGAAAATTCTAAAGGCTATGGGTAACGACGCCAACAGACTTTTAACTGCTTATGAAATTGTGCATACTTCCTCAGCTGATAAGTATGCTAAAAATCTCGCGAGTTCCAAAAATAAAACCACAGAACTGTATTGGCATGGGTCACGTAATGAAAATTGGTGGAGTATATTGCAAACAGGATTACTGGTACGACCTACGAACGCCGTAATAACTGGCAAGATGTTTGGGTACGGTATATATGGTGCGGACAAATTCCAAAAGTCATTTGGATATACGTCTGGTAATAATTCTTATTGGGCACGTGGTAATCAAAACACGGCATTCTTAGGATTATTTGAATTTCATATGGGCAATACATTAACTGTACGACGTCACGAGCATTGGCAGTCTGAATTAACTCATAAGAAATTACGTGAACGCGGAGATTATGATAGTCTTACCGCTCTAGGCGGGGCTGATCTAAGAAACAATGAGTTTATAGTATACCAGGAAGAACAACTAACTATTCGATATCTAATAAAGGTAAAAGGATGAAAAAGCTAACACCTGCATTACAAGTATTAGTCGATCAGAAAGTCCGAGAGAATGCGGATAAAATTATCAACACTGTTATAAAGAAAAATGCTGATCGTATTTTAGCCGGCTTAAACGAATATTTACAAAGCGATGAATTTAAACGAAAACTGTTGGCTACGGCGAAACTCGAAATTGACGACCGTATAGAAAACGAGAATTTGGATTCAATACTTACTCCAGCAAATTACAGGAAATTTATTGTTAACTTCCAAGATACCGTCGCACGTATTCTCGGTGTAAAATGAAATTCTTAAAACAAATCGTGGCGGTACTTATAGCCTTTATACCGACATGGTTATTCTTAATAGTAAAGGCCCTTTCAAGTCCAGAGGGATTTTGACAACAGTTGGTAATGTACTGCAATTGATTTTAATCCTTATCTGGTTTTCATTTATAATATGGGAAAAATAATATGTCAAACAAAGCTTTAGCAGCAGCACTCGCCACGTTACAACGTGCCGGGCAACTGAAACAAGTTGGAAGCGCTCTTTGTGTACCAGTGAATGATGAAGTTATACATGATACAGCACTGGAATTGATTGAAAAACAGGGGTTTGTTACTACCCTACAAATTAAAAAGCAGTTACGATCGACCGGTTACTTTGTAAAGCAATATCAAATAAGTCAGGCGATGACCGATATGGTCGATAATGGTGAAGTATGTTTTACCAATGTCGATACACACGGAACTACGCATCGCTTATTTTTCGATGAACAAACACCGGAACCGATAGCAGTAGCGGCTTATTACACAACAGTAAAATAACATGTGGAGAGTAGCAATACTCTCCTTCAAGAAAGGTAATATGAAAAAACTAAACATATCTAAGGTATTATTATACCTTGTAGCACAAATACAAAAACGATTTAAAGCTGCTGGATATAGCAAAGCCATTATTGGTTTATCTGGTGGGTTAGACAGTGCAACTGTCGCGGCATTAGCCGTTTTGGCATTAGGTCGGAAAAATGTTAGTTGTATTTATTTGCCGGCACTGGTCTCATCCGAGCGCTCTTTAAGGTTGGCAGAAGGTTTCTGTACAATTAATGAAGTATTTTTCAAGAGTAGCTCTATACAACCCATAGTCGATCGTTTTTCTGTCGAGTTGCCTATGAATTGTCTTTCGATTCCATATCAAAATTTACAGGCTCGCGTTCGCGGCGTTGTTCTTATGACTAAAGCAAATATTGATCATGGATTAGTTATTGCAACTGGCAACAAATCCGAAAACTTAACAGGTTATTGTACATTATATGGTGACACTGTTGGCGCATTTGAGCCGCTAGGTGATTTATATAAAACCGAAGTAATTGAATTAGCGTGTTATATTAATAAAATGACTACGGTACAAATATTGAATGAAATTATAGAACGTCCCCCTACCGCCGAATTAGCACCAAATCAAACCGATGAAAAGGAATTGTTGCCATACGATAAGCTGGATCCGCTGCTAGATGGCTTATTAAAAGATACCTCACATAAGACGCTGGCGCGAAAACTTCGTATTGCATTAGCGGATGTTGCGCGTATTGACCGAAGAATGAAAAACTCAGCGTTCAAGCGACGACAAACAGCACCAACTATAAAAATTCCTAAAAGGTGTTATGTCACCAGATAAAGAAAAATACTTAACTACCACCTATCCCAAACTCTTTCCACCAAGACATGATCCGCGTGAAAGCTTAATGGTATTTGGTTTTGAGTGTGGAGATGGGTGGTTTTGGATTATAGATCAGTTATGTGCCATGATACAATGGAAAATTGATCAAGAATTTGAAAATTATAACCGTAAAGTATCATATAATAAAATGATAGCCGATGCCCAAGCTGGTAATACCGACGACTTGGACAAATATTTTGAATTCATTGCGGATTTAAAACAGCGTGCCGAACGCAAAGCAGCCGCTTTAAATGCAGGATTAACGGATATTAAAGATGAAGACAAACCATATCAACCAGAAGTTATACAGGTAAAAGAGAAATATGGTACTTTACGGTTTTATATATCTGCCAGTTCATCGGAGATACATAATTATATTGCGTTTGCCGAACATTTGTCTGCAACCACATGCGAATTCTGCGGTAGTCATGAAAACATCAAGACATCACAAGGCTGGATGATAACCGCTTGTGATAAATGTATACAAAGTCACGAGTCATTAAAAAATAGGAGTTGGAAATGAACCCAAAATATTTAAAAATTACTTCATATATAGTAGGGAATACATTATTATTTATCGTAGAGGAACAAGGTGAATTATGGTATCATTTGAAGGGTTTTAAGTGTCCAAAGCAAAAGGTCGAATTCACGGACAAAGGATATGCTTGTATCGAACAGCATCCAAGCAAAACTGGTTGGCTCAGAGTTGGTTTGCGGGGTGATTCACGTTACAATGACTTTAGAATAGAAGCAGTCAAGAGTGATGATCTTCTCAACATGCAAAAACGTGTCCTAGCTGCACTCGAGGTAGCAGCACAGCATATAGCAACGATAAGTGATTCAGCTCCAACTACACATTCACCTATTGTAAAAGAATTTAATGCTTAAAGCCGTAAATCATTACTGGACTCGCGAAGAGGTAGCGAAAGATACAGAACATTTATACCTTTTTGGAGAAAATATTGCTGACGCAAAACCAGATCCAATTAGTAAGAAGATCTTTATCCCAACAACGACTCAGGCAGTTATACGTGGACTTAAGAACGCAATTGGGATCCCCACCAAAAAAACCCGTGGTACAAACAAAGATGCCTACTTTAACGATACTAATGCCGACTTTGAACTATTCAAGCGTGGAGTTGATGAAGCGATTGAGAAAGCCAAAAAAGACGGACGACCAATAAAGATCAGCGTATATGGACTAGGTACCGGAGCCGCCGCTGTAAGAGGTGCATTTAAAAATGGTACCGGGCGATTTTTTGATTACTTATATACACGGTTAGGAGAGCTAGACTAATGTTCAATATATTAGAGTTGTTAATAATTGTTCCTGCGCTGTCAGCAATAATTGTACTGACGATACTTTCTTTGATTGACTGGAAATCAAACAACATCTGGTTTTGTGAAAAAATGGGTTGGCACAAGCCACCAGAACGAGTAGGATTTGACGGCTGTAGTATGGAGGGTTTTTGCCCCAGGTGTGGAAAGCACGTGTTAAGGGATTCACAAGGGAATTGGTTTTGATCAGGAGATTGCCATAAAAGAACATTTTACATTAACAATAGATTTATTTACCCTAGTATGGCTTACTATTGGTGTCATTTTGTGTTTAAACAATTTAATTAGCTGGTGGGTACTATTACTCATTGGCCTTTCACACGTTCACGCAAAATTGGATTTTCATATATGATACACAAATTCTTTTTATACATAACAAATAACTTGCCAACGTCCTGTCATGAAGAAGTTTTCGACACGATATTTTTCATACTCAATTCGATTGCATTAGTTGTAGGTATTATTATACTAATCCTAGTAAATGAACCGCAATGGATAGCATTTCTTGTAATTGAGTATGACTGGGCATTGGATAATATAAGGCATAATAGACTGTGATGTCTTGGTTCGAAGCTGGTGCCTATAAAGATCCTCGACAATTAAAAGGAGTCTGGATTCGTTTTAGTGCCGAATCCGATATAATGAAACGATTATATAAAACAAAACTACTCCGTTGGACCGATTATCCGTTATGGATGGCTATTGAAGAATATAACAAAGAACGCAATGAGTTGGGTGTTTATATATGGTGTAAAAATATTACTGATGTATTAAGAGGTAAATCCAGATATAATGTAATATTTATGTGGATTCCATATGATCCGCATTTGTCTTGTGAGGGCGATCTTGGGAAAGGATTAATAAAAAGTGAAAACAAAAAAAGAACTAAAGCAACAGGCGTGGGTCGAACGAAAGCAAAAACGAAATATCGAAAGAAAACTTAAACGTAAGTCACGTAACCGCGCAATGCGCAGAAAGTTCGGATTGTAGTGTCCACGTCAGATCGTGAGTTATTAAGAAAATGTGATCGCTTGGCACAGTTTATGAGCGTTCAGCAAGAAATAATTAAACGTCATATAGATGAACATAAATGGTATAGACATATATCAGATACCACCGAAGCCGTCGCTGCTTTTAGCGATGAATACGGCTGGTTAATTCGCGAAGTGTGGTGCCGTTATACATGTCCAATTCGTAATCAATGCACACTTTCAAAAAGTGGAGCCAAAATGAGAGCGATTACTACACGATTATTCAGAATATGGTGTTGGGCATGGTACGCACATGATCGGGATGTACCCGGCCGATCCGTTGAAATATGTGGTCGATGCGGAGCACATATTGTAGGAGATGCCTAATGTCTGGACTAAGATGCTGTGTTTATTGTGATCGTCCTCTTACCAACGAAAACAGTACAAATGTCTGTACTGTCTGTACTGAAGTTCGTGATACTAATTTTAGGAATGCATTCGTATACACTAAGATTTTAATGCTTAATCTCACCGATGAGCAACGTCGAAGTATAATGCGTGATTACTGCATTCACTGCGGCACACCTAATTTACCCTGTTTTTGTTTAAACGATGAATAAGGAGAAACACATGCAACAACTTTCACCCGAAGATGAAAAGAACATTCGAAATTATGTTGAGGAATTTGAACAACAAGGCAATGCCTCGAACGTATATCATTTACGCATGTTATTAAATGAAATAGACCGATTAAGGGAACAATGCCAGATCAAGAACTAGATACTTGGATTTGCCAGGCACTAAAACTTCCGAAAATGGAATTAGATTCTGACACCTTATTTAGTATAATAAAATATTTTTTCCCCGCAGCAGATTTTTGTGCCGATGAAAAAACTATAAAAGAAGTTGGTGCCGCATATATAAGGCTATTGAATAGTGACAATGCTAGAGATTTAATTTTAATTGAAGAGCCCAATATCAAAAAAGTTAATCGAGCTTTATATATTGTTGTTATAGCAATAGCAAAAACTGTCGAACAAGGAAAAGACACAATTGAGGTCTTAAAATTTCTATGAAAATATCAAAAAAGCTGATCGCTGCCTGGTGGCCATTTTCCTTTGCCCTAAAAGCTATGGAGTCGCACTAAGATATGAGTACATTTATAGTACCGATTGTAACTATTAAAACTGTTATTAAACATCCAAACGCCGATTCATTAGATATACTATCGTTTGAAGAAGTATCTTGGCAATGCGTAGATAAAATTAATACACGCAAACCTGGCGACATGGTAGTATATATTCCAATTGATAGTGTAGTGGACGTCCGTCGGCCAGAATTTGAGTTCTTAAAATCAAAGGCTAAGGCTGACTATTCTTGTCGTATACGTACAATCAGATTGCGTGGCGAGATTAGCCAGGGGTTGGTTATTTCTATGCCCAGCGATATGATAAAATGGCTGTGCGATAAAATTACTGGTCATAAAGACTGCGCACAAGGTATATCGTTTGATATACCAGGGCAGGATGTATCGGAGTATTATGGTATAAAAAAATATGAGCCACCACCAGAAAGTATACCTCCTTTATCGGCAGGTAATTATCCAAGTTGGTGTGAAAAAAGCGATGCTGAACGATATCAAAACTATAATCGCACTATTGAGCCGTTTCGAGACCATGCATTTTATAAAACTATAAAAATGGATGGTGCCAGTATAACGGTATTTTATGATGCGGAAACAGAACATAGCGGAGTCTGCAGCCGAAACTGGGAAATTAAAGAAAATAGTGATATCACAAGACTTGACAACTATTGGCTTATCGCGAAGAAATATAATTTACTCCAAATCGTAAAAGATATTGCTATGGATAAGGGTATAAAGCGCCTTGCGTTGCAGGGAGAGATGTGTGGTCCAGGCGTTCAAGGAAATAAGATGGGACTTTCAGAACTACAATTTTTTGCCTTTGATATGTATAATGGTGATATTGGTGAATTTATCGAATATCCTTTCTTCATTGCATTATGTCATTATTGGAAAATACCGACCGTCGAGATTTTAGAGGTTGGTACACTTGGGAAAGAACTCGATACTAATTTTGCGTATGTGTCACAATTGAAATATGATAATGATTTACCTGCCGAAGGTGTAGTATATGTAGCAGTTAATTCACAGCGTGTAGGTACGCTTGGTAGACTAAAATTTAAATTTATCAACCCAGAATTTTTATTAAAATATGATTGAACAAAAATGGGGGCAAACCCCCACCGCTTCGGAGGAAAAACCGAAGAATATCGAAATAGTTAAAGATCCTGCATTTGTTGAAGTAGTTGCAGTAAATAGATTTTATTTTTACTCCGAAATTGGTAGGGCGGAGGTTTTACAATTAAACCGACGTTTATTCGAAGCTAGCAACCAGTTATTAATCGATGCGGCTGCACAAGAGCGCCCACCCGCAGAAATTTATCTGCACATTAACAGTTACGGCGGAAGTATCTTTGCAGGGCTTGCGGCAATGGACGCGATATTGCATTCAAAAATTCCCGTAGTAACCATTATCGACGGCTGTTGTGCGTCAGCGGCTACGTTTTTAAGCGTGGCCGGCAAACGTAGAATTATACGACCTAATGCTTATATGCTTATACATCAGTTATGGTCAGTAAGTTGGGGAAAATTTCGTGAGCTCGAAGATGATCATAAGAATAATAATAAACTTATGGACAAAATTCGTGAGATTTATGCAAAGTATACAAAGATTCCCGCAGAAAAAATAAACGAAATATTAGATCATGATCTGTGGTTTGACGCAAAGACATGCCTAGATTATGGATTAGTGGACGAAATAATATGAGTTGCTGCATTGTGCCCACACTATGCGGGCACAATAATTTTACAAGGAGAAAAATGAATAAAAGACATTGGTTGTTTATATTTATTGTGATATTTTTATTATTAACGGTGTCGGCAATTGCAGATTACAACAGTAATAATTACTGGGTAATCGATTTTCACGCTAACTTAGATACACCTGTGCTAGTAAGACCATTTTATGCGAAAAGTGGACGTCTATATGGATTATATAGAGCATTTGATTGGCAGACCGGCAATATTATATACATTACAGTGTTTGAAGGGAACGGCGTTCATCAGATGTGTGTTGCACCTATTACAAGAGCATCTAAATGAAATATCAAGCTGAGCATTACAACGACGTTTTACAACGGGCACAAGCCGCGGTGGTACATTTACAGGCGCAGCCTTTAGTAAATACCTGTGCTATGGAATTACAATCCATAATTAAAAAACATACTATTCAAGAAGCGGCTATCTGGATCCTGGCTATTCAACAAACTCAAGGCGTATTAATGCGTAGTGCGTTAGATATAAAAGATGTTGAGGTAGTACAATAATGGAAGGTGTATTTATTACCATTGACTTTAATGATGTAAAAGATAAAAATGACCTACCAGTTAACGGAGTATTTGACTTCATCGATCGAGTAGTCAATTACAACTACAATCGGGTGGTTATTTTTATTTCGGACATCACAAAGAAAAAACAAATCGAAGATTGGTTAATTGAGCAACACTCACCAATGTTAATTCACATACAGATACAAGCTGTAATTGTAACCAATGTAATTCCTCAATCACTGTTGTACATAAGTTCCAGAGCGTTGCGGTTCATTAACTGGGCTGACGCAGAAAGGTATTTGCTATGACAAAAAATCCGGCTGTAATTGCTTTATTGGCGTTATTAGTCGTTGTGGCAGGGTATATTTTATTTAAAGCTATTGAATTTGTATTACCAATTATTCTTATAGTTTGTGGTATTGCGGCGGTTGCATTTATTCTTGGATATTGGGCAAGGAAACAAAAATGAACGAGAAATTTATAATTCGGGGGATTACAAGTGTAATAGCATTATTTTTTGTGCTCATCACTTATTATTTGGTAGGACTTATGAGTACAATCGTAAGCATCGTTATGCCGCTAGTGTATATATTATTAGTAGATAAACTCTGCACGAGGGACTATTTAGGAGATGAACTAGTATTATATATTGTTCTTATATTTATTGTTGCAGCTATGTGCGGTTTTATATGTATAGGCACGTTTATCGCCTGGACGCTGTTAGAGTCCTTTTTTGTACATATTTGGTTAAGATCAGGTGATAAATGATTTATGCGGATGGTAGTGGTTGGAATGGCGAACGTTCAGCATGGGGGCTTGTTCTAAATGATGGACGTAAAGCAATTTTTGAAACCGACAAAAAACGCACAAACAACGAAACCGAATATCTAGCGGTAATTGCTGCCTGTGACTATGTTATACGCGGAGAAGAAATATTGACAGATAGTCGTCTTGTATATGGCCAAATAAATGAAAAGTGGAAAATCAATCACGCTCATCTACATGAACTATATACCGTTTTAAAAAAACGATTGTCCGAAACAGGTGCGAGTGTCCGCTGGATTCCAAGAAAACAAAATAAAGCAGGAAAATTATTTGAATGAAAATAAATTGTTTAATTAAGCACCATGAGAATTTAGGGCTGTATCGCATTGAAAATAAACAGTTTGAGGTGGAATTAGATCATATACCCAATACGAATAGTACGTTTGCGATAAGTACGGGCGAGTGTGCCGGCGTATATAGTGTCTCAGCACCAATTTATGAGCTCGATGATGCAAAAAGTAACCCATCAATAACTATAATACTAACACAAAAATAACTATGAAAACTTCCTATTCCGAAATTGTCAGCACCAAGAAGCAGCACGATTTACTTATTGCTGCAAATCAGGAAATGCTGACTCCGGCGCACACAGATGCGCACAACACGTTATTAATCTTAATTGATTTTCAGCAAGATTTTATGCCCAATGGGGCGCTGGGAGTACCAGGCGCAGATCAGGATGTTATGCGTGTCACAAAATGGATCTACGATAATATTGCAAAGCTTACTACGATTGCAGTTTCTATCGATACCCATAATCCTTTCCAGATATTTCACCCATGTTGGTGGGAAAACGAAAAAAGCGAAAATCCTCCTCCGTTCACTGCCATCTCTTTAGCCGATCTCGATTCTGGGAAATGGCGTCCAGTAATCTTACCAAACCATTCCCGCGAATATGTTGAAGCACTTAGTAAGTCCAACAAAAAAGTGCTTGTTATTTGGCCTTATCACTGTTTGCAGGGAACGCAAGGTTGTGCATTAGATCCCCAGATAAGTAATATGGTATATTTTCATAGCGTGGCCAGGAAATCTATGGCTATCCGCATTGTAAAAGGCACCGATCCTGGTACTGAGATGTATGGTATTATCAAACCAGAATGGGATCCGAAGAATTTTGTTAATATTCAGTTCCTGAATAAACTGGAACAATACCAGCAAATTGTCATTGCGGGTGAAGCAAAGTCGCATTGTGTATTAGAATCCATATTACAGATGCTTGAGCATTACAAACAAAGGCCAGAAATTACAAAACGAGTGTTTATTCTCGAAGATGCAATGAGTATTATTCCGGGGTTTGAAGGCATTACCGATGCAGCATTTAAAGATTTTAAATCCAAATATCAAGTAAATTTAACTACAACTAAGGATTTCGCACTATGAACGAAGAAAAAACGGTACTTGGTTTAGATGAATTAGAGATCGAAAATACTTCTATCGAGGAAATCGATAGTGAGGAAGTACACCTAGTATGTGTAGCCGTCGATGCTTCTGGATCTATGTCGCCATATGTCGAGGATATGAAGAAGTGTTTAGCGGACTTTAAAGGTGCGTTGACAGCATCAAAAGAAGAGAATAAAATCTTACTTGCCAGAGCAACTTTTAGTGATATTACTGATATTAGTGGCTATAAACCAATCAAGGATTTTGATGGGTCATATTCAGCCGCCGGTGGTACTACGTTGTATGATGTAATAGTTGAAAGTGCCACAAAACTCACAGAGTACATGGATCATCTGAAGAGCCAGGGCATGCGTTGTCGCGCTGTTATTGCTGTCTTCTCTGATGGTGAAGATACCTGTTCTCGTAAAAGCGCCGCTAAAGCACGTCAAGCCATTGAAGCTTTAAATAACAAAGAGATCACCACGGCTTTTGTATCGTTTGGCGGTGAAGCCGATACTGTAGCGAAAGATCTCGGATTTAAGAATCTTTTAACCGTGCAAAGTTCTGCACATGATTTACGAATCGCATTTAATTGTTTATCGAAATCTGTGATCGAAAATTCAAAAGCAGTAACTCCTTCACAGGATGCGTTTTTCGTGTAAGATATTTAGGGTCGGGGAGTTAATCTCTCCGACCCCATTTTATGGAAACACGTAGATACTCGATTTGTTGTAATGCATCACCTGTACAGGAATTATGTGTATATAATCTGATATATCACGGTTTATGCAGTCGCTGTAGAGAAAACTCAATTTTTTATACATTAGCACAATTGGAGCGTTTAGATGGTAATCAACAAAATAGGAAAATATCATTTAGATTCGGGATTGAACAAGCAGGATATTGGTTACGAGGACTCGAAGATAAAATTTGTGGCGGACGGCTGCGGAGAAAGTAAGTTTTCCGAGTTTGGGGTAATTATGGCTTATTGGTACTTTAAGAAATGCGCTGCGCTACGAGAACTCGAATGCGGCGCTTATATGGATACTCCACACTTAAGCCATATGTTCAATCACATTGCCTCAAGATTTGACTTAACCACAAAACCAACGGCCCTCGATCAAATAAATTTAGACTTTATCAGAGAATGTTTATTATTTACTACGCTATTACTCTTTGAAACTCAAGATACCTTCGAAGCTGAAACTATAGGAGATGGGTTTTTGATTCTTATAGATCACAATGATAAAATTACATTTGAAGAACTGGCACCAACGGAAAAATACGTCCCATTTTTTGCGTATGATTTTATCCCTGAAACACGATTAAGCACACACAAAGATCCCATAGAAATAAAAAAGTATTCGTTTTCTAAGTCACAATATAAATGTGTTGGACTGGCTTCAGATGGACTTCGGTTTTATTTTAAACTTCCACCGCTATTGCAAGAAGAATTTCTTAAGTTATTAATAAAAGGAAAGGAAGTACCGGTTAAGCTTTTCATAAATCGTAATTATTCATATTTTCAGGATGATATCACAATAGTACTATGAAAATAGATAAACGTACACTAGGTCTACCAATTGCCGAAGGCGGTGAAGGGCAAATCTATATTGGCAAGACTACCGGAGATGTACTTAAGGTCTTTAAACCCGGGGCTGATCTGGATGCCAAAAGAAATAAACTCGAAATATTATTACATACAAAATTACCCACTACAGTTGTAGCTCCCAAGGATTTACTATACAATTACGCAGGTGATTTTATTGGGTATGTGATGCCTAATTTGCATGAGATTGAGGAATTTAGAGCACTGACAAGTCGAAAAACACTTGCAGCATATAATATACATATAATAGATATTCTTCATATGCTCGTATCGGTTCGTGATACAATTTTAGAACTACATCCACAAAATATTTTTATTGGGGATCTAAATGATGCCAATGTGGTATTTACTGGGGGGCTGGACGCGCGTATTCTTGACGTTGATAGCTGGAGCATTGGTTCTTACCCATGTGTAGTGGCAATGGATTCATTTAAGGATCCTAAATTGAAAGGAACTAATTTTAATGCGAACACTGATGCGTATTCTTTTGCGATTTTGGCTTTTAAGAGTCTTACCAGATTACATCCGTTTGGTGGTACGGTTAGCCCTAATATGGATCTTCTTGAGCGAATGTCTAAGGGCCGTTCCGTACTAAATCCAAAAGTAAAAGCAATTATACCACGAATCATAGATCCCTGGGAATATATGTATCCAGGATTTCTCGAGGACTTGTCTCGAATATACGATCAAGGTGTTCGAATAATGCTTGTAAAATCATTGGATGAGTTCGCAGAAAACCTAACGCGTTGTCAAGCACATGGCAATGATTACTATGCAAAGTATGATAAATGTCCGGTATGTTTTAAGGCCACATTAAAGCCGATACAACCACAAAAAGTTCCGACAACAGCTGGTATTATTATGACTAAAATATTTGCAAGTAGAGATCGTGTAGAACTTTTAAATGATAACTCGTATATAGATTCAAATGGATATGTATGTCATATAAAAACAGCGGCGCAGGCACTTATACACTTTGGCGAAAAGACTTATTTTTATGATGACGGTACCAAGTTAACAACTAATACCGACAACATTTTTTTGGGATCGGCTACAATACCAAAATTACATAACAGTAACGTAATAATAAAGCCGGCGGATAAACAATTCTTCTATGTTTCTCCTAACCTGACACTACATAAGTGCAATATTGTTGGTGCGGCAGGAGTCTCGCCACAGGTATTAGCGCATGTTGCTATAAATCACGTTTATTCAGTGGCTTCTGATTCATATTGTGTTATTAATTTTTATGATCATAAAACTATTATTGAAACCGATAAAAATTTTATCGAGTTAGCCGATATTATTCGACCGACAAGCTACGGACTGCATTATGATGATATTACTAAAAGATGGTTATTTATATATGAATCTACGACGGGTAAGTTCGTCACATATGTCATTGAGAAAACAAACGTCTTATTTAAGAATGATGCATTAAGATATAATGTACCTTTAGATTCTTTAGCATTTCATTCAAATACTATTTATACTGCGCACACTGATTTAGTGCGCGGATATAATTGGAAGAAAAATGAATATAAAGATTTTAACTGCATAGGTACTGAGGAAGGTGCAATGCTAATGTTCAAGGGTAAGAAAATCATTATTATTAATCAAAAAGAAATATATGAGGCAGGTTAATGAAATTTCAACAATGGAAAGAGAATTTTAAATGCAAAGCATGCGGAGAATTAAATGAGGATCTGTTAAAGGCCGTAGTTGTTGCCACCGGCATCACATGTTGCCCCAATTGTGATGAAGTGTTAATTCTTGATCGCAAAACAAACAACTATGTTGGTTGTCAATGTACAGAGGATGAAAGAATAGCGGCATCCAGACGAAAATTATTTTCTGACACACTATTTAGCGACATAGAAAGGATGCATTAATATAAGATGAACTGGAAATGCTGTAAAAAGACAATTGTCGATGCCCTCTATAACTATGACTTAATTGATATTCGATATAAGATTATCGGTTGCCTAGGTAGTATGTTAATAGGAAGTATTATTTATATTTTCGATCATAGTTTGGAAGGCCTTTTGTATTGGTGTTTTGGTGCAATTATGCCATGGCCTATTATTCATGTGTTAGTACGTACGAAAGAATGGTATGAAAGCTACGTTACTTATCGAGAACAAAGACTTCATTAAAAAATACTCTAATGAGTACGGGGAAAGATTAGTATTAATAACACCACAGTATCAGGGGTGTGCTTGGGACAAGATGAACCTGATATTTCGAAGTTCTATCTGGACCGAAGACGGTTATTTAGTTAGCCCCAGCTTTCCAAAGTTTTTTAATTGGAATGAAAAAGATAATTTAGTACCGCCTCCGCAGAGTTTAATCAATACTACGGCTGTAGAGAAGATCGACGGTAGTGCATTAATAGTAACTCCTTACAAAGGACAACTTATCATACGTACACGAGGTACATTTAATGCCGATATTTTTGAGAATTTTGATGAAATCAAGTTTTTCAAAAAAGAGTTTCCCAAGGCATTTGATTTTTCTGATGAAACATGCACCCGTATATTTGAATGGTATAGTCCAAAAAATAAAATTGTATTGGATTTAGGAAAAACTCCGCGATTGTTCTTAGTAGGTATAATAAGGCACGAAGACTATAGTTTATACACTCAAGCTTCATTGGACCTCATAGCTCGTCAGCTTGGCGTTGAAAGGCCTGCATCTTTTACTTTTGAATCTGTAGAGCATTTATTAGAGGAGGTACAAAGATTCGATGGTAAGGAGGGGGTCTGTTTATACTATGATTTGGATCAACACATAAAAAAGATCAAAGGCGATAAATATTTGGCTGTGCACGCATTTAAAAGCGATCTCAGTATAAATAATTTATTGGAAGCCTATACACTTTATGGTAGACCCAAGTACCAAGATTTTTATAATTATATTGCCAATACATATGATTTTGAATGCGCTGAAATAGCTAAAGGAGACATTTCAAGATTATGTGATGCCAATAAGGAAGTTGAAAAAATAGTCGAGCATATGAAAGTATTTGCGAATGATTGTAAATTACTGTCTCGAAAAGAAGCCGCGTTAAAGATTACACAAGCCTACGGCAAAACCAGCCGTGCGGGATTTGTGTTTACATTATTAGACGGCCGGCAGCTCGACGCGGAAGCATACAAAAAACTCTTACATCAGGTGATACCAAAATGAATATAAAATTAGGATCAAAGATCGTTCCTCGCAAAAATAGTAATAGTCATAACTATGAACTCGGCAAAACATATGAAGTGTATACACATCCAATATCTATGGGTGCGGTCTGTACATTTTCAGCAAAAGACCCAGTAACCGGTACAATTGGAAATACTTTACTCAGTACGGACTGCGAACTAGCGATAGTTACTAGAGATGAACTAAAAGAGGAACTTGAGCGGTTAGAGAGGGAAATCGACCTTGTTCAGGCGAAACTTGACTGGATGGATGAATTTAATGCAGATACACTTAATCCAGAAGAATTTCGTGTTTTTCATATATTACAAGAAGCCAATTATACTGGAAAAACGTTACTTGAGCGATCTCGAGCTATAGTGAAGATTCTGAACGAAAATGCCTAAGAAAATATCTGCCGGTGCCATTATCACTGATGGCACCGTGTTTCTTGTATGCCACGCAACAGGACAGAAAATTTGGGATATTCCCAAAGGTGGTGTTGATCCTAATGAGAATTTTCTTGAAGCGTGCATTCGTGAGGTCAAAGAAGAAACTAACTATGATGTACCAGAGACAGCTGTAATCGAGGAACTTGGACAGTTTACATATTTACCGGCCAAAGATCTCTATTTATTCAAGATCACTGTTGAGCCGTTACCTAATATCGATTATATGAAATGTACGTCGATGGTAAATCTTCCAGACAAACCTCCATTTCCCGAGGTTAACGCATTTAAGTATATTTATCCAAGGGTTGCTGATGAATATATATCACAAAATCTAAAACGCACATTAGTAATGGCAGGAGTACTATGAAATACTATATGGCTACAATTAAAAGATCTCCATATGCTAAATTGAAGACCGCTTTTATACGCGGCAGCTTAAGCGATTTTATATGTGTAGAACACAAACTAGGCAAAAATACGGTAATGCTTTATCATATAGAAATTACTGAAGATGAATATGATACAGGAGTAAGAGTATTTAGAAATTCATGACCAATGGAATTAATAACACTATACACATGTAAAATAGGTTCACACGCTTATGGATTGGCTACACCAGAATCCGATTTAGATCTTCGCGGAGTTGTTGTACCAAATGATCTATCATATTTTTTTGGTTTAAATTTCTTTGAACAAGAAATATACAAAGATCAGGAAGATCATGTTGCCTGGAATTTACAAAAATTTGCAAAACTCGCGGCCGCAGCTAATACACAAATGCTTGAAATGTTATTTAGTAGCGAAGAGCACATTATAACACTTCATCCATTATTTAATAAATATTTTTTAAAGAATCGTGATAAATTCTTAACAAATAAAATTTATGACGTCATTAATGGTTATGCTGGCAGCGAATATCGAAAAGCCTTAGGAGAATCATCTCGAGATCTTGGTGCAGTACGCAAAGAAGATATAAATAACTTTGGTTACTCATGTCGTAATGCATCTCATTGTGTACGGCTACTTTATGCCGCCACGCATGCGCTGAGCACC